>Ga0209918_1000088_pt1 | contig 69630 bp, 61 predicted proteins | sample SalPonD_shore_MG_FD_185712 | JGI IMG/M metagenome (GOLD analysis project Ga0209918, IMG submission 185712) | Salt pond soil microbial communities from South San Francisco under conditions of wetland restoration - Salt Pond MetaG... | ecosystem: Environmental > Aquatic > Marine > Intertidal zone...
GGGCCTCGTCCGGCGGCCCCGTCCGCCTCCCCGGCGGCGGCCTCCTCGCTCCCCGCCTCCTCGTCCTTCTTCTCCTCCGCGAGCCTCCGGAGCGTCGCGCGCAGCTCCTCGACCACCTCAGCGGCGCGGTCGGCCGAGGTCACGAGCTCGTACTCCTCCTCGACCTCGCCCTCCTGCCCCTCGGGGGCGTACTCTCGCAGGAGCGTGTGGAACTCGAGCGCGAGGAACAGGTCCCGGAGGCGCCTGCGGTCGGGCGGCTCGCGGCGGAAGCGCTCGAGGTCCAGCCGGACCGGGGCGTCCCGCCGGATCGTGACCAGGTCCCTGGAGAGGCGCGCCTGCTCGGCCGAGCCCTCGAGTGCGTTCCGGGCGCGCGTGCTCTTCACCTCCTCGGCGTGGGCCAGGACCTCGTCCAGGCTCCCCCAGCGCTCGAGGAGCTTGGGGGCGGTCTTCTTCCCGATGCCCCTGACGCCCGGGACGTTGTCGGAGCTGTCCCCGATCAGCCCCAGGTAGTCGGGCACCAGCCCGGGAGGGACGCCGAGCCGCTCGGAGGCGTTCTCGGGCGAGACCCACTCGGCGTCCACGCCGTTCGGGCCGCCGCGGCCGGGGTTCAGGAGCCAGACGCGGTCGTCGATGAGCTGGTAGAAGTCCTTGTCCCCGGAGATGATGATCGTCTGGAGGCCCTCCTCCTCCGCCTCGGCCGCGAGCGTCCCGATCACGTCGTCTGCCTCCCAGCCCTCGGCCTCCACGACCGGGACCCGGAACGCCTCGACCAGCTCGCGGCAGCGGGGGAGCGAGGCCTCGAGCTCCTCGGGCATCTTCTCGCGCGTGGCCTTGTACTCGGGGTGGACCTCGGTCCGGAAGCTGTCGCCGGCGTCGAAGACCACGGCCACGTAGGCCGGCCTGTGGGCGTCGAGGACGTCGATGAGGAAGCGGGCGAGCCCGTAGGGCGCGGAGGTGTTCTCGCCCTTCGAGGTCGTGAGCGGGCGGCTGATCATGGCGTAGAACGCCCTGTAGATCAGGGCGTAGCCGTCGATCAGGTAGAGCGTGGGCCGATCGAACTCGGGGATGTCGACGTCGGTCACGTGGCTCCGGCGCGCGGGCGGCGATGGGACGAGCCCGTCCGGGGAACGCGGCTCGCTCCGCCCCCCGGGCCGGCTCCGAAAACGGTCGCGCCCCGCTCGTAGGGCGCGGGGCGCGTGGACGCCCCCCGGTCCCGGGGGACGAGCCTGGATTCGGTTCGGGCCCGGCTCAGACCCGCATCACCTTCGTGGCGTGGAGACCCTTGTCGCCCTCCTCCAGCTCGAACTCGACTTCCTGCCCCTCGGCCAGCGTCTTGAACCCGTCCATGTCGATCGCGCTGTAGTGCACGAAGATGTCCTCGCCGGCCTCCGACGCCTCGATGAAGCCGTAGCCCTTGGCGTCGTTGAACCACTTGACGGTACCTCTAGGCATGGGATGCCTCCTTCGCGGATGAACGGGGTGGGGGGACACGCTTCCATCGTATTCCCGGCCACCGGCGACGTCAATACTCACCGGCGCTCGCGCGGCGACCCGGACTGCGACGGGGCATCGGCGGTGGTGGAGCGGGCCGCGGAGCGCGTGGCCGGCAGGTCGTGGAGCCGCCGGTAGAGGAGCTCGTTGCGGAACACGGCCTTCACGTAGCGCCGCGTCTCGGCGAACGGGATCGCCTCGATGAAGAGCTCGGGGTCGGCCCCGTGCTCGGGGAGGCTCTGCCAACGGCTCCAGCGGCGCGGGCCGGCGTTGTACGCCACCAGCACCGCCAGGCGCGAGCCGTCGTAGCGGTCCAGGAGGCCGGCCAGGTAGCGGGCACCCAGGCCCAGGTTCACCGCCGGCCGGAGCAGGTCCGTCGAGTCGGGGACCGGGAGCCCCGAGCGCCGCGCCACGTGCCGGGCCGTGGACGGGAGGAGCTGGGTGAGGCCCACGGCGCCGGCGGTCGAGACCACCGACGGATCGAAGGCGGACTCCTGCCGGATGAGTCCGGCCAGGAGCGCGGCGTCGATCCCGAGGCGGCCGGCCGTCGCCTCGATCTGCTCGCGGTACGGGAGCGGATACACCGCCCGCAGGAGGTCGGGCGTCCACTGTCCGCCCCGCTGGGCGAAGACGGTCCAGGCCAACCCGATGGCCGGGCCGGACCACCCGTCGCCCTCCAGCCGGCGGGCCAGGCGCAGGCTGCGCGCGGCGGTCCCCGACAGGCTCCGGCGGGCGGCGTCCAGCTCCGCGAGGGCCCGGTCCCGCCACTCGAGCCCGAGGAGGATGTCCATCCTCCGCAGGAGCCCGTCCACGGCCGCCTCCCACGCGGGGTCGAGCGGGCCGCCCGGCTCGAGCCGCCGCGCCTCCGGCGGGAGGGCGTCCTCGCCCAGCCGGCCCTGGGCCCGGAGGCCGTAGTAGCCGGCGGGGTCGGTGCGGGCGAGGCGGCGCAGGAGCCCCCGGGCGGCGGAGCTGTCCCCGCCGGCCTCGCGCGCCCGCGCTTCCCAGTACAGGGCGCCGAGCGCCCAGCCGCCCTCCGGGCTCCGGTGCCGGTACCCGGCGAACCGTCCCGCGGCCTCGTCCCACTCCCCCTCCAGATAGGCCAGCAGTCCGAGGCGCATGAGCGCCAGGTGGCCGTAGCCCGAGCGCGGGAAGTCGCGGGCCGTGCGCTCGAGCCACGTCCGCATCGTCTTCAGGTGGTGGCGGTCGTGCGCCAGGTCGGCCACCAGGTAGGAGGCGCGGGCGGCCGCGGTCCCCGAGCCCGACGCGGCGCGCTTGAAGGCCGCGTCCGCCTGGCCGGTCCGTCCGTGGCGGAGCGCCCACGTCCCGACCGCCAGCTCCATGGCGGACCGTATCGTGTCGGGCGTGGAGCTCTCCGAGTCCCACGGCGAGACCGCGTCCCGCACGCCCGGGAGGCCGCCGCCCAGGCGCGTGCGGGCCAGCTCGAGCGCGAGCTCCGGCCGCCGCTCCGCGGGGGCCGAGCTCCGTGCCCGGGCCAGGAGCTCCGCGGCCCTGTGGTCCCTCCCCTCCCTCCGATCCGAGAACGCCACGTCCCTCAGCGTCCGCCAGCCGTCGTCCAGCTCGAGCAGCACGGCGCCCGCCGCATCGGGCACCCCGTCGGCGTCGAGGACCCTCCGGTATCCGGCCATGGCCGCCGCGGTGTCCCCGGCCGCGAGGAGGACGGGCCCTGCGCGGCTCGTCCACAGCTCCGGATCCCAGTCCGGATCCATGCCGCCGGCCACGGCGGCCGCCGCGGAGGTCGGGAGGGTGTCGGGGGCGCGCAGCGCGGCCCGCACCTGCTCGAGCTCGATCGAGTCCACGGGCACGGCGCCGCCCGATCGGAGGCGCTCGGCCAGGAGCGAGGCCCACATCCGCAGGCCGGCGCGGCCCGCCTGCTGCAGCGCCGAGAGCCGGAGCCAGTCCGCGATCTCCGGGCGTCCCCGGGCGGCCACCTCGTACAGGGCCCCCGCCGCCGCATGCTGTCCGTCGGAAGCCAGGGAGGCGGCCCTCCGGGTCAGGGCCCGGACGGAGTCGATGGCGAGCGCGTCGGCCGGGACGGAGTCCGCACGGGTCGAGTCGCTCGCCGCCGTGTCGGCGGCCGACGTGCGGTGGGGCCGAGATCCTGCCGGCGTCGCGGACGACGCGCCGGCGGTCGTGCGGGCGGAGAGCGCTCCGGGGAGGGCCGCGACGAGGAGGAGGACGCCCAGGGCGCCTCCGAGCGTCCGCGACCCGCCGGGCCGGTCGGCGCGGCGGCGATGGGGGAGGGGCCCCGGGCGTTCCCTACGGCTTCCGTACCACACGCTCCCGCTCCCCGCCGCTGTACCACGAACTCGCGGACGACTCCCTTCAAGATACACGAAGGGCCCGGAGCGTGCTCCCGGGCCCTTCGTGGCGGCTCGCTCCGGCCCCGGCGCCCCGGAGGGCGCCGCGACCGGTGGGGGCGATCAGGCGCCCGGCGCCGCCCGCTCGTGCAGCGCGTCGATCATCTTCTGGGTGCTCTCCTCCATGCTGATGACCAGGCGGTCCACCCGCGTCACGAAGTAGTTGTGCATGATGTTGATCGGGATGGCGATCGCGAGGCCGGTGGCCGTCGTGATCAGGGCCACCTTGATCCCGCCGGCGACCAGCGTCGCCTCGACCTCGCCGGCGATCTCGATCGCCTGGAAGGCCTGGATCATCCCGACCACCGTCCCGAGGAATCCGAGCAGCGGGGCCACGTTGGAGAGCGTGGCCAGCCACACCAGGCCGCGCTCGAGGCCCGCCAGCTCGATCACTCCGGCGTTCTCGACGGCGCGCATGGCGCGCTCGGCGCCCTCCTCGTGCCGGCGGAGGCCCGCCTTGAGGATCTGGGCCGCGGGAGCCTTGGACTCCTCGCAGCGCTGCAGGGCCTGGTCGAGCCTGCGCTGCGCGATCAGCTCGTCGACCTCTCCCAGCAGGGAGCGGGTCCTCGACGCCTTCACCCACAGGTCGATGAGCTTCCAGACGATGATGATCAACCCGACGACCGCGCAGAAGCCCAGCGGCCACATCATGAAGCCGCCCGCCTGCCACAGGTCACCGAGCTGTAGCTTCTGACCGGCACCGAGACTCGGGGTGGCGGTCTGCTGCAACAGCAGGAGCGCCGTGACCGTGAGACTGCTCAAGTTTACCTCCAGCGTGCTCGTTCCTTGCTGGGCCCGCGCCCACGCAGGACGCCGCGCGCGTCGGACCGCGCCTGATCGTAGGCCGGGCAAGCTATTCCGGCCCGCTCGGTCGTGTCAAGCCGGATCACTGTTTTCACGTGTTCCGGCCGGGGAGCCGGGGCCCGGGTCGAGGAGCTCCACCTCCCAGGCGGGGGTCTTAATGCAGCGGGCCGCGCCATCGGGCCGCTTCTCCTCGAGCTCCGGAACGTCCCGGCGGCACGCGGCGTCCCGTTCCGGGTGCCGGCACCGTGGCTCGAAGGGACACCCGGCGGCGGCCCCGGCCGCCGAGGCCTCGCCGCGCACGGAGGCCCGGACCCCGAGGCCGGGCCGCGGCCGGGGCACCGCCCCCAGCAGGGCCCGCGTGTACGGGTGGAGAGGCCGCTCGAACAGCTCGTCCGCCGGGCCGGTCTCCACGATCCGTCCCAGGTACATGACCGCGACGCGGTCGGCCACGTGCCGCACCACCGCCAGGTCGTGCGCGATGAACAGGTAGGTGAGCCCGAGGTCGCGCTGCAGGGCGGCCAGGAGGTTGAGGATCTGCGCCTGCACGGAGACGTCGAGCGCGCTCACGGGCTCGTCGGCCACCAGGAGGTCCGGCTCGACGCTGAGGGCGCGCGCGATGCCGATGCGCTGGCGCTGGCCGCCCGAGAACTCGTGCGGGTAGCGTCGCGCGTCCCCGGGATCGAGGCCCACCCGCCGGAGGAGCTCGGCCACCCTGCCGGCCTCCTCCTCCCGGGGCACGATGCCGTGCACGCGGAGCGGCTCGCGGAGCGCGTCGCCCACCCGGAGCCTGGGGTTGAGCGAGCCGACCGGGTCCTGGAAGACCATTTGGGCCCGCCGGCGGAAGGCCCGGCGCTCGGCCCCGGCCAGGGACGAGATGTCCCGCCCCCCGAACCGGACCGTGCCCCGGTCGGGCTCCTCGAGGCCCAGGGCCAGGCGGGCCGTGGTCGACTTTCCGCACCCCGACTCGCCCACCAGGGCCAGGGTCTCCCCGCGCGCGATGCCGAACGAGACGTTCCGCACCGCGTGGATCGGCCGGCCGCTGCGCCGGAAGGCGCCTCCTGCGGCCGCGTAGGTCCGGGCCAGCCCCTCGGCCTCGAGGAGCGTCCTCACGTCTCCGACTCCCGCTCCCGGCGTACGGGCTCCTCCACCAGCCAGCAGCGCGCCCGCCGCCCGGCCTCTCCGGCAAGGAGGCCCGGCTCCGAGACGCACCGCTCCCACGCGTGGGGGCAGCGGGGGCGGAAGCGGCAGCCCTCCGGCCAGTGGGCCGGGTCGGGGACCCGCCCCTCGATCGCGGCCAGCCGCTCGCTGGGCCGGTCCGGATCCGGGACCGCCGCCAGGAGGCCCTCCGTGTACGGATGGAGCGGGCGCGAGTACAGCGCCTCCACGGGCGCCTCCTCCACGATCCTGCCGGCGTACATGACCGCCACCCGGTCGGCCACCTGCGCCACGATCCCCAGGTCGTGTGTGATGAGGAGGATGGCCATCCCGAGCTCGGCCTGGAGGTCGGCCAGGAGCTCCAGGATCTGGGCCTGGACCGTGACGTCGAGGGCGGTGGTCGGCTCGTCGGCCACGAGGATCGACGGCCGGCACGCCAGCGCCATCGCGATCATCACCCGCTGGCGCATGCCGCCCGAGAGCTGGTGGGGGTAGGCCCGCCGCCGCTCCTCGGGCTCGGTGATCCCGACCCGGTCCAGGAGCCGCACCGTCTCCCGCTGGGCCTCCCGCGCGCCGAGCCCCCGGTGGCGCCGGATTCCCTCGGCCACCTGGCGGCCCACGGGGAGGACCGGGTTGAGGCTCGTCATGGGCTCCTGGAAGACCATGGCGATCTCGCCGCCCCGCACCTCGCGGAGGCGCTCGGGCGGGGCCTCCAGCAGCTCCTCCCCCCGGAGCCTCACCGAGGAGCCCGGGAGGATGCGTCCGGGCGGCTCGGGGACGAGTCGGAGGAGGGAGAGCGCGGTGACCGACTTCCCGCACCCGGACTCGCCCACCAGGCCCAGGGTCTCGCCGGCACCGAGCCGGAAGGAGACGCCGTCCACCGCGCGGGCCTCGCGGCCCCCCCCCTCGCCCGACGCCCCGCCGAACCAGGTCCTGAGGTCCTCGACCTCGAGGAGCGGCGCCGTCACCGGAGCCGGCCCGTGCGCCTGGGGTCGAGCGCGTCGCGGAGCCCGTCCCCGACCAGGTTGAAGCTCACGACGGTGAGCACGATGGCCACGCCCGGGAAGGCGGCGATCCACCACGCGTGCAGCATCACGTCCCTGCCCGACGCCACCATGTTCCCCCAGCTGGCCGTCGGGGGCTGCACCCCGAGCCCGAGGAAGCTGAGGGCCGCCTCGGCCAGGATCGTGTTCCCGACCCCGAGCGTGGCCGCCACGATGACGGGGGTGAGCGCGTTGGGGAGGACGTGCCGGGTGAGCACGCGCCAGCGCCCGAAGCCGAGAGCGCGCGCCGCCTGGACGTACTCCTCCTCCCGGATCGAGAGGACCTGCCCGCGGACGATCCTCGCCGTGCCCATCCACCCGGTCACGCCCAGGACGAGCGTGACGAGCGCGATCCCGGGCTCGAACAGCGCCACGAGCGCGATGAGGAGGACGAGCCGCGGAAAGCTGAGGAGGAGGTCCACGCCCCGCATCGAGACGGTGTCCAGCGCGCCGCCCGCCATCCCCGCGCCGGCGCCCACGAGGGTGCCGATCGAGATCGCGATCGCCACGGCCACGAAGCCGATCGACAGGCTGATGCGCGCGCCGTACAGCGCCCGGCTGAGGACGTCCCGGCCGAAGCGGTCGGTCCCCAGGGGGTGGGCGGCGGACGGGGAGAGGAAGCGGGTCGCCACCACCGCGTGCTGGGCGTTCGGGTCGTAGGGGGCCAGGTAGGGCGTGAGCAGCGCGACGAGGATGAGGGCCCCGAGGAGGACGAGGCCGACCGCGGCCTGCCGGTGGCGCCCGAACGCCTCCCAGTCCACCGGTCCGCCGCCACCGGCCGCGGGGCCCCACGCCCCGTCCGCGACGCCGCCGCCCTCACGTCGCAGCACCGGCGCGAGCCAGCGTCGGGCCGCGCGGGGACAGGCCGCGAGGCCGATGACCAGGGTGGCCAGCGCCACCCACTCGTCCACCACGCCGCCCCGGAGGGTCGCGGCCACGCGCCCCGCGCGGAGCACCCCCACCCCCCAGAGGAGGACCCAGGCGCCCAGGACCGCCGTCCCCGCCGCCCGGCCGGCCAGCGCCGCCCGCGCCCCCGGCAGGAGGTAGTCGGCCAGGACCGCGCCGGGGCCCTCGGGCCGGCGGGGCGCGCCCACGTTCGCGTCCGGCCCGGGGCCGCCGCCCTGCGGATCCCGCTCGCGCCCGCTCATCGCTCCCCGTAGCGGACGCGCGGGTCGACCGCGGCGTAGAGGAGATCGGAGACCAGGTTACCGGCCACGACCAGGGCGCCGAACAGGAAGGTGGCCGCCATGACGACCGGGTAGTCCCGCGCCAGGATCCCGTCGTACAGGAGCCGGCCCATGCCAGGCCACGAGAACACCACCTCGATGACCACCGTCCCGCCGAACAGGAGGGGGAGATAGAGCCCGAGCAGGCTCACGACGGGGAGGAGGGCGTTCCGGAGGGCGTGGCCGAGGATGACCTCGCGCTCTCCGAGCCCCTTCGCGCGCGCCGTCCGGATGTAGTCCTGCCGGATCACCTCGAGCATCGACCCCCGCATGTAGCGGGCGACCCCGGCCGCCGAGGCGAGCCCGAGGGCGATGGTCGGGAGCACGAGGTGGCGCACCTGGTCCCAGATCCTCCCCCACGTGCCCATCGAGTCGTAGCCTATCGAGGTCATCCCCGAGATCGGCAGGTGGAGCCACGAGGAGACCGCCGGCGCGGAGACGAGGAGGATGAGCATGAGGCCGAGCCAGAAGCCCGGGACCGAGTAGAGCGTCAGGGCCCCGACCGTGAGCACCTGGTCCAGGGCCGAGTACTGGCGGACGGCCTGCACGATCCCGACCGCGCAGCCCAGCACGAAGATGAGGACCAGCGACACCCCGCTCAGGAGGAGCGTGTTGGGCAGGGCATCCCCGATCACGGCCGCCACGGGCCGGTGCTGGCTGAAGCTGTAGCCGAAGTGGCCGGTGAAGAAGGAGCGGAGCCAGTCCAGGTACTGGACCGGGAGCGGCCGGTCGAGCCCCAGGTTCCGCCGCATCTGCTCCAGGACGTCCGGCGGGATGTTGGGGTTGAAGTACGCGGTGGTCGGATCCCCGGGGGCCACGTGCAGGAGGATGAACGTCAGCGTCACGATGCCCAGGAGGAGGGGCACCGCCTCGAGGAGGCGCCGGCCGGTGTAGCGGAGCACGCCCTGCCCGGCCCTCAGCGGGCTCCGGGCCGGAGCCACCAGGAGCGCACCGTGCGCAGCTCGCCCCTCACGTCCATCTCCACGCCCTCGAGGCCCGCGCGCAGGCCCACGGCCCGGTCCTCGTCGAACAGGAACGTGTAGGGCTGGGCGCGCTGCACGGTCTCGGCGTACTCCCTCAGCAGGCGTCGTTTCTCCGCCCGGTCGGTGGCCCTCGGGATCGAGTCCATGACCGCGTCGAGCGTCTCCTCGCACCAGCCGCTGAACTGGAGCGGGTTCTCCCTGCGGTCGCAGGCCCAGTAGTCCCGGTCGTCGATGACCAGGTCCTCGCTCCACGAGAGGAGGAAGGCGTCGTAGGGGCGGGACGGATCCTGGATCGCGCCGGCCAGCGAGGCGAAGTCGCGCGTCCGGGGCTCGAGGTACACGCCCACCTTCCGCAGGTCGGCCTGCATCATGACCGCGATGTCCTGGCGGATCCTCACGTCGGGGACGAGGAGCGTGAAGCGGAACGGGCGCCCGTGGCGGTCCCGGATCCCGTCGCCGTCGGTGTCCCTCCAGCCCGCCGCGTCGAGGAGGGCTCCGGCCGAGTCGGGATCGTAGGGGAGCGGCTTCCACGCGGTGTCGTACGCCCAGTGCCACGGTCCGAGCGGCCCGGCCGAGACCCGCCCGAGCCCGCCGCGCACGGCCTGCAGCATGGCCTCCCGGTCCATGGCCATCGTGAGCGCGCGCCGGACGCGGGCGTCCGAGAGCAGCGGCCGGCGCGTGTTCCAGGCCACGAACGCGTAGGTGCTGGTGGGGAACGTGACGACCTTCAGCGAGGAGTCCGACCGGACCCGGTCCAGCGCCCCGGGCGGCACGTTCATGAAGAGGTCCGCCTCTCCTCGCGCCAGCTCGGCCACCGCCGTGGCCTCGTCGGGGATCACCCGGTAGACCAGGCGGTCCAGCCACGGCCGGCCCCCGAGCTCCTCGGGGAAGTCCGGATTGGCCTCGAACACCCAGCGGTCGCCCTGGTCGTGGCGGACGAAGCGGAACGGCCCGTCCCCGACCGGGGCGCTCGTGCCGAAGGGATCGCCCGCCAGCGCCGAGTCCGGCACGTCGCCCAGCACGTGCCGGGGGAGCACCGGGACCTGGCTCCACCCGAACAGGAACTGGCTGTAGGGGCGGATGCGGAAGCGGACGGTGTGGGCGTCCACCACGCTCACCGAGTCCCAGCGGTCGAAGTAGGCGCGGTTCGGGAAGGGGATGTCCGGGTCCTTGGCCTTCCGGAAGGTGAACGCCACGTCACGGGCCGTGACCGGCTCGCCGTCGCTCCAGGCCACGTCGTCGCGGAGGTGGAAGACCACGGCCGTGCTGTCCTCGCTCACGTCCCACGAGCGCGCCAGCCACGGCCGGAACCCGAGGTCGGAGCCCAGCTGCACGAGGGGCATGAACAGCACGTAGCGCTCGACCTGCGAGGCCATGTAGTCCGGGGGCGGGACCAGCGGGTCCACGCCCGGGATCTCGGTCTGTCCGGCTATGACCACGGTGCCGCCGCGCCGGGCCGAGTCCGGGACCGACCCGGCGCTCCCCCCGGGGGCCCCCTCTCCCCCGCACGCCGCGAGCGCCGCGGCCAGGACCACCGCCAGCGCCGCCCGTGCGGCCGAGCCGCCACGCGGGGATCCGGCCGCCGGGGAACGGCACCGCCCGAGCACCCTCACCGGCTTCCTCCGTCGGCCGCGTCTCCGTCCGATGCGCCTCCCGCCCAGCGCCAGCGCGGCAGCGTGAACAGCTCTCCCCTGGCGTCCATGTGCACCCCCTCCAGGCTGCGGCCGATCCCGGCCAGCTCGTCGTTCCAGAACAGGAACGTGAACGGCTGATCGCGCTGCAGCACGCGTTCGAACGCGGCCCACGTGGCCGCGGCGGCGGCGGGGTCGGTCTGGCGCACGCCCGCCTCCATGAGGCTGTCGGCCGTGGGGTTCGAGTAGGAGCTCCGGTTGGCGCTCCCCTCGGTCCGTGCCGCCCGCGTCGAGAACAGGGGGCGCGGATCGATCCTGAAGTTATCGAGCACCCAGTTCGTCAGCACGGCCTCGAAGTCCCGGGCCCGGTGCCGGCCGAGCACCGTCTGCCACTCGAGGAGCTCGGGCTGGACGTCCACCCCCACCTCCTTCAGCTGCGCCTGGATCATCTGGGCCATGTCCGAGAAGGTGGCGTTGGCCTGGCTGGCCAGCAGGTGGAACCGGAACGGCCGGCCGTCCCGGTCCAGGACACCGTCTCCGTCGGCGTCCCGCCAGCCCGCCCCGGCCAGGATGGCCCTGGCCGAGTCGGGGGCGTAGGGGAGGGGCTCGAGGTGCGGCGCGTACGGGTGCCACGGCGGGATCGGGCCGGCGGCCGTCGTGCCGTGGCCGTAGAGCGCCGCGCGCAGGAGCGCCCGCCGGTCGATGGCCATGGTGAGCGCCCGGCGCACCGCCGCGTCGGCGAAGAGCGAGTCCCGGGTGTTCCAGCCGATGTAGGTGAACTGCCGCCACGGGAAGGAGGCCACCCTGGCGCGCTCCGAGTCCTGCACCCGGGGCGTCTCCGCCGGCTGCAGCGGGCCGTCCACCTGGAGGTCCCCGCGCAGGAGCTCCTGCAGCCGGGTGGTGGGCTCCGGGAGGATCCGGTAGGAGACGCGCCGGATGGCGGGCGGCCCGCCCAGCCCGGCCGGGAACGAGTCGACCGCCCGGAAGGAGAGCCCCTGGCCCGCCTTCCAGTCCACGAGGCGGTAGGGTCCGCTCCCCACCGGATCCCGGGAGAAGGGGGCGTCGGCCAGGTGCGCGGGGTCGACCCCCTGGAGGACGTGCTTCGGGACCGGGGGCCAGAAGAAGTCCTGGAGCGGCTGGGCGTGCGGTGCCGAGAAGTGGAACCGGATGCGGTGCGGCCCCAGCACCGTGGCCCGGTCGACCTCCGAGAGGTAGGCCGCCGCGAGCGGAGAGGCTGCGGCCGGGCTCTTCGCCAGCCGGAACGTGAAGGCCACGTCCTCGGCCGTGACCGGCTCCCCGTCGTGCCAGCGGACGTCGTCCCTCAGCTCGAACGCCACCGACGTGTCGGAGAGCTCCCAGGAGCGGGCCAGCCACGGCCGGACCCGGTAGGCCGAATCGTAGGTGACCAGCGGCGTGAACAGGAGCGAGAAGATGAGGTCGTTGGCGTTCTGGTCGGTGCTGACCACGGGGTTCAGCGTCTGGAGGTCCTCGGCGTAGCCCAGGACCAGGGTGCGGCCGCCGGCGCCGCCGGCCCCCGCTTCCCCGCCGCCGCAGGCCCCCGGACCCGCCGCGGCCAGCGCCAGGGCCGCCGCGAGGAGGAGGCGCCGCGCCAGGGGGCCCCCGCGCGCCGCCCGCGAGCGCTCGCGCCGCGCGGCGCGCCGGGGGCGCGGATCGCGGGGGACGCTCGTCCGGACGGGGACGCCGGACCTGGACCGGGGAGGACTCCTTCTCGTCACGCCGTCGAAGGTACGGCGCTCACCGCCTCCAGGTCCACGCCGGATCCCGGTATCTCTCCTCCAGCTCCCGCACCCGCGCGGCGCGCGGGAGGTCGTCGGGCGCCGGCCGGACGGGGACCCCGAAGGCCTCCTCGAAGCCGGCGCGCAGCGCCTCCTCCAGCTCCCCCACGTCCGGGGCCCGGCCCAGCAGGTCGGCCAGCGCCGCCGCGCGCACCGGACTGCCGCGTCCATCCGCCGCGGCGCGGGCACCCTCCTCCGCCCGGCCGGCCGGGTCGTCCTCTTCCGGTCCGAGGCGCAGCCGCTCGGCCACCTCCTGGTCGTCGTGCAGGATGAGGGAGCCGTGCTGGAGGAGGGCGCCGCGGTCGCGCCACTGCGCGCTCCCGATCAGCTTGCGGCCCGCCGCCGTGATCTCCCCGGGGAGGGGGTCCCGGAAGCAGGCCCGGGTGCCGGGGCCCGGCGCCCGCTCGCCCGACCGCTCCGCCTCCCGGACGCTCGCGCCGAGTCGGCGGACGCCCAGTAGGAGCGCCCGGTTGATCCTGCGGTAGCTCCGCCTCAGGCCGCCCCACAGCTCGGCCGGGGCCGCCACCGAGTAGGTGAGCTCGCGGTGGTGGAAGACGGCCCGGCCGCCGGTGGGTCGGCGCACGAGGTCGATCCCCTCGCGGCGTGCCGCCTCCAGGTCGTAGAGGCCCTCCGCCCGCTGGTTGCGGCCGAAGGACAGGCAGGGGGGATCCCAGCGGTAGAGCCGGAGGACGACCCGGCCCTCGCGGGCCGCGTCCATGAGCGCCTCGTCGACGGCCATGTTGCGCGCGCCGTCGGCGGGCGGGTCGACGCGGAGGAGGATGCGCGGGGGGGGTGCGGAGGCGTCGCTGCCGGCCGGTCCGGAGCCGGGGGCCGCGGACGCGCCGGCGGCGTCCGGGCCGGACCCCGGGGCCGGGGCCGCCGACCCGCCGCCCTCGGGCGCCGCGGCCTCGCCGGCCGGGAAAGCCCCGGGGCCGGCCTTCGTCAGCCCTCCTCCGGGAAGCCCCAGCGCACGTCCAGCTCGCGCCCGGCCTTCCCCTCGTCCAGCCGGCGGACCGGCGTCTCGTGGGGAGCCGTGCGCACGAGGTCGGGGTCCTCGGCCGCCTCCCGCGCGATCGCCTCCAGCGAGTCCACGTAGCGGTCCAGCTCCTCCCGCGTCTCGGTCTCGGTGGGCTCGGTCATCAGAGCCTCGGGGACCGTGAGCGGGAAGTAGATCGTGGGGGCGTGGAAGCCATAGTCCAGGAGCCGCTTGGCCACGTCCGTGGTGCGCACCCCGTGCTCGCGCTTCAGCTCCTCGCCGGTGAACACGGACTCGTGCAGCCCGCGTCCGTACGGGAGCGGGTAGGTGTCCGACAGCCGGGCGCTCAGGTAGGCGTTGTTGAGGACCGCGGCCTCCGCCGTCCTCCGGATCCCCACGGCGCCCAGCATCCGGATGTACGTGTACGCCCGCACCATGACGCCGAAGTTCCCGTAGAAGCCGTGGATCTTCCCGATGGAGTCGGGGCGGTCCCAGGCCATCACGAAGTCCCCGTCCTCCTGCTCGATGTGGGGGACCGGAAGGAAGCGGGCGAGCGGCTCCTTCACGGCCACCGGGCCGGCGCCCGGCCCGCCGCCGCCGTGGGGCGTGCTGAAGGTCTTGTGCAGGTTGAAGTGCACGATGTCGTAGCCCATGTCCCCGGGCCGGACGATGCCCATCAGGGCGTTCAGGTTGGCCCCGTCCATGTACATGAGCCCTCCCGACTCGTGCACGAGCCGGCTGATCTCCTCGATCTGGGACTCGAACACGCCCAGCGTGTTGGGGTTCGTGAGCATCATGCCCGCCAGGTCGTCGCCCAGCGCGCCGCGGACCGCGTCCAGGTCCACCCGCCCCTGCTCGTCCGAGGGGAGCTCGACGCAGTCGAAGCCCGCCAGCGCCACCGTGGCCGGGTTGGTGCCGTGGGCCGAGTCCGGGATGAGGACGCGCTTGCGCCCTTCGTCCCCCCGGGCACGGTGGTAGGCCCGCATGAGGAGTACGCCGGTCATCTCCCCCTGGGCGCCGGCGGCGGGCTGCAGGCTGACCGCGTCCATCCCGGCGATCTCCTTCAGGATCCCCGCCAGCTCGTACATGAGCTCGAGGGCGCCCTGGGCCGCCCGGTGCGGCGTGAACGGGTGGAGCTCGGCGAAGCCGGGCAGCCGGGCCGTCTGCTCGTTCACCTTCGGGTTGTACTTCATCGTGCACGAGCCCAGCGGGTAGAGGGCCCGGTCCACGTGGTGGTTCTTGAGCGAGAGCTCCGTGTAGTGGCGCACGACCACGTGCTCGGGCGCCTCGGGGAGCCGCGGGGCCTCCGCCCGTCGATGGGCGGCGGGCACGAGCTCGTCCAGCGGCACCTCGGGCACGTCGGCCTCGGGCACGGTCGTCCCGTGACGCCCGGGGCGCGAGCGCTCGAAGATCGTAGGCGTCGTCTCCCCCTGGAAGGGGAACGGGGGTCGGCCCATCAGAACTCCAGCGAGTCGCCCGGGGCGAGGATCACGACCTCGGCCGCGTCCCCGACCGCGTCGGCGAAGGCCTCGGGGTCCTGCTCGATGACCTCGAAGCTGTCGTAGTGGATCGGCACGACCACGTCGGGCCGGATCATCTCCACCGCCCGCACGGCGTCGGCCGGACCCATCGTGAAGTTGTCGCCGATCGGGAGGAGCGCCACGTCCACGCGGTCGCGCAGGAGCTCGAACTCCTTGGTGAGCGACGTGTCACCGGCATGGTAGATGGTCTTCCCGTCGATCTCCATGAGGAGGCCGGCGGGGAACGTCGTGTACGGGCCCCCGTTCTCGCCCGCCACCTGGCCGCCGTGGAACGCCGGCGTGAGCTGGACCCTGCCGAAGGGGAACTCGAAGCCGCCGCCGATGTGGAGCGGGTGGGCGCTCTCGACCCCCTCCTCGTTCTGGGCGTACGCCACCAGCTCGAAGGTGGCGATCAGCGTGGCCCCGGTCTCCCGGAGGATGTCGTAGCCGTCGCCCGTGTGGTCGAAGTGGCCGTGGGTGTAGAGCACGTAGTCCAGGCCGTCGTGGAACGCCTCCGGCCCCACGTCGGCCAGCGGGTTGTCCGTGAGCCACGGGTCGATCAGGAGCCGGGTCCCGTCCCCGGTCCGGATCTCCGTGCACGCGTGGCCGTGAAAGGTGAGCTTCCCCATCAGTGCTTCCTATCCCCCAATGACGTCCATCAGATCCTCGATCTCCGCGCGGTTCCTCTTCTCCGTGAAGGCGAGGAGCAGCCCGTCGGGCGCCCCGAGCCCGGGGAAGCGCGACAGGCTCACGCCGGCCAGGATGCCCCGCGCGATCCCCCGCTCCAGGATGGCCCTGGAGTCCTCGCGGGTGCGGATCGCGAACTCCCGCAGGAAGGGCGCGTCCGGATGGAGCGGCTCGACGCCGTCCATCTCCTCGATGAGGCCGCGCGCGAAGTGCGCGTTCCGTGCCGAGGTTTCGGCCACCCGCCGCAGCCCCTCCCGGCCCACGGCCGCCAGGTACACGGTGGCCGCCAGGGCGTTGAGGCCCTGGTTCGTGCAGATGTTGCTGGTCGCCCTCTCGCGGCGGATCTGCTGCTCGCGCGTCTGGAGGGTGAGGACGTAGCCCCTGCGGCCCTCCTCGTCCTCCGTGGCCCCTACGATCCGGCCCGGCATCTTGCGCACGTGCTCGCGGCGCGTGGCGAACAGGCCGACCACCGGGCCGCCGAAGCTCGGCGCGTTCCCGAACGGCTGCCCCTCGCCGGCCACGATGTCCGCCCCCGCCTCTCCCGGAGGCCGGATCATGGCCAGGGAGACCGGGTCGGCCACCGCCGTCACGAGCAGAGCGCCCCGCTCGTGCGCCGCCTCCGCCAGGGGCTCCAGCTCCTCGAGGAGGCCGAAGAAGTTCGGGTTCTGCACGATGACGCAGGCGGTGTCGTCGTCGATCGCCTCCGCCAGCGCGTCCGGGTGCACGCGACCGTCCTCGCCCGCCGGGACGACATCGACCCCCGAGGCGCTCCCCTCGGCGTAGGTCTCGACCACTTTCCGGTAGTGGGGGTGGAGCGAGCCGGCCAGGAGGATGCGGCCCCGCCGCGCCACCGAGAGCGCCATGAGGGCGGCCTCCCCGGTGGCCGTGGCGCCGTCGTACATGGAGGCGTTGGCCACCTCCATGCCCGTCAGCTCGCACACCATCGTCTGGAACTCGTAGATGACCTGGAGCGTGCCCTGGGCCACCTCCGGCTGGTAGGGCGTGTAGGCCGTGTAGAACTCGCTGCGCCGGATGATGTGGTCGACCGCGGCCGGGACGTGGTGGTCGTACAGCCCGCCGCCGGTGAAGCTCACGAGCGAGGGATTCCGAGCCGCGAGCTCGCGGAGCCGCCGGACGGCCTCCCACTCGGAGAGCGCGCGCGGGAGCTCGAGCGGCTCGCTCCGGACCAGGTCCCGGGGCACGTCCCGGAACAGCTCGTCGATGTCGGAGACGCCGACGCGGCCGAGCATGTCGCGCCGGTCCGCGTCGCTGTGGGGCACGAAGGTCATCGGTCGGTCCGCTCAGGCCTCTTCGAGGTGGGACCGGTACGCGTCCGCGCCGAGGAGGCCGTCGGCCGCCGACGGGTCCGCGGCCCGGATGCGGATCATCCAGCCGTCCCCGTACGGGTCGCTGTTCACGAGCGCGGGATCGTCGTCCAGCGCCTCGTTGACCTCGACCACCTCGCCGGCCAGGGGGCAGAAGAGCTCGGAGACCGCCTTCACCGCCTCGATCGTCCCGAACACCTCCATGTGCTCGAAGCTGTCGCCGACCGACGGCAGCTCGACGAAGACCACGTCGCCCAGCTCGCCCTGCGCGTAGTCGGTGATCCCCACGAAGAACTCGCCCTCCGAGCCGGCGTCGCGGAGGTACTCGTGCTCTTCCGTATAGCGCAGATCGTCAGGAACCTCGGACATTCGCTCTCCTCTCGTCTCTCCCCCTCGGTACCCGCCCGCGAGGGCCGCGGGCCGGCGGCGCTGCAGGATATCCGGCCCCTTCCGAAGGCGTCAACCGGAAGGCGCCCGGCCGGAAGGCCCGCGACCGCGCGGTCGGCGGCCGGACGCCCCGCGGCCGAACGGTCTGCAACCTCCGTTCCCCGCGCCGGCGTCACATCCAGCCCTTGCGCTTGAAGTAGACGACCAGCCCGCCCCCGATCACGGCCATGAGGCCCAGGCAGGCGGGATACGCCCAGGTCAGGGCCAGCTCGGGCATGTGCTGGAAGTTCATGCCGTACACGCCCGCGACGAACGTGAGGGGGATGAAGATGCTCGCCATGATCGTGAGGACCTTCATGATCTCGTTCATGCGGTTGCTGACGCTGGAGAGGTAGGTGTCCAGCAACCCGGAAATGATGTCCCGCAGCGTCTCGCCCGTGTCCAGGACCTGGATCGTGTGGTCGTAGACGTCCCGCACGTAGACCCGGACGGGCGCGGTGACGATCGAGGTCCCCTCCCGGCCCAGGGCCGAGACCATCTCCCGCATGGGCCAGGTGGCCTTCCTGAGGAGGAGCATCTCGCGCTTGAGGCGGTGGATCTCGCCCATGGTCTGCGGGTCCGGGTCGGTCACCACCTCCTCCTCGAGGCGCTCGATCCACTCGCCCAGCCCTTCGAGCACCACGAAGTAGTGGTCGACGACGGCGTCCACGAGCGCGTAGGCCAGGTAGTCGGAGCCCATCGTGCGGATCCTCCCCCGGCCGCCGCGGATCCGCTCCCGGACGGACTCGAAGAGGTCTCCCGGACGCTCCTGGAAGGAGAGCACGAAGCGGGGCCCCAGGATCAGGCTCACCTGCTCGTCCTCGACCTCGCGCCGCTCCTCGGAGAAGGTGATCATCTTGACCACCATGAACAGGTAGTCCTGGAAGTCCTCGAGCTTGGGGCGCTGCTCGGTGTTCACCAGGTCCTCCATCACGAGCGGATGGAGGCCGAACTCCGCCCCGAGCGACGCGATCAGCTCCATGTCGTGGAGCCCCGTGACGTTGAGCCACGTCACGGTCGGGGAGTCCCGGAACGGGAGGCACTCCTCCACGGTCTGGATCTCCCGCTCCTCGAGGCGGTCGCCCTCGAAGTCCATGACCGTCATCGTCACCCGGTCGCCGGTGGGGACCTCGACCGGGACGAGGGAGCCGGGGGGGAGGCCGACCTTGTGCCGGCGGCGCTTGATGAACCGTCGGGGCATGCGGGTCTCCTTGCGGGGGGAGCGACCGGATCGCCGGGCCCGCGTCGGCGCCCGCGGCGGGCCGGCGGAGCACGTGGGCCAACCTACCGCGGCCGGGGGCCGGGCGCAGGCCGGGAAGGGTCCGTGAGGCCGGGCGGAGCGCCCGCCGTGCCGGTATGTGGTACGACGTATGCGCGCCGTGGCCTCCGGCGGTACGGACGGAACCCGGACCCAGAGGCGTCATGACCAACCGCGACCGGCTCGTGCTGGCTGCGGGAGAGCTCTTCTACCGGAACGGATACGCCGCCACCTCGGTGGAGGACATCCTGGAGAAGACGGGCGTCGCCCGCAGCAATTTCTACTATCACTTCGACGGGAAGCTCGACCTGGCCCGGGAGGTCCTCCGACGGTGGGTCGAGGCCTTCGAGGAGCACCTCTCCGCCCTGCGCGCCGACGGCCACTCGCCGGAGGAGAGGTTGCGCGGGATCTTCCGGGAGGTGAGGACCGAAGGCCGGGGACCGACCCGCGGCGGGCGGGAGCGCATCCCCTGTCCGCTCGGACCGCTGGCGCTGGAGCTGGCCCCCCACGATCCCGAGGTGCGGCAGGTCACGTCCGAGTTCCAGGAGACCCTGAGGGCGGCGCTCCTGGAGGCCATCGAGAGCGGCGCCCGGAGCGGGGAGTTCGGCTCCGGGCTCCAGCCCGAGCCGGCCGCCCGGGTGGCCCTGGCCACGCTCCAGGGCGCGCTCTTCATGTGCCACGCCCGTGGCGGCGACGGGCCGCTCCGGGAGGCCGAGGCGGCGCTCCTCGAGATCCTGACCGGGAAGGGCGGCGGCCCCGCGGTCGGGCCCTCCGCCTTGTGAGCGGCCGGGCGTCCGCCTACGTTCGGGTCGTCCGCGCGCGAGCGCCGGCGAGCCGGCGGGTGCGCGTGGGACGAACGGAGTCCGCGCCCGTAGCGTCCATTCTGAAAGGAGGTGATCCAGTGTCCGCAGGGAGTAGATTCGAGCCTGGCTCGACACGGGCAAGCGATCGCCTCGAGGCTGCTCGCTAGGAAGGACTTCCTTCCGCGCGAGCGCACTCGAACGCTCGCTCGCTTCGGCTAGTCGTCGCGGCCCTACGAGGCATCGCGTCGAGTCAGGCCGGAGAGTACCCCTACGGCCGCAGCGTCCTCCGGGATGCTGCGGCCGTCTTGCATCGTCGGGGGTCGGCCGGGGGGACGCGGCCCCGCGCGAGCGCCGGACGCGCGCCCCCTCCGCTCCGCTGCCTCCACGTTCGCCGGTCCCCTCACCGCGGCGTCATCGGGGGGCCGCCTCAGCCCACCCGCCGGCGCTTCCCTTTCATGTAGTCCATGAGGATGTACTGCCCCAGGGTGAGCGTGCTGGTGAAGTACGCCTTGCCCCGGGCGACCTCGGCCACCTTCCGGACGAAGGAGACGAGCGCGGGGTCGCGGGCGAGCATGAAGGTGTTGATCGGGATCCCCGAGCGGCGGCACGCGCTCACCTCCGAGAAGGTCTCGCGCAGGATCCGGCGGTCCAGACCCATCGAGTTGGTGTAGACCCGGCCGTCCGGGAGCGTCATGGCGCTCGGCTTCCCGTCGGTGATCATCACGATCTGCTTCATGCGCTGGCGCTGGCCGCGGAGGATGCGCCGCGCCAGACGGAGGCCCTCGGCGGTGTTCGTGTGGTAGGGGCCCACGCGGGCCACCGCGAGCCGGGCCAGCGGGATCTCCTCGGCGCCGTCGTGGAAGAGCACGCAGCGGAGGGCGTCCCCCGGGAAGCGCGTCCGGACGAGGTGCGCCAGGGCGAGCGCCACCTTCTTGGCGGGGGTGAAGCGGTCCTCCCCGTACAGGATCATCGAGTGGCTGCAGTCCAGCATGAGGACCGTGGCGCAGCTGGAGCGGCGCGGCGCCTCGTGCACGCGGAGGTCGTCGTAGGTGAGGGGGAGGGGGAACTCGGGGCCCTCCCGGGCGATCACGTTCCGGAGCGTGGCGGGGACGTCCAGGTTCATCGTGTCGCCGAACTCCCACGGCCGCGAGCCCGCCTCCGCCTCGACCCCCGTCGACAGCTTCCGGGTCTCGTGCACCCCCGCGGCCCCCGACCCCCGTCCCCCGAGCACGTCCTTCAGGGACCGGTAGCTCAGGAAGTCGAGCCCCTTCCCGGTGAGCTCGAAGGAGACGCCGCGGGCGGCGCGGGCCTCGGGATCGTGTTCCCGGCCCGGACCGGCGGCCGGTTCGACGGGTCCCGGCGCGGGCCCGGCGCCCTCGTCCAGCCGCAGGTACCCCTCCTCGACCAGGCGGTCCACCACGTCGTCCAGGAGCTCCGCGATCCGGCGGAGGGTCTCGGCGTCGGCCTCCTCGCCCTCGCGCAGGGCGCGGACCATGTCGGGGGTGAGCTCCCCCTGCTCGACGAGCGCGCGGAGGATGGCCTCCTTGAGCCGCTCGAGGTCGCCCTCGCGGCCGCCGGAGCCGGGCGAGCCGGGCCCGAACATCCCGGGGCCGAAGTCGAACGGCGAGCCCCGCCTCCGGCCGCCCCCGAACCCGCTGTCCAGCAGGAAGTCGGAGAGACGGTCCAGGAGGTCCTGGAGGTTGAGCGCATCCACCAGGTCGCCCCGGTAGCGCTCGTACGTGGTGATCCTCATCGCTCCCCCTTCGCGGACCGCTTGCCCGGCCAGCCGCGGCGCCTCTAACGTGGGCACCCGGCGTGCCGGGGACGCGACGGGCGCTCCGTCGGACGCCCCGGCCGCCCTTCGAAGCTAACCGAGGAGCCCGTCCCGTCGCATGGCACGCCCTTCTCCTACACCGGTCCCCTTCGCCAAGTACAGCGGCGCGGGCAACGACTTCGTGATCGTCGGCGCCGACAGCGTCGGCGACCTCGATCCGGCCGTCCTGGCCAGCCGCATGTGTTCCCGGCGGACGGGGGTCGGCGTGGACGGGATGGCGCTGGTCCGGGCCGCCGGCGAGGGCCGCCTCGAGGTCCGCTTCTTCAACCCGGACGGCTCGGAGTTCGGCACCTGCGGGAACGGGACCCGGTGCGTGGCGCTGTGGGCCGCCGACCGCGACCTCGCGCCCGGCGGGTCGCTCCGGATCGAGACCTCCGACGGCCCCATCGACGCCGCCGTCGACGGTCGGAGCGTCGCCCTCGACTACCGGATCGAGGCGTACCTGGTCCGGACCCTCGAGGTCGAGCTGGGGGGCCGGACCCGCACGGCCCGGCTGGTGCAGATCGGGACGCCCCACCTCATCGTGCCCCTCGACGTGCTCCCCGCGGGGCCCATCGAAGAGGCGTGCCGGCCGCTCCGGCACGACCCCGCGCTCGGGCCGGAGGGCGCCAACGTCGACCTGGTGGCGCTGGAGGAGCCCGACCTGGGGGCCATCCGCACGTTCGAGCGCGGGGTGGAGGGGGAGACCCTCGCGTGCGGCTCGGGCGCGATGGCCGCGGCCCTCGCGCTCCACGCGGCGGGGGCCGCCGGTCCGGAGCTCCGCCTGGTCACCCGGAGCGGAGACCCCCTCACCGTCACGCTCCTCGACCCGGACGAGGAGGGCCCGATCCGCCGCATCCGCCTCTCGGGCCCGGCGCGCCGGATCTTCGAGGGCCGCTACCCCGCCCCGTGAGCGGAGGAGCCGACCCGGCCCCGGACGGGGACGGGCCCCGGGCGAGCGGGGGAGCGGACCCCGGGCGCGGGGTCCCCGCGGACCGGGAGCCGGCGGCCCTGGCCGCCGCCCTCCTGGCGTGGTTCGACGCCCGCAGCCGGGACGTGCCGTGGAGAGACGAGGCCGACCCCTACCGCATCTGGGTGGCGGAGGTGATGGCGCAGCAGACGCGGATCGACACGGTCCGCGCCTACTGGGCCCCCTTCCTGGAGCGCTTCCCCGACGTGGAGGCCCTGGCCGGGGCGGAGCTGGACGAGGTGCTCAAGGCGTGGGAGGGCCTGGGCTACTACGCGCGTGCCAGGAGGCTCCACCGCGCCGCGCGCGAGGTCGTGGCCGACTACGGCGGCGAGCTCCCGGGGGAGCCGGAGCGGCTCCGCGAGCTCCCGGGCATCGGGCCCTACACGGCCGGGGCCATCGCCAGCCTGGCGTTCGGCCGCGCCGAGCCGGCCATCGACGGCAACGTCCGCCGGGTCCTGTGCCGGCTCTTCGACCTGCCGGACCCCGGACGGGCCGAGCTGGAGGAGCGGGCCCGGGCCCTCCTGCGGGCGGGGGGCGCCCGGGGCGGCCCGGCCCGGGGCCGCCCCGGCGACCTGAACCAGGCCCTCATGGACCTGGGGAGCGGGGTGTGCACGCCCCGAGGCCCCGACTGCGCCGTCTGCCCCGTGCGCGACGCGTGCCGGGCGCTGGAGCGCGGCACCGTCGGCATCCGGCCCGAGCCCCGGAGCCGCGGCCCGGTCCCCCACCACGACGTGGCCACCGCGGTGGTGTGGCGGGAGGGGAGGGTGCTCATCACGCGCCGCCCGCCGGAGGGGCTCCTCGGCGGCCTGTGGGAGTTCCCGGGCGGGAAGGTCGAGGAGGGGGAGACCCCGCGGCAGGCCGCCCGAAGGGAGCTTTGGGAGGAGCTCGGGATCGAGATCGAGACGGGAGAGGCGCTCGGGCGGGTCGAGCACGCCTACAGCCACTTCCGCATCACCCTGCACGCCTTTCACGCCCGGCTCGTCTCGGGGGAGCCCCAGCCCCGCGAGGCCGACGCCCTGGCGTGGGCGGCGCCGGAGGCGCTCGGCGACTACGCCTTCCCGGCCGCCAACCTCAGGCTCATCGAGCGCCTCCGCGCCGGCGGGCGTACGCCCCCGATGCCGTCCGGCTGATCAGCCGCCGGGCGCAGAGCCCCTCCAGCACCAGCTCGCAGGCCGCGACCAGCTCCGCCCCCTCGGGCGTGCCGCCGCCGGCCTCCGCATCCCGGCCGGCCGCCGATGCCCGCACCATGTCCAGGAGCCCGGGCACCGACGCGAAGCCCTGCAGGAGGAGGTCCTCGGGGGCGGATTCGGAGATCTGCAGCACGCCGCCCCCCTCGAAGTACTCGACCACGGGCGCGGCGTCCCCGTCGTCGAACCGCTCGTCGAACGCCGACTCGCACGCCCGGGCCACGAGGTCCTCGGCCACCGACTCCACGCCCTCGAGCTCCCCCTCGTACTCGAGCTCGAGCTTCCCCGTCACCGCCTGGAGGGCGGCGTACAGGTCCGCGAGCCGTACCGCCCCCCTCTTCTCGCCCCGCGTCAGGGTCCTGCGCTCGGCGTTCGAGAGCGCGGCCTCCAGCATCGTGATGGGCATGCGCTGGCTCACCCCCGAGCGCTGGTCGACCCGGCGGTCGTCCTCGCGGGCCTCGAACGCCACCCGCTCGATCACCTCCCTCACCAGGAGCGGGACCTCGAGCTCGAGGCCGCGCTCCGCCCACGCCTCCTGGCGCGTGATCTCCTCGGCCTCCTCCAGGGAGCGCGGGTAGTGCGTGAGGATCTCCGAGCCGATCCGGTCCTTGAGCGGCGTGATGATCTTGCCGCGGGCCGTGTAGTCCTCCGGGTTGGCGCTGAACACGAGGAGGACGTCGAGGGGAAGGCGGACCGGGAAGCCCTTGATCTGGACGTCCCCCTCCTCCATGACGTTGAAGAGCGCCACCTGGATCTTCCCGGAGAGGTCCGGCAGCTCGTTCACCGCGAAGATCCCGCGGTTGGCCCGCGGCAGCAGGCCGAAGTGCATGGAGAGCTCGTCCGAGAGGAGGTGGCCGCCGCGGGCGGCCTTGATCGGGTCGAGGTCCCCGATGAGGTCGGCCACGGTCACGTCGGGGGTGGCCAGCTTCTCCACGTAGCGCCGGTCCCGCCCGATCCACTCGATCGGGGTCTCGTCCCCGCGCGCCTCCACGGTCTCGCGTCCGTAGGCGCTGATCGGCCGGGTCGGGTCGTCGTTCACCTCCGAGCCGGCGATCACGGGCACCGCCTCGTCCAGGAGGGAGGTGAGGGCGCGGAGGATCCGGCTCTTGGCCTGGCCCCGCAGCCCCAGGAGGATGAAGTCGTGGCGGGCCAGGAGCGCGTTCACGATCCGGGGGACGACCGAGTCCTCGTAGCCCACGATCCCGGGAAACAGCTCCCCGCCCTCGCGGAGCCGCGCCCTCAGGTTCTCGCGGATCTCGTCCTTCACCGGACGGCTCCGCCATCCGGAGGCCCGGAGCTCGCCGAGGGTGGACGGCCGGCTCACGGCTCGGCGTGCTCCGGAAGCCCGGCCTCGCGCCCCTGGATCTCGGGGAGGCGCTTTCCGCACTCCTCCAGGTGCACCAGGTGCGCGCGGATGGAGGCCGCGGCGGCCCAGTCCAGTCCGTCGGGGAGCCGGCCGTAGACCTCCCGCCGGATCTCGGCCACCGAGCCCGCCCCCTCGGCCACGGCCCGCTCGATCTGCGCCTCGCGCTCCTGGCGGTGGCGGTGGTACTCGCGCAGCCTGGCCACCGGGTCGCCGACGGGATCGCCGTGGCCCGGGAGGATCCGGGTGGGCGCCAGCTCGATCAGGCGCTCGAGGCTGGCCAGGTAGCTCCCCATGTGGCCGTCCGGATCGCCGACCATGGCGGTCCCGCTCCCCAGCACCAGGTCTCCGGTGAACAGCTCGCCGCCCGGGAGCCTGAGGTAGCTCGTGTGATCGGCCGAGTGGCCCGGCGTCGAGAGGACGCGGAGCACGGTCGCCCCGCCGTCGAGGGCGACCTTCTCGCCATCGGCCAGCGCCACGCCCTCCTGCCCGAGGCGCCCCAGCGTGGCCGCGGAGGCGGCGAGCGGGACCCCCAGCCGCCGGGCCGCCCGCGCGGCGCCCCCGGCGTGGTCCGGGTGGGCGTGGGTCAGGCACACCATCCCCGGCCGCGCGTCCCCGACCAGCGCGTCCAGGCGCTCGTCGAGGCCCGCGGACGGGCCCGGGTCGAGGACCACGGCCCCCTCGCTTCCGACCAGGTAGCTCCGGGTGCCGTCCAGGGTCATGGGGCCCGGGTTGTCCGCCACCACGCAGCGGAGCTCGTCGCCCAGGTGGAGGACGCGCGAGCTCACGGCCCCTCCCGCCGGGCATCGGCATCCGCGAGGCCCCCGTCCGCGACCTCCTCGTCGGCGAGCACGGGCGTCACCACACCGCCCTCCACCCGCAGGCGCGGCCGGATGGGGCTCACCCTCCGCTCCCTGGCCCACCCGAACAGCTGGTCCGGATCCGTGAACGCCGACAGCTCCTCCATCGTCTTGCGGGTCGGGAAGAGCATGGGGAGGTCCCCCGCCTCGAAGCGGCGCAGCGCCTCCGCGGGGGCGAGCCAGCTCCAGGCCACGAGCTCCTCGGGGGCGAGCTCGGGCTCGCCCCCGCGGTGCAGGGCCACGAAGAAGCGGGCGTCGTAGCGCCGGGACAGCCTCGCCGGCGTCACCCAGCGCGACAGGTAGGCGGCCCTCAGGCCCCGGAACTCGAGGTCCCAGCGCTCGACGAGCTCACCGAACTCCACGGCGCCGGCCAGGAGCGCGCGGCGGCCCTCGGCCAGCGCGGCCGCATCCGGGAGCCGGTCGGCCGGAAGGAGCCCCGTCTCCTCGAAGCCCTCCCGCAGCGCGGCGGTCAGGGCGGGGAGCTCGGCGCGGGTCACGTCCGGACCCAGGCGCGGCTCGAGGCCCGCGCGCGCGTCCCCCGGGTCGACCACCCCCCCGGCGAACACGTAGGCGCCCGCGGCGAAGCGGGCCCGCTCGGGCCGGCGGAGGAGGAGGACCTCCAGGGGGTCGTCCGCACCGGCGCGGACCAGGACGAGCGTCGCGGCGGGCCGGGGCTCCACGGGCGGCTCGTCCGCCCCGATGTGGCCCCGGGCGAACTCCTCCCGCTCGATCCGCTGGCTCTCTGTGAGGTTCCCGTCCATCGTCCTCCCGGCCTCGCCGGCCGGCTGGTCTCCGCGCCGCTCTCCAGGGCTGGGTACGCTTCCGGGCCCGCCTAGATCCGCCGCAGCACCCCGCCGGCCCCCCCGTACTGGCCCATCATCATGACCACCAGGAAGGCCAGGGCCAGCACCGCCAGGAGGAAGAGGACCGCCGGGGCCAGCCACACGGCCAGGGCCCTGCCCGTGGTCGTGCGGTGCGCCTCCCTGAGCCCGATCACCTGGAGGATCGGGATCCACACGAGCCAGGCGGCCAGCGGCCCGACGATCGGGACGATCGACAGCACCGCCGGGCCCATCGAGTAGCACATCGCGCGGGCGGTCGCGCCGACGGTGCGGCGCTCCCGGACCAGGACCAGCACGAAGACGTGGAAGACCACGGTGGCTACGGCCAGCATCAGGAGCCCGTAGAAGGGGCTCAGGAAGAATCGGAGGAGGACCCCGTCGGTGCTGAAGTCGAAGCTCGAGGCCCCGGCTCCTCCCCACGCGTGCATCCACTCGCGGGCGAACTGGTCCATCCAGGCCGCCTGCCACACCGCGGAGAAGAGGGACGCGGTCGCGAAGACCAGGAGGAAGTAGAGGAGGGGTCGGCCCAGGCTCCCCTCCCAGGAGACCGAGCGGAAGAAGCGGCTCGGCTCCAGGAGGCTGGTCTTCCAGGCGTCGAAGAGCGAGGCGAGGAACGGCCGCTCCGGGTCCTCCCAGGCCAGCCGTCCGGCCGCGTCCGGGCGGGCGGAGCCGGCCCCGCCCGGGGCGGCCGCCCGCCGGGCCGTGGGAGCCGCCGCGGCGCCCGCGTCGGCCGACCGATCGCCCGGTCCATCGGCCCCGCTCTCCGGGCCGGCCTCGGGCACGGCGTCACCGCCGATCGGGCTCCCGCACAGGGGGCAGGTCCGGGCGTCCGCGTCCACCGTGAAGCCGCAGTGCGGGCAGCTGGGCATCCTCGGGTCCTCCTGGCGGCGTGCGTTCCGAAGGGGCGGGCCGGACCGCGGCGGGGCTCAGTCCGCCTCCAGCCACTCCTCGATGAGGCTGGACAGGCGGCCGAGGTCGATCGGCTTCACCACGCAGTCCTGGCACCCGGCCGTGAGGCTGGCCTGGCGCGCGCCCTCCATGGCGCTCAGGGCGACGATCCGCGTGGAGGCCACGTCCTCCTCGTCCAGGTCCCGAATGCGGCGGGCGGCCTCGAGGCCATCCACGCCCGGCATCATGATGTCCATGAGCACCAGGTCCGGCCGCTCCGAGCGGGTGACCGCGACGGCGCCCTCCCCGTCCCCCGCCTCGAGCACCCGGTAGCCGATCGCCTCCAGCAGGGTGCGGAGGGCCACTCGACAGTCCTCGTTGTCGTCGGCCACGAGGATCGTCGGAGGCTCCGGACCCGGGTCCGGTCGCGGCTGTGCCGAGGAGTTCATCTGCCCGGTGCCGGTCGTTCTAGCAAGGAGGCGAGGCGCCATTCCGTATGGAGCAGAGCAACATCTGCGCCATTCGCGCGTCCGCCCCGCGGCCCCCGCCGCGCGGGCTTCAGCTCCGCTCGCCGTCCTCCGCGATGACCACCCGTGCGTCCACGGCCACGCATCGGTCGCCCTCCGGATAGGCCAGGAACGGGTTCACGTCCAGCTCCTGGATCCCGGGATGGTCGCCCACCAGCTGACTCACCCTCTGGAGCACCTCGATCAGCCTGTCGAAGTCCACGCCGGGCTCCCCCCGCACGCCCTCCAGGAGCTTCGCGCCGCGGATCGAGCGGGTCATCTCGCGGGCGTCCACGTCGGTCACCGGCTGGACGCGGAAGGTGACGTCGCGGAGCGCCTCGACGTAGATGCCTCCCAGGCCGAACATGATGAGGGGCCCGAAGTTGGGCTCGACCGTCATGCCCACGATCGTCTCCCGCCCCCCGCGCAGCATCGGCTGCACCACAGCACCGACCATCTCCGCCTCGTCGGGCCACTCCCTGGCCCGGCGCTCCATGTCCCGGTAGGCCTTGCGGACATCCTCCTCGTCCTCGAGGTCCAGGGCCACCGCCCCGGCCTCGGTCTTGTGCGAGAGCCCGGGCGCCACCGCCTTGAGCACGACCGGGAAGCCCACGTCGTACGCCGCGGCCGCCGCCGCATCGGCGCTCTCCACCGTCCGGTGGGGCGCCACCGGGATCCCGTAGGCCTCGAGCAGCTCCATCGCCTCCGGCACGGGGAGGAGGTTCCTCCCCTCCGAGGCCGCGCGCTCGAGCACCCGCGACGCCCGCCCGGCGTCCACGTCCTCGAACCGCCGGACCTGACCGGTCGGGCGGTCGAGCCAGCGCCTGTGCTTCTCCATGGCCGCCAGCGCCCGCGCCGCCGACTCGGGGAAGATGTAGGCCGGGATGCGCGCCTCGTGGAGCTCGGCCATCCCGCGGGGGAGCCCCTCCCGGCCCATGAGGACCGCCATGACCGGCTTGTCCGCCCCTTCCGCCACCTGGCGGATCGCGCGGGCGATGTCCGCCGAGTCGATCCCCAGGGGCGGCACGAAGGCCGCGATCACGGCGTCGACCTCCTCGTCGTCCAGCACGATCTCGAGCACCGAGCGGTACTCCTCGGCCCCCGCGCTCGCGATCATGTCCACCGGGTTGGCCACGCTCGCCTCCTCGGGGAGGACGTCCCGCAGCCGCTCCTGGGCGCCGTCGGACAGCGGGACGACCTCGAGCCCCCGCGCCTCGCAGGCGTCGGCGATGATGATCCCCGGCCCGCCCGCGTTCGTGACGATCGCGACCCTGGGCCCGGCGGGCAGTGGCGCGTTCCCGAAGGCCATGGCCGCGTCGAACAGCTCCTCGACCGTGTCGACGCGGAGGACGCCGCACTGGGCGAAGAGCGCATCGGTCGCCACGTCCATGGCGGCCATGGCCCCGGTGTGGCTCGAGGCGGCGCGCGCCCCGGCGCGGCTCCGTCCCGCCTTCACCGCGATCACGGGCTTGCGGCGCGTCACCTCCCTCGCGATCCGCGTGAACCGCCGCGGATTGCCGAAGTTCTCCAGGTAGAGGAGCATGACCCCCACCCGGTCGTCCTCCCCCCAGTAGTCCAGGAGGTCGTTCCCGGAGACGTCCGCCTTGTTGCCCATCGAGACGAACTGGCTGATCCCGATCCCGTACTCGGCGGCGTAGTCCAGGATGGTGACGCCCATGGCGCCCGACTGGCTCATGAACGCGATCGATCCCGACGGCGGCATCGTGGGGGCGAAGGTGGCGTTCATGGAGGTCTCGTCGGCGGTGTTGAGCACCCCCATGCAGTTGGGCCCCACCATCCGCATCCCGTGCCCGCGCACGATCTCGAGGAGCGCCCGCTCCTCCTCGACCCCCGATCCGCCCACCTCCTTGAAGCCCGCGCTGATCACGACCACGCCTCCGACGCCGGCGTCCGCGCACTCCTGCACGACGCCCCGCACCGCGCCCTTGGGGACCACGACCACGGCCATCTCGGGGACCTCCGGCAGGTCCGCCACGGAGGGATAGGAGCGGATCGAGTGGATGGAGCCCGCGTGCGGGTTCACGGGATAGACGTTCCCGTGGAAGCCGTGCGAGAGGAGGTTGTCGACGATCTGCCAGCCGATCGTGCCCGGCTGGCGGCTGGCGCCGATGACCGCGATCGAGGAGGGGCGGAGGATGCAGTCCAGGGTGCGCCGGCCCGCGCGGGCCGGGGCGGTCGGTGCTCCGGTCACGGCGCGGACCTCAGTCCAGGAGGCGGAGCGGCATCACCAGGCAGAGATAGTCGGGATCCCCACTGGCGGGCCCGAACGTGGCGGCCCGCTCCGGCGCCCGGAACTCGATCTGCACATCCTCGTCGGGCATGTAGCGAAGGACCTCGAGCAGGTAGTTGGCGTTGAAGCCCATCTCGAGCTCCTCACCGTCGTAGTCGACGGGCACCTCGTCCTCGGCCTCGCCCAGGTCGGGTGTCTGCACGCTGAGTCCGAGGCTCCCCTTCGAGAACCGGAGGCGGACCCTGTGGGTCTGGTCGCTCGCCACGACGGCCATCCGGCGGATCGCCTTGGCCAGCGCGTCCCGGCTCCCGAGCGCGCGCTTGTCGTTGTCGTTGGGGATGACCTGCTCGTAGTTGGGGTAGGGCCCCTCGATGAGCCTCGTGTACACCACCCTCGACTCCGAGCGGAAGGCCAGGTGGTTCTGCGAGCGCGCGACCTCGAGCTCCTCCTTCGGATCGAACAGGCGCTCGACCTGCTGGAGCGCCTTCGGCGGCACGATAAGGTCGGCCTCCGGGGCGTCGATCTCCTCCAGCGGGTGGGTCATCCGGGCCAGGCGGTGTCCGTTCGTGGCCACCATCGAGCTCTGTTCCGAGCGGAGCTGCCACAACACCCCGTTGAGGATCGGCCGGCTCTCCTCGCTCGACGCGGCGAAGGCCGTGCGCTCGATCAGCTCCTGGAGGGTCCCGGCCGTCATCTTCCAGCTCTCGGTGAAGTCCACCTCCGGGAACGAGGGGAACTCGCCCTCGGGGAGCCCGAACAGCTTGAAGCGGCTCCGGCCGCACGAGAGCTGGATCTGGTCGCCGTCCCTCGCCAGGTGCACCGGGGCGTCCTCGAGCTCCCGGGCGATGTCGGAGATCTTGCGGGCGGGGACCGTGAGGGCTCCCGCCTCGTCCACCTCCGCATCCACTCCCACCGAGACGGAGATGTCCAGGTCCGTCCCGCTCATCTCGAGCCGGTTCCCCTCGGCCCTCAGGAGGATGTTCGAGAGCACGGGCAACGTGGTCTTGGTCGGGATCGTGGCGGCCACGGCACCGAGGCCTTCCTGCAGCTTCTCGCGCGTGATGGAAAGCTTCATCGAGCTCCTCGTTCTCTCTCCAGCCGGCTTCGGGGGCCGAACCGCACGCTCGGGGCGGTCCTGGCGGGCACCTGGATCGGGATTCTCCCCACGGGTCGTTGCTGCTGCGCCAATGATATCATGATGTTCGTAGTAGTAGTAGGGACCGTGCAAATGTGGACAACGGCCCTCTCCGGACCGTCAATCGCCCGCGGCCTGCAGGGTCTGGCCGTCGGGAAGCGTGTGGAGCGTCGGGGGAAAACCGCCGCGTCTTCGACGGCCTTCCACATCCCGGGCGCCGCCCCGAGCGGTTCTCCACTCGCCTCCACACGATGTCGACCGCGGTGTCCACGCCTCCTTCAGGCGACGAGCTCTTCGCGCAGCTCCCGCACGCGCCTCCGGAACTCGGGGTCGGACGCCATGTCGGCCTCCACCTTGTTGACCGAGTGGATGACCGTGGAGTGGTCGCGCCCGCCGAAGAGCTCCCCGATCTCGGTGTAGGGGAGGTCGAGGAGGGTCTTGATGAGGTACATGGCGATCTGCCGTGGCACCGTGAGGTTCCGCGTGCGCCGGCGGGAGGTGAGCCCGTCGACGGTCACGCCCCACGCCTCCGCCGTCCTCCGCCGGATCTCCTCGGGCGTCGCCCGCTCGGGCTCCGGCTCGGCCTCGTCCGCCCCGCCCAGCGCCTCGCGGGCCAGGTCCAGGTTGATCTCGCGCCGGGTCAGCGAGCTGTAGGCCAGGAGCTTGATCACCGCCCCCTCGAGCTGCCGGACCGAGGTCTTCCGGTGCCGGGCGATGTACTCGATGACCGCGTCGTCCAGGACGAGCCGGTCCTCGGCCGCCTTCTTCTGCAGGATCGCCACCCGGGTCTCGAAGTCGGGGGCCTTGATGTCCGTGACCAGGCCCCACTCGAAGCGCGAGACCAGGCGCTCCTGGAGGCCCGGGATCTCCTGCGGCGGTCGGTCGCTCGCCACGACGATCTGCTTCTGGGCGTCGTACAGGGAGTTGAAGGTGTGGAAGAACTCCTCCTGCGTCCCCTCCTTGTTCCCCAGGAAATGGACGTCGTCGACCAGGAGCACGTCGATCTGGCGGTAGCGTTGCCGGAACTCGGGCGTGCGGCCGCTCTGGATGGCCGAGACCATCTCGTTGGTGAACTGCTCGGAGGGGATGTACGCCACGCGGGCTCCCGGGTCGCGCTCGAGGATGGCGTGGCCGATCGCGTGCATCAGGTGGGTCTTTCCGAGCCCCGTGTCCCCGTAGATGAAGAGCGGGTTGTACGCCTTGGCCGGTGCGTCGGCCACGCGCTGGCACGCAGCGGCCGCGAGCTGGTTGTTTCCGCCGATGACGAAGCGGCCGAACGTGTAGCGCTCGTTGAGCCCCTCGCCCCCGCGGGACTCCGGGGCCGCGGCGGCGGCCGCTCCCGCGCCGTCCCCGGCGAGCTCGGGCTCGGGGGCGCTGATCTCGGGGATCTCGATCTGCTGGCTCTGCCCCCGGTGCTCGAACCGGAGCTCGAGGGCTCGGCCCATCTGGCGCTCGGCCAGGTCGGCGAGGAGGGGGCCGTACTTGTCCTCGATCCACTCCACGGCGAACCGGGTCGGCGCGCCCACCACGAGCGTCTCGTCCGAGAGGGTGACGGCCTCCGTGGCCGAGAGCCAGGTCCGGAACGTCTGCTCGGGAAGGACATCCCGAGCGGCGTCGGTGATGCGTGCCCAGACTTCCTGCGCGGTCAATTCCATGCGGCCTGATTGTCGAGGTCCGCCTGAGCACCCGGGGGGCGGGACGGGGGACCCATTGTAGACGCGCCGACCGGGAGTGTCAACGCGGCGGGCGGGCCTCCCGCGAGCCCCTCTCCCCGGCGTCCCCCGCGGCGCGGGAGCGGCGGCCGCGGCGGGCCGCCGGGCCTTTGACAGCCGGCGCGACCGCATCTATACTGCCGGGCTTCCCGGAAAACCGGGAATCAGCGATCGAAACGTCCGGCTCGGGCCGGACCTCCATCTACGCCGCGTGACGCTCATGGGTAGGACCTGCAGCAAGACTACGAACCGCAAGCGCATCAAGGACCACGGGTTCCGGGCGCGGATGAAGACGAAGGGCGGGCGGAAGACGCTCGCGCGCCGTCGCCGCCGGGGCCGCAAGCGCCTGAGCGTGAGCCGGGAGCGCATCCGCAAGCACCGGGGTCGCTGAGGGACGGGTCCCCTCGCGGCCGGAGTCGATGGTGACGCCCCGTGACGGAGGGCGAACGGTTTCCCCGTGCGGCCAGGATCGCGTCCACGCGCGACATCCGGGCCGCGTTCCGGGAGGGTCGGCGCACCGCGCGCGGCCCGCTGGAGCTCTTCGTCCGTCCGTCTCCCGCCGGCCGTCCTCGCGCGGCGGCGGTCGTCCCGACCCACGGCCGCACGATCGTGGAGCGGAACCGGCTGCGCAGGCGCCTGCGCGAGGTCCTTCGACGCGAGTGGCTCCCCGGGGCGCTGGCGGCCGGAACGGCCGCGGACCTGGTGGTGCGTGCGCGGCCGGCGGCCTACGACCTGGGCTTCGAGGACCTGCGGAGAACGCTCCTTTCCGCGCTGGATGAGGTGACGTGGCCGCGCGGATCCTGATCTTCCTCATCCGGCTCTACCGGGCGGCGTTCTCGCCGCTGCTGCCGCCGGCGTGCCGTTACACGCCGACCTGCTCCCACTACGCCCAGACCGCCGTCGAGCGCTTCGGGGCGCTTCGGGGCGGGTGGCTGGCGGTCCGGCGGCTCCTGCGCTGCCATCCCTTCGGCGGCCGCGGCTACGACCCGGTGCCGCCGCGCGCCGGGGACCGGCCGGCGCCGGCCGGGCACGGCGGCCTGCCCGCGGCCGACGGCCGGCCCGAGCGGACGGGGGCCTGAGCGTGGAGAAGCGCGTCACCCTGGCGATCGTGCTCATGATCGCCGTGGTCATCCTCACGAACCTCCTCTTCCCGCCCTCTCCGCCGCCCGAGGGCGGCGCGGGGGCCGACACGGCGGCCGTGACCGGATCCACCGCCGCCGGGCCGGGCGGAGCCGCGTCGGAGAGCGCGGCCGCCGGGGGCGGGGCGGGAACCGCGGCGGCCGGGACGACCTCCGCGGCGCCACGGGGAGCGCCGGCCGGGACCACCGGGGCGCCGACGGCGGCCGCCGAGAGCGCTGCGGCCACGGCCCGGCGCATGGCGGAGGCGGGCGGGCGTGGCCCCGCGTCCGATTCGGCATCCGGGGGCCTCCCTCCGGGGGACACCGTCCGGGTGCGCACGCCGCTCTACACGATGACGTTCGACACGCGCGGCGCGCGCCTGGTCGGAGTCACGCTCGAGGACTACGGCGCGTTCGCCGAGGGCGACTCGGCCGGGAGCAAGGTCCAGCTCGTCCGCCCCGGGGATCACCTCCTGGGCTGGCGCATCGCGGTGGGGCCGGACACCCTCGACCTTTCGAACCGGCTGTTCCGGGCGAGCGCCACCTCGGTCGTGGTCGACAGCGGGACCGGCGGCCGGGACAGCATCAGCTTCCGCTACGACGTGCCGGGCACGGAGCTCTCCTACCGCGTGTCGTACGTGTTCCGCCCGGACCGCTACCTGGTGGAGGCGCACGGCGGGTTCGAGGGGCTCGGCCAGAGGGGCTACACGGTGCTCGCCGGCCTGGGCAGCGGGATGCGGACGAACGAGGCCAAGGCCAGCGAGGACTATTCGCACCTGGCCTACGTGGTGAACGGCCAGGGCGGGATCGAGAGCCACAAGCTGGACGACGTGGAGGCGGGCGCCGTTCGCACCCCGGAGGGCGCGCCCTTCCGATGGGTGGCGGTCAAGAACAAGTACTTCCTGGAGGCGCTCGTGGCGCCGGAGGGGGAGCACGGCTTCGGCGGGCTCATCGTGCGGGGCACGAAGGCGGAGCACGCGGCCCACATGGAGGCCGCCCTCCCCGTGCCGGCGGGCCAATCGGGCTTCCAGGTCCAGGTCTACCTGGGCCCCCAGGAGTTCGACCGGATGGCGGCCGTGGGTCAGGAGCTCCAGAACGCGAACCCGTACGGGTGGGAGTGGCTCCGCTTCATCATCCGGCCGCTGGCGGGGCTCATCACCAAGCTCCTCACCTGGCTCCACAACGTCCTGGGCCTGGCGTACGGCTGGGTGCTGATCCTGTTCGGGATCATGATGCGGGTCGTCCTCTTCCCGCTCTACCAGAAGTCCATGCGGGCCCAGATGGCCCAGATGAAGGTGCAGCCGCTGGTCAAGGAGCTGCAGGAGAAGTACAAGGACGAGCCGGAGAAGCTGCAGAAGGAGATGATGCGGATCTACCGCGAGCACAACATCAACCCGCTCGCGGGCTGCCTCCCGATGCTCCTGCCGTTCCCGGTCCTCATCACGCTCTTCTTCGTGTTCGAGAACACGATCGAGTTCCGGGGCGTGCCGTTCCTGTGGATCCCCGACCTGTCGCTGCAGGATCCCCTCTTCATCATCCCCGTCCTCATGGGGCTGTCGATGTTCCTGCTGCAGTGGATCGGTCAGCGGGGGATGGAGCGGAACACGCAGATGAAGGTCATGGGCTACGCCATGCCCGTGGTGATGACCTTCCTGTTCCTCCGGTTCCCGGCGGGGCTGAACCTCTACTACGCCACGAGCAACCTGGCCTCGCTGCCGCAGCAGTGGTTCCTGTCCAGGGAGAGGCTGGAGGCGCAGAGCTGACCGGAGCCCGCGCCGGGCTCCCGTCCATCCCCGCCCGGGTCCGCCCGCGGGCTCTGGCCGGGCCGCGCGGGCGGCGGCCCGGCCGGTCCCGGGCCGGCCCTCACCTCAGTGCAGCAGCGTGAACATCACGCCCCACAGCGTCTCATGGGTCCGGAAGAACTGCTCGGCGCGGGAGGGGCCCGCGCTCGCGGTGAGGGCCAGCCGGAAGTGCTCGTGGCCGAACCGGACGCCGGCCTGCGCCGTCAGCATCGGGTCCCAGCCCAGCTCCGCCCAGGAGAATCCCTCCCCCGCGGCGTAGGGCCGGAAGGGCCCCCAGCGGATCGTCCGCGGCTCCCACGCCGCCCCTCCCCGTACCGACGCGGCCACGAAGTTCCGCTTGGTGCGGACGGTCGTGCCCGGCCCCCCGTAGACGACGAGGCCCGGCAGCGGAGAGGTCTCGAGCAGGACCTCGACCCCCTCCCGGGCGGTCGAGTGCGGCCGTTCGCCGGTCCTCACCATGTACTCGTCCCCCAGGTGGGAGCTCACGTGGTAGAGCTCGGCCCGGGCCGCCCACCCTCTCCAGCGGGCCCGGAGCTGGAGGCCCACCCGGAAGTGGGCCTCGACGAACTCGTTGTTGGAGCTCTGGAGGTCGAAGCGGGTGAAGGCGCCGCCCGAGAGGGCCGCGGCCAGGCGAAGGCCGCCTGCGCCGCCGCCGGCCCGGCGCTCCCCGTCAAAGGGCCGGGCCTGTCCCTCGCCGGCCGATCGGGCCCCGTCCCCGGCGCCCCCTCTCCGGACCCACACGGCGATGGCGTCGCCGAGGTCGACGAGGCCGACCGTGCGCCGCCGGTCGCCGCGATGGACGCGCACGGGGGCGAGCCGCGTTCGGGGCTCGAGGGGGGAGGCGTAGGGAGCCCGGAACGGGAAGCCGTCCACGCCGTCCAGGAGGCTCCGGTCCTGGGCGGCGGCCGCGCGGGGCCCGAGCGCCGCGCCCAGGAGGAGCGCGGCGAGCGCGGCGCGGAGGAGGGTCGTCGCCCTCAGGCCGCGCGCTGGCAGCGCGGGCAGATGTAGGTCTTGCGGCCGATCAGCGTCATGGACTCCAGCTCGTTGCGGCAGCGGGGGCAGGGCGCGCCGTCCGAGCGGTGGTTGATGAGCCAGCCCGGGTCCGCGTGGGCGGCCTCCCAGTGGAGGGTGGCCCGGCGGAGGACCCGCTTGAGGTACGTGTGCACCCGGGAGAGCTGGTGCTCGGTCATGTCGCCCACGCGCGCGTCCGGCCGGTAGCCGGCCTGGAAGCAGATCTCGTCGGCGTACTCGTTCCCGATCCCGGCGATGATCTCCTGGTTCATGAGCATGCCCTTCAGGGAGCTCCTCGGGTGCGAGACGGCCAGCTCGATGAAGCGCTCGGCGGTGAGGTCGTCGCTCAGGGGGTCGATCCCGAGGTTCTCGAGCGTCTCGAGCCCCTCGAAGTCGTGGCCCTGGACCAGGTGGACCTCGCCCTTGCTCCCGGGCGAGGCGTACCTGAGCTCACGGCCGGCCGCGAACTGGAGGCGGATCTTGGAATCCTCCCGCGGGGGTGCGGTCTGGGATTCGAGGTAGATCTCGCCCTGCTCGCCCATGTGGAAGACCAGGCAGTACTCGGAGCGGAAGCGGATCACGATGTACCGCCCGTGCCGCTCGACCGCCTCGATCGCGAAGCCCTCCAGGTGCTCTTCGGCCACCTCGGGGTCGACGTCCACCGCCTCGGGTTCGTCGATGAGGACGTGCGAGATGGTCTTGCCGGTCGAGTAGCCGGCAAAGCTGTCGATCATGCGCTCTACGTCGGGGAGCTCTATCATGTGGCCAGGTCCTCCGTCCCGATAGGTTCTGGCCCGCATACACCGAACGCACGGAAAAGTGCCCGCGCCCTGGAGATGCGGGCGGAGGTCAGCGAACGATCCGGAAGTCCTCGGGGAGCTCGTCCCGGGCGGAGATCTCCTCCACCGACTCCACCCTTGCCGTCCTCGGGCCGGTCCGGAGCCACTCCTCGAGGCGGTCCAGGTCGCCGGACGGGCCCTGGGCGTGCACCTCGACGGTGCCGTCGGCCCGGTTCCTCACCGTGCCGGCTATCCCGAGGTCCCGGGCGGTCCGGACCGTGTTCCAGCGGAAGCCCACGCCCTGGACTCGGCCGTGGACGAGAAAACCCCTGTGCTCTCGCTCCGTCGCTGCGGTCATGGCCCCCGGTCCTCCGTAATCAGCGCTTCCCCGGACTCGCGTCGCTGGCAGCGTCGGGCGCAAGGCACGTGCCTGTCCCGAGCCTGCGGCGAGGGGCCTCGCGCCCGTGGAGCGGGCGCCGGGGAGGGTGGGGCACCGGCCGCCCGAGCTTCAGAGGTCGTACCGGCGCTTCATGTCCCGGTAGCGACGCGCCGCCTTCCCGTCGACGCCGGACCCCAGGTGCTCGTCGAGGAGGGGGACCAGGACCTCCCGCAGGAAGCTCCCCCGCGCCATCCACTGGAAGTAGCTGCGGCCGGCGTGGTGGTAGGGCCCGTACAGGGCGCCGCCCGGGAAGCGCTCGACGATCCACCGGAAGAGCGCCTCGTGGTCGGTGTGCATGCGGAGGGTGACCTGCGGCTGCCGGCCGTCTCCCCCGAAGTGGCCGGAGGCCACGAGCACCCCCACCAGGAAGCCCTCCCCGAACGCCCGACTCTCCTCTCCGATCTTCGACAAGCCGCATTCTTCCTGGTTGTTTCACCGTAGCGTTTCACGTGCAACATCGCGCGAGGAGGTGGGGGAGGGCAAGGGGCGGGGGAGCGAGAGGGGCGCGGAGGGGTGCGATCCCGGACGACACGTCCCGCGGCCGGCGGGCGGGACCGGGAGCCCGGGAGCCGGGGGAGGGCTCCGGCCGCCGGGCGCGGGGCCCCGGCGTGGGCCGGGGCAGGAGGGGACGGCGGGCCCGAGCGCGGAGCCTCCCGGGAGGAGGGCCTCCCGGGGCGGAGGCTTCCCCGGCCGGAGCCTCGGGGAGGGGGCTCCGGAACGGGGATCCTCGGGGGGCGGCGCCGAGGCGGACTGCGGCGGGTCCCGGCCCGCCTCGTGCCGCGAGGGCCGCCGCCCCCGACGCGGGAGCCGGGACGTTCCACGTGCAACATCGCCCCCTGGTGCGGAGAGGGAGACAGCGACCGGCGGGTCCCGGAGCCCCGGATGTTCCACGAGCATCATCCCGCGGGCATCGCAGAGGCCGCCGCCGACCTCCGGGGCGCCGGCCGGCACGGCTTGGCGCTCCGGCATCGGCCGCCTATATTCGGCCCGGCGGCCCGGCACGCGGGTCCGCCGCGGGCGCGACAGCCCTCGCCGAGCCCACTCCGACCAGAGGTCCCCAGCGATCTGCCCATGGCCCGCGTGATCGCCATCGCGAACCAGAAAGGCGGCGTCGGGAAGACCACGACCGCCATCAACCTCGGGGCCTCCCTGGCCGTCGCGGAGAAGAAGTCGCTCGTCATCGACTGCGACCCCCAGGGGAACGCCACGAGCGGCTTCGGGGTCCGCAAGGACGTCGGCGAGCCCTCCGCGTACGACTGCATCGTGGCGGGGGTGTCGATCGCCGATGCGCGGCGCGAGGAGGTCCACTTTCCCTGCCTCGACCTGGTGCCGGCGAGCCGGGACCTGGCGGGGGCCGAGATCGAGCTGATCGACCGCCCCGAGCGCGAGAAGCGGCTGCGCCGGGCCCTGGAAGGGGTCCGGGACGAGTACGAGTACATCCTCGTCGACTCGCCGCCCTCCCTCGGGCTCCTCACCCTGAACGCGCTGGCCGCCGCCGACACCGTGCTCATCCCCATCCAGTGCGAGTTCTATGCTCTGGAAGGCCTCAGCCAGCTCCTGAACACCGTCCGCCTCGTCCAGCGCAACATCAACCCGGAGCTGGCCATCGAGGGCGTGCTCCTCACGATGTTCGACTCGAGGCTGAACCTCTCCAACCAGGTGGCGGACGAGGCGAGGGAGTACTTCGGGGCCAAGGTGTTCGAGACGATCATCCCCCGGAACATCCGGCTGGCCGAGGCACCGAGCTTCGGGAAGCCGATCGCGCTCTACGACGTCCTCTCCACGGGGGCCCGGGGCTACCTGAGCCTCGCGCGCGAGATCATCCGCAAGGACGAGAGGAAGCGGAAGGTTGGCTAAGAGCGAGAGCCGGCTCGGCAAGGGACTGGGTGCGCTCCTGGGCGAGTACCTCGAGGAGGAGGGGGCGGGCGCCGCCGAGCGCGAGGTGCCGGTCTCCCGGATCCGCCCGAACCCCTTCCAGCCGCGGAGCGCGTTCGAGCCGGGGGCCCTCTCCGACCTCGTCGAGTCCATCCGCGCCAACGGCCTCCTGCAGCCCCTGGTGGTGCGCCCGGCGGGCGAGGCGTGGGAGATCGTGGCCGGGGAGCGCCGGTGGCGCGCCCTGCAGGAGCTCGGCTGGAAGCGGGCCCCGGTCATCATCCGGGAGCTCACGGACGAGCAGATGCTCGTCCTCGCCCTGGTCGAGAACCTCCAGCGCGAGAGCCTCTCCCCGCTCGAGGAGGCCCGGGGCTACGAGCAGCTCCAGGAGAGCTTCGGGCTCACCCAGCAGGAGGTGGCCGAGCGAGTGGGCCGCGACCGGTCCACTGTAGCTAACACCTTGCGCCTGCTTAAGTTACCGGAGGCCATACAGGCCATGCTCGCCGCCGGCCGGCTCACGGCCGGCCACGGGCGCGCGCTCCTGGGCCTGGAGGACGAGGAAGAGCAGCTCGCGCTCGCCCGGAAGGTCGCGAAGGACGACCTGTCGGTGCGGGCGACCGAGCGCCGCGTCCGGCGGCTACGGGAGGGCGGCGACGGCAAGAACAAGACGGGCGGCGGAGGCAAGCGCCGCGACCCCGTCGCCGACCGGGCGGGCCAGATCCTCGAGCGCGCGCTCGGCACGCAGGTGCGGGTGAGCCTCAAGGGGAACGACAGGGGCGAGATCTCCGTCGTCTTCCACGACGCCGACGAGTTCGAGCGCCTGGTGCGGGCACTGGGTGGCGACGAGGCCGCGGACCTGTTCGGGGACGCGTGATGGAAGGGCGCGAGGGAGGCTGGACGGTCGTCCTCCTCCGCAAGGGAGGCCTGCGCTCGTGGTCCTGGAGCCTGGACCGCGTGCCCGTGCTCCTCGGCGTCGCGGCGGTCGTGCTCGTCCTGGTCGCGGCGGGCTTCGGGCTCGGCCTGGGGTGGGCCGCGCTCCGCGGCTCGAGCCGGGAGGCCCGGCTCGAGGCCCGGGTGGACAGCCTGACGCACGAGCGCGGGAAGATCCTGGCCCTCGCCGCCCGGCTCGACAGCGTGGACCGGGCCTACCGCCGCCTCCGCCAGGTGATGGGCGGGGAGGTGGCCGCCTCCGACCGGGACGTCCAGCTTCCCTCCGACGAGCCGGGCGGTCCGGCTCCGGCGGGCCCCGAGTCCGCGTCGGCTCCCGACGCCGCGTCCGCCCCCGACACCTACGACTGGCCGCTGGCCCAGCGCGGCTTCGTGACCAGGGGCCACCAGGAGGGCGCCTCCGGGCCCGCGGAGGGCCACCCGGGCATCGACATCGCGGTGCCGACGGGCTCCTACGTGCGCGCCTCCGCCGGGGGCCGCGTCACGGAGGCGGGCGACGACGACGTCTATGGAAAGTTCGTGCGGATCGAGCACGGAGGTGGCGTGCGGACCCTCTATGCCCACAACCTGTGGCTCTTCGTGCGGAGCGGGGACTCGGTGGCCCGGGACGAGGTGATCGCGCTCTCGGGGAACACGGGGCGCTCGACGGCTCCCCATCTGCATTTCGAGGTCACGAAGGGCGGCCGGACCGTGGATCCGGCCCGGCTCCTGCGCTCGCCCGGAGGGTGACCGCGCACTTCGACACCAGGGGGACGAACTGATGGCCAGGAACGGATCGGATGTGAGCCAGGGCCGGGGAGCCAGCGACGTGGTCTCCGTGATCGGTCCCGGGATGAAGGTGCTGGGCGACTGCGTCACCGATGGGACCCTCCGCGTGGAGGGCACGGTCGAAGGGGGCGTGCGTGCCGCCAAGGCGGTCGTGGTCGGGAAGGGCGGCACCATCCGGGGGGACATCGAGACCCAGGACGCGGTCGTGGCCGGCCGGGTCAGCGGCAGCATCACCGCGGACAGCCGGGTGGAGCTGCAGGCGGGCTGCCGGGTGGAGGGGGATATCCACAGCCGGCGGGTCCGGCTGGAGGAGGGCGGTGTCGTGGACGGTCGCCTCGAGATGGGCGACCGGGGCTCGCGGAGCACGGGTTCTCCACAGAAGCCCACCTCCTCCTCGGGCGAGGCCTCCCGGGGCGCATGAGTTTTCCACACGAGATGGGGAAAACACCCGCGCGCGGGGTCGGGCTCGCCCGATGAGCCCCTCGCACCACCTGCGCGGCCGGCCCATCGCCCCGGACCCGATTCGCGGGGGCGAGTCGGCCGCGGACCTCATCGAGGGCACCTTCCTGGCCTACAACGCCGCCCGCCTGCGCGAGGCCTGCCGGCTGCTCACGGAGAAGATGCTGGAGCCCGACGTCACGGTCGGGATGAGCCTGACCGGGGCCCTCACGCCCGCCGGCCTCGGGATGGCGGCCCTCATCCCCCTGGTGGAGGCGGGCTTCGTGGACTGGATCATCTCCACGGGCGCCAACCTCTACCACGACGCCCACTTCGGCCTCGGCCTCGAGATGCGGCGGGGCCGCCACGACGTGAGCGACGTCGAGCTGCGCGACGAGGGCGTGGTCCGGATCTACGACATCTTCTTCGACTACGACGTCCTCCTGTCGACCGACGCCTTCTTCCGGAAGGTCATTCGCCAGGAGGAGTTCCAGCACGTCATGTCCAGCGCCGAGCTCCACTGGCGCCTGGGGCGATACGTGGACGAGCGCGAGAAGGCGCTCGGGATCGGGGGCAAGTCGTTCCTGGCGGCCTGCCACCGGGCGGGAGTCCCGGTCTACACTTCCTCGCCCGGCGACAGCTCGATCGGCATGAACGTGGCCGCGACCCGCCTGGAGGGCCTGGCCTGCGCGATAGATCCCTCCCTGGACGTCAACGAGACGGCGTCGATCGTGCTCGACGCCAAGCGCTCGGGAGGGAAGAGCGCGGCCCTCATCATGGGCGGCGGGAGCCCCAAGAACTTCCTGCTCCAGACGGAGCCGCAGATCCAGGAGGTCCTGGGCATCGCCGAGCGCGGGCACGACTACTTCCTGCAGGTCACCGATGCACGGCCCGACACGGGCGGCCTGTCGGGCGCCACGCCGGGCGAGGCGGTCAGCTGGGGCAAGGTCGACCCCGACCGGCTGCCCGACGCCGTGGTCTGCTATACGGACATCACCCTGGCCCTTCCCCTCCTCACGAGCTACGCCCTGTCCAGGCACGAGCCCCGTCCCAGGCGGAGGCTCTACGACCGGCGGGACGAGCTCCTCGAGGCCCTGGCCGAGGAGTACCGGGCGGCCGGCCTCGACGAGGGGGAACCGCCGACTCCGGACTGAGAGGGCGAGACAGGGTGCCGGAGCTCCTCATCCACGGGCTCGTGTTCGCCGCCGGCCTCACGGCCGTGACCGTGGGGGCCGACTGGCTGGTGCGGGGCGGATCCCGGCTGGCCGGACAGCTGGGCCTGCCACCGCTCGTCATCGGCCTCACGGTCGTGGCCTTCGGGACGTCCGCCCCTGAGCTCGTGGTCTCGGGCGGAGCCGCCATCCGCTCCGAGCCGGGCCTGGCCCTCGGAAACGTCATGGGCTCGACGGTCGCCAACGTGGGGCTCATCGTGGGCCTGGGCGCCCTCCTGCGGCCCATCGACGTCCACCGGCGGCTGCTGGTGCGCGAGAGCCCCCTCCTCGTCCTGGTCCTCGGCATCGTCGTCGCCCTCTCCTGGAACGACGCCCTCGGCCGCCTGGACGGACTCGCGCTCGTCACAGGCTTCGCGATCTACCTCTTCTTCCTGGTCCGCTGGGGCCTCGGGGACGATAACGTCGCTCCGCTCCCCTCCCCCGACGAGGAGGTGGACGGGGACGGGGACGGCTCGATGCTCCCGGACGTGGGCCTCGTCCTGGCCGGCCTGGTGGGACTCCTGTTCGGCGCCCACTTCGTGCTCGAGAGCGCCGTCGCGGTTGCCCGCATCTACGACGTGCCCCAGGCGGTGATCGGGGCCACGATGGTGGCCGTGGGGACCTCCCTCCCGGAGCTGGCGTCGACGGTGGCGGCGGCCGTGCGCGGGCTCGGGGACATCGCGATCGGCAACATCGTGGGCTCGAACGTCTTCAACCTCGGCTTCGTCCTCGGCATTGCGGCCCTCCTCCACCCACTGCAGCTACCCCCCACCGCCGTGGCCAAGATGGTGGCGCCGGCCCTGTTCTTCTGCGTGCTCCTCATCCCGTTCGCCTACACGAACATGAGGGTCGAGCGCTGGGAGGGCCTGCTCCTCCTGATCGGCTACGCCGGCTTCGTGTACTGGGTGTTCTGACGGAACCTGCGCTTTACGCTTCCGTAAAGCACGCCCTCCCGCCCGCGCCGCTCCTCCGCCCGGCGGCCGAGCCCTTGTAAAGCGGCTTCGTAAAGCGTATCCTGGGGCATGGCCACCTCCGTCAAGATGAGCAGCAAGCACCAGATCGTCGTGCCCCGGGAGGCGCGGGACGCCCTCGGGCTCGAGGCGGGCGACCGCCTGGTGGTGACGGTGCGCGAGGACGGGGTGATCGAGATGGAGCGGGAGCCCGAGGACCTCGTGGCGGAGCTCGACGGGCTGCTCGCCTCCCGCCGCGAGGGAGAGGATGCCGGGAGCGAGGGCGCCGCGGGACCGGGCCGCGGGCCGTCTCCGGCCGGGGCCGGGGGCGACGGGCTGTGGGCGGAGCTCGAGGATGGCTGAGCGCGGCCGACGGCCGGAGCTCCCGGGGCCGGCCCCGTGCCGCCGGCGGGCGCGGCTCGCGCGGAGGCGGCCCGCCGCGTGAGCCACCGAGCCCGCTTCGCCGAGCGTATCGAGGAGGCCCGCCTCGTCCACGTCGACGCGCGCGTCCTGGCCTACCACCTCCTGGGACGCGAGCCGCTCGTCGACCTCACCCGCCTCCTCCTGGAGCGCGTCCGGGGGGAGAGGGTCCGGGCCCAGAGCTCCGTGGTCTCCCTCTACCAGCTCCTGGCCGAGCCCTACCGTCGGGGAGAGGCCTCCGCCGCCGCGCGCGCCGCGCGCTACCTCTCGGCTTTCCCTGGCCTCGAGCTCGTGCCGGTCGGAACCGAGATCGCCCGGCGCGCGGCCCAGGTCAGGGCCCGCCTGGGGGGCAGCGCCGGCCGCTCCCTCCAGATCGCGACCGCCCTGGCGGAGAAGGCCGACCTCTTCCTGACCGAGGGCTCCGATCTCCGGCGGATCGTGGGGACGGAGGTGGCCAACCTCGAGGATTTCGTCTAGAGATCCTTCACGCCGTTGCCGCCTGCGGAGACGGAACCGGCCCCGCCCCGGCCTCGGCCGGACAGTACGGGGCCACCACCTTCACGACCGACTCCGCGGGGAACACGACCGATCGCCTCGCGGCCGGCGCCTCCCTGCAGATCACGCTGAGCGCGGACGGGATCCCGGCCAGGGACCACGGGGTGAGGCACGACATCGAGCCGGGCTCGGGCTCTCTGCTCGGAGTGTTCTGAGCGGGGCGCTCCCCCCTCTCACACCGCCCTGACCGACCCCGCCCGCCGGAGGATCCGCGCCTTCTCGGAGAGGAACCGCTCGTCGGCCACGACGGCTTCCGCCTCCTCCGTCGGGACCGGGTCGGGGAGCCGGACCCAGGGACCGGCTCCGGGGCGCGCCTCGTCCCGCGCGACCAGGGCGGCCTCGGGGCGGCGCCACACCCGGAGCACGAGCAGCGTGGGATCGGTGAGCTGTTCGACCGCGCGGGCGTTGAGGGCGTGCTCGCCGTCCAGGGCCAGGAGCCGCCCGGGGTCGGTGATCCGCTCCACGTACTCGATCGTGGCGTAGTAGGCCAGGCGCACGCGCCCGTCCCGGTGTCGGAGCTCGTCGAGGGAGCGCTTGCGGTCGCGGTAGGGGTCGGTGAGGCGGGCGGCGCGCTGGTCCTCCCACTCCGGCCACAGCCAGAACTCCTCGTGGAGCAGCGCGTCGGCGCGGTCGGCGGGCGTGGCGCCGACGGGCCCGCCTCCCGCGGCGCGCTCCTCGCCCGCGGGCCCGCCGTCCCCGTCGGTCGCCGCCGCCGGACCGCGGTCCGGCGCCTCGTCCTCGACGTCGCGGAGCGGGAGGTCATCGCGGAGGACGAAGATCTGCTCGCCGCGCGCGAGGGCGTCGCACACGACGGCCCATTCGCGGAGCGCGACGGGGCTACGCGGGAACACGACCGGCGGTCCGCGGGAAGGGCGGCGGCGGCGCGCCCCGGGAGGCGGGCCCCCTCAGACTGTCTCCTCGGGGAAGTTCTCGATCACGTCCTGGACCTTGTTCAGGAAGAACGCCGCCATCGCGCCGTCCACGACCCGGTGGTCGTAGGAGAGGCCGAAGTAGGCCATGTGGCGGATGCCGATCGTGTCGTTGCCCATGTCGTCCTGGACGACGACCGGACGCTTCTCGATGACGCCGGTCCCGAGGATGGCCACCTGCGGCTGGTTGATGATCGGTGTGCCGAACAGGTTCCCGAACACGCCCACGTTGGTGATCGTGAAGCTGCCGCCCTGGATGTCGTCGAAGTCCAGGTCCCTGTTCCGGGCCTTCTCGGCCAGCTCGTTGGCGCCCTGGGCGAGCCCCATGAGGCTCAGCCGGTCGGCATCCTTGAGGACCGGGACGATGAGCTCCTTCCCGTCGTTCACCGCGACCGCGATCCCGAGGTTGATGTTCTTGTGGTAGACGATCCGGGTGCCGTCGACCGACGCGTTCACGATCGGGAACTCGCGCAGCCCCTCGACCACGGCCTTCATGATGAAGGGACCGTAGGTGAGCTTGACGCCCTGCTCCTCGAACTTCGGCTTGAGCTTCTTCCTGAGCCGGACCACGCGCTCGAAGTCGATCTCGGTCACCGAGGTGACGTGCGCCGAGATCCGCTTGGACATGAGCATGTGCTCCATCGTCCGCAGGCGGACCCGGTTCATCTCCTCGACACGGTCGCCCTCGCGGATCGGGACGTCGGGGATGCGGATGTCCAGGCTGGCGCCGTGGATCGGGACGCGCATGGTCCCCGGCGCGGGCGCCTCCTCGGCAGAGGGTCCCGCGGCCGCGGCGGCCCTCTCGGGGGCGGCCCCGCGCGCGGGCGCCTCGGCCTCCTCCTCGCGCGTCTCGAGGAAGGCCATGATGTCGTCCCGGGTCACCCGTCCGGAGATCCCGCTGCCCTCGACCTCCGAGATGTCCACGTCGTGCTCGGCCGCGATCTTCCGGACGAGGGGCGTGGACTTCGTGCGCAGGCGCTGCTCGCGGGTGGCGACGCCGGCTCCGTCCTCGCGGGCCTCGTGGGCGCCGCTGTTCCCGGCGCCCGCGCGGGCCGCCGGCCGCTCGCGCGAGGGGGCCCCCTCGCCTTCCGACGCCTCGCCCTCCTCCTTCTCGGCTTCGGCGGCCTCCGCCGCGGCCGCCTCTTCCCCGGCTTCCTCCTCGTCCTCCTCGCCGGTCTCGGCCTCGGCCCCGCCGCCTCCGGCGGCCCCTGCGTCGGTCTCGATCCGGGCCACGACCGTGTTCACCTCGACGGTCTCGCCCTCGTCGACGAGGATCTCCGCCAGCACGCCCGCCGCGGGGGCCGGGATGTCGGCGTCGACCTTGTCGGTGGAGATCTCGAACAGATCCTGGTCCCGCTCGACCTCGTCGCCCTCGCTCACGAGCCACCTGGTGAGCGTTCCCTCTGCGATCGATTCCCCCATCTGGGGCATGATCACGTCGACTTTGGACATCGGCCTCTTCCTGGAGGGTTCCCGGTCGCGGGGCGCCCGGGACCGTCACGGCCCGGGTGGATCCCGATCACCTGCGTGGGGGGGAGGACCTGCACTCAGTATGCCACGAGCCAGCGTGCGGCGGTGAGGATGTCCTCCATGTGGGGGAGGTAGTAGTCCTCGAGTGGCGGCGAGTAGGGGACGGGCGTGTCGATGGAGGTGACGCGGCGGATCGGCGCGTCCAGCCACTCGAACGCCTCCTCGCACACCACGGACGTGACCTCCCCGGCCAGCCCCCCGAACCTCGGCGCCTCGTGCAGGACCAGGACGCGGCCCGTCTTGCGGACGGTCTCGGCGATGGCCCCGACGTCCATCGGCCGCAGGGTCCTGAGGTCCAGGATCTCCGCCGAGATCCCGTCCTCGTCGGCCAGCGTCTCGGCGGCCTCGGCCGCTCGGTGGACCATCGCGCCCCAGGTGACGATCGAGAGGTCCTCCCCCTCCCGGTGGAGGCGCGCCTCCCCGAGCGGAACGAGGATCTCCTCGTCCGTGGGCAGCTCCTCCTTGATCCTGCGGTAGAGGAACTTGTGCTCGAAGTAGAGCACGGGGTCCGGGTCGCGGATGGCGGCCCGCAGGAGCCCCTTGGCGTCGTACGCCGTGGCCGGCGCCACCATCTTCAGGCCCGGCACGTTGGCGAAGTAGGACTCGGGGCTCTGCGAGTGGAAGGGGCCGGCCCGCGCGCCCGCGCCCACCGGCCCGCGGATCACCATCCCCGCCCCCTCGCCCGTCCGGTAGCGGACCTTGGCGGCGAAGTTGACGATCATGTCGAAGGCGGGCGCCACGAAGTCCATGAACTGCATCTCGGCCACGGGCCGGTAGCCCATCTGCGCCGCCCCGATCGAGGCGCCGACGATGGCCGCCTCGCTGATGGGCGTGTCGATCACGCGGTCCTCGCCGAACTCCTCGAGGAAGCCCTGCGTGATCTTGAACGCGCCCCCGTAGACGCCCACGTCCTCGCCCAGGATGAAGACCTTGTCGTCGGACTTCATCTCCTCCCACAGGGCCTCGCGGATCGCCTCGAGGTAGGTGGTCTCCTTCGTGGTCCCCTTCGCGGCGGCCCGTTGGGGCTCCGCCGCCGTCGCTTCCGCCATGTCGCTCTCTCTCCTCTGCGGTCGTCCTGCGTCTCCCGGTGCGCGGCGGCGCGGGTCCGCCGCCCGCGACCGGGGCCGGTGCCCGGGGCCGGTCCGCGCGGCTCTAGCCTCCCGAGCCCGCTTCGTCCCCGAACGGGCGGGCCGGAGCCACCCCGGCCGGGAGCTCCTCGTAGCCCACGACCTCGCGCCGCGTCCACGGGACCTCCGCGTCCCCGGGCGCCCCGGCGTACACGCCGGTCCTCGCCCCGGACGGCTCGGGACGCGGGCCGGAGAGGGCCTCGTCGCCCGCCTCCTCGAGCTCGTGGTCGATCCGGGCCCGGAGGTCCTCGAGGGCGTCCTCGCTCGCCAGCCCGTGATCGAGGAGGTAGCGAGCGAACCGGTCCAGCGGGTCCTTCTCCCGCCACGCCTCGAGCTCCTCGGGATCCACGTACGGCTGGGGGTCGTGCTGGGCGTGCCCGAGCATCCGGTACGTCTCGGCCACGATGAGGGAGGTCCCCCCGCCGGACCGCGCGCGCGCCACCGCTTCGCGGGCTGCGTCGAACACCTCGAGGACGTCGTTCCCGTCCACCTGCCGGACCGGGACGCCGTAGGCGCCCGCCACGTCCTTCCACGAGGCGACCGCGCTCTCGCGGTCGCTCCGGGTCGAGAAGGACCAGCGGTTGTGCTCGAGGACCACGACCATCGGGAGGCGCTGGACGGCCGCGAAGTTCAGGCCCTCGTGGGAGGCCCCGGTGCGAGTGGCGCCCTCGCCCTGGTAGGTCAGGCACACCCGGTCCCGTCCCTCCCTCCGGAAGGCCCAGGCCACGCCGTTCAGGACGCAGAGCTGCGTGCCGAGCGGGCTGATCGGGCCGAGGAGGCCGAGGTCGGGGCGCGTGAAGTGGGTCGTGTTGTCCTTGCCTCCCGTCGGGGCCGCGGCGCGGGCGGTGTACTGCAGGAACATGTCGATCGGGGGCACGCCGTGGACGAACATCGCCCCGAGGTCGCGGATCGAGGGGGCCAGCCAGTCGCCCTCCTCGAGCGCCCACGCCGTGCCGACGGCCGTGGCCTCCTGGCCGAGGCTGCGGTACAGCCCGCCCACGATGTGGCCCTGCTTGAACAGCCGCTCGAGCCGCTCCTCGAACGCCCGCGTCAGGTACATGTAGCGGTAGAGGCCGAGGAGCTCGTCCCTGGTCAGCGATGCCATGGCGGCAAGGTACGCGCGCCGCCGCGGCGCATCAAAGCGGGCCACGAGGGGCGGCGGCGGACCGGCGGGGACGAGGGTCGAGGCGCCGCTCGAGGCGAGCCCCGCGGCCCGCGGGTGGCGCGCGTCGGCGCCCGGTCAGTACTCGGCGCCCGGGAACGGGAGCTCGGCGACCTCGGCCGCGGGCTCGCCGTCCGCCTCGAGCGCCAGGCGCTCGCCCGCCTCGACCTCGCGCCGGACGTAGCCGAGCCCGATCGCGCCGAGGCGGGGGGAGTCGGCCACCGAGGTGACGCGGCCGCGCTCGCGGCCCTCGGCGTACAGGGCGGCGCCGGGCTCTCCGTCGGCGCCGAAGCGGAGCCCCACCAGCCGGCGGTTCACGTGGCCCCGGTAGTGGATGCGGGCCACGACCTCCTGGCCCGTGTAGCAGCCCTTCTCGAAGTCCACCGCGCGTCCCGTCTGCCCGGTCTCCTGGGGGAGGACCTCGAGGTCGATCTCCCGGCCGTAGACCGGGATCCCCCGCTCGACCCTCCACGCCTCGAGGGCGGCCGGTCCGACCGCTCCTCCCCCCGCCTCCCCGGCGGCCCCGAGGAGGAGCTCCCGGGCCCGCTCGGCCCGCTCCCGGGCCACGTAGAGGTCCACGCCCGGTCCCTCGATCGGCTCGCGCCGGCAGAGCAGGTCCGCCCCGGGCGGGAGGGCGGGCCCGGCCCCGTCGCCGGAGGCGGATCCGGAGCCCGGGGAGCGGCCGGCGCCGGCCGACCTGCCGGCCCGGACGTCCGCGCCTCCCAGCCGGACCGTCTCGAGCGGGGCCAGGGACTCCAGCTCCGCGGCCGTCGGCGCGCCCGGGAGCGCGGACGCCACCCGGGCCCAGGCCGGTCCGATCACCGTGAGGCGCACGCGCTCCTCCAGCCGCTCGTGCCGGGCGTAGATGGGGGGGAGGTAGCGGGACAGGTGCTCCAGCGTCCCCTCGAGGCACGCCTCGGGGAGGTCCAGCCACAGCTCGGCGGCGGAGAGGGCCAGCACCCGCATCTCGGCCACCGGCCGGCCCTTCGGGGTGAGCATGAAGGCGTACAGCGCGCCTCCGGGCCCGAGCGCGGCGACGTGGCTCGTGACCAGGCCGCCGACCATCTCCCGGGCGCGGTCGCCCCACACCCGGAGGAGGGAACGCCCGCCGGCCTCGGGGATGCCGGCCGCCTCCCGGAGCCGGGCGTACTCCCGGGTGCCGCCGTCGTCCATCAGTACAGCCTCCCCCCGTCCGGCACCTCGCGCTCGGGCACGACCAGGATCGGGTCGCCGTCGCAGTCGGGGACGCCCAGGACGAGGCACTCGGAGACGAAGCCGGCGATGCGGCGCGGCGGCAGGTTCACGACCGCCAGCACCTGGCGCCCCTCCAGCTCCGCCGGTTGGTAGCGGCCGGGGAGCCCCGCCGCCGAGCGCAGGACCCCCACTTCGGGACCGAAGTCGATCAGCAGCCGGTAGAGGGACTTCCGGGCCTCGGGGAAGTCCCGGACCTCGCGGACCGTGCCGACCCGGACCTCGACGGCCTCGAACGCGTCGATCTCGATGCGGGGCTCGGTCGAGCCCATGCTCCTCCTCCTGGCGGGGGTCCTCCCGAAAGCACGAAGCCCCCGGACAGGCCGGGGGCTCCATGGTCGAGCATCGTCACCGGCGCGGCCTCGGGCCGACCGGCGACCGGTTGGGGGTCAGTCGCCGGACTGTCCGACCTGCCCGGCGTACTCCACCACGAACACGACACGTCGGTTCTCGATGCCCGACATTCCGGGACCGCGCTTCTGGTTGAGCAGGCGGTTCTCGCCATAGCCGACCGTGCGGAGGTTGCTCGCCGAGAGCCCACCCTGGCTGGCCAGGTAGTCGGCGACCGCCTTGGCGCGCCGCTGGGAGAGGCCCCTGTTGTAGGCCTGCGAGCCCGCCGGATCGGCGAAGCCCTCCACCGTGATCGTCGCCCCCTGATAGTACTTCTTGGCGATGGAGGCGAAGCGGTCGAGGAGAGGCCGGTCCACGCTGCGGACGTTCGACTTGTCGAAGTCGAAGTGCACCGGCATGGCGAACTTCACGCCGTTCTCCAGCTCCGTCACCTTGGCCTGGAAGTCCTGCCGCAGCTGCTGCAGGTCGCTCTGCAGGCCGTTGACCTGGTTCTGGAGTGCCTGGATGTCCGACGTGTTCTTGTCGACCTGCTGTCCCTGGGACTCGAGCTGGGACCGCATGTCGGACACTTCGTCGTTGAACTGATCCTTCTTAACGTAGCCGCCACAGGCGACGAGCCCGGCCGTGAGCACGAGCGCGGCCGCCGAGGCGATGGGCCTCGAAGCGAGCTTCCTCATCGATCCTCCTTTACGCGCGGTTCCTTCGAATGAAACACGCCGCGACCGCCCGATCGGAACGCCGCCGCGCAATCTGCGGTCGGGGGTCCGGACGCCCGCTCGACGAACATACTACTGCTGTGCCCCCGTGCGGCTTGCAAGGACAGGGCCAGCCTTCGGCCCGTCCCCGTCTCGCCCCCGGCGAACCGGCGGGCCGCCCTCGGGGGCGGCCGCACGAGGCGCAGTCAATCCAACGACGAGCGAACCCCGAAAAGGTAACGGAACGCCGTCGGCGTCGCGACGGAAGGGGCAGCCGCCCCCGAGGGCCCGGCGCCGGCGGCCGCCTCACGCGGCGGCGCCGCGCGCCGTACGGCGGTGCCAGTCCAGTGCGCGCCGCCATCCCTCCCGGGCGGGGACCACGGGCTCCCAGCCCAGCTCCTCGCGGATGCGGCGGGAGAGGAAGGGGTTCGGCCGGCCCGCGAACCACGTCCGGCGCGAGTCGACCAGGCGGGCGGGCCGGTGCGGGCCTCCCGGCGAGAGGCGCTCGAGCGCCGCCACCGCCCCCTCGACGACCGCCCGCGGGAGCGGGACGAGGAGGGCGCCTCCGGGCGCCGCCTCGGAGAGGAGCTGACGCTGGGTGAGCTCTCCGTCGTCCGCCACGTTGTAGATGCGCCCCCGTGCCTCCGGGCGGGTGAGGGCCAGCCAGCAGGCGTGGGCCACGTTCCCCGCGTACACGACGGGCAGGGGGTTGTCGCCCCGCCCCACCATGCCGACCAGCCGCCGGTCGGCCAGGCGGGCGACCCTGGGCGTGAAGCTCCGGTCCCGCTCCCCCATCACGACGGCGGGCCGCAGGATGGTCCACGCCGTCCCTTCCGCCCGGCGCACCACGCTCTCGGCCATGCGCTTGGAGCGCTCGTAATGGGCCCTCGGCTCGAGCGGGAGGTCCGTGGCCGCCTCCTCGTCCAGCGGCAGGGAGGCGTGGGCGCCGGGCGGGCCGTACACGGCCACCGAGGAGAGGTGGAGGAAGCGCGGGCAGCCCGCCCGCAGGCACTCCTCCAGGACGAGCCGCGTCCCCTCCACGTTCACCAGGCGGTGAGTCTCCCAATCCGCTGGGGCCGTCACCACGGCGGCCGCGTGCAGCACCGCCTCGCATCCCTCGGCCGCGCCCCGGAGCGTCTCGGGCCGCAGCAGGTCCCCGAGCACGAACTCGTCGGCGGTCCGCTCCAGGAACCGGAGGTCGGAGCCGGGCCGGACGAAGGCGCGGATCCGCCAGCCGCGGTCGCGGAACGCCTCGGCCGCGTGGCTGCCCAGGAGGCCTGTGCCGCCCGTGAGGAAGAGCGTGGGCCCGTCCACGACGATCCTCTACCCGGGCCGGTAGCGGGTCAGCGCCTCGGGGAGGCACGTGAGCTCGAAGCCCGGCAGGAGCGAGCGGAGGGTCGCGACGTCGGCGATCGCCCCCTGGGTCACGAACTCCAGGGCCGCGGGCGAGAAGAGCTGGCCCGGCAGGAGGCCCGCCAGCGCGGCCCCGGGACGGATCAGCCACAGCGGGACGTGGACGATCGGCTTCCGCCGGCCCATCGAGTCCATGAGCGTCCCCACGATGGCGTCCATGGTGTAGGTGACCGGCCCCCCGATCTCGGCGGCCGCGCCCGCGGCCGCGGGCGACGCGATGAGGTCGGCCGCGGCGCGCGCCACGTCCCCGATCCACACCGGGTTCAGCCGTTGCCGGCCGGGGCCGATCTGCGGGAAGGCCCCGGGGAGGAGGCGGACGATCCTGGCGAAGGTGTTGAGGCTCCGGTCCCCGGGCCCGTAGACCCAGGAGGGCCGCAGGATCGTCCCCTCGGGCCGGCCCTCCCGGACCGCCGCCTCGGCCATGGCCTTGGCCCGGAACCAGGGCCTGGGGGACTCCGGGTCGGCGCCCACGCCGGACAGGTAGAGGACCCGCTCCACGCCGGCGCGCCCGGCCGCCTCCACCACGTTGGCCGTGCCGCGCGCGTCCACCTCCCGGAAGGTGCGGCCGCGCGAGGGGTCCTCCACGGGGAAGCCGGGGAACTGGACGGACTGGACCACAGCGTCCATCCCCTCGAGCGCGGCGTCGAGCGTGGTGGGGTCGGCGACGTCGCCGCCCCGGCCCTCCACGTCCCGTCCCTCGAAGCGGCCAGGGACGGTGCCCGGCCGGCGTGAGAGCACGACGACCCGGTGTCCCCGGTCGGCCAGCTCGCGCGCGATGGCCGATCCGAGGAATCCCGTGCCGCCGGCGACGAGGACGCTGCGGCGGGTGGATGGCGAGCTCACGTGGCCTCCGCCTCGTTGGAAGGCCGCCCCCGTCCGGCGGCGGCCCTCGAGGATGCGGCACCGCGGCCGGGGCCGCCGTACCTTTGCGGGAACGCGCTCGATGCACCCGTCCGGCGCAAGGCCCGGGCCATCGGACGGGACCCCGAGAGTCGCACGCGGAGGGATCGCGAAGCCATGCCCGACTTCATGAAGAGGCTCGAGGACAGAGGCGTCCTGCTGTTCGACGGGGCCATGGGAACGGAGATCTACGGGCGGGGCGTGTTCATCAACCGCTCGTACGACGACCTGTGCCGCACGGCCCCCGAGATCGTCCGCGAGATCCACGAGGCGTACCGGGACGCCGGCGCCGACGTCCTCGAGACCAACAGCTTCGGCGGGAACCGCTTCCAGCTCCAGGGCTACGGCCTCGAGGACGAGGTCGCGGAGATCGACGAGGCGGCCGCGCGGCTGGCCCGCGAGGTGGCCGGCGACGAGCTCCTGGTGGCCGGGAGCATGGGGCCCCTCGGCGTCAGGATCGAGCCCTACGGCCCCACCTCCCGGGCCGAGGCCCGGGACGCCTTCCGCGAGCAGGCGGAGGCGCTGGCCCGCGGCGGGGTCGACCTCCTCGTGTGCGAGACGTTCAGCGACGTGGACGAGCTGGTCGAGGCCGTGCGCGGCTGCCGCGAGGCCGCCGACCTGCCGGTCGCCGCCCTCGTGACCATCCAGCCCGACGGGCGGACCACGTACGGGGCGGAGCCGGCCAGGATCGCCCGCGAGCTCGATGCGCTGCAGGTGGACGCCCTGGGGCTCAACTGCAGCGTGGGTCCGGCCCTCCTGCTCGAGGCCGTGCGCGAGATGGCCGGCGTCACCGCGCGGCCGATCGCCGCCCTCCCCAACGCCGGGCTCCCGCGCGAGGTGAGCGGGCGGAAGATGTACCTGGCCAGCCCCGAGTACATGGGGAGCTACGCGCGGCGCCTGGTCGAGGCCGGCGCGAGCCTGGTGGGGGGGTGCTGCGGCACGCGCCCGGACCACATCCGGGAGATGGCCCGCCAGCTCCGCGCCCTGAGGACGCGCGCCGGGGCGGCGGGGGCCGGCCGGTCCGGAGCGTGGGCGGCCGGGGGCGGCGGGGCGGGGGCGCCCGGACGCGAGAGCCCCCCGGCCGAAGGGGACGAGGGCCCGTCGCTCCCGGCGGTGGACGGGCGGCGGGCCGCGAAGCGTTCTGCCCGCGCCCGGGCTCCGGTGCCCCTGGAGGAGCGCTCGGCGTGGGGCGCCAGGCTCGCCCGAGGCGAGCGGGTGGTGAGCGTGGAGGTCCCGGCGCCGGGGGGCTCCGATCCCGCAGAGCTGCTCGAGGCGTGCCGGACGCTCCGCGATGCGGGCGTCCACGCCGTGGCCATCCCCGACGCCGCCCGCGGGACGGCGAGGATGAGCGTCCTCGCTGCCGCCGCCCTCGCCCGGCGGGAGACGGGGCTAGAGGCCCTGGCCCACTACACGTGCCGGGACCGGAACCTGGTGGGGATGGCGGCGGACCTCCTGGGGGGGCAGGCGCTCGGGGTCCGGAACCTCCTTCTCGTGACCGGGGACCCGCCCCGCATGGGCCCGTATCCGGAATCGACCGCCGTGTTCGACGTGGACTCGATCGGCCTGACCAACCTCGTCGCCCGCCTGAACCGTGGCGAGGACCTGGGCGGGCATCCCGTGGGGACGCGGACCTCGTTCGTGGTCGGGGTCGCGGTCGACCCGGGAGCCGTGGACGTGGAGCGGGAGCTCGAGCGCTGGTACTGGAAGGTCGACGCCGGGGCCGACTTCGGGGTGACCCAGCCGGTCTTCGACCCGGCGGTCCTCGAGCGCTTCCTGGAGCGGATCGAGCGGGAGGGGACGCGGCTTCCGATCGTGGCCGGGGTGTGGCCGCTGGGGAGCCTCCGGGACGCGGAGTTCCTGAACCACGAGGTTCCCGGGATCGACGTCCCGGACCCGGTCATGGAGCGGATGCGGGCGGCCGGCGAGTCCGGCGCCGAGGCGGCCCGCGCGGAGGGGCTGGCGATCGCCCGGCAGCTGGTCGGCGAGCTGGCGCCCCTCGTCGAGGGCTTCCAGGTCACGGCTCCCTCGGGGGACGTGGAGAGAGCGCTCGAGACGCTCGAGGCGCTGTAGCGGCACCGACCCGCCGGCGCACCGGGAGCCCCGCGGACCGGGCGCCCGCAGGCCTCCCGTGACATCCTCGCCCGTCTCCCGGACGCCGGCTACATTGCCGATGGAAGCGGTCCGGCCACGCCGGGCCGCGTCCCCGTGACCACCGTCGACCCTCGATCGCGCAGGTAGCCAGACAGCATGTTCGAGAAGCTGCTCCAACGAGACGTCCGCAAGCGACCGCCCACCGTGCGCCTCCGGGGGCGCATCCTGTTCATCACCGAGGACCCCGAGCTCATACGCCGCCAGATCGAGGGCGAGGACCTGGATTGGGACCCCTCGATCCCGCTCCGCGACGACATCTCGACCGACGAGATCACGCCCGGGTGGGTGTGCTACTACTACGACGAGAAGCTGGGCGAGTACCCGTACGTGGGGCTGGAGACCGGCGGCGAGCGGCCGATCGGACACAACGACATCCTGGGCAAGGGCTTCGTGGCCTCGGTCTCGGGGAAGCGGCGCGGGAAGGGCTCGAGCCGGGAGGCCGCGCCCTACGCCGAGCGGGCGGCCGGGATCCGGATCGTGATCGCCGAGAACATCGAGCGCATCTACCGGGAGAACTGCGAGAACCTCGGCATGCTCGCCTCGACCGACTTCTCGCTCATCGACCGGATCCGGCGCGGCGAGGAGATCCCGCTCGAGGCCTTCATCGGGGAGGACACGGGGCGGATCGAGCGCGACGTGATCGAGTACGGCGGCCTCCTGGACTACGCGGTCGCGCGCATGAAGGGGCTGGTGCAGGTCCCCGGGATCGACACGGAGCCCGGAAGGCCGATGACGGCCGCCGAGAAGATCCTGGCGCGGCACTGGGTCGTGGACCTCAAGGAGGACGAGGTGGGGGTCCCGGCGGTGAAGGCGGGGGACACCGGCTTCGTGCGGGCCGACCTCCGGTTCAGCCACGAGTACGTGACCCCCATGGCCTCCAGCTTCTGGGATGACTTCGCGGGCGCGGACGCCGGCCTCAACGATCCGGACAGCATCAAGTTCTTCCGGGACCACCTGGCCTTCCTGGACCAGTCGATCACGGAGGAGCGCCGGACGGCCGGCCTCCTGGACGCGGCCCACGCGCTCCACGACCGGCAGAAGGAGTTCGCGGCGCGGCAGGGGGTGACGCTCCACGGGGAGCTGGCCGACCGGACCGGGAGCGAGGCCATCTGCCACATCATGGTCCAGGACCGCTACGCGCTCCCGGGCCAGGTCGTGGTGGGGAGCGACTCCCACACGCCGCACGCGGGCTGTCTGGGGTGCGTGGCCTTCGGCGTCGGGACCACCGCCATCGTGAACTCGTGGACCACGAAGGACGTCAGGCTCCAGGTCCCGCCGTCCGTCCGCGTCCGGATCACCGGGGAGAAGCCCGAGAACGTCACGGCCAAGGACATGATCCTGGAGGTCCTGCGCCATCCCTACGTGAAGGACGGGAAGGCGATCGGGAAGATCATCGAGTACACGGGCGAGGCGGTCCGGGCGCTCGGGATCGACGAGCGGGCCACGCTCACGAACATGGCGGCCGAGGTGGGCGCGTTCACGGGGATCGTGCCCCCGGACGAGACAACGGTCGCGTGGCTGGCGGCGCGGCGCGGCCTCGACCCGGACGAGCTGAGGGCGAGCATCGAGGGCCTCGAGAGCGACGAGGACGCGTCCTACGAGTGGACCATGGAGATCGACGCGTCGGAGCTCCGGCCCATGGTCGCCACCCCGGGGGACCCCGGGAACGGCGTGGCGATCGACGATCTCGGCGAGGACGTGGAGCTCGACATCGTGTTCGCGGGCGCGTGCACGGCCGCCAAGCGCGAGGACATCGCCATGTACGCCCGCGTGCTCCGGGAGGCGCTGGACGAGGGCCGCGGCGTGTCGCCCGACCTGCGCTGCTACCTCCACTACGGGTCGGTCGACGTGGAGGCGTGGGCGCGGGAGCGGGGCTTCGACGAGATCTTCCGGGAGGCGGGAATCGAGGTCATGGCGCCGGGCTGCGGGGCGTGCATCAACGCCGGCCCCGGGGTCAGCACCTCGCCCGACCAGGTGACGATCAGCTCCATCAACCGCAATTTCCCCGGCCGCAGCGGCCCCGGGAAGGTCTATCTGGCCAGCCCGTACACGGTGATGGCCTCGGCGGTGGCGGGCCGCATCACCGCCTGGGAGCCGCGCGCCACGGTCCCCGCGTAGGGAGCGGCATGCCTCCACCGGGTCCCGGCGACGGGACGGGCTCGCTCTTCGACGAGCTCCGGCGGGGGCTGGGGAGCCGGGGGGACCGCCTCCGGGAGCGGCTCGAGGAGCGGGTCTGGGGCCCGCTGACCGAGCTCGCGCGCCGCATGGAGGAGCGGGCCGAGGAGGCCCGCTCCGGCGAGGACGCGCTGCGCGACGCGGGCCGCACCCTGCGCATGGCCTGCGACGAGGTCGAGACGCTGGCCCCCGCGTCGGTCCTGGAGGAGGAGCTCCGCCGCCACCTCGAGGAGATCCTTCCCCTGGCCCACGCGCTCCCGCGCAGCATGGAGCTGGCCGGGGAGGCCGGGGGCGCGCGCAGGGTCCCGGCGCGCGCGGTCGCAGGCTCCGTCCTCCAGGGCGAGTATCCGCAGGCCCTCCTCGACCACCTGCGGTCCGAGGCCCTGGTCGTCTCGGCCCCGGCGTCGCTCCCCCCCTCCCCCGCCGACCTCCTGGGCGAGGAGGACTGGCGCGCGCGGCTGGCGGGCGCGGTGGAGGGGGCCCGGGAGCACCTGGCCCGCGTCCTGGACGAGGTCGCGGCCGGCGCGGCCGAACAGATCCGCGGCCGGCTCGCCGCGGGCGGCCCGTTCTCCCACCTGCGGGCCCGTCTCCGGAGCCGCGGCGCGGCGCGGCGGGGCGAGGAGGCGGCCGCGGGGCTGCGTCGGGCGCTGGCCGCCGCGGACGAGGAGGCCCGCGGCGAGCTCCGGCGCAGGCGGCTCGCGGCCGACCTGGCGCGCCGGGAGCGGGCGCTCCGGGATGCGGCCCGCGGGGCGGCGGAGCTGGCCCGGCGGGCGGCGGCCGAGTCCGGACGGATCCGGCGCATCGCGGAAGGACTGGACGCCCTGGCGGCCGGCGAGCGCGACGGCGTGACGGCGACCGAGCCGGGGCTCTCCCGGCTCGTCGAGCGCGTCCGCGCCGCGCTCGACGAGCGGCGAGAGGCGCTGAGCTCTGCGGCGGCTCCCGGGGAGGAGCTCGACGCGGACCTCACCCGGCTCGCCCGGCGCGCCCGGGCGCTGGCCGGCGTGGCCGAGGAGTTCGTGGCCAGGGAGGGGGGCGGCGGCGAGGCGTCGGGACAGGTGCAGGGCGCCCTGGCCGGGGTCGTGACCGACGCCGGAGAGGAGCTCCGCCGGGGGCTGCGTGAGAGGCTGGAGGAGGCCCGCGAAGGGCTCCGCGAGGCGGGCGAGATCGTGCGCCACGGGGCGGAGGCGGCCCGGGCCGGGGAGGAGCCCGACGGAGGCGGCTCCGCCGAGACGGTCCGCGGGGCGTGCCGCCGGGCCGCGCACCGGCTGCGGGAGACGGCGGACCGCCTGGACGCCGGCGTCGAGACCTCGGCGGCGGCGATCGAGGAGCTCCCGGACGGCCTCCTGGCGGCCATCCGGGAGAGGGTGGCTCCGGGCCGCGGAGGCGCCGGCGAGCGCGACGCCGCGGCGGGAGCGCTCTCGGGACGCGTGCAGGAGCCGCGAGCCCGGCCCCGTGGCTGGAGGCGCCGGCCCGCGCGCTGGTGGGCCGTGCTCGTGCGCTATCTCCGGAGGGCGGCCGGGGCCGCCCGGGGCTTCCTGGCCCGGTGGTGGAGATCCCTGGCGCGGGGCGGCGCCGCGGAGGGCGCCGGGGCGCCGGCGCCGGGCGAGGGCGCACCGGTGGCCGAATGGGTGGAGGAGCTCGAGCGGAACTCCGACCTCTCGGGGCTCCCCTCGAGCTACCGGTGGATGTTCCGGACCGATCCGGTGGACGACCCGCGCCTCGTGGTGGGCCGGGGGGAGGCGCTCGCACGGCTGCAGGCGCTCCGGACCCGATGGGAGGAGGGACGTCCCGCCGCGGTGGCGGTGGTCGGCGCCCCGGGGAGCGGAAAGACCACCCTCCTCAACTGCGCCTCGGCATCCCTGGGCGCCGGGGCCCCGGTCCGGCGCGGCCGGGTGGACCGGAGGCTGGGCACCTCCGCGGAGGCCGTCGACTGGCTGAGGGAGTTCCTCGGTCCGGGAGGCGCCAGCGGGTCGACGCCCGCCGAGATCGGCGGGTCGGACGACGACGACGGCCGGTCCGGCGCGGCCGCGGCCGGGCCTCCCGAGGACGCGGACGCCCTGGCCCACGCGCTGGGAGACCGGCGCGAGATCGTCCTGCTCGAGAACGGAGAGCGCCTGTTCCGGCGGGAGGTCGGAGGATACGCCGCGGCCGAGACCCTCGGCCGGCTCATGGAGGCCACCGCCGACCGGGTGGCCTGGATCGTCACCTTCGAGCGGCTCTCCTGGGAGTTCCTGAGGAAGGTGACCTCCCTGGCGGTCCACTTCGACGAGGTGGTGGACCTGGGGCCCCTGGGGCGGGCGGAGCTGGAGGAGGCGATCATGGCCCGCCACCGACTCACGGGCTACGACCTCGAGTTCGAGCCGCCGGAGAGCGGACTCTCGGCCGCCCGCCGGACGCGGCTGCACGCCTCGTCGTCGGCCGAGCGCCAGGCGCTCCTCCGGGGATGGTGCATGGACCAGCTCCACGACGACGGCGAGCGAGAGATCGGTGAAGCGCTGTTCCTGTGGCGCCGGTGCCTGCATGCCGCTCCGGGGGAGAGCGGCGTCGTGCGGGCCCGCTGGGAGCCGCCGTCCGACCCCGCCCCTCTGGATCGGCTGGACCGGGACGTGCACTTCGCGCTCGCGGCCGTCGCGCTCCACGGCGACCTCCCGGCGGAGGCGCTGGTCCCGCGGGGGGACGGGATGGTCTGGGAGGGGGTGGCCCGCGTCCTGGAGGGCTCGGGCCTCATCGAGCCGGTGCCGGGCCTGGCCCCGCCCGCTCCGCTCCGGGTCCGACCCTTCGTGCAGAGAAGGGTCGTCGCGTGGCTCCGGGACTCGAACGTCCTCCCTCTCGCCGGAGGGCGATCGTGACGCTCCTGTTCGCCCGGACCGCCGGTCAGGCCGCCGACGCGGTGAACCCGGCGGCCGCGCTCCAGCGCGCCCTCGAGGCGGTCACGCCCGGGAAGGTGCTGGCGGTCGTCCTCGTGCTCTTCACCGCGTGGGCCGCGGGGCGCCTGGTCGCCTGGGCGCTCACGGCGCTCGCCGAGCACACGCCCCGCTTCCGGATCCGGGCCAAGCAGGCCATCCCGGTCGTGCGGATCCTGTTGTGGGCGGGCGCGCTCTACGTCAGCGTGTTCGGGATCTTCCGTCCCGGGGAGGCCGGCTCGATGATCGGGCTGGTGGCCGGCGCGGCCGTGGGCCTGGGGCTGGCGCTCCAGGACCTCCTCCGCGACCTGGCGGGCGGCGTGGCCCTGGTCCTGGACCGTCCCTTCCAGGTGGGAGACCGCGTCCGCGTGGGAGACGACTACGGCGAGATCCTCTCCATCGGGATGCGGTCCGTCCGCCTGCGGACCCCCGACGACAGCCAGGTCACGCTCCCCAACTCCTACCTGATGCGGACGCCCGTCTCCAACGCGAGCAGCGGGAGCCTGACCTGCCAGGTCGTGAGCGACCTGTGGCTGCCGGCGGACGCCCCCGTGGCCGGGGCCCGGCGCCTGGCGTTCGAGGCGGCGGTCTCCTCCCGCTACGTGGACCTGTCGCGACCGGTCGAGGTGGCCGTGGAGTCGGAGTTCCGGGAGACCTTCCTCGTGCGCCTGCGGGTCAAGGCCTACGTGCTGGACCACCGGGACGAGGTGCGCTTCCGGAGCGAGGTGGTGGCGCGGGCGCAGGAGGAGCTGGTGCGCCGGGGGATCGTGGACCGGGAGCTGATGGTCCGCCGCTACTGAGGGCGGCCGGCGGGCCGCCGGCCGCCCGGCGTCCCGGGGCTCAGACCCGCACGCCCTCCAGCGCCCGCCGGAGCCGCGCGGCCCCCGCCCGGCGCGCCGCCGACCGCGCCATGCCGAAGAACAGGCCCCCGAGCCCCCCCGGCCGGACGCTCGCGAGCCAGCGGTCGACCTCGCCTTCCAGGAACCGGTCCAGCCGCGCCCGGTCCGCGGCCGGGAGCGAGGCGAGCCCGGCGCGCACGGGCTCCGGCCGGTTCCCGGCCTCCGGCCCCGCGTCCGGCCACGAGACGGCGTCGGCGAGCTCCTCGCGCAGGACCCGGCGCATGTCGTGCCGCCCCGACCGGAAGTCGTGCACCCGCCATTCGCGGCACAGCGGCCCGGCCAGCCCGGCCAGGGCGGGCCCGGCCAGGGAGCGCCCGGGCGGCGGCGCGACGGCGTGCAGTTGCCCCGCGGGCTCCCCGGCCGTGCCGGCCGCCTCCTCGAGCACGAACACGAGCTTGGCCAGGCGGGTGCGGCCCGCCCGGGTCTCGACGCCGCGGAACGCCTGGGCGTAGCGCGGGTCGCGCGGAATGCGCTCGAGGTCCCGGTCGAGGATCTCGAGGGCCGGATCGGCGCCGCCGGCGCCGGGCCCCTCGCCGCGCGCCAGGCGCCGGTCCGCCACCCGCTCGGCCAGAACGCCGATGCGGCGGCCCGTGGCCAGGGCGCGCGGATCGTCCAGGTCGCCGCTCAGGGCGCCAAGCTCCGCGGCCAGCTCGGCGAAGGCGACGGCACGGTCCCGGCGGACCGCCTCGTCGTGCCAGGCGGCCGCCGCGTCGCGCCCTCCCAGGGCGGCGGCGATGGCCGCCAGGGGCCCTCCGGGCGAGGCGCTCCCGGGGCTCCCGTCCTCTTCCGGGGAGGCGAACAGCCGCGGCTCCACCACGAGGACGTCCCAGGTCGCGCTCGCGCCGTCCGCCACGCGGCCCACGAGCCTCCGTGCCATGTCGGCCAGCGGCTCGCCGCCCGCCTGACCGTCGCAGGCGAGCACTTCCGGGCCGCCGTCCGTACGGAGCGGTCGGGGCGGGAGGAGGCCGGGCGTGGCGGAGGCGGCCAGCGCGGCGGCCGCGATCTCGTCCCACACCGGGTCGGCGGCGCCCCGACGCGCCTGGAGGCGGAAAGCGGCCGAGCGCACCGGCGAGCTCGCGGGGCGGACCGGCGTGAGCGGGAAGCCGATCTCGAGCGCGCCGCCGAAGGCCGCGGAGGCCCGGTCGTCCGCCGCGGGATCGCCCGCGACCAGCGTGGAGGCCAGCTCGGCCACGGGGCGCCCGTCCAGGAGCCCGGCACGGTCGGGCCGGCCGGGGTCCAGGAGCGCGTCGGCGTCCATGGCGTTCAGCCAGGCTCGCTCGATCCACGGGACCAGGGTCGGGTTCACGACCAGGGCCCGGGCGGCCAGGGCGGCCGGGAGCGATCCCGCCGAGCTTCCCACGATCACGTCCAGCGTGGGCGCCGCGGACGCCTCGTTGGCCTCGAGCGCGGTGAGCAGCTCCACGACGGCGCCGGCGGCGTACGCGCCGCCTCCCGGCCCTCCTCCGATGATGAGAGCGATCTTTCTCACGGTTCCCCGTATCTTGCTGGACTCCTCGCGGGCCGCTCCGAACGGCGGCCCGCGGCCGCACCGAAAGTGGATCGCGGGCCCGGGTCTGGCAACCGGGCGGACCGCGGAGGTCGGGCGCCGGATGGTCCGGGGCGGCGCCCCGGCGGGCGGCGCGGGCCGGCCCGGGGGTCAGCCGCCCGGGGCCTCGTCGCCGGAGGAGGAGACGGGGAAGCGGAGGTCGAAGAGGCTGCGTGCGTCCAGGGGGACCCCGTCCACGTGGAGGCCCCAGTGCAGGTGCGGGCCCGTCACGCGGCCGGTGGCGCCGACTTCCCCGATGAGCTGGCCGCGCTCGACGACCTGCCCCTCGTGCACGTCGACCTTCGAGAGGTGGTCGTAGCTCGTGTAGACGCCCAGGCCGTGGTCCACGAAGACCGTGTTCCCCGTGTAGTAGAAGTGCCCGATGAGGGCCACCCGCCCCCGGGCCGCCGACCGTACGGGCTCGCCCCGCCGTCCGGAGATGTCGACCCCGGTGTGGCGGCTCTTGAGCTCGCCGTTGAAGATCCGGCGCTGGCCGAACGGGCTCGTGATGCGGCCCTTCCGCGGCCACTCGAACGGATGCCGGGGCATCCAGCCGGGGGTGGCGCTGTCGATGACCGCGTGGATCTCCTTCCGGTCCCGCGCGATCTTCTCGAGCGCCCCGGGCGGCGGGCTGGCGAAGCGCGGCGCCACCCGAAGGCGGGTGAACGGGAAGTCGTAGGAGGCGATGGGGAGGGGCAGGCTGTCCACGGCCACCGAGTCGGGGGAGAGCCGGTAGCGGAGGACCAGGACCTTCTCGCCGGCCGAGCCGATCGGGGCCGGCGCGATCCCGAACCAGCCGTGCCCCACGTGGGCGAAGTGGACGGGCCACTCGCCCAGGCGTCCCTCGACCGAGATCGGATGCCGGCCCGCGGCGGGCTGCAGGAGGTGGATCCCGATCGCCTGGCCCTCGCGCGGCGTGCCGGGCTCCCACTCCACGCCCGGCGGCAGCCACGGCGGGGACGGCGGGCCGGGCTGGACGGGCTCGAGCGTGACGCCCGGCTCCGGCGCCGCCGTGTCGGGCGCCGCGGTCCCGGGCGCGGCCGGGGCCTCGACCGGCTCGGGCGGCTGGCGCGTGCCGGCGCAGGCCGGGAGGGAGACGGCGGCGAGGAGGAGGGCGAGGATCGGGGTCCGGGTTCGGCTCTTCATCGCCGAACAGGTTGGGCCCGCGGGCCGGCCCGCGGCAAGGTGCAGGTCATCGAAGACCGCCCTCGCCGACGGGGGGCGCCGCTCAGATCCCCAGCGCCCGCGCCAGGCGGAACCAGCGGTCCAGCCACCGGCGAGCCCGGTCGGTGAGCCGGGCGCGCATCGCCCCGTCGGCCGCCCGACGCACCCCCTCGCTCATGGTCGGATACGGGTGCACGAGCCCGGAGAGCTCGGAGACCTTCAGGCCCCGCTTCACGGCCAGGGCCACCTCGGAGATCACCGTGCCCGCCTCCGGGCCGACCACGTGGCCCGCCAGGAGCCGTCCGCGGGAGTCGGTCACCAGCTTCACGAGGCCCCGGGCCGAGCGCTCGGTGATGGCCCGGTCCAGGTCGGAGAGGTCGTAGCGGCGCACCCCGATCCGGTCGCCCCAGCGCTCGCGCGCCTCCTCCTCGGTCGGTCCGACCCGCCCCACTTCGGGGTCGGTGAAGATGGCCCACGGGACCCCGGAGTAGTCGACCCGGGACGGGAAGGGGAAGAGGGCGTTCCGCACGGCGGTCCGGGCCTCGTGGTCGGCCACGTGCGTGAACAGGAGGCCGCCGATGACGTCGCCGGCGGCCAGGATCCGGGGCCGTGCGGTGCGGAGCTTGCCGTCCACGAGGACCCCCGAGGCGTCGGCCTCGACCCCGGCCGCCTCGAGCCCGAGGTCCTCGACGTTCGGGCGGCGCCCCGCGGCGACCAGGATCTCCTCGGCCTCGACGCGGTCGGGAGCGCCGCGCCCGGGCGCCCCCGGGGCGCCCTCCGCGGCCGCCAGCTCCAGCGTCCGCCGCCCGTCGTGCTCCGGGGCCGAGGCCGCGACGGCGCGGCGTCCGGCCAGGATCCGGACGCCGTCCTCCTCGAGCGCGGCGGCCACGACGGCCGAGACGTCGGCGTCCTCCCGCGGGAGGACGCGGGCCTCCTGCTCGACGAGCGTGACCTGGACGCCCAGGCGCGCGCAGGCCTGCGCCAGCTCGACGCCCACCGGCCCGCCTCCGAGCACGAGGAGCGAGGCGGGGAGGCGCGGGCGGTCGAAGAATCCCTCGTGAGTGACGTATCCGGCCTCCTCGAGGCCGCGGACCGGGGGGACGGCGGGCCGGGAGCCGGTCGCCAGGATGATGCTCCGTGCGCGCAGACGGCGCCCGCCGGCCTCGACCTCGTCCGGGGAGAGGAGGCGGGCCGGCGTCCCCTCCAGGACCTCCGCCCCCATGTCGCGGAAGCGCCCGGGGTCATCGTGGGGCTGGACCCGGGCCCGGACCTCCCGGACGCTCTCGAGCACCGCGCCCGCGTCGATCTCCGCCTCGAGCGCCGGGAGCCCCAAGCGGGCGCCGGACCGGGCCAGCGCGGCGGCCCTGGCGGAGGCCACGAGCGCCTTGCTCGGGACGCACCCCGTCCACAGGCACTCGCCCCCCAGCCGGCCGCGCTCGACGAGCGCGACGCGCGCCCCGAGACCGGCGGCGACGGCCGTCGAGACCAGCCCGGCGGTGCCCCCGCCCACGACCACGAGATCGTACCTGTCCCCCTCGGGCGCCATCCTCTTCTCCTCGTCCGGATCCGCATCCCAAGGTCGGCTCCGGAGGACCGTCCCGACAGCGGCCGGGCTTGCTTGCCGCCCCTTCCGAGCCCCGGTAGCTTTGGCCGCTACCGACCAGCCCGGCCTCCGGAGCGGCCCTCCGGCGGGCCGGCGCGCGTCCAGCCAGCGACGAGGCCCGACAGCATGCACGTTTTCGCCAAGTGCGAGAACTTCACGACCGCCAACGATCTCCGGAAGCGGGGCCTCTACCCGTATTTTCAGCGGATCGAGCGATCCTGCGACACGACCGTGGTCATCGACGGCCACGAGAAGGTCATGATCGGATCGAACAACTACCTGGGGCTCACGCACGATCCGCGCATCCTCGAGGCCTCGAAGGAGGCGATGGACCGGTACGGGAGCGGGAACACGGGGAGCCGGTTCCTGAACGGCAACCTGGACCTGCACGACCGGCTCGAGGAGGAGCTGGCGGACTTCGTCGGGAAGGAGGCCGCCCTGGTGTTCAGCACCGGCTACCAGACCAACCTGGGCACGCTGGGCGCGCTCATCAGCCGCAACGACACGGTCTTCGTCGACAAGCTCGACCACGCCTGCATCCAGGATGGTGCGAGGCTCGGGTTCGGGGACGTGCAGCGCTTCAACCACGGCGACTACGACGGGCTGGAGCGCCTCATGGCCTCCACCCGCGAGTCGCGCGGCAAGCTCGTGGCCGTGGACGGCGTCTACAGCATGGAGGGCGACCTGGCCGACGTCCCGCGCCTCGTCGAGCTCAAGGAGGAGTTCGACGCCGTGCTCATGGTCGACGACGCCCATTCCCTGGGCGTCGTGGGACCGAACGGGGACGGCACGGCCGCCCACTTCGGCCTCACCGACGAGGTCGACCTCATCACGGGCACCTTCAGCAAGTCCTTCGCGTCGATCGGTGGTTTCGTGGGCGGTGACGCCATCGTGATCGACTACCTCCGGAACCACGCGCGCGCTCTCATCTTCAGCGCGAGCATGCCGCCGGCGGCCGTGGCCACGGTCCTCAAGGCGCTCGAGATCATCCGCTCCGAGCCAGAGCGCCGCGAGAGGCTGTGGGAGAACACCCGCAAGATGATGCGGGAGCTCCAGAACCTGGGCTTCGACATCGGCCCGACCGAGACGCCCATCGTCCCGATCCTGGTGGGCCCGATGGACAAGACCTTCCTGTTCTGGAAGACCCTGTTCGACGAGGGGGTGTTCACGAACCCCGTGGTGCCGCCCGCGGTGCCCGAGGGGAGCTGCCGGCTTCGCACCAGCTTCATGGCCACGCACACGGACGACCAGCTGGACTTCGTGCTCGAGCGCATCGGCGCGATCGGGAAGAAGCTCGGGGTGGTGTGAGCGTCGAGGTCCGCCCCGTCCGGGGTGACCGCGAGAAGGATGCGTTCATCCGCTTCCCCTGGCGGATCTACGAGGGCGATCCGAACTGGGTCGCGCCTCTCATCCGGGACATGAAGGCCATGCTCGACCCGGACGAGCACCCCTTCCACCTCCACTCGGACGTGGAGCTCTACCTGGCGCGCCGGGACGGCGAGCCGGTGGGCCGCATCGCGGCCATCCACAACCGCCGCCACGTGGAGTACCACGACGAGCCCGTCGGCTTCTTCGGCTTCTTCGAGAGCGTGGACGACCCCGAGGTGGCCGGCGCTCTGTTCGATGCGGCCGGGGCGTGGCTGCGCGAGCGGGGCCTGGAGACGATGCGCGGGCCGACGAGCCCGTCCACCAACGACATCTCGGGGCTCCTGGTCGAGGGGTTCGACGACCCGCCGGCGATCATGATGGCCTACAACCCGCCGTACTACGAGCGGCTGGTGACGGACGCCGGGTTCGAGGAGGCCATGGGCCTCCTGGCCTACGTCCTCCGGGACAACCGGCCGCCCGGCCGCCTGGAGCGCGGCGCCGAGCTCGTGAAGAGGCGGTACGGGGTCACGGTCCGCTCGATTCGGATGAAGGAGTTCGACCGGGAGCTGGAGCGGGTCCAGCGGCTCTACAACGCAGCGTGGGAGGCCAACTGGGGCTTCGTCCCGATGACGGACGAGGAGTTCCGGTTCCTGGCGAAGGAGCTCAAGCCCGCGGTCGACCCCGACCTCGTGCTCATCGCCGAGGACCCCGAGGGCGAGCCGATCGGGTTCTCGCTGGCCCTGCCCGATTTCAACAAGGCCATCAAGCACGCCGACGGGCGGCTCTTCCCCTTCGGCCTCCTGAAGATCCTGTGGCACTCGCGGAACATCCACCGGATGCGCGTGCTGACGCTGGGCCTGGTCGAGGGGTGGAGGGGGAAGGGCGTGGACGCGCTGATGTACTACGAGCTGTTCCGCCGCGGCGCGGCGCGCGGGATCACCGTGGGCGAGTTCTCCTGGATCCTGGAGGACAACGAGGCGATGCGCCGGCCCATGGATCGCATCGGAGCCGAGGTCTACAAGCGCTACGCCCTCTACGACCGGCCGGTCTGACCGGCTCCCGGTGCGCCCTCCGGTGAGTCGCGCCGCCCCCGCCGCGGTCCGGCCCCCCCCGCCCGTTAACG
>Ga0209918_1000089_pt1 | contig 69457 bp, 64 predicted proteins | sample SalPonD_shore_MG_FD_185712 | JGI IMG/M metagenome (GOLD analysis project Ga0209918, IMG submission 185712) | Salt pond soil microbial communities from South San Francisco under conditions of wetland restoration - Salt Pond MetaG... | ecosystem: Environmental > Aquatic > Marine > Intertidal zone...
CGTGGCGAACGGGGTCACCGTGACCGATCCGGCCGCCCTGGCACCACCGGAACACGCCTGGCACCGGATGCGGACCGGGGAAGTGCTTACGGCGCTCGGCAGCGGCGTCGATGGCATCAGCGAAGCCGACGCCCGGCGGCGAAGTGCGCCGCCCCCACGCGAGCGCTCGGCGGCGGGCGAGTTCGCGCGACTGGTCGGCGAGGAGCTGGACAGCCCCCTGACCCCCGTGCTGGGCGCGGGTGCTGCCCTGTCGTTCCTCACGGGCGCACGTACCGACGCCGCCATGATCACCAGCGTAATCCTGTTCAACGCCTTGTACGGCGGTGCGCAACGCTTCCGCACCGAGGCCCTGATTCGGCAGTTGTCGCGACGGGAGCGCCAGCGGGTGCTGGTCCGGCGCGATGGCGGCCGGATCACGGTGGTCGAGACGGCGCTGGTCCCCGGCGACGTCATTGAATTGGCCGCCGGGGAGGCCGTGCCCGGCGATTGCCGGATACTGGACGCGACGGCCCTGGCGGTCGACGAGGCCAGCCTCACCGGAGAATCCATGCCGGTCGCCAAGACGGCTGCGCCCTGCGACGCTGCCGAGATCGCCGGAAGGCGCTCGATGCTGTACGCCGGGACGCACGTCGTTTCCGGCGACGTCACCGCCGTGGTTACCGCAGTCGGCGCGTCGACCGAGTCGGGTCGAGCCGCCCGGCTGGCCGCGGGCGCCGGGATCAGCACGGGCGTGGAGGAACGCCTCCGCTCGCTGACCGCCTACGCGGCCCCTGTCGCCGCCACGGCGGGGGTCCCTGGTGGCCCTGGTCGGGCGTTTGCGGGGGCAACCCGCGCACGAGACTCTGGCAACCGGTGTCAGTCTGTCCGTGGCCGCCGTGCCCGAAGGGCTGCCCATCCTGGCCGGGCTGGCCCAGTCATCCGTGGCCGGACGACTTTCCGCGCGCGGCACCCTGGTGCGTGATCCCCGGGCGCTGGAGGCCCTGGGGCGCATGAACGTGCTGTGCGCGGACAAGACCGGCACGCTGACCGAGGGACGGCTCAGTCTGCGCGAGGTCTCCGACGGGCGTGAGGCCTGCGCACTGGCCGGGCTGACGCCCCGGCACCGGCGGGTAATCACGGTGGCCCTGCGAGCCAGCCCGTCGACCTCAAACGGGGCCCCGACACCGCATCCGACCGACCGCGCGCTGATCGCGGCGGCGCAGCAAGCCGGGATCTCCAGCCACGACGTGCACAGCCGATGGGTGCGCCTCGACGAGCTGCCCTTCGAGCCCGGCCGCGCCTACCAGGCCGGCCTGGCCGAGCTCGACGGCGACGTGATCATCAGCGTGAAGGGAGCCCCGGAGGTCCTTCTGCCACGCTGTACCCACCACCCGGCCGGCAGCGGCCGACGCCGCCTCACCGCGGCGGAGCGCAAGCGGTTGCTGGACCACGTGCGCTCCCTCGCGCACCGCGGCTACCGGGTGCTGGCGGTCGCCGAGCGGCGCGCCCACGAACACCGGCCAGTCGAGGGCAGTCGTGTGGCGGAACTGACCCTCGCGGGCTTCCTGGCCTTCGCGGATCCGCCTCGGGCCGCGGCGCGCGAGTCCATCAAACGCCTCAGGGAGGCCGGTATCGAGGTCATCATGCTGACGGGCGATCACCCGGACACGGCCGCTGCCATCGCCGCGGAACTCGGCCTGGACGGCGGCAAACGGGTGATCGCGGGCTCCGACATCGACAGCATGAGCGATGCGCAGCTGCGAGCGGCGGCCGGCCGTGCGAGCGTCTTCGCGCGGGTCACGCCAACCCACAAGGTGCGCATCGTGCAGGCGTTGCAGCAAAGCGGCCGAGTGGTCGGCATGACCGGCGACGGCGCCAATGACGCCCAGGCCATCCGGCTTGCCGATATCGGCATCGCCCTGGGCGAGCGCAGCACCGCCGCGGCGCGCGCGGCGGCCGATCTGGTCGTGACCGGCGGCCGCATCGAGGCGATCGTCGACGCGGTGGTCGAGGGACGCAGCCTGTGGGTGGCGGTGCGCGACTCGGTATCGCTGCTGATCGGCGGCAACATGGGCGAGGTGCTGTTCACGCTGGCGGGAGCCCTGGCCGGAGGACGGTCCCCGCTCAACGCCCGGCAGCTGCTGCTGTTGAACCTCATCTCCGACACCGCCCCCGCCCTGGCGCTGGCGCTCAAGCCGCCCGAACGCAGCGCGGACGCGCTGCTGGCGCAGGGCCCCGATACCACCCTGGGGGAAGCACTGACATCCGATATCGCGCTACGTGCCGGCGTAACCGCGGGTGCCGCCACCCTGGCCTGGACCGCGGCCCGCCTCACGGGCAAACGGCCCGCGAGCGCCGGCACCGTGGCACTGCTGGCGCTGACCGGGGTGCAGCTGACGCAGACCCTGCTCGCGGGTCGGGGCAGCCCGGCGGTGAACGGGAGCGCCATCGGCTCCCTGGGCGCCCTGCTGGCGGCGGTGCAGACCCCCGGCGTGAGCCGGCTGTTCGGCAGCCGCCCGCAGGGGCCGGTCGGCCTGCTGATAGCGGCCGGCGCAACCGCGGCCGGTACCGCCGCCTATACCGCCCTGCCCCGCCTGGCCCGGCTGCTGCCTGCACCTCCGCAGGAATTCCTTTCCCGCCTCGGTAACAGCCTCAACCCCTTTGCGAGCAAGCCCGGAGCAGGCCGGGCCGGCACCGGACGCGCCGGGGCCGTGTCGGGCGTGGCGGGACGCGGAAACCGGCGACGCTAGGTCCGGCGCCCACCGCGCATATAGGCGATCCCGAGCAGCATCAGCGCGGCACCGAAGACCAGGCGCAACGCGCCCGACGGCAGCGCCAGGGCCAGGTGCCCGCCGGCCACGCCTCCGGCGATGGCGCCGGCAGCGAGGCCCGGCAGCATCGCCAGCTCGATGTTGCGCTGGCGCCAGTTCTGCCAGGAGCCGCTCAGCGACGATGGCAGCCTGGCGGCCAGCGAGCAGCCCTGGGCGAGCTGCTGCGGGACCGCCAGGCCGAAGACGAACAGGGGCGTCAGCACCGGCCCTCCGCTGACCCCGACCACGCCGGCGACCAGCCCGGTAATGCCGCCGGTCAGAGCCAGGAACGGAATCGGCCATGCGGTGGCGAAGCCGTGCATCGGAAACACGCTCTTGGCGATCAGGATCGCGCCGCCGATCGTCACCACCACGCCGAATGCCAGCTTCAGCACCCGGGTGGACCAGCCGGCCGAGAAGCGCACCGCCAGCGGCGCCACGATCATCGCCACCAGCCCGGTCCAGACCACGATCCGCCAGTCGATCTCACCGGCCCGCGCGTACACGATCGTCCCGGTCAGCGCGCTGACGATCGACACCGCGAGCGCGGTACCGCGGGCATCCAGCTGGTCCAGGCCCGCCCAGCCGGTGAGCAGCGGCACGATCAGGCTGCCGCCGCCGAGGCTGACCAGGCCTCCGCCCATCCCGGCGACGAAGCCGATCACCAGCGCCCGCAGGTGCTGGCGGTTGCCGTGCCTGCGTGCCGCCAACTCCCGAACCGGGATATCCCGCCGGCGCGCCAACTCAGCCGTGCTCCGCCATGGCGTCCGGGACCTCCCCTGGCGCCAGCCACCAGGCGGTCGCCGCGGCCCGGTGGCGCCAGTGCCGCGCGACCGGGTCCAGCCAGCATTGCTCCACGCGCAGTCGCTCGCAGCAGCGCAGCGCCTCGCCGGCGATCCATTCCGGTACGACGGCCGCATCCTGTTCCAGCAGGCTGCGCAGCATCAGCCTGCGGTCACCCACGCGGACTCCCAGCCCGGTCTCCCGGGCCAGCCGCCGCAGATCCGCCGGCGCCAGGATCAGCCCGCTGCGCGCCGGAACCAGCAACCGGGCGAGCGCGTTGTCGACGTCGCCGTCCCAGGCGCCCGGCGACGGCGGCTGGAGCACCCGCAGGTGCAACGGCAGCTCCGGTGGCATGCCGGTCGCCTCGGCTTCGACCCGTAGCAGGCGCCGCAGCATCCGGCCCCAGCCCGGATACGGGTCTACGCCGACCACCTCGACGCGGTCCACGAACGGTGGCAGCCAGGGCAACAGGTGCTCCCACAGCACGACCCGCCGCAGGTGCATCCAGCCTTCGTCAGCGTCGACCCGCTCCAGCACGGCCGCATACAGCCCGAGCAGCGTGGCCAGGTGATCGGGCTCGCCGGGGACCTGCAGCCCGAGCGCCCGCCACAGCCCGGCGAGGCGATCGCGTACCGGGCCGCCCAGGGCACCGGCCTCGCCGAGGTAGATCGAAGCGTACGGTGGACACTCTTGCTGGAAGGTCGCGGTGTGCGCGGCCTGCCAGGCTTCGAGGCTTCCCGGCACGCCGAACTCCAGCGCCGCGGCGAGGGCCGAATCCTCCCGGCGTGGCGGCTCACTCAGCGCTGCCAGCGCCCGGACCAGCTCCGCCGTCGCCGTCACGAGGTCTCCTCCGGGGGCAGCCGGTACGCTTCCGCGGTCGGCTTCAGGGGCCGCAGCAGCCAGCGCGGGCGCCGCGTGCCATCCGGCGAGACCTGTCGCGCGGGGCGCGTCATCGCCAGCCACTCCCGGTAGACCCGGTCGGCGGCCGCGGTATCGACCCAGACGTCGCCATGGGCGTCTCCCGCCTCCGCCGGGCGCACCCGCACCGCCTGGTGCCAGCAGTGCTGGCCGGAAACCGGGTCGGGATGGACCGGAAAAGTCAGGTTCTGGTGAACCCCCACGTCGGTCCACCACATGCGCGCACGCTCGCCGTCGGCCGGGGCCCGGCCGGCGGGCTGCGCCGGTGTCAGGCCACGGCGGCCATCGCTCTCGCGCAGGGTGACCGCGCGGTCGATCTGCCCGCCGCCCGGCCCCCCCTGCACATGCCAGCGTCCCATGTGGTGACTGCAGCCGACCACACCGGGGCGGATGCCCTCGGTGACCCACGCCCGGGCGACGAAGTAGCCGATCGCGGTCTCGACCCGCACCAGCTCGCCGCCGCCGATCCTCAGGCGCGCCGCGTCCAGCGGATGAATCCACAGCGGGTTGGTGTGCGCGATCTCGTTGAGCCACTTGGCGTTGGCGCTACGGGTGTGGATGTGCACCGGCAGGCGGAAGGTCGAGATCAGCGGCATCTCGTCCCGCGCCATGCGCGAGGGATGGATGTGGCTGTGGATGTAGCTCGGCAGTGCGTATTCCGGCCAGCCCCACTGGGCCAGGGTCGAGGACCAGAACTCGAGGCGCCCGCTGGGCGTGGGAAAGCCCCGCAGGATTCTGCCGTCGACCTCTACGCCGACCGGGCGCCGCCCCTGCGCGTCCGGCTCGGGCGCCGGCGTCGGCACGCCGTTGGCGCTCCGGACCGGCGGCGCCGCGGTATAGGCCCGGCCCTCCGGGGTGACCACCAGGCCCTCAATCTCGGCTTCGTCCACGGCCGACTGGTGGACCGGCCCGATGCCGCGGGCGACCTCGAAGGCCCCATAGCGGCGCATGTACTGCAGCGGCGAGAGACCTTCGGCTTCCGCCACCTCCGGCAGGCCCGGGACCGAGCCGGCGAAGATCTCGCCGTAATACTCGTCCACGCCGATGCGCTTCCCCGGCCGCTGCCGCGACTCGGCGAACTCCCGGATGCCGCGCTTGCCGTCGGGATCGATGCGCCAGGTCAGCTCCAGCCAGAACTCGTTCTCCTCCCAGACCTCCCCGGGGTTGACCTCGCGGGTGTCGGAGACGCTCTCCCCGGCCCGCTCGCGTGCCGCCCGCAGCACCGGCTGGCGGAACCCGATCCACTGGCCGTCGTGGGTCTCGTAGGAGTGCAGGTCGTGGCGCTCGGAGGAGATCCCCATCGGCAGAACGTAGTCCGCGAAGTAAGCGGTCTCGTTCCACGTGGGGGTCAGGGCCACGTGCAGCCCGACCAGGCTCTCGTCGCTGAGCGCGTCGATCCAAGTGAAGCCGCCCGGGTTGGTCCAGACCGGGTTGTAGACGCGCGTGAAGTAGACGTCGAGCCGCCCGCGGCCCTCGCGCAGGAAGTAGGGCAACAGGAATGACATCTCGTTCATCCCGAGCGGATACTCCGGGGGATAGGTGAGCTCGTTCCACCAGTCGGGGTGCGGCGGCGCCTTCGGCGGACGCGGAACGAACTTGTTCCAGCCGTTGGGGGAGACCCCGCCGGGCGTGCCCACCGCCCCCATCAGGGCGTTGAGCAGGAACAGAGTACGCGAGACCTGCCAGCCGCCGAGATTGCCCGCGGCCGCCGAGCGCCAGTTGTGGGTCGAAAGCGCGCTCCCGGCCCCGGCCACCGTTTCCGCCAGCTCCTCGATGCGCGCGGCGTCGATGCCGGACTCGCGCGCGGCGAACTCGAAGGTGAATTCGGCCCAGGTCTGTTTCAGGTGCTCTGCGAAGCGCTCGAAGTCGGGCTGCGCGTCGGGTTCCAGGCTGCGCAGCCACTCGCGCCAGTTCCACCAGCGTTCGACGAAGTCCCGGTTGTAACGGCCGGTCTCGACCAGGTGGCGGGCGATGGCGAGAAAGATCGCCGGCTCCGAGCCCGGGTAGGGCGCGACCCAGTGGTCCGCGTGCGTGGTGCTGTTGGACATGCGTACGTCCAGCACGATCACCTTCGCGCCCGCTTTACGCGCCTCCATGATGCGCTGGGCATGGGGATTGAAGTAGTGTCCGGCCTCCAGGTGGGAACTGACCAGCAGGATCACCCGCGCATTGGCGAAGTCCGCGCTGGGCCGGTCGAACCCCATCCAATAGTGGTAACCGGCACGCCCTCCGGATGAGCAGATGTTGGTGTGCGAGTTGTGGCCGTCGACGCCCCAGGCGGCCAGCACCCGCTCGGTGAAGCCGTCCTCGCCGGGGCGGCCCACGTGGTACATGATCTCCCGCTGGCGCCCCTCGTCCAAGGCCTTCCGGATGCGGCCCGCCAGGTCGTCGAGTACCTCGTCCCAGCTCACCTGCCGCCACTGGCCCGAACCCCGCTCGCCCACGCGCTTGAGTGGATGCAGGATGCGGTCGGGATCGGTGAGCTGGGTCACGGTCGCCGGTCCCTTGGCGCAGTTGCGCCCGCGCGAGCCGGGGTGCTCCGGGTTACCCTCGAACTTGCGGACGCTGAAGGTCTCCTTGTCGACCCAGGCGAGCAGGCCGCAGGCCGACTCGCAATTGAAGCAGGTGGTGGGCACCAGCGCATAATGGCGCTGCGGCTCGCGTCCATGGCGGGCGGCGGACGGATCGATCGCCACCCAGTCGTCCCAGCGCTCGCGCGGCGGGAAACTGGCGAGGTGAATGCGGCTGGCTCCCGGGTAGAAGGTCTCGCCGCGCGACTCGGTCTCCCGCCGCAGCGCCGAGATCCTTCCCCCGAGTGTTTCGATCCAGGAACGGCTGTTCATGACGGCGTGTCTCTCCCGACGGATAGCGCTCGCCTCAGGCGAGCGGGACCGACTGGCCCGACTGCACGAAGGCATGTTCGTAGGCGAGCGGCCCGAACAGGGCGAACAGGCAGAACCACGGGCCCAACCAGGGCGCGGCACAGCCGATCGCGCTGAAGGCGGCGCCGGTCCAGAAGAAGGCGGCGTAGCGCCCGCGCACCATGGTCCGCACCGCCAGGTGCACGCTGGCCGTGGCCGGCGTGGCCAACGGCTCGATCGCCAGCAGGGCCAGGTGCAGCCCGGACATCACGGCCACCAGCAGCAGCAGCAGCGGCAGGACCGACGGCGCGAGGTAGAGCGCCAGCGGAGCCAGCAGGGCGCCGCCGACCACGAGCGCCTGCACCAGCAGGTGGGGCGCCAGCAGCGGGCTCTGCCACAGGTCGCGCGCCCGGGCCTGGGCGAACAGGAACGCGGTGTAGATCGAGCACAGCACCGCCAGCAGGGCGCCGGGCCACATCAGGGCCCGCTGCAACCCCGTCGCGCCCGCGAGGCCGGCCCCCCAATGCGCCGCGAGCAGGGCCCCGTAGGCCACGAGGATCAGCCCGCCCCGGACCAGCCAGCTCTCCCAGCGCGGCCGGCGAAAGATCAGCCAGAAGCGCCGCGGCTGCGCGAGATCGCCGACCAGCAGCAGCCCCGTCAGCGCCAGGAACACGCCCCCGCCCACCGGCGCGACCCACTGCCACAACGGACTGGAGGCCGGCAGCAGGTCCAGAGCCACCAGCATCAGCGGCACGAGATACAGGCCGGCCGCGAGGTTCTTGGTCCAGGTGTAGGCGCTCACCGACCAGCCCCAGGGCCGCCGGTGGGGGTGGTCGTAGGAGATCCGGGCGGCCGCCGAGCTGGTGGGCCGATCCGGGTGCCCGCCGGGGACGACGTCGCCGCCGGCGAGCTGCTCCGCCCAGGCGAACAGGCTTCCCTCCGGCCGCGCCGCCGCCAGCGGATCGAGGGTCGCCTGGTGGGCGCCCTTGTAGTGCAGGCGGGGCCGGGTGCCCTTCTCCGGGCGCCGGACAGCTACGCCGCCCTCCTGCACCGTCCGCGCCACGCGCGAGTCGGGATCGTCGAGGTCGCCCACGAAGATGGACTGCGTGGGGCAGACCACCACGCAGGCCGGCTCCAGCCCGGCGTCGATCCGGTGCGAGCAGAAGTTGCACTTCTCGGCGGAGTGGTCCTCGGGGTTGATGAAGATCGCGTCGTACGGACAGGCCGCCATGCAGGCCTTGCAGCCGATGCAGATGTCCTTGTCGAAATCCACGATGCCGTCTGCGCGCCGGAACATCGCGCCGGTGGGACAGGCGCGGGTGCAGGGCGAATCCTCGCACTGGTTGCAGCGCGTGACCTGGAAGCGCCGCCGGGCGTTCGGGTAGCTGCCGACGTCGACCGACTTGACGAAGGTACGGGTGACGCCGACCGGGACGTCGTTCTCGGATTTGCAGGCGGTGGTGCAGGCGTGACAGCCGATGCAGGTGCTCTGATCGATCAGCTTGGCCCAACGCCCGGCGGACACCGCGGTGGAATCATCCGGCAAATTGTTCATTCCGGTGCCTAGTGAAACGTGAAATCAACGCGTCCGACCATACGGAAAGGAGAAAGATATTTAAAATGCATATTTCATATCTTTTGCATATGTAAAAGACATTCCTTACTCCCGGGCGATGCCGCGTGTGATCCAGACAACCAGACAAGACGCGCTTGTCGCCCAAGGTCGGCAGGCCGCCCCGTTCCCCGGCTCATGCGACCGCCGGCGCCGGCTGTTTCACGCAGCGTCCGGGATCGGAGCCGGGCGGCGGCGAAGCCCTGATCGGGGCTGTTCGCACAGAACCGTCCCTGGACCGTGCGTCCACGGCCCAAGCACGGCCCCGCACACGCGGACCGGGCCGATCAGCTCGGTGAAGAGGTTGACGAGGCCGCGGCGGCCTTGCTCTGACGGGTGTTCAGGTGCGCCGCGCGGGTACCGGAACGACCGTTTCCGGCTGCCTGCGGCGCAGCGCCGGTCGTTTGCGCCCGGTGCATCGCGCCGATCATCGCATGGGCACCGGACAAGACGGCCATCGCCAGGCAGGCCAGCGCGAGCGCGCCGACCAGAACGGTATACAAACGTCTCACGATCCTGTCCTCCGTCGGGACGTGCGGCCGGCCAGGCCACCTCGGTCGGCGGCGTAACCCGAATGCCGCCCGGCCCGCCGAAATCGGCCGCGTGGGAACATCTCCGCTCGATGGCGGATTCCGGAAGCATCCAGCGTCGTGAGTGACAACGGGCGGGGCGCGCGACGAGTAGCTCGTTATGGCCGCGTAATCGACCCGGCCGCGGTGGGGCGTCCGGGTCCCGCCCGTCTCTCCCGAAAATACGCGCTAACGGCTGCCGGGCTCAAGCGGCGCCGGCCATGAACCGATCCGTGCCCCTTTCCCGACCATGCCGCTGCGCCCCGGGGAGCCGTTCGTGGATGCCCCCATGCGGCCCGGTCTGCTAGCGTGACGGCTTCCCGTTGAGCCCGCCGCAGGGGAGAACCGGTAGAAATGGATGCAAACAAGAGCGTCGACGTGGTGGTGATCGGAGGCGGCCTGTCGGGCACCAGCGCAGCGCGGCGCCTCGCCCTGGAGGGCCGCTCGGTGGTGCTGCTCGAGGCGCGCGAGCGGCTGGGCGGCCGCACCGCCACGGTGCGGGCGGCCGACGGCACCATGGTGGATGTCGGCGGTCAGTGGCTCGGACCGACCCAGAAGCGCGCCCTGTCGCTCGTCGAGGAGCTCCGTCTGGAGACCTTCGAGCAGTTCAGCGAAGGGCGCGAGCACCGCCTCCTGCGGGGCCGTCACCACCTCCAAGACGACGCCGGTCCGTCGCTTCCCCCGCAGATCCTGGCCGACATGCAGTCCGCGCTGATGGAGGTGGACCGGCTGGCACAGCAGGTGAATGTCGAGGCCCCCTGGGAATCAGCGCAGGCCGCCGAGTGGGACGGGATGACCGTGGCCAGCTGGATGGCCCGCAACGTCCGCAGCCCGATGGCGCGGGACATGTTCCGCATCGTGGTGAACGCCCTGTCCTGCGCCGAACCGGAGGAGCTTTCGCTGCTGCACCTTCTGTTTTATGCCGCCTCCGGCGGCAGTTTTCTGCAGATGTTGGAGATCGACGGTGGAGCCCAGCAGACCCGGGTCGTCGGCGGTACGCAGCAGTTTTCCCAACGCCTCGCCGACGCAGCCCGGGAAGCTGGATGCGAGGTCTGCCTGGAATCACCGGTGCGCCAGGTGCGCTGGGGGAAAACGGGGGCTGAGGTTGTGACAGACACCGGCAGCGTTCACGCCGCACGCGTGATCGTGGCGATGGCGCCCGTGCTTGCGGGCCGCATCGACTGGCGGCCGGCTCTGCCTCCGCGGCGCCTGCAGCTCATGCACCGCATGCCGATGGGCTCGGTGATCAAGTGCATCGCAATCTACCCGCGGCCGTTCTGGCGCGAACGCGGTGAATCGGGCCAGTCGATCAACGATACCGGGCCGCTGGCGATCACCTTCGACGACTCGGCGCCGGACGGCCGCCACGGCGCCCTCCTCGGCTTCGTGCTGGGTGATCGCGCACGCGAATGGGGCGCGCGCGGCGGGCGCGAGCGGCGCGCGGCGGTGGTCAAGCAGCTGACCACGCTGTTCGGCGACGAAGCGGCGCAGCCGGTCGAGTACATCGAGAAGGACTGGTGCGCGGATCCCTGGAGCGCCGGCTGCTACGTCGGCATCATGCCCCCGGGCGTCATCACCCGCTACGGGCCGATCCTGCGCGAGCCCGTCGGCCCGGTGCACTGGGCGGGCACCGAGACCGCCACCGTCTGGAGCGGATACATGGACGGCGCCATCCAGTCCGGCGAGCGCGCCGCCGCCGAGGTCCTGGGGGCGGCGCGCGGGTACTGAGACGGTCACAGGGGTTGCCCATGTACGTGGGGCGCACAGCCAATGTGGCCGGCGAGCCGGGTCACCGTGCAACCGCTACCGCAGTACACCTTGGCCTGTCGGACTGTGAGAACCGCCCCCCGGCTCGCGCCGCGGTCCCGGAGCGGGCCTACCCCAGCCGCCGGCGGTAAAGCGCGATCAGCCGCTCCCAGTGCCGCTCCGCGGCTGCCCGGTCGAAACACCAGCGCTCGGGAAAGGCGAAGCCGTGATGCGCCCCCGGGTAGAGTTCGATTTCGCCCGCGGCACCCGAATCGGCGAAACGGGCGCGCAGCTCGGCCACCATCTCCGGCGGCGCCAGATCGTCGTGCTCGGCGCAGGCGATATAGTGCTCGGCCCGGGCCCGCGCGAAGCTCAGGTGCGGGCTGGCCTCGGCGTCGCTCACCAGCCAGGTGCCGTAGAAGGAGGCACAGGCGGCGATGCGCTCCGGATAGTGCGCGGCCGCGGCGAGCGCGTAGGGCCCGCTCATGCAGTAGCCATGTGCTCCTGCCGCCCCGGTGCGGGCCGCCGGCTCGTTCGCCAGCCATGCCAGCATCGCGCCGACGTCGCGCATCACCGGCGGGATCGTCATCTTGGTGCGGATCGCCCGCATGCGCCGGTACTCGGCGCTGTCCGGGGCCAGCACGTCGGGACCGAACATGCTGTCGCGCCCCGCGCGGTAGTACAGGTTGGGCAGCAGCACGCAGTAGCCGACCGTGGCCAGCCGCCGCGCCATATTGCGCAGCTCCTCGCGGATCCCCGGCGCGTCCATCAGGAACAGCACCGCGGGGTGCGGTCCCTCGCGCTCGGGATGCACGAGGAAGGTCTCCATGGCTCCCTCGCTGGTGGCAAGGTCGAAAGTGCGCTCGATCATGGGGCTCCCCTCCACTTCGCCGGCTTCTCCGCCGTGCCGGTCAGGATGCAACGCCCGCACCCGCCAGGAGAAGCGCGGACAGGGCCTGTACGGCGTTCGAGGCGCCGCCGCGCCGCCACACCAGGCGCGTCCCGGCGCGGCCGTCGTCGCCGGACAAGGCGTGGACGCTCAGGCCGGCGCGCGCCGGAAACAGCTCCAGCACTTCTCGGGGCACCAGCGCGATCCCCATGCCGGCGACGGCGCAGCCGAGAATCGCGTGGTAGGAGGCCAGCTCGACGACCTGTCCGGGTATCACGCCGCCCGCCCGCAGCCACTCCTCGAGCCGCCGCCGGTAGGCGCAGCCGGCGGCGAAGGCGAGCACGCTGCGCAGCCGCACGTCGCCCGGGGCACGTATGGGGGGATGCCCGGCCGCGGCGATCACGACCAGTTCTTCCTCGAACACCGCCGGGCCTTCCAGGCGCGGATCGTCCGGCGCATCGGCGACCAGCGCGGCATCCAGCGCGCCAGAGAGGGCGCCCGCGAGCAGTTCCCGGGTCGGGCCGGTGCGCAGCTCGATCTCGACTTCCGGATAAGCGCGATGAAAGGCCGCCAGCGGATCGGGCAGGCGAATCGCGGCCGTGCTCTCCATCGAGCCCAGGCGCAAGGACCCGCGCGGGGTCCGGTCCTGCAGCGCGGCGCGGGCCTCGTCCGCCAGCGTTAGCAGCCGCTCCGCGTAGCCGCGCAGGAGCTGGCCGGCCGGGGAGATGCGCAGCCGCCGGCCCTCGCGCAGGAACAGCCGCACGCCCAGGTCGGCCTCGAGCTGGCGCACGCGCGTGGTCACGTTCGAGGGCACCCGGTGCAGGCGCTCGGCGGCCCGGGTGATGCCGCCGGCGTCTACGACGCAGCAGAATACCCTGAGATCGGACAGCTCCATCATTCTTTCCTCATGAATTATTCATTCATAATAATTCATTTTACGTGAATTTCTGCACGGCATAGCCTTGGCCGCACCGCTGGACCAGCCCGGAGCGCGAAATGCCCGTTTCCCGGACCGCACACGGATACCTGACCGCCGCGCTGGTGGTCGCCATCTGGACCGGCTTCATCCTGGTGTCGCGGCAGGGCGGCGTCACGCCGCTCACCGCCTGGGATCTGATGGCCATCCGCTACGGCACCGCGGCCGCGATCCTGCTGCCGATATATGCGCTGCGCATGAAGTTTCCCCTGTTCACGCGGCGGCGCGTGTGCCTCGCCGCGGTCGGTGGACTCGGCTACGCGCTGCTCGCCTTCTCCGGATTCAAGCGCACCCCGGCCACCCACGCGGCCATCCTGCTACCCGGACTGCTGCCGTTTGCCGTGGCCCTGGCGGCCTGGCCGGTGCTGGGCGAGCGACCCGGAGCCAGGCGCTGGCTGGGGCTGGCGGTGATCGCCGCCGGGGTCCTCTGCCTGGGGATCGACGCCTTTCGGGGCAACGGCGGGTTGGGCCCCGGGGATCTGCTGGTGACCGGGGCGTCACTCGCCTGGGCCGGGTACACGGTGCTGGCCCGCCGCTGGGCCGCCGACCCGCGGGAGACCACGGTGGCGGTCGCGCTTTTGACCGCGCTCGCCTACCTCCCCGTCTATGCGGCGTTTCTGCCCAAGCACATCAGCACCGTCGCGCTGCCCGAGATCGCCGGCCAGGCCGTCTACCAGGGCGTGGTCGCCACCATCGTGCAGATGCTGCTCTACATCCGGGCGGTGGCGCTGATCGGGCCGACCCGCCTGGGGACGCTGATGGCGCTGGTGCCCGCGCTTGCCGGCTTCGCCGCCGTGCCGGCGCTCGGCGAGGCGCTCGGCGACTGGCTGGCCGCGGGGCTGGTCCTCGTCACCGCCGGCGCGCTGCTGTGCAATGCCCCACGCCTGGCCCTGCCTGGACGGCGGGGCAGCCGGGCAGCGGCGCGGCAGCCATCCTCACCACCGGGAGTGAAATCGTAATGCATCCGAGCAAATCCGTTATCAGCGGTGACGGGGATACCGACCCCGGGACCCCGACGGGTGCCCTGGCAGAGTTCTACCGCGCCTTCAACGGGCGCGACCTGGCACTGATGCGCGCCAACTGGCACCCGGAGGAATGCGTGCTGGACAACCCGCTCGGAGGAATCCGGCGCGGTTGGGACGAAATCGAACCGCTCTATGCGAGCGTGTTCGAGGGCGCCGCCCGCGTGCGCGTGGTGTTCTTCGATTACACACTGCACCTGGGGCGGGACTTGTTCTGCGCTGCCGGACGCGAGCGCGGGCAGCTGAAGCGGGACGGCCTGAGCCTGGAGCTGGCGATCCGGACCAGCCGGCTCTATCGCAGGCTGGAGGGCCGCTGGTGCCAGGTGCACCACCACGGCTCCATCGAGGACCCGGGGCTGCTGCAGCAGTACCGATCGGCGGTACTCGCTTAGGGCTCGCCCGGCTTGCCGGGCACTACGCGCCGCCGAGCTCCGCCCGCACAAGGCGCGCCCCGGCCGCCAGCGCCTCCAGCTTGCGCCGGGCCACCTCCCGCGAGAGCGGCACCATGCCGCAGTTCGTGCAGGGGTAGAGCCTTTCCGAATCGACGTATTCGAGGGCCGCGCGCAGGGTCTGCGCGACCTGCTCCGGGGTCTCGACCTCGTCGGTCGCCACGTCGATCGCACCGACCAGCACGTCCTTGCCCTTGAGCAGACCGATCAGCTCCATGGGTACGCGGGAGTTGTGGCACTCCAGCGAGACCTGGTCGATGCTCGACGCCTGCAGCAGCGGGAACACCTCCTCGTACTGGCGCCACTCCGAGCCCAGCGAGCGCTTCCAGTCGATGTTGGCCTTGACGCCGTAGCCGTAGCAGATGTGCACCGCGCTCTTGCCGTCGAGACCCTCGGCCGCGCGCTCCAGCGCTTTGACTCCCCAGTCGCGGACCTCGTCGAAGAACACGTTGAAGGCCGGCTCATCGAACTGGATGACGTCCACCCCGGCCGCCGCGATTTCCCGGGCCTCTTCATTGAGCGCCGCGGCAAACTCCCAGGCCAGCTCCTCGCGGCTGCCGTAGTAGTCGTCGGCCAGCGTGTCGACCATGGTCATCGGCCCCGGCAGAGTAAACTTCACCGGATGCTCTGTCTCGGCGCGCAGGAAGCGGGCGTCGTCCACGAAGACCGGGCGACTGCGCGCTACGGGACCCGTAACCACGGGCACGTTCGCGTCGTAGCGCTCGCGGATGCGCACCGTCCGCTTGCGCGTGAAATCGACCCCCTCCAGCCCCTCGATGAAACTGGTGACGAAATGCTGGCGGCTCTGCTCGCCGTCGCCGACGAGGTCGATCCCGGCGCGCTCCTGGTCGCGCAGCGCCAGGCGCACGGCGTCGCGCTTGGCCTGCTCGAGCGCCTCGCCCGCGAGCTTCCACGACGCCCACAGGCGCTCGTCTCCCGAGAGCCAGCCGGGCTTGGGCAGACTGCCCACCGTGGTGGTGATCAGCTTTTCCTGGTTCATCTCGGCAACTCCTCCCGCGGCACCGACGACCGGGCCGGCGTCTCCCGCGCATCGGCCGGTTGCGTCATCCGGCTTTTCGTTGGTGCAGACAAGGCGGGTGCGTGGACAGGATTGCCCACGGCACGCCCCGGGGCATCCAGGGCACAGGTATGGCTAAGGCTAGATGGACCGCGCCCCGGTGTAAACCGGGCGGGCGGCGGTCCAAAGCTGCCCGCTCCAGTATACCCGGGAAGGGCCTAAAATACGGCTGGCGAAGAACCGGCGGTCGTCCGGGGAGAGGTCCCGATGAGCAATCCGACCCGCGTTGTCGAGCAGGCCTGCGACACGGCCGGCCCGTGCGCATCATGATGGGATCGGCCTTCGGTGAAGCCTCACCGGTCAGGACCTTCGCCGAAACCCTTTACCTGGAAGCGACTCTCGAGGACGGCCAGTCGCTGGCGCTGCCGGAGGCCGGGGAGCGCGCCGCCTACGTCGTCAGCGGCCACGTCGAGACCGGAGACAGCGCAATCCCCGAGCACAGCCTGGCGGTGTTCGCGCCGGGCTCGCGCATCACCCTGACCGCGACCCGGCCGTCCCGGATCGCGGTCATCGGCGGCGAGGCCCTCGGCCACCGCTACATCGAGTGGAACTTCGCTTCCAGCCGCAAACAGCGCATCGAGCAGGCCAAGGCGCTGTGGCAATCCGGCGGCTTCGCGAAGGTCCGCGGGGATGAAAAGGAGTTCATCCCGCTGCCCGAGTAAGCACCCGTCCCGCCGGGACCGGGAATGCGGAGATCGGAATCCTGGCCCGGAACTGCCGGGTACCGGCAGGCAGACAGCGGGCGCCCCGGATCCCGGCGCGGCAAACCGGCGCCCGGTCCAGCGATCCTTGCCGCGGCCGGCGCCGAGGCACCGGCCGCGGCAGAACGTGCCTCAAGCGGTCGACGCCGGTTTCAGCTCCCCCTGCTCATAGCGTTGGCGAAGGGTCAGCTTGCTGAACTTTCCGGTCGACGTGCGTGGGATCTCGTCGATGAATACGAACTCGTCCGGCAGCATCCACTTGGCGAACTTGTCCTCCAGGAACTCCCGCAGCTCGTCGGCGGTGACTCGCGCGCCCGATTTCGTCACCACCACGGCCAGGGGCCGTTCGTCCCATTTCGGATGCGGCACCGCGATCACGGCGGCCTCGGACACCGCCGGGTGCCCCATGATCGCGTTCTCCAGGTCCACCGAGCTGATCCACTCTCCCCCGGACTTGATCAGGTCCTTGGTCCGGTCGGTGATCTTGAGGTAGCTGTAGCGGTCGATGGCGGCGACGTCACCGGTGCGCAGCCAGCCGTCCGGGGTGAACTTTTCTTCGCTGACGTCGAGGCGGTAGTAGCTGCCGGTGACCCACGGACCGCGCACCTGGATCTCGCCCATCGTCTTGCCGTCCCAGGGCGCGACGCCCTCCTCCCCCACGATGCGCACGTCCACCAGCGGCACCGGCACGCCGGCCTTGGCCCGGTAGTCGAGCTGTTCGTCCTCGGGCAGTGCCGAGATCTCCGGGCGCTCGGTGCTCACCGAGGCGACCGGCGAGGTCTCGGTCATGCCCCACGCCTGATACACCTCCATCCCATAGCCCTTGAAGCGCCGGATCATCGATTCCGGCACCGCCGAGCCGCCCACGGCCATGCGCATATTCTCCAGGTGCCACCGGTTCGGCGCGGCGTCCAGCGCCTCCAGGATGCCGAGCCAGATGGTGGGCACCCCCGCGCTGAAGGTCACCCGTTCCCGCTCGAACAGGTCCAGCAGGCTCTCCGCGTCAAGGTGCGGCCCCGGATACACCTGACGCGCGCCGATCAGGGTGGCGCTGTAAGGCACGCCCCAGGCATTGGCATGGAACATTGGCACCACCGGCAGCGCGGTATCCCGGTAGGACAGCGCGGTGGCGTCGGGCAAGGCGAGGGCCATCGAGTGCAGGACCGTGGAGCGGTGCGAGTACACCACGCCTTTCGGCTGACCCGTGGTCCCGGACGTGTAGCACATCCCGCAGGCAGCGTCCTCGCTCTTGTCCGGATATTCGAACGAGCCGGTGGCGCCGGCGAGAAAGTCCTCGTAGCTCTCCAGCCCGGCCGGCACTGCCTTGCCCGTCAGCGGCACCACCAGCACCCGGTCGAAGCTCACCCGCTCCCGGAAGCGCTCGTACAGCGGCAGCAGCACGTCATCCACGATCAGGAAGCGGTCCCCGGCGTGGTTGCAGATATACTCCAGATCCGGGGGCGGCAGTCGCAGATTCAGAGTATGTAGTACGCCGCCCGCGACCGGGATGCCAAAATACGCCTCCAGGTGCGCATAGTGGTTCCACATCAGAGTGGCCACCCGGTCGCCCGGCTGCATGCCGGCCGCCAGCAGGGCCTCGGCCAGCGCGCGCGTCCGCCGGTAGAAGTCCCCATACGTGTACCGGTGCAGGCTCTTGTCCGGCAGCCGTGAAACCACCTCGACTCCCGGGAAAATCTGCCCAGCACGCTCGAGAAGATGGTCCAGGGTCAACGGATAATCCATCATTGTGGAGTGCATGGCTCTCTCCTCCTCCAGTTTGTCTATTGTTAACTTCCGGAACGCGGAGCCTTACCGTGCTCCGGCGCCCTGCCGCAAGGGTAGCCGACAGAAGCCGGGCGTGTCGCGATTCTGGAAGCGGAGGAGGGCAGAATTGTTCCTCTTGCTCCATTGCGTCTCATCGGCAAACCCGCGTGAAGGAATTTGTAGCCGCCGGCACCCGTCACCCCGTGAAAATCCTGGCATTCGGTTTCTGATCTATGTATGGGTTAGCGCTGAGATGGTTGCGATACCAAGCTTTCCATACTGCATAGGATGTATATCCGACATGCACCGTGTCGCCCATTTTATGGATAACGATCTTATGGCTCTGGGCTTTCGAATGCTTAGTAGTTTCAGTAGCGCTTCCATCGGAGGCAACATTAGTGGTCGTCGCAGCCGCTGTATTGTGTGGCGCAGGTGTTGAGTTTTGTTCAACTAACCCATCGATAAACAAAATTAAGAGGTGGAGCCCGACTTCGGATGCTGGCCGCAAGTGGAAGGGCGGCGCGCCTCAGTCGTTCCAGGACTCCCCCATATCGCGGAGTCGGGTCTGCAGCGACATGCGGTCAATCTTGTGGAGGGGCAGGTTCAGGAACAACCGGATTCGGGTGGCAATCTGGAACTGCGCCTTGGTGAACGCCTTGAGCTGTTCGTCACGCTCGCCGATTACGGCAGCCGGATCGGCGAAGCCCCAGTGGGCCGTGATCGGCTGTCCCGGCCATGCCGGACAGGCCTCGCCCGCGGCCTGATCGCACACCGTGAAGATGAAGTCCATCGGGGGTGCGCCGGGCTCAACGAATTCCGACCAGCTCTTGCTGCGCAGTCCGCTCGTGCCGAAACCCTGGTTCGAGAGCACCTGCAGCGCCAACGGATGCACCTCGCCGCGAGGATCAGTGCCTGCGCTATATGCCTGGAAGCGGCCGCGGCCCAGGTGGTTCATCACCACTTCGGCGATGATGCTGCGGGCGGAATTCCCGGTGCAGATAAACAGGACGTTGTAGCTCTTGTCGGACATCTCAGGTGACTCCGCCGGTTTGACCCCCGGTTCCGGGAAGCGGTCGACACCGAGGGGCTCGCCGCCCGGAACCGGAGCCACCGCATACTGCCTTGCATGGTGGGTAGCACTGCACCATCGATCTCACGCTCGCCCGCGATCGTCAGGTTGCCCCCTCAGGCGTTTCCCTGAAGCTGGGTCGGCCGAAACGAGCTCGTTGGTGCTCCCGGTGCAGGTAAGTAACGGGTCCATCGTTCAGGATTGCGCCCGGGTCCGCTCGGGCCGAGCACTGACCCCGGAGCCCCGGGAGGCCGGCTGCAGATCCGTGCACTGCTCCGGCTGGCCCGCGCAGCATTCTTCGGTCAGGTAAGCAATCAGATCCCCTATCAAGGGGATATTCGCCCGATAGCGCTGATAGCGTCCTTCCTGTCCAGCCGTCACCAGATGGGCGTGGGTCAGGGCCTTCAGGTGGAACGACAGGTTGCTGGGCGGAAGGTCCAGCTTCGCCGCGATCTCCCCGGCTACCAGCCCGTCAGGCCCGTGCCTGACCAGCAGCCGGAAGGCGTCCAGGCGCACGCCGGAGGCAAGGGAGTCGAACACGGTCGTTGCGGTGGCCTCGTCCATCTTTCAACTATACAAGAACTCTCGAAAGGTACAACCGATCGCTTCCCCGTTCGGGTCCGATGTGGCGCGCACCTGGTGCGAGGACAGCGGAATCCGCTCCGGGGGTGCTACGCTAGGGTCGACAGTGGCTTCAGGGTACGCTTGCGGCGTCCATGCGAGTATGGCGCGTGGGCAAGGCCGCGTTTCGGGTTCGTCTTGTATCCCCGGCCATCGTCGGTGCAGGAAAGCCACTCTCTCGAACACAGGAACCTGCCGTAATCCATTGCGTCGAGGGCTGATCATCGTCGCTGACCGGATGGAAGTGAAGACCGCCACTTCCGGCGGGGCGGATTACCGCCGGCCCTCAGCATGAGGCAAGTCGGCCCCTTGTCGGGGATTGTGCGCTGGCATATCGGGAGCTTCAGGGAAAAGAAAGCGGGGATTGCAAGATGTTCGAATTCGGAATTGTGCTCCTCGTCGCAGGCGCCCTGATCGTGGCTGCCGAGATCCACAGCTTCACCATTTACCTGGTCGCAGTCGCGATTGCATGTTTTGTCGCCGGCAGCCTCGCTTTCTGGGTCCACACAAGTCTGCCCGCCACCATGATCGCCTTCGCGCTGGTGCTGATCGCCGGCCTGCCCGCCGCGCATTACGCCCGTCGCCTGCTCAGTAATTCCGAATCCGATCGGATCAGCCATGATGATGTTGGCGCGAGGGTCGAGGTGGTGACCGCCCGGCGTGGCACCATCCGGGTGGCCTATCGGGGAGCAGAGTGGGACGCACGACCCATCGTCGGATTGCCGATGGACCGCATCAGACCCGGCGTGCTGCTCCGGGTCGCCGGACGGGACGGCAATATCCTGATCGTCGAGGAAGGCGATGACGTCGCGCCCACCGGCACCTGAGCACAGAAAATGACCCTCCGGACGAACGTAAGCTTTCAGGGAGTATGAACATGACCACCTCGTTAGCCGTTGCCATTGCCCTTGTTATCGTCGCTCTTGCAATCATTACCCGTGGAATCCGCATCGTGCCCCAGCAGCACGCCTGGATCGTCGAGCGGTTCGGGCGTTTCCACGGGTCGCTTGAGCCGGGTCTCAATCTGATCATTCCGATTTTCGACAGGGTGGCATACAGGTTCGATCTGCGGGAGGCGCCGATTAACGTTGCCGAGCAGTCCTGCATTACCAAGGACAACACGCAGATCATGATCGACGGCGTGTTGTATCTGCAGATCACCGACCCGAAAAAGGCCGCCTACGGGACCAGCGACCCGTTCGTCGCGGTGGAACAACTCGCCCAGACCGTGATGCGTTCCGACGTTGGCCAGAAGCAGCTGGACGAGGTCCTGTCGTCGAGGTCGGAACTCAATACCTCTATTGTGTCGGAGCTCGACAAGGCGGCGGTGAATTGGGGTGTAAAGGTGCTGCGCTACGAGATCCGCAAGATCGATCCGCCGCAGGAAGTGGTGCGCGCCATGGAGCTCCAGATCACCGCCGAGAGGCAGAAGCGGGCGCTGATCGCCAAGTCCGAGGGCGAGCGCCAGCAGGCCGTCAACGTCGCCGAGGGCGAGAAGCGCTCCCGGGTGCTTGGAGCGGAGGGCGAAGCTGAAGCGATCAACACGGTGGTAAAGGCGCAGGCGGATGCCATCCGTACGGTTGCCGCGGCGCTTGGGGACAAGGGCGGCGACATGGCAATGCAGATGCGCCTGGCCTCGGACTTGATCGCGCAGTATGGAAACCTCGCAAAGAGCTCCACCACCATGATAGTGCCGGCGGAAATGGGTGATCTGTCCCGGTTCCTGGGCACGGCGCTTGCGATCGTCGACCAAAAGAACGCTGGTGCGGCGGCCCCGCCGGCGCAATCCTGATGGCGGCGTCCGAGTCTTTGGCCGCCCTACGAACGCGACGCTCCATGGGCTATCAAGCTCGATTTCGGCCCAGCTGAACCGACAGCATCGAAAGTGAACCACCATCTATGCCCTCGGTCGGGAAGCTCACCGTTTCGCCCGTCTCGCTGGCACCCAAAACGTACAGCAGCGGCAAGTAGTGCTCCGGCGTCGGGACAGACAGTTCGGCATCCGGCCCGAGTGCCGCATAATCCGTCAGCGCCCGATTGTCTCCTTGCTGGATGAGGTTGCGCACCGTCGCTTCGAAACGCGTAGCCCAGTCGAAAGGCTTGGCCGGATGCCGGTCCCAGGCATAGGCTTGCAGATTGTGCACGACGTTGCCGCTGCCGAGTAGCAGGATCCCCTCGTCGCGAAGCGGCGCCAGCCGTCGTCCCAGCTCGTAGTGGAATTCGGGAGGTTGCGTCGCGTCGATGCTCAACTGCACCACCGGTACGTCGGCATCGGGAAACACGTGACACAGAACCGACCAGGTGCCATGGTCCAGCCCCCACGACTGATCGGCCCGCACCCGCACGGGCGCCAGCAAATCCTGGGCCCGTGCCGCCAGCGCGGGGTCCCCAGACGCCGGATAGTCCACCTCGAACAGCTCGCGCGGGAAACCACCGAAGTCGTGGATCGTGCGCGGCGTGGCCATTGCGGTGACCGCGGTTTCTGGAACATACCAATGCGCCGAGACCGACAGCACAGCGCGCGGCCGCGGTAGTTGTCGCCCCATGGCGGCCCAAGCGCGCGACCAGAGCGTATCCTGCACGGCGTTCATCGGGCTGCCGTGCCCGAGAAAAACGGCCGGGATGCGTTCCATCATGTGCGCTCCTCCCGTATTCAAAGAGTCTCTTGTATGCGATCGCGGGGTCAGACCATCACAGGCAATTGGATATGCGCGCCTTTGCTTGAACTATAACGGCTCGGCAGCCGTTGGAAGCGCAATTGCGCTACCGGAACCGGTTGCCTAACGACCGCGTCCCAGCGAACAGTTGCTCGAGCAACGGCTCGGAAATCCACTGCCGACAAGGGTGAACCCGGAGCAAGGGTAACTGGGGAAAAGAAGTAAATGGTGGCCAGGGAGAGAATCGAACTCCCGACACGGGGATTTTCAGTCCCCTGCTCTACCGACTGAGCTACCTGGCCTCGGGTGCGGGCGGACTCGATGAAGGCGCCTATTAAAGCGGGTCCGGGGCGCCGGCGTCAACCCGGCCTCAGGAGTCCTCGGGCGGCACGTAGCCTTCCGGCCGGGAGCTGCCCTCGCCGAAGAAGAAGCGCTCCATCTCGTGCTCGATGAACTTCCTGGCCTTGGGGTCGACCGGGGTCAGGCGGTATTCATTGATCAGCATGGTCTGGTGGTTGAGCCACATCTGCCATGCTTCCTTCGAGACGTTCTCGTAGATCCGCTTGCCGAGCTCGCCCGGGTACGGCTGACGGTCGAGGCCTTCGGCCTCCTTCCCCAGCTTGACGCAGTTAACCATGCGTGCCATTGCGTTCTCCCTCCTGCGGGGCGTGTACGCGCACCAGCTTCAGCAGCCGCGCGACCGGGGCGGCCACGCCGTGCCGGGCGGCGCGCCGGCTGTTATACCAGACACGTCCCGGCGCTTCCATGACCGCTTCCGGGCGGCCGGCCAGGCGCACCAGCACCGGCGTGATCCGCAGGCGGAAGTGGCTGAAGCCGTGCTCCCGGGCGTCCCAGGCCTCGATCACCTCGCCCCCGCAGCCTAATTCGCGGCGGCACCAGTCCTCCGGCGACTCCCCCTCGCGAGGCTCGGGCAGGCCCCACAGACCGCCCCAGACGCCGGCGGGCGGACGGCGCTGGAGCAGGACCTCGCCGGCATCGTTGAGCACCAGCAGCATCCGGGTGCGGCGCAGGGGCCGCTGCGGCCGCGGCTTCGGGCGCGGGTAGTCGCCCTGCTCGCCGGCGGCGCGGGCGTCGCACAGGTCCGCGACCGGGCAGGCGTGGCAGGCGGGACGCCCGCGGGTGCACACGGTCGCGCCGAGGTCCATGATCGCCTGGGTGTAGGCCGCGACCCTTTCCTCCGGCGTGTGCCGTTCCGCGAGCGCCCACAGGCGCTTGTCGGTGGCCGCGCGGCCCGGCCAACCCGCGACCCGGTACAGGCGGGCGAGCACGCGTCTGACGTTGCCGTCCAGGATCGCGTGGCGGCGCCCGGCGGACAGCGCGGCGATGGCCGCGGCGGTCGACGCCCCGACGCCCGGCAGCCCGCTCAGGGACTCGTAGTCGTCCGGGAAGACCCCGCCGTGCTGTTCCATGACCACCCGGGCGGCCGCGTGCAGGTTGCGGGCGCGGGCGTAATAGCCCAGGCCCGCCCACAGCGCCAGCACCTCGTCCAGCGGAGCGCGGGCCAGGCCGGCCACGTCCGGGAAGCGCCGCACGAAGCGCTCGAAGTACGGGATCACTGCGCTGACCCGGGTCTGCTGGAGCATGATCTCGGAGACCCACACGCGATAGGGCGTCGCCTCGCGCTGCCAGGGCAGGTCGTGACGGCCGTGGGCGTCGTACCAGACGAGCAGCCTGGTCGCCAGATCCGGCTTGTCGAGCGCGTGCTCGCTCACTTGAACAGGTTCTGCAGCTTCCGGCGCAGCCGGTTCTCGAGCTCCTGCTTTTTCTGCTGCACCTTCTGGTGTGCCTTGTTCTCCAGCATGCCGCGGATGTCCGGCCGGATGTCCGGGCCGGCCAGCGGCCCGGTGACCTTCACCGGGATCGGCTGCCCCTTGAGGTTGCCGAGCACCTTGTCGCCCGTGCCCGTGCCGGTGCCCAGTACCGTCACTTGCGCAACGTAGTCGACGCGGCGTTTGACCAGGTTGGCCTGGCCCTTGCCGGTGACGTGCAGCAGCGGCGAGGTCATGAGCAGGTCGTCGTTATGCGCGACGCCGTTCCTGATCTTCAGCGTGGCGCCCAGATTGGCGTAGCCCGTTGACGCCCCGGCGCCCGTCGCCTGCCCCCCGGCCGGCCGGCTTCCCTGGTGCTGCAGCCACGCGCCGCGCAGCTTCTGCAGCACGTCGACGCCGTAGATCGTGCCGTTGCTGAGGTCCAGGCGGACGGTGCCGTTCAAGGTACGGGTCATGGCGTCCATGCTCGCGCCGGTGGCCGTGAGCGAGGTCCTGATCGTGCCCTCGCCCGTCACGAATGGCTTGCCGATGGCGTCCTTGAGCAGTACGCCGGTCTTGACCCCCTTCAAGGTCGAGTCCAAGGCGAAAGCGGGCTTGCCCGGCCGGCGATTGTCGACGCGCAGATCACCGTCGAGGCTGCCGGAGTAGAGCTTCGCCTTCATCGGCTTGAGGCGTAGCGCACCATTGTCGATCCGCGCGGTGGTGTCGAGGTCCTGCAGGTGCACGTTGTGGGCGATCAGGCGCCCGATCTGCAGCCGGACATCGCCGTTGAGCTTGTCCAGCATGGCGAGCGGCAGCACCGGTCCCGCCCCCGGATCTGCGGGCGGGTCCGCCTGCGCCCGCTTGCCCTTCTGCGACGGCGGCAGGTAGCGGTCAGCGTCGATCTGGTCGATCTTCAGGTGGCCGGTGACGTCCGGCAGCTTGCTGGCAGTGTTCGCTGTGAGAGCGCCGGAGACATGCGTGGCGTCCAGGCGCAGGCTGACATTGTGCAGCAGCAGCTTGCCCCTGGCGGCGTCAAAGCCGACGTCCAGGGAAGCGTGCTGTAGCACCGAAGCGTCGCGCGTGTTGGGGACCTTCAGGGCAAGATCGCGCATGACCTTGCGCGGCGAGAAGTCGGGCAGGGTGATGCGTCCGCTGACCTTCGGCTGACCGTTGAGGCCGGCTGCCGAGACCGCGCCGTCCAGGGTCAGATCGCTCGTGCGGATCTTGAGACCCGTGACCGAGGCGGTGCCCTGTTTGAGGTCGGCCAACGCGTCGAAACCGCCCGTGATCTGCTGTTTGCCGCCCGGCACCGCCGGGCCACTCATGTCCGCCGAAACCTTCGCGCCGGAGATGCGGTAGAGCCGGGATGCCGGCGTCATGGTCGCCTGCCCCGAAAGCACCGCGTCCAGCGAAAGCTTCGGCTTCTGGCCGGCAAAAATGAACGCGAGCCGGGCGTGGAATGGCTTGCCGGGAGTGATCTCGCCCGTGTCGAGCTCGACATCGTGCAGCCGGAAGTGCTGCCCGGTCCGCGCGTCGTGCCACTCGAGGCTCGCCTTGCGCACCTCCAGTGAGCGCACACTGAGCGAGGTGATCGGCAGCGGCGCGCCGCCGCCCGAGGGCTTTTTCGCCGGGGCAGGCTCGCCGGAAGGTCTGGTCGCGGCGCGGTGAACCAGGCCCTGCCAGTTCGACTCCCCCTTCGCGTTGCGCTCCAGGTGCAGGTCCAGCCCGTCGATGCGCACCGCCCCCGCCTCAACCTTGCCCGCCAGCAGCGGAAGCAGGCGGACCTTGATCTCGGCGCTCTTAAGGGTCGCGAAGGGCGTGCTGCCAAAGCCCGGCGCGTTGGCCAGGCGCGTGGCGCCCACCTCCAGCCCGATCCAGGGAAACACCGACAGATGCAGATCGCCGCTGATCTCGAGCTTGCGCCCCGTGCGGTCCTGCACCAGCCGCTCGATGGGCTGGCGGTAGTCGTTGGGGTTGATCACGTGCGGCAGGACAAAGATCAGACTGACGCCGATCACCACCAGCAGTGTGATCACGGCGCCGAAGATCTTGAGGAATCGCTTCATGGACAGCGCACTCTGGCGGTCACACGCAAGGCTCCGCAGGCGCCACGACGACGCCGGCTGCTGGCGTGCCGGGGGAAGCTGGAGCGGGTGATGGGAATCGAACCCACGTTCTCAGCTTGGGAAGCTGATGTTCTACCATTGAACTACACCCGCGCGGATGCTCGTGTATTGTAATCTACCTGCCGCCGGACACAAGGCACGGACCGGCCACAGGAGCCTCCGCTGGTATTGTAGAATGGATGGTTCAGATCAACCCGGCGGACCACCACCATGCGGATCCTCGTCAATGGCGAAGACGTCGAGCTGGACGACGGCGTCAGCGTCGCGCGGTTCCTGGAGATGCGCGGCATGACCGGCCGGCGGATCGCCGTCGAGCGCAACGGCGAGATCGTTCCGCGCAGCGAGCATCGCGACTGCCGCCTGCAGGACGGCGACCGCGTCGAGATCGTCCAGGCCATCGGTGGTGGCGCCAGCAACCACGATTCGGGGTGCACAGCATGACCGACACAGCTCCCACGCCCGCCGCGCCGGAGACCCGCGCCGACGCGCCGCTGACGGTGGCGGGGCGCCGCTTCGCTTCGCGGCTGCTGATCGGCACCGGCAAGTACCGGGACCTGGAGGAGACGCGCGCGGCCGTCGAGGCCAGCGGCGCGGAGATGGTCACGGTCGCCATTCGGCGCACCAACATCGGCCAGAACCCGGACGAGCCCAACCTGACCGACGCGCTGCCACCGTCACGCTACACGATCCTGCCCAATACGGCCGGCTGCTACAACGCCCGTGACGCGGTGCGCACCTGTCGCCTTGCGCGCGAGCTGCTCGATGGTCACAGCCTGGTCAAGCTCGAAGTGCTGGGCGAGGAGAAGACCCTCTACCCCAACGTCACCGAGACCCTGGCAGCAGCCGAAGAGCTGGTGGCCGACGGCTTCGAGGTGATGGTCTACACCAGCGACGATCCCATCGTGGCCCGGCGCCTGGAAGAGATCGGCTGCGTGTCGGTGATGCCGCTGGGCTCGCCGATCGGCTCCGGGATGGGCATCACCAACCCCTACAACATCCTGACCATTGTCGAGAACGCCTCCGTGCCGGTCATCGTCGACGCCGGCGTGGGCACCGCCTCCGATGCGGCACGGGCCATGGAGCTCGGCTGCGACGGCGTACTCATGAACACCGCGGTGGCCAAGGCCCGGAACCCGGTGCTGATGGCCTCGGCCATGCGCAAGGCGGTGGAATCGGGACGCGAGGCCTTCCTTGCAGGGCGCATCCCGCGCAAGCGTTACGCCAGCGCGTCCTCGCCGATCGAGGGGACCTTTTTTTGACCGGGGCCGCGCGGCGTTGCCCGCGGGAGGGCCCCGACGACGAGTCGCCCGAGCGGCAGCAGCGACGCGTGCGCAGCTTCGTGCTGCGCGAGGGTCGGCTGACCCCGGCCCAGAAGCGCGCGCTGGACACGCTGCTGCCGCGCTACGGCGTGTCCGCCGAGGACAGGCTGGACCCGTCCGTGGTGTTCGGACGGCGGGCTCCGGTGGTGCTGGAGATCGGCTTCGGTGACGGCGAGGCACTGGCGACCGTGGCGGCCCGCCACCCGGGGCGCGACTTTCTCGGCATCGAGGTGCATCGGCCGGGCGTGGGCCGGCTGCTTCAGCGTCTGCAGCGGGACCGGCTGGACAACGTGCGGGTGGTCTGCGCCGACGCCGTCGAGGTGTTGCGTGACCGCATCCCGCCCGCCTCGCTGGACCGCGTGAACATCTTCTTCCCGGACCCCTGGCCCAAGAAGCGCCATCACAAGCGGCGCCTGATCCAGCCGCCCTTCGTGGAGCTGCTGGCCCGGGCCATCCGGCCGGGCGGTATCCTGCACCTGGCCACCGACTGGCCCGAGTACGCCGAGCACATGCGCGCGGTGCTGGCCCGGAGCCGGGCGTTCGAGCCGGTGGACTCGGCGGAAGCCGCGGGTGAGCGCCCGCAGACCAAGTTTGAGCGCCGCGGCGAGCGGCTCGGCCACCGGACCCGCGAGCTCGTCTACCGGCGCGGGCCCGAAGCCGGCTGACCGGGTCGGGGCTGTGCCAGCCATGTATTTGTGGTACAAGCGAGATTGCTGCTCCCGGCGGGTACGCATCGAAGAATGCCGTCCGCCGGCGCCGGGCAGTCCGTTGCCGCAAGCGTCGTGAGAACCGCGTTCCGGGCAGCACGCCACGCTCCCGGCGAATCGACTTGTGGCGCCCGACGGGCCACGGCGCCGGCCACGGAGCAGAGACTGAGGCAGGGAACCGCGATGTCGGCAGAGCATCCCATCATCGCCGTGACGGGCTCCTCCGGGGCGGGGACCAGCACGGTCAAGGTGGCCTTCGAGCACATCTTCAACCGCATGGGCATCACGCCCGCGATCGTCGAGGGTGACAGCTTCCACGCCTACGACCGGGAGGAGATGGAGGAGGCGGTCCACCGGGCCACCATCCGGGGCGAGAACTTCAGCCACTTCGGCCCCGCCGCGAACCGCTTCGACATGCTGGAGGAGCTGTTCCGCAACTACTCGGAGGCCGGCACCGGTCAGCGCCGGCGTTACCTGCACAACGAGGAGGAGGCGGCGCCCTTCGCGCAGCCCGCCGGCACCTTCACCGCCTGGGAGCCGCTGCCAGAGAACACCGACCTGCTATTCTACGAGGGCCTGCACGGCGGGCTGGTGACCGAGCGCTTCAACGTCGCCAGGCACGTGGACCTGCTGGTCGGGGTGGTGCCCACCATCAACCTGGAGTGGATCCAGAAGATCCATCGCGACACCAGCGAGCGCGGCCACAGCCCGGAGACCGTCACCAGAACCATCCTGCGGCGGATGCACGACTACGTGCACTACATCGTGCCGCAGTTCTCCCGCACCGACATCAATTTCCAGCGGATCCCAACGGTGGACACGTCCAACCCCTTCATCGCCCGGGACATCCCGCTGCAGGACGAGAGCTTCGTGGTGATCCGCTTCACCGACCCACGCAAGTTCCGGGTGGACTTTCCGTACCTGCTCAACATGCTGCAGGGATCGTTCATGTCCCGGCGCAACACCATCGTCGTCCCGGGTGGCAAGATGGGCTTCGCGATGGAGATCATCTTCATGCCGATCATCGAGGACATGTTGGCGAACCGACGCCGCCGCCTGACCCGGACCCGGCACGGCGACCACTGACAAGAGCATCCATGCAGTGCACCACGCTCGGCTGCACCGGCGTTCGCAATTTCGTCGGATCGAGCGCTGGCCCGAGAGCAGCTCCGGCAGCATTGGCCTCGGAATGCCGGAGGAGGCGGTCATCGCATCGAGCGCATTTCCGGGGAGATTCCCAATCGCGCCCCGTAGCGACCCGGACGCAACCGCGGTCGCGAGCCGGTCCCGTCCGGCGTGCCCGCCGACGGCTTCCCCGGATTGCGCCGCGCTCCATCCGGGCTGCACGGTAAGCCGGCCGCGGTTCCGGACCCGGTCCGGCTTGCTTCCCCGCCAGAGCGGACTATCGTTACTGGTGAGCCCGTTTCATGCCGGGCGCGGCGGCCGCAGGCCGGTGCGCCGCGGTAATGGCAGCTCGCGCCACGCGCGCAAGGAGAGGTTGTCATGTTCGAGGAGCCGCGTCCTGCCGTCGGCGAGTGGTACCTGGGTGCCACCGGGGAAGCCTTCGAGGTGGTCGCTCTGGACGAGGACGAGGGAACCGCCGAGATCCAGTATTTCGATGGTGCCCTGGAGGAGATCGACGGCGACATCTGGAGCGAATACGGCGTGCAGCCGATCGCGCCTCCGGAGGACTGGTCCGGATCGCTTGACATCGTCCTGGACGACTACGGTGTGGATCTCGAGCGGGTACACCCGGACGACTGGCGGGACCCGCTGGAGATGCTGGAGCGGTGAGGCACGACCACGGCCGGCCACCGGATACCCACACGGTCAAACAGGCACGCGCCGGACGCCGCCGGTTGACGGCGGCAGCAGGAGGTGCTCGTGCGTCCTTCCCGCGGGCTCGCTAGTCCTGCGGCAGCACCTTGTCCATCCTTGAGAGGTCGTTGACCAGCACGAACCTGCCGCCGCCCTTCTGCACCCGCTTGCGCCAGTGTTTCACGCGCTCCATGTAGCGCCTCGGGTCGACGTTGTCGCTGCGCAGCTTGGTGACGTTGAGCGCCACCACGCGGATGCCCTTCAAGTGCAGCGGGAAGTTGCGCACATCGCCCTTGGGCAGGTCCTCTTTTAGATCGGAGAAAATCACGATGGTCTTGTGCGGCGCGCCGGTCTCGCGCAGATATTCGGCCGCCTGCACCACCGCCCCGGTGATGTCGGTGTAGGCGCTGCCGTGTTTGACGCCTTTGACGAAGTCGTCGATTTTCTGTTTGAACTGGCGCTTCTGAGCGATGGCATAGCTCGGCCGGCCGTCGAAGGTCACCTGGTCCAGGATGTTCTTCTGGGTGAAGCTGGCGCTGTCGATGCGCGCCACCGCCAAGCTGTCGCCGGGATACAGCTTGGCCAGCAGATAATCGATGATGCCCTGCGCCTTGTCCAGCTGCTTCGCGTAAGTGCCCGAGGTATCCACCAGCATGAACACCGCCCGGGTCCGGGAGCTCTGTCCGGAGCAGGCCGGCAGGGTGGCGGCGACGAGCCCGGCCAGCAGCAGCATGGTCAGCGGCCGGCGCATGTCAGTCCTCCCCCTGCCCGGGCCTTCCGGAAAGCGCGGCACTCCCCGATCCCGCGCGCCGAACCACCAGCGCCTCAAAGCGCAGCGGGACGAAGATGATCAGGTCGTAGAGTCGGGCCAGCAGGCCCGCCCCGCCGACTGAGGCGTTGCCCAGCAGCCGCAGCAGGAAGCTCAGCGCGCGTAGCAACACCACGCCCACGACCCCCAGCACGGTGCGCGCGGACTGCACCAGCGACTCCAGCGGAATGGCCACGAAGGCCAGCGCGAAGGGCAGGATAAAACTCAGTACCATCTGCGTGACCATCGGGATCATCTGGTGCTGGGGTGCGGACGCGGCGGCGGCGCCGGCATTGCCCAGGCTCTGCAGCAGTTGCTGCTCGCTCGCGGCCAGGGTCGCGCGCATCAGCGCCAGACCCGACTCCACGCAGGCCAGCACCACCAGGAAGCCGAAGGTGATCCAGATCATCCGGTGGCGCATACGATCGTCGAGGGCCCCGATCACCGGGAACAGCCGGGTGATGCGCAGCGATTCCATCAGGAACAGCCCCATCGACAGCTCCACGAAGATGATCACCATGGCGGCAATGTTCGCCGTCAGGAACGGTCCGATGGTGCTGTTGCCGCCGACCATCTCCTGCATCGGCCGGGAGATGAGGTAAAAGTTGATCATTGCACCGCCGATGGCGATCGCCATCACCAGCGCGGACACGAAGAACTGCGTAAGCGAGGATGAGGACAGCGTCTGCTGCGCCCGGTCGGTGCCATTGCGGATCTCCTCGAACTCCTCCATCTGGCGGTCGATACGACCGGAGCGGTCGAGCAGTGTGTTCACGCTCTTCTCCACCCCGGCCAGATCGCGCTCGATGCCGCGCCAGGAAGGTGCCATGCCCGCCAGGAGACGATGCCGACGCGCGGCCGCCTTGCGGTACTCGTGGGTGGCCTTCTCCTGCGCCCGCACCAGCGACTTGCGGATATCGCCCAGCACGCTGGCCACGGCCGGGTCCGCGGTCTCCTGCAGCTTGGCCACGGCCTCGACGGCCTTAACCCATTCCGGCGGCGTCGGCGGGGACTCGTTGTTGCTGCGAAAGTCCTCGTCGATCTTGCGGATGTGCTCGGAGATCCTGCGATGCAGATCCGGGTAGGCCTGAAGGTCGCGGTTGACCACGCGCTCGATGCGGTGGAACTCACGCTCGACCATGCGCTCGGCGGCCTCGCGGCCGGAGGCCAGCAGCACCTCGCGGTTGCGCGCGTCCAGGCGCCGCTCGGCGATCGCCACCGAGCGCGCCGCGAGCCGGAACATGCGGTAGAGCACGCGCCCGAGCGCATGAATGGACTGGAGCATGGGAGCCCGCGCCAGGTACGCGAGCACGAGAAAGACGAACGCCAGGATGATTCCCGACAGCACCGGCTGACCGGGAATCACGAGCCAACTGTTTCCCAGGGACATGGCCTGCCCTCCCCTTATGCACCGGCACAGCCGGCACACTGCATCCTTCCCGGAGTTGCATCGGGAGATCGCGCCGGCCTTCTGCGGACCCTTGCGCGCGGGGCGACCCCGGGCCGCGCCGCCCCGACTGGACTATAAGCGAAATCCGGCCGGCCCGGCCACCCGATAAGACAGCCGGCAACATTCCGGCGATACGCGGTTACTGACCGGGTCAGGGGTAGCAGACCCAGGGCTCCGCCGCCGGGCGGAGCGCGCGACCGGGTGCCCACCGGGATCGCGCCGCTGAGATTGCGCCAGCTGCTGAACCGCCCGTTCCGGGGGCGTTGCGACTGCAAAGAAGTACGTCCGCGGCCAAACCCAGGTCGCCGCGGGCGAGGTCCGTCACGCCGTTGCGCGCGGTTCGGCCGGCGCAGCTTGCCAGCAGCACCAGCCCCACCGTCGCCGTGACCCGCAGCTGTCGGACGCCGGCCCCCGAGAACGCGATCCATGGGCGCGAACCACGCGCCGACGCCGGCGAGCATACCGGTGGCTTGGGCTGCGTCACGCGTAGCGTTCCCGCAGCATCAGCAGGTCGGGATCGGTGAGCAGCACCCGGCCCTCGCGCACCTCGACGGCGACCGGCTGGAGCGACTGGCACGCGCAGGGCCCCCACAGGCAGTAGCCGTCCTCGATGCGGAACTGGGCCATGTGCAGGGAACACTGGATCCGCGTGCGCTCGGGATTGAGGAAGCGATCGGGCACCCACTCGAGATTGACGCCGAGGTGCGGGCACGAGTTGACGTAGCCGTAGATCTCGTCGCCCCGGCGCACGATGAAGAAGCCGAGACCGTCACGCCCCCTTCCGGCCATGAAGCCGCGACTGCCCGGATCCGGCAGCTCCGCCAGGTCGCACAGGTGCCAGGGTTCACGCCCCGGACCCTCGCCTCGCGTGTTTTCCGAATCCCCTGCTGTTGCCATCCGCAAGCCGAACCGTATCGCCGCTCTTACCGCCAGATGGCGCGGTCCCCCGCGGCCGCGTCCCGAAGCTCGGCAATATACCCGAAAGGCCTGCTGAGCTACCATGCGGCAAGGCAAGCCGCGCTGGTTTCCAGCCATGACCCGACCCCCGTTCCATACCGTGGCCGAGGCGGAAAAGGCATTCTACGAGGCGTTCGCGCACGCCGACGCCGATGCCATGATGGAGGTCTGGGGCGATGGCAACGCCGTCACCTGCGTACACCCCATGGCGCCGCCACTGGTGGGCCGCGAGGCGGTGGAAGCGAGTTGGCGCGGTATCCCGGAGGGCAGCGCCGGCCTCGGCATCCGCGTGGCGGTACTGCGCAGCCGCGACAGCTGGCACATGGTGGTGCACCACGCCTCGCCCACGGGCCGCGGTCAGGCCGCGCCGCGCGACCCCGGCTCGCTGCACTAGGGGGGTTGCTGAAAAAATCCATCCGGGGCCTTCTTCAGCCTCGCAACCGGAAAACGCGGTTCCCCGGCAGCGCGCGGGGCCGCGCCCCGGACAGTCTCAGGCCGGCGCGTTGAGATACTCGACCTCGCCGATGCGACGGCGCAGCAGCACCAGCAGCATCAGGCCTGGCAGCGCCAGGAGCATGGCGCCCCCGTACATCGCGCCCCAGCCGGCATGCTGCGCCACGTAGCCCGCCGCCGGCCCCAGGATCACCCGCGAGACCGAATCCAGCGCCGACAGGATGGCGAACTGGAACGCGGTGTAGCGGTGGTCACAAAGGGCCATCAGATAGGCCACGAATGCCGCCGTGCCAAGCCCCCAGGCAAGGTTCTCCACCGCCACGGCGGTGATCAGGGCGGGGTAGCTGTGACCGACGCGGGACAGGATCAGGAAGGTCACGATGGACCCGGCCTGTGCCAGGCCGAAGTAGAGCATCGCCCGGAACAGCGACAGGCGGGTCATCAGCGCCCCGCCCACGAATACCCCAACGATCGTCGCCGCCAGCCCGAAGCCCTTGTTGACCACGCCTACGTCCATGGCGCTGAAGTGCAGCCCCTCGATCAGGAAGGCGTTGGTCATCGGGCCCGAGAACCAGTCGCCGAACTTGTACAACACCACCAGCAGCAGCAGGCCGGCCGCGCCCCGGCGCCGCAGCAACTCCAGCAGCGGCCGCACGACCGCGTCGACCAGGCGGTGGGGCCTCGCGCCCGGCGCCTCCGGCTCCGGGCCCAGCATGGTCGGGAGCGTGGCGGCCACCATCAGCAGCGCCATCAGCAGGTAGCTGTCGCGCCAGCCGATGCGGTCGGAGAGGATCAGCACCACCGCGCCGGCCACGATCATCGCGAGGCGGTAGCCGCCGGTCTGCACCGCGGCGCCGAGACCGCGTTCCGCGGGCCGCAGGATGTCGGTGAAATAGGCATTGTAGACGATGTCCTGGGACGCCGAGGCGAACGCCAGGGCGAACGCCAGGATGCCCATGCGCAGGGTCTGGCTGGCGGGATCGGTCACCGCCATCCCGGCAAGGATGGCGGCCAGCGCGAGCTGCGCCACCAGGATCCAGCCGCGCCGCCGGCCCATGAAGGGCGGCACGTAGCGGTCCATCAGGGGGGCCCACAGGAACTTGAGGGAGTAGGGCAGGCCCACCAGGGAGAACAGCCCGATGGTGGAGACGTTCACGTCCAGGGTCGCCATCCAGGCCTGCAGCGTGCTGCCGGACAGCGCCAGCGGCAGCCCCGACGAGAAGCCCAAAAACAGCGTGATGCCGACGCGTCGGTTCCAGCCCGCACGGGCCACGGCAGCCAGGCCCGCCAACTTCTCCCGGCGCGCGCTCAAGACGCGCTCACCCGCCGCGGGCGTGGGCCCGTCAGCCCGGCATACAGGGTCCCGTTGACGACGAGCGTCGGCATGGCCGTATGATCCCGTGCTGGACGCAAACCCCGGCATCATACCGCCCCCGCTGTGCCCGCCAACAGGACCGGTGCGCGCCCCGGACGCACCGCTCTCCGGGCGGACGCCGGGCGCCGCCCTTTGGAACGCCGTCCGTCAGAGTGTATAACCCTGCAGTATCGGCCCGGAGGGGCCGCCGGCAGGCGAGGGGCAGGACGGATGATCGGTGACCGGGAGGCGACCGTATTCTACGACGAGCGGGTGCTGAGCCATCGCCCGGACGCGGACGATCCGTTCCTTCCGGGCAAGCTGGACAAGCGCGTCCGCGAGATCCTGGCCGGCCTCGGGGTCAAGTGGGCCTATCCGGAGCACCCGGGACGGGTGAGCGCGGCGCGGGAGCTGCTGGAGCGCGAGCCGGTGTCCGGTGTGCGCTTCGAAGGCGGCCGGCAGGCCACGCGCGAAGAACTCGCCCGCGTGCATACCACCAACTACCTCGAGCACATCTACGCCCTGCGCGGCAAGAACGCCTGGCTGGATGTCGACACCACGGCGGTTTCGGCCGGCAGCGTCGAGGCGGCCGAGGTCGCCGCGGGCACCGCGATCGCGGCCACCGAGGCCGTGGTCACCGGGCGTACCCCGCGCGCCTTCGCCCTGGTGCGCCCGCCGGGACACCACGCCGAGCCGGTGCGCGCGCGCGGCTTCTGTCTGTTCAACAACGTCGCGGTCGCCGCCGCCCACGCCCAGGCGGCGCTGGACTGCCCGCGGGTGCTGATCGTCGACTGGGACGCGCATCACGGCAACGGTACCCAGGAGATCTTCTGGGCCGACCCCGACGTGCTGCTGTTCGACACCCACCGCGCCGCGCCCTTCTATCCCGGCACCGGCGCGCTGGAGGAGGTCGGCGGCGGCCTCGGCGAAGGCACCACGGTCAACGTGCCGCTGCCCGGCGGCGCCGGCGATGCGGCGCTGCTCAAGGCCTACCGCGAGATCCTGGTGCCGGCCGCGGACTGGTTCCGGCCCGATCTGGTGCTGGTCTCGGCCGGCTTCGACCCGCACCAGATGGACCTGGCCCTGAACATGAGCTGCGGGGGTTTCGCGGCGCTGACCGGGATCGTGCAGGAGATCGCCGAGCGGCACTGCGACGGCCGCCTGGCGATGGTGCTCGAAGGTGGTTACAACCCGCAGTCGCTGGCCCGCGGCGTGCGCTCGGTGCTGGAGGTGCTCACCGGCGGCGAGCCGGCTGAGCCGCAGGACTGGGGCATCCGGGAGGTGGCCGCGGCCGCCGACTTCCATCGCAGCGCGTTCCTGCCGGACACCGACCCGCCGGACCGGGCCTGACACCGCTTCAGCGGTTGGCGGCCCAGCTTCCGCGCGCCAGCTCCTCGACCGCACCCACCTCTTCCGCGGACACCGAGCCGGGTTCGACGTGCTCGAGCGTGTCGTAGTGGAACAGATACAGCCGCGAGACGAACTCCTTGACCGGCAGCGACGACTCGCCGAAATGCTCCCCGAGGCCCTCGGTGGAGACGCGCACGTCGTTGCCGAAATCCTGGCCGCTGTCGTTGTTGGGGTTGTAGAAGTACACCCGCATCTCCTCATTCTGATCGAGCACCACGCGCTGGATGGTGATCGCGTGCCAGCCGACGAAACGGGCGGCGCTGTCGGTCATGGCGAGCCCCGCCGGCTGCGGGTGGATCAGCGGCTGGTTACCGTTGTAGAGCGGGTTGTAATAGGCGTAGAAGAGGCGGACAAAGCCTTCGTAGTCGCTCAGCCTGCCGCTGGCGAGCTCCACCGCCAGGCGGAAGCCGCGCCCCACCCACCAGCCGTGGAATTCGGGGTTGATCCAGCGGTGCGGATCGTCCTGGCGCCCGGCGCAGAGATCCATCATCACGCGGTAGATCGTATCGAGGTGCGGCACCAGGAGCGCCGAGACCGCGTCCACGTCCGCCGGGGCGATCGCAGCCAGGTCGGAGACCGCCAGCTCCCGCGAGGACAGGCGCTGCCCCTCGAAGTGCGTGACGATGTCGTCGTCCCGGCCCGCCCAGGCGATCATCTGCAGCAGGTAGTCGGGGTCGTTGTGGGCCCACATGGAGATGGCCCGCGCCGACTGGCAGGTCGGATTGTTGCCCTGGCCCACGCCCATGGGAAGGCCCAGCACGCCGAGGATATCGCCCAGCAGCAGCACCCTGGCCGGCCGTACGTCGCCCCGGGCGCGCTCGATGGCCCGGTTCGCCTGCGGCGACAGGGCCAGGCTGATCTGGCGCCAGAGCGCCGGCGCCACGGGGGGTGAGAACAGCACGCCGTTCTCCAGCAGCAGCGTGAGGCCGTAGGCAGGCTGGGGCGTCTCCGGGAAGATCGCGGCATCGATCAGGGCGTGCACCAGCTCCTGGTAGCACAGCAGGGTTTCGCGGCCGGTGCTGCTCAGCCCCAGGGCCGTCGGCAGCAGGTCCGGGGACTGCGCGAGGGCGAAGCGCAGGAACGCGGCGTGGTACGGCGAGACCAGACCGGTATCGTGCATCGCCCGCGCCAGGCCGTTCGCCTCCTGCTGCAGGGCCTGGGCGTCCATCGCCGCCATCCGTTCCCCGTAGACCTCCAGGCCCGGGTCCTCGATGCAGGCCTGGGTGGGGCCGAACAGCGCGCTCACCAGCCGGTCCGCGCCGCGGCTGCTGGTCACCGGGATGGACGGGTTGTACAGGCAGGCGGCGATCTGGGTGACCATACCCTTGATGTTGTCCACCCGCACGGGCCGCTGGGCGAGGATGCGCCAGATCTCCTCGATCAGGCGGTCCATGATGTCGTCGTAGCCGATGTGGTCCAGCAGCAACTGGAGCACCGCCTGCACGGCGCCGGTGAGCGCCCCCTGGCGCACCCGGGTCGCCTCGCCGCCGGTATTGAACAGCAGGTCCAGGTTCAGAGCCAGCACCTGGGCCAGGTAGTGCTGGGCCTGCTCCGAGGACACCTCGGGGTGGACGTAGCGGGCCTCGGCGATCGCCAGCAGCCGCAGGTCGCTGAGGCACTCCAGCAGCACGTCGCCGGAGCGGCCCTCGCGCAGGGTCTGCGCCGCGACGTCCGCCTGCAGGATCTCGGGATGCGCCCAGTCGGAGCCGGCGAACACCCCGGCACGGTCCAGCTCCGGCGCCCTCTCATAGAGGAGCGCCGCGCCGTCGGGCACCGTTAACAGGCGGCGGGCAGTCTGCAGCACCGGGCCGCTATGCAGGGCCTTGGCGAAGCTGCGCGCCTGCGAGAGCTTCTCCAGCGAGGCGTCGAGCTTGTCGGCCAGCTGGGCTGGCGATATCTGCTGGCTGGCGTCGCCGGTCTTCATCGATGGACCGCTCCCGCGGATCTCCGCTCGAAAGGACACCCGGTCACGCCGGGTCAGGGCCATGATACGCAAATTGCGCGCAAACGGTCACAGGCCCCGGTGGCCAAGGCCACCGGGGCGTCATCGTGGAGCAACGGCGGGCCTGCTATAATTGGATGCAGTTCGCACTGTCCGCCCGGCGGGAGAAGGTGCCCGGACGGTCGTTCCGCGGCTGCCTCCGCATTCGATCGCTGCGGTTTGCGCAGCCTTTCGCGGTCCCTGCCCGCCCCGGCATTCGCCGCTCGCCGCCCGCGCGGAAAACTCACCGATCCGACAATGTCCGGCGTGCCCACCGGTAGCAACCGCCGCTGGCGGGCGGCAGGACAAGGAAGGCTTGCATGGCAGAGAAGAACCCGGACAAGGGCTATATCGCCCTGCTCGGCTGGAGCCTGAACGCCATCGAGGCGCTGGAGAACTTCGACCGGCGCTACGTAGTCGTTGCGCCAGACTGGGCCGAGGACTTCGCCACCGAGAACGAGATCCCCTACATCTCCTGGAACTTCGAGCGCCTCAACGACCGCTCCATGGAGATCGCCCAGCGGCTCAAGGACATGGGAGTCGACGTGGCGATCCCGCTGTACGAGGAGACCGTTGAGTGGGCCGGCGCGATCAACTCCGTGCTGCGCGACAATCCGCGCCTCTACGGCCAGTCGATCCTGTTCCGGGACAAGGCGCTGATGAAGCGCCGCGCCCAGCTCGGCGGCATCCGCGTCGGAATCTTCGAGGAGGCCCACGACCGCGACGACGTCATCCGCTTCCTCAAGCGGGTCAACCAGACGCTGCTCAAGCTGGACGGCGACCCGAACGATCCGATCCACGTCAAGGCCTTCGACAAGGCCGGCTGCCTGGGCCACCGGGTCATCCGGACATCGGACGACATCGAAAAGATCCCGGAAGAGGAGTTCCCGGCGCTGATGGAGAGCCACCTGGACGGCTGGGAGTTCGCCGTCGAGGCCTGGATCCACAACGGCAAGATCCGCTTCCTGAACATCTCCGAGTACGTCACGCTCGGCTACTCGGTGTTCGTGCCGGCCACACCCGAGCTGGAGTCCTGGCGTCCGCAGATCACGCGCGAGATCGAGAAGCTGATCAAGACCTTCGAGATCGACTTCGGCTTCATCCACCCCGAGTACTTCGTTACCAGCGACGGCACCATGTACTTCGGCGAGGTCGCCTACCGCCCTCCGGGCTTCAAGGTGTTCGAGCTGCTCGAGCGGGCCTACGGCTTCAACGCCTACCAGGGCCTGGTGCTGATGTTCGATCCCAAGACGACCGAGGAGGAGATCGAGGCGTTCTTCCCGCGCGAGGTCGTGGACGCGAAGGGCCACGCGGGCTGCTTCGGCGTGTACCCGCGCCGGCGCGTGGTCAGTCAGCTGGAGATGCCGGAAGAGACCGAGCAGGACCCGTACTTCGAGTACCACGAGCTCAGCTCGCCGCTCGAGGAGAAGGTGACCAAGCGCACCGCTTTCGGCACTCACTGGGGCCTGGTCTACTTTTTCGGCGACGACCCCTATCGCATGCGCGACCTGCTCAAGCACCAGGAGGAGCTGGACTTCTACGTCTGAGCCCGGGTCCGCGCGGCCCGTGCCGCTCACAGGTCGTAGTCGACGGTCAGGGGCGCGTGGTCCGAGAAGCGCTCCTCGCGGTAGATGTCCGCCGCCCGCACGCGCTCGGCCAGGCCCGGCGTCACGATCTGGTAGTCGATGCGCCAGCCGACGTTCTTCTCCCAGGCGCGTCCGCGGTTGGACCACCAGGTGTACTCGTCGGGGTTCGGGTTGCGCACGCGGAAGGCGTCGACCAAGCCCACCTCGTCGAACAGGCGGTCCAGCCACGCGCGCTCCTCCGGGAGGAATCCGGAGTTCTTCTGGTTGGAGCGCCAGTTGCGGATGTCGATCTTGCGATGGGCGATGTTCCAGTCGCCGCAGATCACGTACTCCCGCGGCCGCCCCCGCAGCTCCTGCAGGTGCGGGAGGAAGCGGTCCATGAAGGCGTACTTGACGTCCTGGCGCAGGTCGCCCGAGGAACCCGAGGGCATATAGAGCGACACCACGCTCAGCCCCGGCAGACGCAGCTCGAGGTAGCGTCCCTCGGCGTCGAACGCGGGCCAGCCCAGGCCGGGCACCACCTCCTCGGGCTCGAGCCGGGAATAGATCGCAACCCCGCTGTAGCCCTTCTTCTCGGCGTCGTGGAACCAGGCATGGTAGCCCTCGGGGTGGAACACGTCGGCGGTGAGCTGGTGCGCCTGCGCCTTGGTCTCCTGGATGCAGACCACGTCGGCGTCCTGGCGCGCCATCCAGTCGAAAAAGCCCTTCCGGGCGGCGGCCCGGATGCCGTTGGCGTTGAGCGTGATGATCCGCATGCGCGTCCCTGTTCCTGCCCAAAGGCAGGTATGATACCCAACCCGTCCGCACCGACGTACAGGAGGGGCCCTGATGGCCGACTACCGGGAAGAATTCATCCGCTTCGCCATCGAGCAGGATGTGCTGCGCTTCGGCGAATTCACCCTCAAGTCCGGCCGCGTCAGCCCCTACTTCTTCAACGCCGGCCTGTTCCACGGCGGCCGCGCGCTGGCCCGGCTGGGCCGCTTCTACGCGGACGCGATCGCCGCCTCGGGGATCGCCTTCGACATGCTCTTCGGCCCTGCCTACAAGGGCATTCCGCTGGCCACCGCCGCCGCCATCGCGCTGGCGGACCACCACGGCCGCGACGTGCCGGTATGCTTCAACCGCAAGGAGGCCAAGGATCACGGCGAGGGCGGCAGCCTGATCGGCGCGCCGCCCGCCGGCCGGGTCCTGATCGTGGACGACGTGATCACGGCGGGCACCGCCGTGGGCGAGACCGTGGCGATCATCACGCGGGCCGGCGCCACGCCCGCCGGCGTGGTCATCGCGCTGGACCGGCAGGAGCGCGGACGGGGGGAGCTTTCGGCGGTGCAGGATGTGCGGCGGCGCTATCGCCTGGAGGTCACCAGCATCGCCGCCCTGGACGACCTGGTCGCCCACCTGGCCGGGCACGCGCCCGAGCAGTCGCGGGAGACCCTGGCGGCGGTGCGCGACTACCGCGCCCGCTACGGCGTCAGCGATTGATCAGGGTGCCGACACCCTCGTCCGTGAACAGCTCCAGCATCACCGCGTGCTCGACGCGCCCGTCGACGATGTGGGCCGCGCGCACCCCACCTTCCACGGCCTCCAGCGCGCAGCGCACCTTGGGCAGCATGCCGCCACGGATGGTGTCGTTCTCGATCAGCGCCGCCACCTGCTTGCGTGAGAGCCCCGTGAGCAGGTTGCCCTCGCGGTCCAGCACACCGCGGGTGTTGGTCAGCAGCATCAGTTTCTCGGCCTGCATCACCTCCGCGACCCGGCCGGCGACCAGGTCCGCGTTGATGTTGTAGGCGACGCCGTCGGTGCCGAAGCCGACCGGCGCGATCACCGGGATGAAGTCGCCTCCCTCCAGCAGCGAGACCACCGCCGGGTCGATCGACTCGACCTCGCCCACATAGCCGATGTCGCGCGGCGCGTCGCTGCCCTCGGCGCCGGCCAGGGTCATCTTCCGCGCCCGGATCAGGTTGCCGTCCTTGCCGGTCAGGCCCACGGCGTTGCCGCCGTGGCTGTTGATCAGGCTGACGATGTCCTTGTTGACCAGTCCGCCCAGGACCATCTCGACCACGTCCATGGTGTCGCGGTCGGTCACCCGCATGCCTTCGACGAAGCGCGACTGGATGCCCACGCGCTCGAGCACCTTGCCGATCTGGGGGCCGCCCCCGTGCACGATGACCGGGTTGATGCCCACCAGCTTCATCAACACGATGTCGCGCGCGAACCCGCTCTTGAGCTCCTCATCGGTCATGGCGTTGCCGCCATACTTGATCACGACCGTCTTGCCGGCGAAGCGGCGGATGTAGGGCAGCGCCTCGGTAAGGACCCGCGCGACGTTCATCGCCCCTTCGGATGTCAGCGCCATGGCCGTCCCGCTCCCGTCAGTGCCGTCCCGTGTGCCCGAAACCCCCGGCGCCCCGCGCGCTGGCTTCGAAAGCGTCCACCAGCTCGAAACGTGCCCGCACCACCGGAACGATCACCAGCTGGGCGATGCGCTCGCCCGGCTCGATTGCGAAGGCGTCGCCGCCACGGTTCCAGCAGGAGACCATCAGCTCGCCCTGGTAGTCCGAGTCGATCAGCCCGACCAGGTTGCCCAGCACGATCCCGTGCTTGTGGCCCAACCCGGAGCGGGGCAGGATCACCGCCGCCAGCTCCGGGTCGGCCAGGTGGATCGCGATGCCGGTCGGGACCAGCCGCGTGTTCCCGGGCTCCAGGCGCAGCGTACCCTCCAGGCAGGCGCGCAGGTCCACGCCGGCCGAGCCGTCGGTGGCGTAGTCGGGCAACGGAAACTCGCGTCCCAGCCGGGGGTCGAGCAGGCGAAGCTGTACAGCGCGAGCGCTCATCGGAGGTCCCTGTAAGGTTCGATCCGCGTCGGCGGGCGCATCTTCACGCGGCTGAGCGGGCGCGATAACGCTCGGCGATCACTTCCACCAGCGCGGCCGCGAGCGTGCTCTTCGGCTGGGACGGCAGCTCCCGCTCGCCGCCGCGCCAGAACAGCTGCAGGGCGTTGTCGTCGCTGTCAAAGCCGCGACCGCGGTCATCCACCAGGTTGGCGGCGATCATGTCCGGCCCCTTCTTCTCCAGCTTGGCCCGGGCGTATTCGGCGACCCGCTGCGTCTCCGCGGCGAAGCCCACGGTGAACGGCCCGCGCGGCAGCGCCGCGACCTCGCCCAGGATGTCGCGCGTGCGCTCCATCTCGAGGCGCATCGCCGGCTGCTCCTTCTTGACCTTGTGCCGGGCCGGACGCGCGGGGCGGTAATCGGCGACCGCAGCAGCCGCGACAAAGACGTCGCAGGACTTCACCCGCGCCATCACCGCCTCGCGCATCTCCTCTGCGGTGGCGACATCCACGCGTTCCACGCCCGGCGGTGTCTCCAGGCGCACCGGCCCGCTCACCAGTGTGACGCGTGCGCCGGCATGCGCAGCGGCCGCGGCGACGGCGTAGCCCATCTTCCCGGAGCTGCGGTTGCTGACGTAGCGCACCGGGTCGATCGGCTCCCGGGTGGGGCCGGCGGTGACCATGACCGACAACCCCTGCAGGCTGGCGGGCGCCGCATCGGCGGTATTGGGCAAGCCAGCGGTGGCCAGCCCCTCGACGATCTCCAGCGGCTCGAGCATGCGCCCCGATCCGACCTCGCCGCAGGCCTGGTCGCCCTCCCCCGGGCCCAGCAGGATCACCCCGCGCCGGCGCAGCACGGCGCTGTTGGCCTGCGTGGCGGGATTGGCCCACATCAGCCGGTTCATCGCCGGCGCCAGCCAGATCCGGGCTTCGGTGGCAAGGCACAGCGTCGACAGCAGGTCGTCGGCCAAGCCGTGCGCCAGGCGGGCCATGAAGTCCGCGCTGGCCGGCGCCACCAGCACGTCGTCCGCCCAGCGCGCCAGCTCGATATGGCCCATCGCCGCCTCCGCCGCCGGGTCGGTGAGCGAATCCCGCACCGCGCGCCCGGAGACCGCCTGCAGTGTCAGCGCCGTGATGAAAGCGTGCGCCGCGGGCGTCATCACCACCTGGACCTCGGCGCCGGCGTCCCGCAGGCGCCGTACGAGGTCCGGGCTCTTGTAGGCGGCGATGCCGCCGGTAACCCCGAGCAGGATGTGGCGGTCGCCCAGATCGGCGGTGGCGTTCATGATCATCGCATTCACGACGGCTTTTCCGGACTGTGATTGTACTGCCTAACCCGATCCGAGGTAACGCCGTCGCGATTGGACCGGATCCCGGATGATGGCAGCGCCAGGCGAGCCGATCGCGGGAGATGCCCCGCGCCGGTGTTCCCCGCAGGAGCCGCCCGCGGCGGGCTTGCGGTAACGCCCTTTGCCCGGCACAATCCGGCGAACGGGCACCGCCGGGACGATGGTGCCGCTCCACTGCAGGGATGCATGCCATGGCAATCAAGGACTGGCCCAGTGCCGAGCGTCCGCGCGAGAAGCTGTTGCAGCGCGGGGCACCGGCGCTCTCCGACGCCGAGCTGTTGGCGATCTTCCTGCGCAGCGGCGTGGCCGGACGCACCGCGGTAGACCTCGCGCGGGACCTGCTGGCCCGCTTCGGCGGCTTGCGCACGCTGCTCGCCGCGGGACGCGCGGACTTCTGTGCCGTCCCCGGGCTGGGGGCGGCCAAGTACGCCCAACTGCACGCGGTGCTGGAGATGGGGCGCCGGCACCTCGACGAGACGCTGCGCCGCGGCGCGCCGCTGACCAGCCCGGACCTGACCCGCCGTTTCCTGGCCAGCCGCCTGCGCGACCGCCCCTATGAGGTCTTCGCCTGCCTGTTCCTGGACAACCGGCACCGGGTGATCGAATTCTGCGAGCTGTTCCGCGGCACGGTCAACGGCGCCTCGGTGCATCCCCGGGAAGTGGTGCGGGCGGGGCTGGCGCACAACGCGGCCGCGGCCATCCTGTGCCACAACCACCCCTCCGGGGTGGCCGAGCCGAGCCGAGCCGACGAGCAGATCACGCGGCGCCTCGCGGAGGCGCTGGCACTGATCGATATCCGCGTGCTGGACCACATCGTGATCGGCGACGGAACCAGCGTCTCCTTCGCCGAGCGCGGCCTGCTTTGACGGCCCCGCCGGCTTGCAAGTTCGCGCCCCGGCTGGTATAAATTGCGGCCTTTCCGCGGGCGCCGAAATCGGCCCGGAAACCGCAGTCTCAGGGGATCGACCATGTCGAGAGTGTGCCAGGTCACCGGCAAACGGCCGGTCACGGGGAACAACGTTTCCCACGCGAACAACAAGACGCGGCGCCGGTTCCTGCCGAACCTGCGCCACCAGCGTTTCTGGGTCGAGAGCGAGAACCGCTGGGTCCGGCTGCGGGTGTCCTCCAAGGGGCTGCGGATCATCGACAAGCGCGGCATCGACGCGGTCCTGGCGGACCTGCGCGCGCGCGGCGAAAAGATCTGAAGGAGGCCTGACCATGCGCGAAAAGATCAAGCTCGTGTCCTCCGCCGGCACCGGTCATTTCTACACCACCAGCAAGAACAAGCGGAACACGCCGGACAAGATGGAAATCAAGAAGTACGACCCGGTGGCCCGCAAGCACGTGATCTACCGGGAAGCCAAGCTCAAGTAGATCCGGCGCCGTGGGGCGGACCCGCGGCCTCCCCTTCCCCGCAGCTTTCCAGCACGACGGCCCGGGTGCGCTCCCGCAGACGCACCGCAGCCCGCCAGTCGCCGCCGCCGGGCGCGATCGGTTCACCGATGATCACCCGAGCCCGGCCGTGGCGCGGGTACCACTCGCTGCCCCGCATCACCGAGCGTGTTCCCTGCAGTGCGACCGGGATCACGGGAACCCCGGCCCGCGCCGCGGCGACGAATGCCCCCATGTGGAAGGGACGCAGCCCCGGCTCCCGCTCGAACGTCCCCTCCGCGAAACAGGCCACCGCGTCTCCCGCGGCCACCGCCGCGGCGATGCGGGCCGCATCCGCCGCCGCAGCGCCGCGCTCGAAGCGCTCCACGAACAGCACGTCCAGGCGCCGCAGCAGGGCACCCACCAGGGGCCGCTCGGCCAGCTCCCGCTTGGCCAGGTAGCGCATGGGCCGCGGGATTGCCCGCGTGAGCACCAGCGCGTCCACGTAGCTGGCGTGGTTGGAGACCACGATCCAGCCGCCGCCCGGCGGCAGATGCCCGCGTCCGCGCACTTCCACCGCGACGCCCGTCAGGCGGCCGGCCAGGCCGGCGGCGGCGCGTGCCGCCGCCCAGCGCCAGCGCCGGCCGGGCAATAGCATGATGGCCGGCCACAGCAATGCTCCGGTGATGCCGAGCGCGGTCCAGGCCCAGCCGGCGTAGCTCGCTTCCAGCACCCGCGACACACCCAGGCGGAACCGGCGGCCGGCACCCCCGAGCACGAGGCGCAGGATCTGCCACCACAGTGCCGGATCGCGGCGTCCCAGGCGTCCGCGCCAGTACAGCTCCGCAATGGCGCCCCGCCGGATCTTCCCGCTGGATGTCTTGAGCACCGCGTGGGGCGGCAGCAGGCAGACATCGTCCGCCGGGATGCCGGCCACCGCCACCGACACCTCGCGGATCTGCGCCCGCAGCGCCTCACGTGCGTCATCGTGCGCCTCGCGGGTTTCCGCCGCGATCACCAGCCGTTCGACCCCCGGCTCCCCGGCGGCGCTGCCGAAGACCGCCACACAGCCCCGACGCACCCCCGGGAGGCGGCCGACGGCCTCCTCGAGCTCGTAGGGATAGACGTTGCGGCCGCCGCGCACGATCACGTCCTTGCTGCGGCCGGTCACGAAGATCTCGCCGCCGGCGACGTAGCCGCGGTCGCCGGTGACCAGCCAGCGATCGTGGAACAGCGCCCGGGTCGCTTCCGGGTTGCGGTAGTAGCCCCGCGTCGCGGAAGGACCCCGGAATTCCAGCGCGCCCTCCTGCCGCTCCGGGCATTCGCGTCCGTCCGGGCCCAGCACCCGCACCTCGCTGCCGGCCAGCGGCCGGCCGCAGCCCGCAACCAGCAGCGGCGAACGGTCACCGGGCGCGGCCGGGCGCGCGTGCCGCCGGCGCAGGAAGCGGTCCCGGTCGAGCCGATCGATCACCGGTCCTCCGCCGGGCGCCGGCAGTGTCAGGCCCACCGAGGCCTCCGCCAGCCCGTACACCGGCACCAGGGCGCTGCGTCGGAAACCCGCGGGCGCAAGGGTCGAGGCGAAGCGCTCCAGCGTCGCCGGGTTGACCGGCTCGGCACCGTTGAAGGCCACCCGCCAGCAGGATAGGTCCAGCCCCGGCGGCACGCCCGCCTCGAGCGCCCGCAGGCACAACTCGTAGCCGAAGTTCGGCCCGCCGGAGATCGTGGCCCGGTGGCGGTGGATCATGCGCAGCCACTCCAGCGGCCTCGCCAGGAAGCGCATCGGCGACATCGCCGCGAGCGGCACGGCGTAGTAGAGGCTCCCCAGCCAGGCACCGATCAGCCCCATGTCGTGATACAGCGGCAGCCAGCTCACGAATACATCTCCCGGGCGCACCTCGAGGCGCTCACCCATCGCCCGGATGTTGGCCAGCAGGTTGGCGTGGGTGAGCATCACGCCCTTGGGATCACCCGTGCTGCCGGAGGTGTACTGCAGCAGCGCGAGCGCCTCCCCCGCCCCGGCAACCGGTTGTGCGGGCCCGGCCGCCGCGTCGCGCACCCCGTCCACGGTGAGGATCCGCTCCAGCCGCGGCGCCTCCGCCCGCAGCAGGCGCGCGATCCGCTCTCCCGCTGCCGCTGTCAGCAGCAGCCCGGCACCGGCGTTGGCCAGGATGCGCCCGTGCCGACGCATGTGCTCGGTGATCTGCGAGGCCCGCCCCGGCGGGTAGATCGGCACCGGGACGGCGCCGGCGCGCAGGATGCCGAGAAAGGCGCAGAAGTAGTCATGCCCGGTCGGCAGCATCAGGGCGACCCTGTCTGCCGGCCGCACGCCCAGGGCCGCCAGCCCTGCAGTCACCGAGTCCGCTCCGTCCTTCAGTTCCGAATAGGTGAGCGGCCGCGCGGAGCCGTCGTCGGCGTAGAGGCGGGCGTGCACGCGGTTGGGGTGGCGAGCGGCATGCCAGTCGAGGACCTCGGGGAGAGTGGCGGCGGTGTCCGGCCGACCGCCGACCGGCGCCAGCTCCGCGAACGGCCGGTCGTCGGGGACCGAGGCACTCCGCCCGCGGGAGGCGTGCAGGAACCGCAGCAGGGCCGCGGGGGTCTCGGCGTGCAGCGCGCCCTCGGGCAGGCTGACGTCGAACTCGCGTTCGACGCGCACCAGCAGCTCGGCCAGCGCCAGGCTGTCCAGGCCCAGATCCCGGTCCAGGCGGCTTTCCGGGGCGACGGGCGGCCCCTTGTGGCCGTCGCTCAGCTCCCGGCTGAAGTCCTCAACGACCTTCAGCAGGCGCCTCGCATCGGTGCCCGTCCTCGGAACCGTGACGCTCATGCCCGCGTCCCCGTGGCAGCGGTGTCACTGCCAGCATGCACCGGTGCGCGGTGCACGCCTTGAGCCAGCTCAACGGTTCGCAATAGAGAAACGCTCCCGAAGGAGCGTTTCGTCGTGGCCGCCCGAGGTCAGGTAGTCGCCGGCGTGGCGCTCGGCACATACGCGCGCAGGCGGCGGGAGAAGTCCTCCAGCGCTTCGATCCCGGTGGCCTCGGCGTGGGCGCACCACTCCCGCAGGCTCTCCACCAGGTGATCGTAGCTGGTCGCCCGCGACTCCCAGATCTGCTTCAGGCGCTCGCGGTACTGGTACACGGTACGCAGGCTGGAATTGTCGTACAGCAGCCGCTGCAACCGCGTGCGCGCGTCCTCATCCAGCAGCCGGGTGTCCCGCACCAGCAGCCGGCGCACCCGCCCCAGCCGCGATATGCCCAGGTTGTCCCGCTCGCGACTGAGTACCGGGCGGATCACCCGGCTGCTGTAGTCGCGCAGCACGTGCAGCCGGTTGGTGAGCACCGCGCGCACGGTCTCGACGTCGAGCTGGCTGCGGCCCCGCTCGATGTGCGGCACCGGCGCCACCCGCCGGACCCGTGCCAGGCGCAGCGCCTGGAACAGGCGGATGTATCCCCAGCCGATGTCCCACTCCCAGCGCCGCTGGGAGAACCTGGCCGAGCTGGGGAAGGCGTGATGGTTGTTGTGCAGCTCCTCGCCGCCGACCAGCACGCCCACCGGCGAGAAGTTGGTCGCAGCGTCCTTGCACTCGAAATTCCGGTAGCCGAAGTAATGGCCGATCCCGTTGACCATGCCCGCGCCCCAGAACGGGATCCAGACCATCTGGACGGCCCAGATGGTGATCCCGGCAACGCCGAACAGCGCCAAGTCGATCAGGGCCATCAGCACGACGCCCAGCACCGGGTGGCGGATGTAGACATTGCGTTCCATCCAGTCGTCCGGCGTGCCGCGGCTGAACTTGTCGATCATTGCACGGTCGCGGGCCGCGGACTGGTACAGCTCGGTGCCCTGCCACAGTACCTTGCGCAGACCCAGGACCTGCGGACTGTGCGGGTCGTCCTCGGTCTCGCAGTGAGCGTGATGCTTGCGGTGCACAGCGACCCACTCGCGCGTGACCATGCCGGTGGTGAGCCACAGCCAGAAGCGGAAGAAGTGGGCCAGCACCGGATGCAGGTCCAGCGCGCGGTGAGCCTGGTGGCGATGCAGGTAGACGGTAACCGAGACGACGGTGACGTGCGTCAGCACGAGGGCCGCGACGATGTCGCCCCAGAGCGGAAGGTTCAGCAGACCGTTAAGCATGGGAATCGATACAGTGATGGTGGAAAATACAGCTCACTATAGATTAGCGTGTTCCTGCCAGTAAAGCAGCAGGTTGCCCCAGGCATCCACGCACGCCTCCCAGCCCGGCGCGACGCAGGTCGTCGAGACCGTCTCGGTCACCAGCGCTGGTCCGGCCACCCGCGCGCCGGCACCCAGGGCCGCCCTGGGCCAGACCGGAACCGGCGCCTCAAATCCGTGCAGGCGGGCGTGCGTTGGCGGTTCCCGGCCCGGCTCCGCGGGCGGCAGGGTCTGCAACGAGATCTCCGGGCTGGGGCCGCGCACGTTGACGCGCACGTTGACCAGCTCCGCCGGCAGGTCCAGGGCATGACCGTAACGCGCGGCGTGCGCCCGGTGGAAAGCCCGTTCGGCGGCCCCCGCCTCGTCCGCTGCCACGTTGAGGGTATAGCTCTGACCCCGGTAGCGAAGGTCCATGGACCGGTCCGTCGCGACGCCGCGCACGCCCTCGCGTTCCAGTTGGCTCCGTCCCTCCGCCTCCAGTTCGGCGAAGGCCCCGGCGAGCCGTCGGACGGGCATCTCGCGGAGCAGCCCGTTGACCGTGCGGGAAAGCTGGCGCCCGCGGGGCGCCGCCAGCATGCCCAGGGCCGAGAGCACCCCGGCGTGGATCGGCACCATGGCACGGGACATCCCGAGGCTTTCCGCGACCGCGCAAACGTGCAGGCCTCCGGCGCCGCCGAAGCAGGTCAGGACGAAATCGCGCGGGTCCTCGCCCCGCTGCACCGAGATCACCCGCAGAGCCCGACCCATGTGGTCGTTAGCCAGCCGGATCACCCCCTCGGCGGCCGCCTCCACCGACAGCCCGAGCGGCGTCGCGATCCGGGCCAGCGCCGTTCGCGCGGCATCGACATCCAGTCGCATGGCGCCGCCCAGGAAGACGTCCGGCAGCAGCCGGCCCAGTACCAGGTTGGCGTCGGTGACGGTTGGCTCGCTGCCGCCCCGGCCGTAACTGGCCGGGCCGGGATCCGCCCCGGCCGAACGTGGACCCACCCGCAGCAGGCCGCCCTCGTCGACCCGGGCGATCGAGCCGCCGCCGGCGCCGATGGTGTGCATATCCACCGTCGGCACGCAAAGGGGATAGGGCCCAATACTGCCCTCGCTTGTCAGCCGCAGGTCGCCATCGATCAGGGCCACGTCGGTGGAGGTTCCGCCCATGTCGAAGGTCATCAGGCGCTGGTGGCCCGCCAGCGCACCAATAAAGCGCGCGCCCGCCAGTCCTCCCGCCGGTCCGGACAGCAGCATGTGGACGGCCCGGTCCGCGGCCTGCCCGGCGTCGATGGTCTCGCCCGAACTCTGCATCACGGCCACCGGAGCCGGCGCGACCCGGCGGCCGAGGCGGCGCAGATAGCCGGCCACCAGCGGACCGACGTAGGCATTGAGCCAGGTGGTGATACCGCGCTCGTACTCGCGGTACTCGGGCAGTACGGCGGACGAGCGCGACACGAAGATGCCCTCCGGAACGGCGGCCTCGATGGCGCGTTCGGCGGTGTCATCGAGCCAGGAGAACAGCAGGTTGATGGCGACCGCCCCGGGACGGATCCGCTCCAGGGCCCGGGTCAGATCCGCCAGGTCCTCGTCCGTTAGCGGCTCCACGGTGCTGCCGTCGGCGCCGACCCGGCCGCCGGTCTGGAGGCACCATTCCCGCGGCACCGGCGGGACCGGGCGCGGCGGCTGGAGGTCGTACAGGGATTGGCGGGCCTGGCGGGCGATGCTCAGCACATCGCCGAGGCCGCGGTTCGCGATATACGCGGTGGGCACGCCCCGGCCCTCCAGAACGGCGTTGGTCGCGACCGTGGAGCCGTGATAGACGCGAGTCGCCGCCCGCCGTTGTGCATCCAGCCCGAGGTCCGCCACGCCCTGGAGGATGGCCCGCTCGGGTGCCTCCGGGGTGGACAGCACCTTGTGCACCCGCAGCCGTCCGTCGCTGAGCAGCACGAAATCGGTGAAGGTGCCGCCGGTGTCCACACCCAGCAGGAGCAGTCCGTCTGTCCCCTCTGCACTGGCGATCATGTGCGGCTTCCCCTGGGCCCTCCCGAGCCTTCGAGAAGACTGGTACATTACCAACCCGGTCAGGGGTAGTATGATCCCGCGTTCACGGCATCCTACCAGCCCGTCGGGCTTGCGGGGATGCCGGTGTGCCGTCCGCGCGCCTGTTCCCCGGGGACAGAGACCGAGGTGCCAGAAGAATCCGCAAACACCGCCGTCGTGTCAGATGCGAAGCCCCTGCTGGCTGCCCGGGGCTTGGAGCGGCGCTACGGCGGGCGTGTGGCGGTCACCGGGCTCGACCTCCAGCTGCGTGCCGGCCAGGTACTGGGCCTGCTCGGACCCAACGGCGCCGGCAAGACCACCACGCTGGAGATGCTCAGCGGGCTGCTGAGCCCGCATGCCGGCACAGTGCGCATCGGCGGTCTGGACCCGTTTCGCGACAGCGTGCGCACCAGCGCTTTGATCGGCTACATGCCCGAGCATCCGCCCCTTTATCCGGAGCTCACGGTCGACGAGTTTCTGGACTACTGCGCCGGCCTGCGCGCCGTGCCGCGCCGCGAACGGCGGACCGCCGTCGAACGGGTCAAGCGCGAATGCCGGCTCGCCGATGTCGGCGTGCGCCGGGCCGGCCGCCTGTCGCGCGGCTACCAGCAGCGCCTGGGGATCGCCCAGGCGATCATTCACGATCCACCCGTGGTGATCCTGGACGAGCCCACCATCGGTCTGGATCCGCGCCAGATCCGCGAGGTGCGCGAGCTGATCGGTCGCCTCGCTTGCGGCCGCGGCGTGCTCCTGTCCAGCCACAACCTGTCCGAAGTCGAGGCCAGCTGCACCGACGTCGCCATCCTGTTCCGGGGACGGCTGGTGTACGCCGGCCCGGTGCGCCCGGAGGATGGCGGTCGTCGCTGGCGGGTCGGGCTGCGCCGGCCGCCGGCAGACACGGCCGAACTGGAGCGACTGCCCGGCGTGCGTACTGCCGTGGCCCTGGATGAAAGCCGCTACGAGCTGGAGTGCACCGACGACCCTTCCGAGGGCCTGGTGCGCACGAGCCTGGAACGGGGCTGGGACCTGTTCGAGATCCACCCGGTGAGCCGGACGCTGGAGCAGCGCTTCCTGGAGCTGACCGAGGAACGTGAACCGGGGGAACCCGCCCCGTGACCCTGACCATCCTGCGAATGGAGCTGCGCCGGCTGCTGGCGGCGCCACTGGCATGGGTGATGCTCGCGGCGACCCAGCTGATCCTCGGGATCTCCTTCACCCTGGGCCTGGGGGAGCTGGAAGAGCAGCCGGAGCTGGCCCATCACATCGGCGTCACGGCCCACATCGCGAGCACCATCTACGGCTTCGCCGTGGTGTGGTTCCTGCTCGCGGTGCCGCTGCTGGCGATGCGCCTGCTGGCGGACGAGTTCCGCAGCGGTACGGTGCGGCTGCTGCGCACCTCGGCGGCGCGCCCGTGGCAGGTGGTGCTGGGCAAATACCTGGCCCTGTTGGTCCTGTTCGGCGTGATGATCGGCCTGGCGGCGGCCATGACCGCCAGTCTGGCGACCGGGACCCACCTGGAGTGGGGGCTGCTGGGCGTAGCGACGCTGGGCGTGTTCCTGCTCACCTGCAGCTACGGGGCCGTGGCCCTGGCCTGTTCCAGCACCACCCGGCAGCCCGCGGCGGCCGCCGCTTCCGCATTCGGGATCCTGCTGCTGCTGTGGCTGCTCTACTGGGTGGGCACCCGCCACGTTCCGCTGGCCGCGGTGTATCGCTTCCTCTCGCCCGCCGGGCATCTGCAGGACGCGTTCCGCGGACTCCTGGACGTGCGCATGCTGGTTTATTTCCCGCTGGTGGTGGTCGCGGGCCTGACGCTGGCCGCCCTGCGGCTGGCGGTGGCCGGCGGCACGCCGCGCTCGACGGTGCGGCGCCTGGCGCGTCCCGGCACGCTGGCCTGCGGGCTTGCAGCGCTCGCGGCCATGGTGGTACTGGCGGCCATCGCGGTGGCTGACGGCCAGTCCTGGGACCTCAGCGCCAACGGGCGCAACAGTCTCGCTCCGGCAAGCATCCGTCTGCTGCACCAGCTTCCGCGGAAGCTGCACGTGATCGCCTACGCGCCGCCGAACGGCGACCTGCGCGGCCGCATCCGCCACCTGCTGGGCCGTTACCGCCGCTACAAGCCGAACATGACGGTCGCCTTCGTCAACCCGCAGGCGGCTCCCGAGGTACTCAGGCGGCTCGGGGCGACCGGCCGCTGGACTATCGCGTTCACCTACGGCTCGCGCACCGAGATCTGCTCACACCTGAGCGAGACCTGCGCCAGTGAGGCGCTGCAGCGGCTGGCCCGCGGGCCGGGACAGTGGGTCGTATTCCTGTCCGGGCACGGCGAGCGGCCACTGGACGACAGCAGCGAGGACGCCATCGGCCACTTCGCGGACCGGCTGCGCGAGAGCGGCATGCACGTGCGCTCGCTCAACCTCGCCGCGGATCCCACGATCCCCGACAACACCACGGTACTGGTGATCGCCAGCCCCCAGGTGGACTACCTCTCCGGCGAGGTCGGCCTGATCCGCGACTACATCCGTCGCGGCGGCGACGTGCTCTGGCTGGCGGAGCCCGGCTCCCGGCTCGGTCTCGGGCCGGTGGCCCGGGCGCTGGGAGTCCGGCTCGGCAAGGGGGTGGTGGTCTATCCGGACTACCGGCTACTGGGCATGCCTTCCCCGACGGTGGTGCCGGTGACGAACTTCGGCGACAGCCCGATCACCAGCAAGCTGTCGGGAATCGCCGTGCTCGCCGGGGCGCGCCCCGTCGACCCCCGCAAGCACAGCACGTGGCAGGTCGCGCCCCTGCTCAAGAGCCTGGCGCGCAGCTGGGCCGAGACCGGGCCGATGAAAGGCACCATCCGCTACAACCCGGACCGGGGCGACACCGCCGGTCCGCTGACCCTGGGCCTCGCCCTGACGCGGCAGATGCATGGACACCAGCAGCGCGCGGTGGTCTTCGGCGACGGCGACTTCCTCAGCAACCGCTACCTGGAGCGCGGGGACAACCTGCAGCTGGGACTAAACGCGGTGAACTGGCTCGCCGGCGCCGACCGCCAGCTCAATATCGCGCCGCGCCGGCTGCCGGACCACGACCTGACCCTGGGCCCGCGCCTGGCCATCGGCCTGCCGCTGCTGTTCGCGGTCCTGATACCGCTGGGCATGCTGGTCGGCGGCTTCCTGTGGCTGCGCCGGCGCCGCTGACCCCGGCGGCGACAGCAGCACGAACCGGTGGCACAATGAGACCAATCTTCTCCAAGGTTGGTAATTCTTCCCCGGCCCTGAACGGGTCCCGATACCCGTCGATGCACGTCACATGCCCGAGCTGCCCGAAGTGGAAACGACCCGGCGCGGCATCGCGCCGCACCTGACCGGCCGCACCGTGCGAGCCGTGGTGGTACGCCAGCGGCGCCTGCGCTGGCCGGTCCCCGAGGCGCTGGACGCGACGCTGCCGGGACAGCGCATCGACCGCGTCGATCGCCGCGCCAAGTACCTGCTGCTGGGAACGCGTGCCGGACACGCGATCCTGCACCTGGGCATGTCCGGCTCACTGTGCCTGGTCACGCCGGGCACGCCGCCGGGCCCCCACGACCACATCGACCTGTTCCTGGACTCCGGCAGCGTGCTGCGCCTGACCGACCCACGCCGGTTCGGGTGCCTGCTGTGGACGACCGGGGACCCGATGTGCCACCCGCTGCTGCGGGGGTTGGGGCCCGAGCCGCTGAGCGACGCGGTGGACGGTGATTACCTCTACCACCGCTCGCGGGGACGCCGGGCCGCGATCAAGCCGTTCATCATGGACGGCCGGATCGTAGTGGGCATAGGCAACATCTACGCCAGCGAGAGCCTGTACCGGTCCGGGATCCATCCCGGCCGCGCGGCCGGACAGGTCAGCCGCGGGCGCTACCGCGTGCTGGCCGCCGCGATCAAGGCGGTACTGGAAGAGGCGATCGCGCTCGGGGGCACGACCCTGCGCGATTTCACCGGCGGCGATGGGCGTCCCGGCTACTTCCGCCAGGCGCTGCAGGTCTACGGCCGGGCACGCGAGGCCTGCCGGCGTTGCGACGGGCCGGTGGCACAGAAGGTCATCGGCCAGCGCGCGACGTTCTACTGCCCCCGCTGCCAGCGCTAGGGCCGGTCCCCTAGTGTGAGGCGCCGGGCGCCTCCACCTTCGCCTCGCCGATGCCCCGCGGGTCGGACGCGGCCTGGACCTTGTGCGCCTTCCGGTCCCACACGACCACCTGCATGTTGCCGTAGCGGCGGCCGACATCGTGGAAGTGGTGACCCATCTTGCTCAGCGCATCCATGACCTTCTTGCTCAGCGCGCCGGGCTCGTACTCGGTGTAGTCGGGCAAATACTGGTTGTGGAAGCGGGGCCGGCTGACCATCGCGTGGGCGCCGCCGCCGTTGGCGAATGTCAGCGTCGACAGCAGCACCATGCTGATGATGCGGCTTCCGCCGGGCGTGCCCAGGATCGCGATCCGGTGGGGGCCGACCAGGAAAGTCGGGGTCATGCTGGACAGCGGCCGCTTGCCCGGGGCGATGGCGTTGGCGTCGCCCTGCACCAGGCCGTAGACATTGGGCTTGCCGGGCTTGGAGGCGAAGTCGTCCATCTCGTCATTGAGCACCACGCCGGTCCCCGGCGCCACGTAGCCGCAGCCGAACAGGTAGTTGACCGACATGGTCGCCGCCACCCGGTTGCCCTGCGCGTCGATCACCGAGAAATGGGTGGTGTGATGCACGGGGTGGGGATGGTGCTCGACCACGCCGGGCAGGTACTTGCTGGGCAAGGCATACCTCAGGCTGATGTTGGCCCGGATCCCGGCGGCGTAATCCGGACTGAGCAGACGCTCGAGCGGCATGTTCACGAAGCCGGGATCGCCCAGGTACTCGTTGCGGTCGCGATAGGCGTGGCGCATCGCCTCGATGATCAGGTGGTCACGCTCGACCTTCGACATCTGCTGCAGGTGGTATCCGGACAGGATGTTCAGCATCTCCACCAGAGTCACCCCGCCGGACGACGGGGGCGAGGCGGAAACCACCCGGATGCCGTGGTAGTGCCCCACGATCGGGCTGCGCTCGACCACGTGATAGGCATGCAGGTCCTTGAGGGTCCAGATACCGCCGGCCTTGCGCACGCCATCGACCAGCTTCTTCGCCACCTCGCCGTGGTAGAAGCCGGCATCGCCGTGTTTGGCGAGTTGCTCCAGGGTGCGCGCGAGATCCGGCTGTTTGAGCACGTCCCCGGGCGCGAGCGGCTTGCCCCCCGGCAGGAAGATTGCCCTGCTGGACGGGTACTTGCCCAACAGCTTCGTGCGATACGTCAGGCGCTTGACGAAGTAGGCGCTCACCTTGAAACCGTGCCGCGCGAGATGAATCGCCGGCGCCAGATCCTTCGCCAGCGACAGCCGCCCGTAGCGGCGGGCGAGATGCACCAGCGCCGCCGGCTCGCCGGGGATGCCGGCGGCCAGTGGGCCGTTGAGCGACTTGCCCTGGATCAGGTGACCCTGGCTGTCCTGGTACATCGTACGGGTGGCCGTCAGCGGCGCCCGCTCGCGGCCGTCCACCATCACGTTGCGGCCGCTGTCGGCGAAGTGCAGCAGCCAGAACCCCCCGCCGCCGAGGCCTGAGCTCTCGGGCTCGACCACCCCGAGCGCGGCGCTCACGGCCACGGCGGCGTCGAAGGCGTTACCTCCCTCGCGCATCACCTGCAGCCCGGCCTGGGTGGCCAGTGGCTGGGCCGAGGCCACGGCGATCCGGCCCGGACCGCGGGCGAGCGCGGCGGGTGCGGTAAGGAACAGCGCCAGGACGGCGCTGGCGACAAATCGGCACGAACGGGCAAACGGATCTGAGCGGGTCACCCGGAATCCCCCTGGCACGCGATCAGCTTGCGGGATTGCGCTGCTTGAGCTCGGCGTCGACGTTGGCTGGCACGAAGCTCGACACGTCGCCATGATAGGCGGCGATCTCGCGCACCAGCGTGGACGAGACGAACATGTACTTCTCGGACGGGGTGAGGAACATGGTTTCCACCCCGGGGGCGAGGTGGCGGTTCATCCCGGCGAGCTGGAACTCGTATTCGAAATCGGATACCGCGCGCAGCCCGCGAAGGATCACGTCGACCCCATGTTTGCGGGCGTACTCCACGGTGAGACCGTTGAAGCCGACTACCTCCGCGTTGTCGACCCCGGACAGCGCTTCCCGCGCTAGCCTCACCCGCTCCTCCAGACTGAAAAGCGGGTTCTTGCCGGGGTTGTGCGCGATCGCGATTAGCACCCGTTCGAACAGGTGACTCGCCCTCTCCACCAGGTCCACGTGTCCCAGCGTGATCGGATCGAAGGTACCTGGATATAACGCTTTAGCCATGGGTCTGTTGTCCTTGGTCGATGGGCCGGTGCGCGGGCAGCTCCTCTCGCGAGGCATTCATACTACTAACCCGATCAGAGAAAATGCACGCTTCGGCGTTGGTCGCGCTGCGATCCGGCGCGGGCATCGCCCCCCGCAGGGGCTCACAAATGTTTCGCCGGCTCCGCCCCGAGCAACCCGGCCCAAACCCGCCCGGCACGGGTCTCGCGCAGGAGCGTGGCACCCTCGGGCGGGGCCCCCAGTGGCGCCGGCGCCTCCGCATAGACCCGCCAGCCGGGCGCCAGCCAGTCCGGCAGCAGTGCTTCCAGGCAGGGTCGCAGCAGCGGCTCGCTGAACGGCGGATCGAGGAACACGATATCGAACACCCGCGGCATACCACCCAGGTAGTTCAGGGCCTCCGAACGGACCCGCTCGGCCGCATCCGGCGCCGTGCCCAACCGCGCCAGATGTTCGCCGATGGCGTGAAGCGCCCGTGCCTCGCGGTCCACGAACACCACCTGCGCCGCCTGGCGCGACAGGGCCTCCAGTCCCAGCGCGCCACTGCCGGCGAACAGGTCCAGGCATCGGGCGCCGACGATACGATCCTGGAGCCAGTTGAACAGGGTTTCGCGCACCCGGTCCGACGAGGGTCGGATACCCGGCAACGCCGGGAATTCCAGGCGCCGCCCGCGCCACCGGCCGGCGATGATGCGGAACTGGTTGGAAGGGCGCCGCGCGCGTGGCATTCCGGAGGGGCTCCGCGGGCTGATAAAGAGGGCCGCGGGGGACGTCGCTGCGCCTGTCCCGGCGGGCAGGCCGATGGTAGCATAAGCGGCGTTTCCGCCCGACGCCAGGGATCGTTCATGCTCGGCTTCCGCAAGTCCAGACCCGCCGACCAGGCCGCTGATGACCCTCGTCGCGGGGGCATCCGGCGCCTGTGGAAGGGCCTCGGGCGCACCCGCGAGAACCTCACCGAGAACCTCGCCAATGCCCTGCTCGGCCGCAAGGAGGTCGACGAGGCGCTGGTGCAGGACCTCGAGGACCACCTGTTGCTGGCCGATGTCGGCGTGGAGGCCACCGAACGCATCATCGAGCACCTGAACCGCAGCATCCGCCGCCGCGAGGCCGAGAACGTCGAAGCGGTGCGGCGCGTGCTGGGCGAAGCCATGGGCGAAATCCTGGCGCCCTGCGTGCAGCCGTTCGAGGTGCCGGCCGGCCGCCATCCGTTCGTAATCCTGATGGTGGGCGTGAACGGGGTCGGGAAGACCACCACGATCGCCAAGCTCGCGGCCCGGTTTCGCGCCCAGGGCCTCTCGGTAATACTGGCCGCCGGCGACACTTTCCGCGCCGCAGCGGTCCAGCAGCTGCAGATCTGGGGGGAGCGCAACCGGGTCGCCGTGGTGGCGCAGCACACCGGGGCGGACCCGGCGTCGGTCGTCTACGACGCGCTCCAGGCGGCGCAGGCGCGTGGCACCGACGTGCTGATCGCGGATACCGCCGGGCGCCTCCACACCCAGGGGCACCTGATGGAGGAACTGCGCAAGATCAAGCGGGTGATCAGCAAGCTTGATGCTGAAGCGCCGCATGAGGTGATGCTGGTGGTGGACGCCGGCACCGGCCAGAACGCACTGGCCCAGGCCGAGCAGTTTAACGAGGCCGTGGGCCTGACCGGCATCACCCTGACCAAGCTCGACGGCACCGCCCGCGGCGGCATCATCTTCGCTCTGGCTGAGCGGATGGCCATTCCGATCCGCTTCGTCGGAGTCGGCGAGAGCGCCGAGGATCTGCGCCCGTTCGATGCGGAGGAGTTCATCGAGGCCCTGCTGACGGACGAGACGGAGCCGGCCGGAGCCCCTCCCGGGCAGGACCGCGACGCATGAGTGCCATGGCCGGGTTCCCGGAAGCGAGCCACGGCGAGGCCTTGATCCGTTTCGATTCCGTGAGCAAGCGTTACCCCGGTGGGCTGGAGGCACTCTCGGGCATCACCTTCGAGATTCCGCGTGGCCGGATGGCGTTCGTAACCGGCCACTCGGGCGCCGGCAAGAGCACGCTGCTGCGCCTGATCGCCCTGCTGGAACGCGCCACCCGAGGCCAGGTCCTGGTGGGCGGGCAGAATCTGCGCCGGGTCGGGCGCCGTCGCGTCCCCTACTATCGCCGCAATGTCGGTCTGATCTTCCAGGATCACCGCCTGCTCTACGATCGCCCGGTATTCGAAAACGTGGCCCTGCCGCTGGTTATCGCGGGCCTTGATGGACCGGAGCTCGGACGGCGGGTACGGGCCGCGCTGGACCAGGTCGGCCTGCGCTCCCGCGAGCGCGCCTACCCCGTGACCTTATCCAGCGGCGAACAGCAACGCGTCGGCATCGCCCGCGCCATCGTCGGCAAGCCCCCCCTGCTGCTGGCGGACGAGCCCACGGGCAATCTCGACCCGGATCTCTCGCGCGAAATCATGGCCCTGTTCGAGCGTTTCAACCGGGTGGGAACCACCGTGCTGGTTGCCAGCCACGACCTGGAGCTGATCCGCGAGATGGGGTACCCGCGGATGGTACTGGACCAGGGGCGGCTGGTGCAGGGCCCCGACCACGTGCCGGGGCCGGCGGATGCCTGACCGGCAGCGCCTCGGCCACCGGCGCCGCGTCGCCCGCGGCGGTTTCCACCCCGTCCGGTCGTTGCGGATCTGGGGTCTCCGGCACGCCCAGGCAGCCCTGGCCAGCCTAGGCCGCCTGGCGCGCGCACCGGCCCCTTCACTGCTGACCATCGCGGTGATCGGCATCGCTCTGGCCCTGCCGGCAGCACTGCACCTGTTGGTCCGGAACGCGGCGCATTTCGGGCAGGGCTGGGAGGGGGCCACTCAGGTGTCCCTGTTCCTCGAGCGCAACGTGACCGACGACGCGGCACGCACGCTGGCGAAGGCGCTGGCGCACCGAAGTGACGTGGCGTCCGCGCACGCTATCAGCCGCAAACAGGCTTTGGCGGAGTTCCGCAGGCATTCCGGGTTCTCCCAGGCGCTGGAGGTGCTCAAGCGCAACCCGCTTCCGGCAGTGATCGTGATCCGTCCCACCAGCGACAGCGCGGCCGCAGTCGAGCACCTTGTCAAACAGTTGCAGGCGATCCCCGAAATCGACCGCGTGCAGATGGACCGGCAGTGGCTACAGCGCTACTTCGCCATCGTCCACCTGGTCCAGCGCGGCGTGACCATGCTTTCCGTGCTGCTGGGGATCGCGGTGGTCATCGTGGTAGGCAATACCATCCGCCTGGACATCCAGAGCCGTCACCAGGAGATCGAGGTACAGAAGCTGATCGGCGCCACCGACGCCTTCATCCGACGCCCGTTCCTGTACAGCGGCTTGTGGTACGGAGCGCTGGGCGGAATCGCCGCATGCGCGCTGCTGGGGATCGGGCTGCTCGCGCTGCACGGGCCGGCCTCGCATCTCGCCGTGCTGTACCACGCGCAGTCCCTCATGCCCGGGCTGGACGCGACAACCGCCGGGAGCGTCATTGCGGGCGGCGCGGTGCTGGCCTGGGGAGGATCCTTTCTTGCCGTGGGGCGGCACCTGCGCCGCATCGAGCCCGCTTGACGGCAGAACTATCATGGCGGTTAGCACTCAAAGGGCAAGAGTGCTAAAGTATTGAATGTCAGTGTCCAGACCGAACCGAGAGGGGTTTTGGAAGAGCGTATGAAAGAGCTTGTCAGCCTGTCCGCAGGCGGGTCCATGGGGGCAAATCTGCCGAGCCCGGTGAGCAGTCTCGACGCCTACATGGCGCGGGTGAACCAGATTCCCGTGCTCAGCGCCGAGGAGGAACAGAGCCTCGCACGGGACCTGCGCGAGCGCGACGATCTGGGCGCGGCGCAGCGGCTGATCCTGTCCAACCTGCGCTTCGTCGTGCACATCGCCCGCGGCTATCGTGGCTACGGGCTGCCCCTGGGTGACCTCGTCCAGGAGGGAAATATCGGGCTGATGAAGGCGGTCAAGCGCTTCGACCCTGACTACGGCGTGCGGCTGATTTCCTTCGCGGTGCACTGGATCAAGGCGGAGATCCACGAGTACGTCCTGCGCAACTGGCGCATCGTGAAGGTCGCCACCACCAAGGCACAGCGCAAGCTGTTCTTCCACGTCCGCAGCGCCAAGAAGCGCCTTGGCTGGTTCAGCCCGGAGGAGGTGCGCGCGGTCGCCGATGACCTCGGCGTGGAGCCCGAGACGGTCGTGGAGATGGAAAGCCGCCTGAGCGGCCAGGACGTAGCCTTCGACCCCGATGCCCGCGATGACTCGGACGACGGGGTCGGCTTCGCCCCCGCCCAGTACCTGCCCGACCCGCAGGCCGACCCCGCGGAGCAGTGGGAGGCCAGCGACTGGGAGTCGGCGGGGCAGCGCCGGCTGGCGCGGGCGCTCGAGGGGCTGGATGAGCGCAGCCGGGACATCATCCAGCGGCGCTGGATTCGCGAACCCAAGGCGACGCTTCAGGCGCTTGCGGACGAGTACGGGGTTTCCGCCGAGCGAATCCGTCAGATCGAGAACGGTGCGATCAAAAAACTTCGCGCTGCCGTCGTAGCGGACTGACGTCGCCGACCAGGGCGCGGTGCAGCGGCCCGGGATCCTCCGGCAGCACCAGACTGTAGACCATCTGGCAGGCTGACTTCCCCTTGAGAAGCGGAATCTCCGATTCGGGCCGGAACTCGAGCGCCGGACAGGCCTCATGTGCGGCCACGCGTACCCCGGCGGACACCTTCACCTCGCCGGCACTCGCGAGCGCCGTGATGCGCGAGGCGGTATTCACGGTGTCGCCGATCACCGTGTAGCTCATGTAGGTCGGGGAACCGACGTTGCCCGCGATCACGTCGCCGCCGTTGATGCCGATGCCCAGCGAGACCTGCACCCCGTGTCGCCGCTGCCAGCTTCGGCGCAGGTGGACGAACTCTTCCTGCATCGCGCACGCCGTGCACAGCGCCCGGAGCACCGAGTCGCGCTGCGCCAGAGGAACGCCGAAGCCGACGAGCAGGCTGTCACCGGCCATGTTGAATATGGTCCCGCCGTAGCGGAAGGCCACCCGGGTGAGCTCGGTGAAGTACTCGTTCAGAAGCGTCACGACCGTCTCCGGGCGACACTGCTCGGAGAGCCGGGTGAAGCCGCGCAGGTCCGCGAACAGGATCGTCGCATCCACGCGCTGCCGGCGGTCCGTCAGCAGATCCCCGGTCCGCTCGGGCTCGCGCAGTATCTCGTCCACCAGCTTGGGCGACATGTAGCGTTCAAAGGTCCCGCGCAACCGCTGACGCTTGACCGCCTCGGCATCCAACCGCGCCCGCTCGAGCTGCTCCCGTGTCGCCTGCAGGCGGAGCAACGAGCGGACCCGCGCCAACAGCTCCTCCCGGTTGACGGGCTTGGACAGAAACTCGTCAGCGCCGGCCTCGATACCCGCGATGCGGTCGCTTCGGCTGTCCAGCGCGGTCACGAGCACCACCGGGATGAGGGCGGTATCCGGACCCGCCTTGAGCTCGGTGCACACATGAAAGCCATCGAGCCCCGGCATGACCACGTCGAGCAGCACCAGAGCGGGCAGCTCGTCGGCGATCAGGCGCAGCGCCTCCTCGCCGCTCGACGCCACCCGCGTGGGATGGCCGGCGGCTTCCAGATAATGCCGCAGCAGCAGGCGGTTGTCCTCCTGGTCGTCAACCACCAGCACGCGGCGCCGCGTGGCCTGAAACTCGAAGCCCTCCGGTCGGAGCATCCCCATTCCCTATGTCGCGCCGGCCCGGCCCGGCGACTTGGCCTGGCTCGATTATGTAAAAAATCGCCGTCCTTTGCCACCGTCATCCATCCCCCCGTCCGGGGGGCATGTCGCGTCGTACGCCGGTGCACCGAAGTTGCTGGAAGGACCGCGACCCGGACCGCCCGCGGCAGGCCGGACAGCCGCAGCCTCAGGTGACGCCCGAGAGCAGACTCGTCAGCGGCGGCAGGTAGTGGTCCAGTAGCAGCAGCGTAAAGATCGCCATGAGGTAGACGATGGAGTAGCCGAAGGTCTTCATCGCCAGTCCGGGGCGAGGAAAGAACTTCAGGGCGATGGCGTAGTAGAGGAAGATCCCGCCGAAGATCAGCGCACCGACCAGGTACAGCCAGCCGCTCATGCGCGCGACGAAAGGCAGCACGCTTACCGGGATCAGCAGGATCGTGTACAACAGGATCTGCACCCGCGTGAACTCGACGCCGTGGGTCACGGGCAGCATGGGGATGTCCACGTTGGCGTACTCCCGCTCCCGGTGGATCGCCAGGGCCCAGAAGTGCGGCGGGGTCCATACGAACACGATCAGGAACAGCAGCAGCGCATGCGGATCGACCTGGCCGGTGACTGCACTCCAGCCGAGCACCGGCGGCGCGGCCCCGGCGGCGCCGCCGATCACGATGTTCTGGGGTGTGGCGCGCTTGAGATAGGCCGTGTACACCACCGCGTAGCCGACGATGGTGAGCAGGGTCAGCACCGCGGTCAGCAGGTTTACCAGTCCGCCCAGGATGGCCATGGAGATAGCCGCGAGGATGATCGCGAAGACCAGGCTCTGACGCGCGCCGAGGGTCCCGGTGGGCAGGGGCCGGCCGCTGGTGCGGGCCATGGCCGCATCGGCACGCCGGTCCAGCACGTGGTTGATGGCGGCGGCCGAGGCCGCGGCGAAACCGATCCCCAGGGTACCAAAGCACAGCGCGGTGAGAGGAACCACTCCCGGAGTGGACAGGAACATCCCCACGATCGCCGTGAACACGATCAGGGCGACCACCTTCGGTTTGGTCAGCTCGTAGTACGCGCGAAGATTCGCGCTCAGGGTCATGGATCGACCCGCACTATGTACCTGTAGGTGCATACGGGTTCCCGGCTCGTGCGCAGAACGTGGTTGAGGGTCGCGCTGCTGAGCCGCGCCAGCGCGGCGCCGGCCGTGCGGGTATCGCTAAGCCACAGGGGCAGGCGCAACCATACGATACCGATCCCGATGCCGATCTGCACCAGCAACGGGACCCCCATCGCCGCGCCGGCACCGCGGACATGCCGTTGCCGGGCCCGAAACACCGGCCTCCGGGCTTCGCCCCGGACAGACGGCGGCACCGGTGCAGGCAGCGCAACGTGTGGGAGACAGCCGGTCACCATGGCAGCTATCCGATCTGCGAGACGCGCAGCAGGTGGGTGAGATCCTTGAGCATCCCCTGCGGCTTGAAGTCGTCCGGGTAGCGCATCATCAGGTTGCCGTGTGGATCGACGATGTAGAGCCGATGCGCCGACACCGGATCGTCATCCGCACCGAAGCGGAACTGGGCCAGGAAGGGACTTCCCGGCCGCGTCACGGCCACCGTCAGGTCCGGATGGGCTCTCGCGAGCCGGCGCAGCGCGCCCGGGTCCGGCCGGCCGGTGCGCACGTACAGGCGCTGCACCCGCTGCCGGTTGTTCCCGGTGGCGGTGCGGATCTGCCGGGTATCGTAGAGCTTGTGACGGCAAATCTTGCGACAGCGTGCGCCACCGATGTAGAGCAGGGTCCACTTCCCCTGCAGGTAGGACGCCTGCAACGGCTTGCCGTCGGGCTTGCGCAGGCCGGACGTTTTGAGGGGCCGAGCGGGGCGGACCAGGGTGCCGTGGTTGGTGACCGCCTTCGGCACCCACTGCGGGTTGGCATGGAAGATCCACGCCACCGCCAACGGCGCTGCGAACAGCGCGAACACCAGCAACAGCTTGAGCCGCGAGATCGCGAGCCCGTTGCCGCCGGATCCACCGTTCGCGTCACCCGTCATCGTCCCCATCCCCATCCGCTTCGGTATCATCCACCACCTTGAGGTTCACCCACACCCAGATCACGATCAGCGTTGCGGCCATGGCGAACCACTGGAAAGCATATCCGTAGTGGCGCATGGGCTTCATGATCTGGGGCTTCCAGTGCCGCACGTAACCGTCCGGCTGGGTCGGGTCCAGCAGCAGCAGCAGCGGCGCGACCCGTGCGTGCAGGATCTGTGAGACCTGCTGCGCGTCCGGGTAGACCACTACCCGGGGCCAACCGTGGCTGGTGCTCTGGGGCGCGACCTTCAATCCCCCCTGACGGAAATGCGTCAGCATCCCCGTCACCGTGCGGGCTCGTGAAGAGACCGAAACGTCCGGGAGCATGCTGCGCCGCGCGTAGCCCGGGACCCAGCCGCGGTCCACGATCACGTAGCCTCCCCCGGGGAGCTTGAGTGGCGTGTATACCTCGTAGCCAAGGCGGTCATTGTTCACCCGGTTGTCCAGCAGCATCTGGTGGGAGGCGTCGTAATCTCCGTGCACCTTCACGTGCCGGTACATCGGCCCGCCCCCGTGCGAGCGGGCGATTGCGGCGATCCCCTGGATGCTGCTCACGCGCTTCGCGGGGCCCTTCTGGCCCCGCGCGAACGCCTGGTAGACATGCTCCGCACCGTGCCCGCGCCGGATCTGCCAGAACCCGAGGTTGATCAGCACGGCCAGGACCACGATACCGATCAGCGTGGTCAGCCACCCCGGCCGGAACTTGCGCTTCTTCATGCCGCCTGGGCCTCCGCCGGGCGGGCGCGTGCCCCACCCGGGTCATATCAGATATACTGGAACGACGGAGTCGACGCGGCGGGCCCACGGGATCCGCCGCCGTGCAAGGGCGCCGGTCGGCACCCGCGTGCCGATCAAGACGCTTTCCGGCTGCGGGGCGAGCCCGGAAACCGGCGGCGTCCCGCACGTCCTGCCGGGGCTTTCGATCTGTCTGCCGGACGCCCCGCGCCCACCACACACATCCGACGATCTCCGGAGAATCCTGTCATGCCCATCGTCGTGCGGATACTGATCTATCTCGGGCTCGGGGGAGTCATCGCCAGCCTCGGCGCCGGCCTGGTCTTCCTCACCCGCGACGGTGGCCGCTCCCGGCGCACCGTCAAGGCGCTGTTCTGGCGCGTTGGCCTGGCGACGTCACTGTTCCTGCTGCTGATGCTCGGCATCGCGACCGGCGTCATCCACCCGCACGGGATCTACGGCGGTCACTGACCGGTCTCGCGGATCGGCGGCGCCACGCGTCGGCGCCGCCGCATCGCTGCGGGAAGGGCTACATGATATAGACGAATACGAACAGGCACAGCCAGACCACGTCCACGAAGTGCCAGTACCAGGACACCGCCTCGAACGCGAAGTGGTTGTCCGGCGTGAAGTGCCCGCGCGCGGCGCGCACGAGCATGGTGATCAGCATGATGGTCCCGAGCGTCACGTGCAGGCCGTGGAAGCCCGTCAGCATGAAGAACGTCGACCCGTAGATCCCGCTGTGCAGGGTCATGTTCAGGTGCGTGTAGGCATCGTGGTACTCGCGGCCCTGCAGGACCAGGAACGACAGCCCCAGCAGGACCGTCACGCCCAACCACGCGACCGTGCGGCCCCGTTTCGCGTCCTTGATGGCGTGATGGGCCACTGTGACCGTCCAGCTGCTGGTCAGCAGGATGGCGGTGTTGATCGCCGCCACCCCCCAGGCGGTCATGCCCTCGAATTCGCCGCCGATGTTGCCCGGGCCGTTGGTCGGCCAGCCCGCCGCGAAGTGCGGCCACAGGTAGGTATGCGTCAGCGTCGCGCCCCCGAGCGCGGGAACCGCGCCGCCGCGGGAATAGAACAGCGCCCCGAAGAAAGCGCCGAAGAACATGACCTCGGAGAAGATGAACCAGGTCATGCCCCAGCGGAAGGTCCTGTCGACCTGGGCGTTGTACAGGCCCGAGAGGTTTTCGGCGATGACCGTGCCGAACCACCCGAACAGCATGAAGATGATCACGGCACCGCCGGCGGCCATCAGCCAGGGACCGGCGCTGATCCCGTTGAGCAGGGTGCCGAAGCCGACCATGAACAGAAACAGGCCGATCGCGGCCGTAAAGGGCCAGCGGCTTCCGTGCGGGACGTAGTATCCTTCATTCTGCTTGGTGGTGGCTGCTGAAGCCATGTTCATCCCCTCGGTTTGCTGTCTCGACGGCTCCCGGCCGTGACCGGCAACCGCCTCCTCCCTGCCCGGGCTCCGGGCGCGGATTCACCCGGCGCGCCGCTTTGCATCAATCAGCGGGCCAGGTGCGCCCAGAAAAACGCCAGATACAGTCCCAGCGCGATGGCGGCGAGAATCAGCGCGGTGCGAACGCTTGCCGCCCGTGCGCGCCTGAGCCTCTCGTTTTCCCGTCTGTCGTCGTCGTCACTCATGTAATCCGCCGCCGGGCGCCGTACGCGGCGCCCGGCATGGTCAAAAGGGGCCCGCGTCAGCTCACCTCCGGCGGGGTCGTAAAGCTGTGGTACGGGGGTGGCGACGGCAGCTCCCATTCAAGCCCGTCGGCACCGTCCCACGTCTTGGCGGGGGCCCTGGCGCCACCTCGCACGCACTTGACCACGGTGTACAGGAAGATCAGCTGCGACAGGCCGAAGCCGAAGGCCCCGATGGTCGAGATCTCGTTGAACAGCGTGAACTGCACCGCGTAGTCCGGGATCCGGCGCGGCATCCCGGCCAGGCCCACGAAGTGCATCGGGAAGAACAACACGTTCACGAAGATCACCGACAGCCAGAAATGCCACTTGCCGAGGCGCTCGTCGTACATGTGACCGGTCCATTTCGGCAGCCAGAAGTAGACGCCGGCCAGGATCGCGAACGCAGATCCCGTGACGAGTACGTAGTGGAAGTGCGCCACCACGAAGTAGCTGTCCTGGTACTGGAAGTCTGCCGGGGTCACCGCCAGCATCAGTCCGGAGAAGCCGCCGATGGTGAACAGCACCACGAAGGCCACGGCGAACAGCATCGGCGTCTCGAAGCTGAGTGACCCGCGCCACATGGTGGCCACCCAGTTGAAGATCTTCACCCCGGTGGGCACCGCGATCAGCATGGTCGAGAACATGAAGAACATCTCGGCCGTCAGCGGCATGCCCACCGTGAACATGTGGTGCGCCCAGACGATGAACGACAGGAACGCGATCGCCGAGAGGGCGTAGATCATCGAGGCACGGCCGAACAGCGGCTTGCGCGAGAACGTCGGGATGACGTGCGAGATGATCCCGAACGCCGGCAGGATCATGATGTAGACCTCGGGATGCCCGAAGAACCAGAAGATGTGCTGGTACATCACCGGGTCACCGCCGCCGGCGGCGTTGAAGAAGCTGGTGCCGAAGAACTT
>Ga0209918_1000090_pt1 | contig 68684 bp, 65 predicted proteins | sample SalPonD_shore_MG_FD_185712 | JGI IMG/M metagenome (GOLD analysis project Ga0209918, IMG submission 185712) | Salt pond soil microbial communities from South San Francisco under conditions of wetland restoration - Salt Pond MetaG... | ecosystem: Environmental > Aquatic > Marine > Intertidal zone...
AGATGGCGTTGGAGCCGGACATGAGCGGCGTGTGCAGGGTCGGGGGGACCTTCGTGATGACCTGCCAGCCCACGAACATGGCCAGAACGAACACGTACACGCCGACGAGCAGCGGTCCGATCATCCCGTCCTCCTCTTCTATGCCTGGAAGCGCACCTGGCCGTCGTGGACGACGCAGATGGCCGAGGTGATCTCGTCCTCGAGGTCGATGACCGGCTCCCCCTCGGGCGCCAGGTGCCCGATGAGCCGGGAGAGGGTCCGGGCGTACATGCGGCTGGCGTGGAAGGGGATGGCGGCCGGCAGGTTGAGCGGGCCGTGGATGAGCACGCCCGCGTGCTCGACCGTCTCGCCGGGCTCGGTGAGCTCGCAGTTCCCGCCAGCGGGAGCGGCCATGTCCACGATGACCGACCCGGCCCGCATCCCCTCGACCATCTCGCGGCTGAGGAGCCGCGGGGCGGCCCGGCCGGGGACGAGGGCCGTGGTGACCACCACGTCCGAGTCGGCCACGTGCTCGGTCAGGAGCTGCCGCTCCCGCTCCTCCTCGTCTTCGGTGACCTCGCGGGCGTAGCCGCCCTCGGTCTCCGCCTCTTCGCGGACCTCCTCGGCCGCCACGAACTTCGCGCCCAGGCTCTCCACCTGCTCGCGCGCGGCCGGCCGGATGTCGAAGGCCTCGACCACGGCGCCCAGCCGGCGGGCGGTGGCGATGGCCTGGAGGCCGGCCACCCCGGCGCCGAGGATGAAGACGCGGGCCGGCGCGATCGTGCCGGCAGCGGTGGTGAGCATCGGGAAGAAGCGGGGCAGGGTGTCGGCGGCCAGCAGCACGGCCTTGTAGCCGGCCACCGTGCTCATGGCCGAGAGCGCATCCATGCTCTGCGCCCGCGTGATCCGGGGCATGAGCTCCACGGAGAGGGCGGTCACTCCGGCGCTCGCCAGGCGCACGAGGAGCTCGCCGTTCTCGTGGGGCGCGAGGAAACCGGCGAGGATGGTCCCCTCGGAGAGGATCCCCACCTCGTCCGTGCCGTCCTCCCGGGTCCGTGGCGGCGCCACCCGAGCTACGAGGTCGGCTCCGCGGAGGGCCTCCTTCGTCTCGCCGGCGACCGTCGCGCCGGCCTCGCGGTACTCGTCGTCGCTGAAGGTGGCGCTCCTGCCCGCCCCGACCTCCACGGCGATGTCGTGCCCGCCGGAGGCGAGCTTCTTCGCCACGTCGGGGGTCAGGGCCACGCGGGTCTCCCCGCGCTCCGTCTCTCGCGGAACGGCGATTCGCATCGGCACCTTCCTCTTGCTCTGTACGGCCGGCGTTCTCCGGCCAGGCCCACCCTACCCGGAGCCGGGCGCGTCATCAACGCGCGCCCGCTCACGAGCGTCGGCCAACCTATGGGGCCCCGTGCCCCTCGTCTGTCCGGAGAACGTTCGTGATCCGGTGGGGACGCCGGGACGCGCCGTGTGGGGAAAGTCCCCCGGCCTCCCGCGCCTCCTTCCGTCCCCGGGCCCCGGCGGGCCCGGCCGGCTCAGCGCTCCAGGGTGAACCAGACCCGGAGGCGGACCTGGAACTCGCTGACCTCGCCGCCCTCCACGTGCCCCCGCTGCTCGATCACCTCGAACCAGCGCAGGGACCGCATGGACTCGGCCGCGCGGGCGATGGCGGCCCGAGTGGCCTCGGCATAGCTCTCGGAGGACGTTCCCACCAGCTCGATCGACTTGTACGTGGCACCCGACATGGAGAGGTTCCTCTCGCGAAGAGTCGAGGTTCGAATCAGGGCTCCGGACGGGGCTGAGGATGGCGGATAGCCGTCCCGGCCCGCAAGACGCCGGCGCGAGCGGGAGGAGGCGGTTGGGACAGCTCACGAGACAGCAGATCGGGGCCGCGTTCCTCGAGGCCCTGCGGCAGGCGGGTCTGGGAGTGCGTGACCTGTTCGAGGGGCGCCAGGAGCCCCTGTCCTGGTTCTTCCGCGGGCTGGCCTACGACCAGTCCGAGCTCGACATCCTGGAGTCGGGGGCCGTGGACGTCCTCCACTCCCCCTCGGCGCTGGTCGAGCTGGCCGTGGACGAGATGGCGCTCGCCTGCGCCAACCTGGGCGTGGCGGGGGTGGCCGGGTACCTGGCGGTCCCGCCCGCGGCGGGTGCCCCCGCCGGCGCGCCCCCGGACGTCGTCGACCCCTCCTCGCTCCTGTTCGACCCGGAGGTGCACCTGGGCTGGCTCAACCTGGACGTGGCCCCGCCCGCCCTGTGGCTCGAGGAGCGCGAGTCCGACCCAACCTCGGACGAGCGGCTGGCCACCCGCCTGGCGCGCCTGGCACAGGAGACGGGGGAGGACGCCGACTCGGTGGAGGTGCACATCGAGGGAGCGCTGGAGGCGGAGGCCGCCTGGGCGGAAGCACCCGCGGGCGTCCGTCCGGCCGGCGTGTCCGTCTACTTCAGCTTCGAGCTCCCGCGCCTGGCCGACGAGCCGGGGGAGAGGGAGCTGGCCCACGTCCTCGAGCGCGGCGCGGACACGGCGGCGCGCGCGCTCGAGGCCATGCGTGCGGTGTTCAGGGAGGAGTAGAGGAGGCAGGCCCTGCCGTCCGGGCCCGGGGCCGCCTGGGGGCGCTCCCGGCCGCCCCGCCGGCCGTCGGAGGACTCCCCCCTTCAGCTTCCGGGCGCCGCTGCTCCCGTGTCCGCGGCTGTCCCGCCGCTCCCGGCGGCCGCGCGGTGCGCCAGAAGGCTGTCGATGACGGTCCGGAACTTCTCGAACGGCGCCGCCCCCTGGACCGATGTCGAGTCCCCGATCACGAAGAAGGGCGTCCCCGACACCCCGACCCGCGTGACGCCCGCCAGGTCCTGGACCTGCAGGGCCGCCGGCCGGTCCTGGACCAGGCACTCGCGGTAGGAGTCCGCGTCGATGTCGAGCTGCGCGGCGTACTTCTCGAACAGCGCCACCGGCTCGGCGGCGTCCTTCCAGTCGTCCTGGTGCTCGAACAGGAGGTCGTGCATCGGCCAGAACTTCCCGACCGCTCCGGCGCAGAAAGCGGCCTCCACCGCGGGCCACGCCCTCACGTGCCCGGGGTTCGGGAAGGAGATCCACACGTACCGGATCTTCCCCGTCTGCACGTAGGCGCTGTCGATCTTGGCATAGGTGTCCTCGTAGAAGCGCTTGCAGTACGGGCACTGGAAGTCCGAGACCTCGACCATCCGGAGGGGCGCCGCCGAGTCGCCCTTGACGCGGGCGTGGTCGGCGCGCTGCTCGACGAGCCGGACGTCGGAGGGCACCACCCCGTCGTCGGTCGTCTGGGCCGCACCGTCCTTGTCGGCGCAGCCCCAGGCCGCGATCAGGAGCGGGATGGCCAGGAGGGGCAGGGCTCTGCGTAGGGGGCGCATGGCTTCGTTCCTCGTCGAGCGGCACGGTGCGATCGTCCGGGGCATGCCCGGGTACGGAAGCGTCCGGGAGTCTAACGTGCGCCGCGCGGCGCGTCCAACGGGCGGGCGGGGGCGTGCCGGGGCGTGAGAGGAGAGAGGGCGATGTCTGGGGACCACGGAGACGAGGAGGTGGGGAGCGTGCCCGCGGTCCTCTACGCGGGAGGGCGGCAGACCGAGGTCGGCCTCCGCGTCGTCCGCCACGGACGCCGCCGCCGGCTGAGGCGGGCGGCCGCCGGCCTCGGCCTCCTGTGGCTGGCTGCGGCGGTGTCGATCCTCATCCCGATCGCGCACCTCATCCTCGTGCCCGGCTTCTTCCTGGGCGGGATCGGGCTCGCCGTGGCGCGCTGGCGCCGGCGGGACCGGTTCGCGGCCTTCGAGGCCCGCTGCCCGGTGTGCGGCGGGTCCCACCCCTTCGACCTGGAGGAGGCCGCCGAGCTGCCCCGGCGCCTCCGCTGCCCCGACCGCGACCAGCCGATGATCCTCAAGGCCGCGTCCTGACGCGCGCGGCGCGCTCAGCGCCCGCCGGCCTCCGCCTCCCACGCCCGTCCCAGGGCCTCGTACGCCTCACGCACGTGCTCGCGCCGGGTGAGATAGGAGCCCACCGACAGCCGGAGCACGATCCGCTCGCCGAGCGCCGTGTGGGAGAGGAAGACCCGGCCCTCCCGATTCACCCGCTCGAGCACCGCGCGAGCCGGCGCCGGCGGGAGCGGGCGGAAGCAGACGGTCGAGAAGGAGGGCGGGGCGGCCAGGGCGAACCTCGGGTCCTCCCGGATCCAGCCGGCGAACTCGTCGGCCCAGGCGATGTGCGAGCGCAGGAGCGAGCGGAGTCCCTCGGCCCCGTGCCAGCGGAGGAGGAACCACAGCTTGAGGGCCCGGAACCTCCGGCCCAGCGACAGGCCGAAGTCCATGAGGTCGACCTCGGCCCCCTCCTGGCTCGAGAGGTACTCGGGCGTGAGGGCGAGCGAGGCGCGGAACGGGCCCGGATCCCGGAAGAGTAGGAGGCTGCAGTCGACGGGCGTCGCGAGCCACTTGTGGGGGTTGATGACGATCGAGTCGGCCCGCTCCCAGCCCGCGAACCGGTCCCGGAGCTCCGGGAGGATGGCCGCCGGCCCGGCGTAGGCGGCGTCCACGTGGAGCCACACGCCGTGCTCCTCGCACACCTCCGCGATGGGATCGGCGGGGTCGACGGCGGCGGTCGAGGTCGTGCCGATCGTGGCGCCGACCATGACCGGCCGGACGCCGGCGGCCTCGTCCTCCTCGAGGAGCCGCTCGAGGGCCGCCGGGTCCATGCGCAGCCCCTCGTCGGTCGGGACCTTCCGGACCCAGCGCTGGCCGATCCCCGCCGCGATCCCCGCCTTCTCGAGCGAGGAGTGGGCCTGCTCGGAGACGTAGACGGCCAGCGGCGGGAGCTCCTCGCGGCCCGCCAGACCGCGCTCGCGCGCCGCGACGCCCGCCGCCTCGCGGGCGGCGAGGAGGGCGGTGAAGCTGCTCTGCGAGGCCGTGTCCTGGATCACCCCGCGGAACGCGTCGGGGAGGCCGACCAGCCGCCGGAGCCACCCGGCCATCCGCGTCTCGAGCTCGGTGGCCGCGGGCGAGGTGCGCCACAGCATGGCGTTCTGGTTGAGGGCGGCCGCCACGAACTCGGCCAGCACGGCGGGCGGGGAGGCGGAGCTCGGGAAGTAGGCGAAGAAGCCGGGGTGGCACCAGTGGGTGAGGCCCGGGAGGACGACCCGGTCCAGGTCCTCGACCAGCGCCTCGAACGGCTCGCCCTCCTCGGGCGGCTCGGCCGGGACGAGCGAGGCGATCTCCCCCGGCCGCACCCGGGCCAGGACCTGGAGGTCCTCGATCCGGCGGCGGTAGCCGGCGATCCAGTCGGCGACCAGGTCGGCGGCCTCGCGGAACTCGTCGGACGTCATGCGGGGGTCCTCGTCCCGACCGGGCGCGTCGCGGGCGCCGCGCGCCGCGCCGTCGTGTCCGCCGGGCGTCATGCGCCCTTCCCGCCCGGCCGCACGGCCGTCACCAGGTGGCGCTCCTCGTCCAGCGCCCGCAGGCGGACGTCCTCGAGGCCGGCGTCCTCCAGCCAGCGCTCGTAGGTGGCCCGGTCGTAGGTGCGGCCGCCGTGCCGGCTGTTCAGCAGCATCGTGACCGCGAACAGGGCCGCGAAGGGGGCTTCCCCGCGCACGAAGTCCAGGATGGCCAGGATCCCTCCCGGCGCTACCGCGCCCGCCGCGTCGGTCAGGATCCGGGCGTTCGTCTCCGGGTCGTAGATGTGGGTGATGTTGGCCAGGAGGACGATGTCGAATCTCCCCTCCGGGAACGCCCCGGTGAAGTCCCCCGGGCGCAGCTCGATCGCGGGCTCGTCCTCCAGGCCGTAGGCGCCGGCCACGTGCTCGATGACCTCGGGACGGTCGAAGAGGACCGCCCGGAGCCCGCGGCGCACGAAGGCCCGGGAGAAGGTCCCCGGCCCGCCGCCCATGTCGAGCACGGTCTCCGCGTCCGGCGCCCGCTCCAGGCACGCGCGCACGGCCGCCTCCACGAGGGCAGGGCGCTTGTTGGCCATGGCCGCCATGAACGCGGGGACGTCCCCGCCCGGCGCGCGCTCCTCGGCGTCGGGGGCCGGCCCGCCGGTCCGGACCGCCTCCGGGAGGTCGGCCGTCCACCGCCGGAGGTTCGCGAGCCAGAAGCCGAGCGCGTCGCCCTCGAAGTCCGGCGTGTCCCGGGCCACGAGCCGGGCCCTCCCCACGCCGGTGAGGCGGGCGGCGCCGTCCTCGGTCCGCACGAGGCCCATGGCCTCCAGCGCGCCGAGCACGATCCCGACCCCGCGCTCGGAGAGCTCCAGCCGGGCGGCCAGCTCGGCCGCCGGGGCCGTCTCCTCGGCCAGCGCGTCCACGATCCCGAGGTGCAGGGCGGTGGCCGCGACCACCGCCCATTCGGCGCCGCGGCGGAAGCTCGCGAGGTCGGAGGGCGACGGGCCCCGGCGTCCGGGGCCGCCCGCGGGCGTGCCGTGCGGGGTCAGCGGACGAGCTCCGGGGACCGGCTGAGCACGAAGAAGACGAGCGCCGCGCCGGCCAGCGCCAGGTTCTTCATGAACTGCGCCTGCTCGGTCTGCTTGGCCTGCGGGTCCTCGACGGCCCAGAAGTCGTGCACGAGGAAGGCGGCCGGGAGGAGGAAGGCGATGAGGAGCCAGCTCCCGATCGAGACGAGCCACCACAGGAGGATGCTGACGCCGCCGGCAAGGATCATGAGCCCGCTGAAGGCCGTGAAGACCTTGGGCGCCGGGATCCCCTTGGAGCCCGCGTACTGGCTCATGCCCTCGAGCCGGGCGAAGTGGTTCAGCCCCGAGCCGATGAAGATCAGGGCGAACAGGATCCGTCCGATCCAGAACAGCACGCTCATCGATCACCTCGCTCTCGGAGTCGCGTTTGATGCGCGGTGGAGGCCCGCCGCGAGCCTGGTGCGGCGCGGCCTCCGGACCCGGGTCCGTGGCGCCGGGCTTCAGGCGTCGGCGGAGCCCCCGGGCTCCGGCCCGTGCGCCGGCAGCTCGTCCAGGAGCTCCACCGCCCGGCGCAGGTGGGGGATCACGATCGAGCCCCCGACCACGAGGCCGACATCGAAGACATCGAAGATCTGCGCGTCGGAGACGCCCTCCTCGCGGCACCGGATCACGTGGTACGCGATGCAATCGTCGCACCGGAGGACGAGCGAGGCGGCCAGCCCCAGCATCTCCTTGGTGCGGGGGTCCAGGGCCCCCTCCTCGTACGCGCGGGCGTCGAGCGCGAAGAAGCGCCGGATGCCCAGGTGCCCGGAGTCCAGGATCCTCTCGTTCATCCGCTCCCGGTACCGGCGGAACTCTTCCAGGCGCTCGCTCATACGTCCTCCTCGGAAAGGTCGGTGCGTGGCCGCTGCCCCGTCGGGTCGTCCGGGCGGGCTCCGGCCGTCGGCCGATGGCCCGCCCGGACGTCTGATCATGGCCGGGCGGCGCGGCGGGTGCCACCGGTCCGCCGTCTCCTTACCTTGAGCCGTCCATGACCCGGGTGACCTGCGACCAGGAGTTCGCGTCCATTCTCGACGGGTGCCTCGAGGCGCTCGGCGAGGAGGTGCACGCCGTCCAGGAGGAGCTGGCCCGGCGGGGCCTGGACGCGCCCCTCCCCGGCCGCGAGGGGCGGGTGCAGGACTCGGCGGGGGGGAGTTTCTTCTACGAGTGGAGGATCCCCGCGGGGACCTACGACATCCGCCCCGACGACGCCGTCCGCGTCCGCACGGAGACCGGGGAGGCCCAGGGCTTCGTCCTGGGCTATCACCGGGCGCGCTCGATGATCCGCGTGGCGGTGAGCGACTGGCTCGGGCGGCACCCCGAGCCCGTCGAGCTCGAGTTCGACCCCACCTGGCTCCTGGCCGCGCTGGCGGGTCGCCTGGAGGCGATCCTGGACGACCCCGGCGAGTACCATCCCGACACCGTCCTGCGCCTGTTCGGGCGTGCGTATCCCGAGCTGGGCGAGGAGGAGCCGGCGCTCGAGGACTCGGGCCGGCTGAACGCCTCCCAGCGCCACGCGCTCCGGCGGCTCCTCGGGAGCCAGGTGCACTTCGTGTGGGGACCGCCCGGGACCGGGAAGACGCTCCTCCTCGGGCACGCGGTGGCCGAGCTGGCCGAGCGGGGCTCGGTCCTGGTCGCGGCCACCACCAACGGGGCGCTGGACGAGGCGGCGGCGCGCACGGCCTCCGTGCTCGGGCGCGGAGCCGTCGAGGCCAACCGCATCATCCGGGTCGGGGCCGAGTACAGCGCCACGGGGGACCCGGCCCTCTCCCTGGACGCCGCCGTGGAGCGGCGCGTCCGGGCCGGCGCCGGAAAGGCGGCCGGGGCGGTCGAGGAGCTCGAGCGGGAGATGCTGAGCCCCGCGCAGAGGCGGGAGGCCGGCGGCATGCTCCGCACGCGGCACGCGCGTCTGATGGCCATGGCGCGCTCGTCCCGGGACGAGGACGCGCTCCGGCGCCTGGGCAGGATCTCGGGCGAGCTCCAGAAGCAGGCCCTCTTCGCCCTGCGGGAGGCGGACGTCGTGCTCACCACCCTGGCACGGCTGGCCGTGTGGGACGAGCTGGCCGCGCTCCGCTTCGACTCTCTCGTCCTGGACGAGGCGTCGGCGTCGCCGCTCCCGTACGTGGCGCTGGCCGCCGCGCAGACGGCGGGGCGGGCGGTGGCGATCGGGGACTTCCAGCAGCTCCCGGCCGTGGTGGTCTCGCGCGGCGAGTCGGCCGGGCGCTGGATGTCCCGGGACGCCTTCCGGGAGGCGGGGGTGATCGGGGACGCGCCGCCGGGCGAGATCGTCCTTCCGGCCGAGCACGACCGCCTGTGCGCCATGCTCACCGAGCAGTACCGCATGGCCCCCCGGGTCCGGGCCCTCGTGAGCGAGCTGTTCTACGGGGGGCGGCTCGAGGACGCCCGTGAGGTCCTCGAGCGGCGGGGACCGGCCCAGCCGCTCGTCCTCCTCGACACGGACTCCCTGGATCCCTCGGTGGACCGCGAGGAGGGCTCGCGCGCCAACGCCGAGCACGTGGAGGCGATCGTGCGCTTCCTGGAGGTGGCCGGGAAGGAGGGCATCCACGACGTGGCGGTGGTCGTGCCCTACCGCCTCCAGGCCCGGCGCATCCACGAGCTGGTGCGGACGCGGCTCGGGCGCGCGGCGCCCCGCGACCTCGAGGTGAGCACGGTCCACCGCTTCCAGGGCCGGGAGAAGAGCCTGGTCGTGTTCGACACGGTGGACGCGCCCCCCGACCGGAGCTGGTTCCTGCACGAGGGACGGAACCCCGACTTCCCGCGACTCCTCAACGTGGCCCTCTCCCGCACGCGCCACATGCTGGTCGTGGTCGCCGCGGTGGAGGGGCTGCGCCAGGTCCTCCCCGAGGAGGCGCTCCTCAACCGCGTGGTGCGCCGGATCCGCGAGAGCGGGGCCGTCCTGGACGCGAAGCGCATCGCCGACGCCCCCCGCCTGTTCCGCGAGGCGTCGTGAGGGCGGTCGTCCAGCGCGTGTCGCGGGCGGCCGTCCGCGTCGACGGGGAGGTCGTCGGCGAGGTCGGGACGGGCCTCCTCGTCCTCGCGGCCTTCGCCCCGGGCGACGGGGAGGAGGAGCTGGCGTGGATGGCCTCGAAGCTGGCGGGGCTCAGGATCTTCCCGGACGAGGACGGCCTCATGAACCGATCCACCCGCGACGCCGGGGGATCTCTCCTCGTGGTCTCGCAGTTCACGCTGTACGGCGACGTCTCCCGGGGCCGGCGACCCTCCTTCATCGGGGCGGCCGACCCGGACGAGGCCGAGCGGCTCTACGACCGCTTCCTGGAGCTGTGCGAGGAGACGGGGATTCCGGTGGAGAGCGGGACGTTCGGCGCCATGATGGACGTCGAGCTCGTGAACGACGGGCCCGTCACGCTGGTCGTCGACCGGGAGGCGTCGTGAGGCTCGGGGACCCGGCGGGGATGCGGGCCGCGTGACCTCCGCCGACCGCCGTCCCCCGGCCGTCGACCGCCCGATCCGCATCGGCGTGATCGGCTCCTCCTCCGCCGACGGCACGATCCGGACGGCGGCCCGTGGCGTGGGACGTGCCCTGGCCCTGGCGCGCGCCGTCACCGTGTGCGGCGGCCTCGGGGGGGTCATGGAGGCGGCGGCCGACGGCGCCGCGGCCGAGGGCGGCCTCGTCCTGGGCTTCCTGCCGGGGACGGCCGCGGCCGCCGCCGCCCCCGGCGTGAGCCTCCCGGTGCCCACCGGGCTCGGCGAGGCGCGGAACGTGCTCGTGGTCCGGGCCTCGGAGGCGGTCGTGGCGGTGGCGGGCGCTTGGGGGACCCGCAACGAGGCGGCGCTGTGCATGAAGCTCGGCGTCCCCCTGGTGGGCCTGCTGGACGATCTCGGGGAGGCGTTCCCCATCGAGCGCTTCACCGATCCCGACGCGGCGGTGGCTCGCGCGCTGGAGCTGGCGATCGGGGCGCGGCGCGGAGCAACCGAAGACGAGAGGAAGAGGACCCGATGACGGCATATCTGCTCCTGGCGACGGTGCTGGTGGCGCTCATCGTGAGCGTCGTGGCCACGGCCGTTCGCGACCGGGCCGACACCGAGATGAGCGAAGGGCTCCCGACCCCCGAGGCCCGCGAGCGCGAGGCCATCGAGGCGTTGCGGGAGCTCGAGTTCGACTACGAGACCGGGGTCGTGACGGAGGAGGAGTATCGCCGCCGTCGCCCGATCCTGGCCCGCGAGGCGGTCGACGCCCACGAGGCCGCCGGCGGGGCGGGCGAGGCGCCGGAGCCCACCCGCGAGGCGGAGGACGGCGGTGCGGGCGCGGACCGGGAAGCGGCGGGAGAGGCTCCCTCGGCGTGCCCCTCGTGCGGGGCGTCCCTCAAGCCCGGCGCGAACTTCTGCGCCCGCTGCGGCGTGCCGGTGGCGGGTCGTGATGGAGGCTCGGACCGGCCGGCCGCGGGCGGCGGGGGGACGGAGCCGACCGGCCGCCGGACGGCGGAAGGCCGGTGAGCCCCGGGCGCCCCCCTGTCGACCTCCGCTCGGACACCGTCACCCGCCCCACTCCCGGGATGCGCCGGGCGATGGCCGAGGCGGAGGTGGCCGACGACGTCATCGGGAAGGACCCCACCGCGGCGCGTCTCGAGGAGCGGGTCGCCGACCTCCTGGGGAAGGAGGCGGCGCTGTTCTTCCCCTCGGGCACGCAGGCCAACCAGGCCGCGATCCTCCTCCTGGGCCGTTCGGGGACCGAGGCGGTGTGCGAGGGGGAGGCGCACGTCTTCCACTACGAGTACGCGGACGCGGCCTTCCTGTCGGGGATGCAGCTCCGGACCGTGCCCTCCGACCGCGGAAGAGTCGAGCGCGAGGCCTACGAGGCCGCGATCCGGCCCGGGGATCCCCACCAGCCGACCACGAGCCTCCTGTGCCTGGAGAACACCCACAACATGCACGGGGGCGTGGTCGTGCCGCTCGAGCGGATGCACGGGGTGCGCGAGCTGGCGGACGAGCGCGGCCTCCCCGTCCACCTGGACGGCGCGCGGCTGTGGAACGCCTCGGCCGCGAGCGGCGTCGAGCCGGCCGAGTACGCGGCCTGCGCCGACACCGTGATGGTCTCCCTCTCCAAGGGCCTCGGCTGTCCGATCGGCTCGATGCTCGCCGGAAGCCGCGAGCACATCGAGGCGGCCTGGTTCGCGAGGAAGCGCCTCGGGGGAGGGATGCGGCAGGTGGGGATCATCGCGGCCGCGGGGCTGTGGGCGCTCGACCACCACCTGGACCGCCTCCCCGAGGACCACGAGCGCGCCCGGAAGCTGGCCGAGGGCTGCGCGACCATCGAGGGGATCCGGGCCGACGCGCCGGAGACCAACATCCTGATGATCCACCTCGAGGAGGAAGCGCCGGACCCCGCGGAGGTCTCGCGGCGGCTCGAGGAGCGCGGGGTCCTCATCTCGCCCGCCGGCCCCCGCCGACTGCGGGCGGTCACCCACCTGGACGTGGACGACGGCGGGATCGAGCGGGCCCTGGCGGCCCTGCGCGAGGCGCTGGGCCGAGACCGCGGCCCGGCGCAGACGGCGCGGAGCGGGCCGTCCGCCGCACGGGGCGGGCGAGGGGACCGCTGCACCGGGACCCCGCCTCACCGATGAGGCGCGATTGACGCCGCTTCCGACCTTCTCGCGGGCCCCGTGGAGCCGTCCGGAGGGGACCCGAACAAATTGCGAAGGGTCGTCCGGGCGCGTATACTTGGGAGCCCGGTCCACGGCGCCGCCGCCGTCCGCCGCGCGGACGGCCGGCCGGGCCGTGGCCGGACCTCCGGGAACGACGTTCGGCAGGTTACCGACAGGCACAGACGGGGAGCTTCGATGGCCGTAGAGCTGACCGACGAGAAGAAGAAGGCGCTCGACGTCGCGATCAACCAGATCGAGCGTCAGCACGGAAAGGGCGCGATCATGCGGCTGGGGGCCGAGGGAGCCCGGGTGAAGACGGAGTCGATCTCCACGGGGGCGATCAACCTGGACCACGCCATCGGGATCGGGGGCGTGCCCCGCGGCCGGGTGTCCGAGATCTACGGTCCGGAGGCCTCGGGGAAGACGACCCTCACCCTGCACGTCATCGCCAACGCCCAGAAGGGGGGAGGCGTGGCGGCCTTCATCGACGCCGAGCACGCGCTCGACGTCCAGTACGCGGAGCGGCTCGGGGTCGACACCGAGAACCTCCTCGTCTCCCAGCCCGACACGGGCGAGCAGGCGCTCGAGATCGCCGAGGTCCTGGTGCGCTCGGGCGTGCTGGACGTGGTGGTCGTGGACTCGGTCGCCGCGCTCGTCCCGCGGGCGGAGATCGAGGGCGAGATGGGCGACGCGCACGTGGGGCTCCAGGCCCGGCTCATGTCCCAGGCCATGCGGAAGCTCACCGGCGCCATCGGCCGCTCGCGCACGGCGCTCATCTTCACCAACCAGATCCGAGAGAAGATCGGCGTCATGTTCGGCAACCCGGAGACGACCTCGGGCGGCCGGGCGCTCAAGTTCTACGCGTCCCTCAGGCTCGACATCCGCCGCATCGCCTCCATCAAGGAGGGGAACGAGCAGATCGGGAACCGGACACGCGTGAAAGTGGTGAAGAACAAGTGCGCCGCCCCCTTCAAGCAGGCCGAGTTCGACATCATGTACAACGAGGGGATCAGCAACGAGGGTCTCCTCATCGACCTCGGCGAGGAGTTCGGCGTCGTGGACCGGGCGGGCGCCTGGTATTCCTACGGGGAGGACGTCCGCCTGGGGCAGGGCCGGGAGAACTCCAAGACGTTCCTTAAGGAGAACCCGGACATCGCCCGGGAGATCGAGCACAAGATCAAGGTGGAGATGGGCCTCCGGAAGCCGGACGCCGCCGACGAGGGCGAGGAGGAGCCCGAGGAGGCGGAGGAGGACTGAGACCGCCGGGCGCCCGTCGCCGGCCCGCCACCGCGCCCGGCCGGGACCCGCGTCCGGCCCGCCGGGCCGCCTGAGGGCCTCCCGTGTCCGGGGAGGATGACCCGCGCGAGGAAGCGCTCCGCCGCGCCTTCGGCTACCTGGCCCACCGTTCGAGGAGCCGCGCCGAGCTCGAGCGGTACCTCTCCCGCCGCGGCTACGCCGACGCCGTCGTGGCGTCGGTGCTGGCCCGCTGCGAGGATCTGGGCTACGTGGACGACCGCGAGTTCGCCGCCTCCTGGGTCCGGGACCGCATCCGCCTCAAGCCCCGCGGGATCGCCCGCCTGAGGTCGGAGCTCCGGAAGAAGGGGGTCCCGGCGTCCGACGCGGAGGCCGGGATCGCCCGCGCCTTCGGCGAGGAGGGCGTCACCGAGCGCGACCTCCTCGAGCGCGTCGCCGAGAAGCGGTGGCGCACGCGGCGCACGGACGATCCCGTGAGGGTCCGCCGCCGGCTGTCGGGCTACCTGCAGCGGCGGGGCTTCCCGGGACACGCGATCCGGGAGGTCGTGGACCGGCTCGTGGCGGAGCTGGAGGCGTAGCTAGCCTTCCTCGACCGGCCTGAACGCGCCTCGCTCGACGTCGAGGGCCTCCACCCGACCCTCCCCGATGTAGTAATGCCAGCCGTGCAGGGAGAGGGTCCCGGCGTCGACCCGCTCGCGGACGGCGGGGTAGCCGGTCAGCCGGTCGACCTGGAGGGCGATGCTCCGCCGCTCGGTCCGCCGCAGGAGCTCCTCCTCGACCGGTCCCTCGACCGCGGCCTCGCGCCCGAGCTCGAGCCACCGCTCCAGGTTGGGCGCGCTCACGGCCGGCGGCTCGTACAGGGCGCGGACCGCGCCGCAGTGGCTGTGGCCGCACACCACCACGTCGGCCACCTCGAGGACCCGGACCGCGTACTCGATGGCCGCTCCCGTCCCGTGCTCTCCGCCTTCGGGGTCGAAGGGCGGGACGAACGCGCCGACGTTGCGGGCCACGAACAGGTCTCCGGGACCGGCGTCGGTGAGCAGGTCGGGCAGGACGCGAGAGTCCGAGCACCCGATGAACAGCGTGCGGGGCCGCTGGCCCTCGGCCACGAGCCGCTCGAAGTGTTCGCGGTACTTCGGGAACGCCTCCCGCCGGAAGCGGCCAAGTCCCCGGATCAGCTGCTCGGCCATCGTGTCTCCTCCTCTCGCGGCATCGGTTCTATGCGATCGTCGGCGCGTCGCGGTCCGGGCCGGCCGGCGCGCGCCGCCGGACTCTGCCCTCCGGCACCGGCGACACCCGCTCGCCGGGCCGACCGAAGGTAGCGGATCGTGGCCGGAACCCGAACGGGGTCCCGGAGCGGGTCGTGCGCGCCCGCCCGCCGACCCGCTAGTTTCCGGTCTTCCGCCCGCGGCGTCCGCACGCTTCCTGCACCCGCAGGACACGCGCGGGCGCTCCGGTGTACGGACATTTCGACGCCGCCGACCGGCGCCGGTCGGTCACGCGCGCCGCGCGCCGCGCCGCGCCGACGAGACAGCCACGGGAGAGCGATGCAGACGGCCGAGATCCGCCAGCGGTTCATCGACTACTTCGAGCGACACGGACACGAGCACCTGCCCTCCAGCTCGCTGGTGCCCGCCGACGACCCGACGCTCCTGTTCACGAACGCCGGGATGGTGCAGTTCAAGCGCTCCTTCCAGGGCGAGGTGGCGCCGCCCGCCCCGCGGGCCGTGACGGTCCAGAAGTGCCTGCGCGTCAGCGGGAAGCACAACGACCTCGAGGAGGTCGGGCGCACGGCCCGCCACCACACGTTCTTCGAGATGCTCGGCAACTTCTCCTTCGGGGACTACTTCAAGAGCGAGGCGATCCGGTTCGCGTGGGAGTTCGTGACCGGGGAGCTCGGCCTCGAGCCGGAGCGCCTGTGGGCCACCGTGCACGTCTCCGACGACGAGGCCCGTGAGATGTGGCTCGAGACGTCGTCGCTCCCCGGGAGCCGCGTCCTCAAGCTGGGCGACGCGGAGAACTTCTGGCAGATGGGGGAGACCGGCCCCTGCGGACCGTGCTCCGAGCTCCACTACGACCTCCGTCCCGAGAGCGCCACGCGGGACCTCGCGCCGGAGGAGTTCCTGGCCCTGGGCGAGGCGGACCGCTTCATGGAGATCTGGAACCTGGTGTTCATGCAGTACGACCGGGACGAGAGCGGGGAGGACCACCCGCTCCCGGCGCCCTCCATCGACACCGGGGCGGGTCTCGAGCGGATCGCGGCCATCCTCCAGGGCGCGCGCACGAACTACCACACGGACCTTTTCCTCCCGATCATCCACGAGGCCGAGGAGATCGTCGGGCTCGAGTACCCGATGGAGCCCGAGCGCTGGGAGGAGGGCCTCTCCTTCCGGGTCCTGGCCGACCACGCCCGCGCCGTGGCCTTCCTCCTCGCGGACGGCGTGTTCCCGTCGAACGAGGGCCGGGGCTACGTGCTCCGCCGGATCCTGCGGCGGGCCGGCCGCCACGCCTGGCTCCTGGGCCGGCGCGACCCGACCCTGGACCGGCTGGTGGGCGTCGTGATCGACCGGATGTCGGACGTGTATCCCGAGCTCGGGGCGCGCCGCGAGCACCTGGTGAGCACCACCCGGGCCGAGGAGGAGCGCTTTCTGGACACGATCGACGAGGGGATGCGCCGCTTCGAGGAGATCGCGCCCGAGGGGGAGACCGGGACGATCCCCGGGGACGAGGCGTTCCGGCTCTACGACACGTTCGGCTTCCCGCTCGACCTCACCGAGCTCATGGCCGAGGACCGCGGCTGGGCCGTGGACGAGAAGGGCTTCCACCGCGCCCTCGAGGAGCAGCGCGAGCGCTCCAGGGAGGACCGGGCGCGCACCGGCACGGCGGGCGGGGGCGCCGGTCTGGGAGCCCTGGCCGCCGAGGGCGAGCAGGAGTTCGTGGGCTACAGGGAGCTGTCGGTCGAGACGCCCGTGCTGGCGGCCACCCGGCTCGACGGCCGGGACGTCCTCATCCTCGAGCGCAACCCGTTCTACGCCGAGGCGGGCGGTCAGGTGAGCGACCGCGGCCGCATCAGGGGCGACGGCTGGGAGCTCGAGGTGGGCGAGGTCGTCCGCAACGAGCGCGGCCAGGTGGTCGTCGCCGGCGAGCCCGTCGTGGGCGAGCCGCCCGAGGAGCCCGGCGTGGTCGAGGCCGAGGTCGAGGCGGAGACCCGCCGCGACACGGAGCGGAACCACACGGCGACCCACCTCCTCCACGCGGCGCTCCGTGCCGTCCTGGGCGAGCACGTCCAGCAGGCCGGCTCGCTGGTGGCGCCCGACCGGCTGCGCTTCGACTTCAGTCACCGCGGTCCGATGACCCCGGAGGAGCGGCGCGAGGTCGAGCGCCGGGTGAACCGGGCCATCTGGGCCAACGCCCCGGTCGAGGCGCACCACGAGGGCTACCGGCAGGCCATCGAGTCGGGCGCGATGGCCCTGTTCGGCGAGAAGTACGGGGACGAGGTCCGGGTCATCCGCATTCCCGGGATCAGCGCCGAGCTGTGCGGGGGCTGCCACGTCCGGAGCACGGGCCAGATCGGGCTCTTCCGGATCGTCTCGGAGACGGGCGTCGCCGCGGGCATCCGCCGGATCGAGGCGGTCACCGGGCCCGCGGCCTACGAGCGCGTGGTCGAGGACGAGGACCGGCTGGCCGACCTCTCCGGTCGGCTCGGCGTGCCGGCGGCGGACCTCGGCCGCCGCGTGGAGGACCTCCTGGAGGAGCGCGATCGTCTCCGGAAGGCGGCCGAGAAGGAGCGGCGGGCCTCGACCACCGACCTCGCCGCCGAGCTGGTGCGGGAGGGGGAGGAGCGCGATGCCGCGCGGCTGGTGATCCGCGGCGGGATCGAGCTTCCGCCCGGCACCGAGCTCCCCGCGTTCGGCGACCGGCTCCGCGACGCGCTCGGCTCGGGCGCCGCGCTCGTGCACGTCACGGTGGGCGGAGAGGACAAGCAGGCGTTCCTGGCCGTGGTCACCGACGACTGGATCGGTCGGGGGCTCAGGGCGGGCTCGCTGGTGCAGGCCGCGAGCGGCGCCACCGGCTCGGGGGGCGGCGGGCGCCCGCACCTGGCGCAGGGTGGGGTCGGCGACCCCGGGAAGGTCGAGGCGGGGCTCGAGGCGGCGCGGAAGGTCGCGCTCGAGGCCATGTCGGGCGCGCTCCAGGCCGGCTCGGGGGAGGAGCGGGCGTGAGCGAGGCTCCGGCCGCGGGCCCGGGGGATCGCGCGCTGACGTGGGTCGAGGCGCGGCTCGGGGACGTCCACCCGGAGCTGGCCGAGGCGGTCCGGCGCTGCGTGGGCGAGGTCCGGGTCACGGAGTCCGCCACGTCCGTGGCAGAGGCCCTGGCCGACGCCGCCGCGGCCGAGCTCCAGTCGGTGGCTCGCGGGGCGCAGGACCGGGCGGCCGCGGTGCGGCTCCTGGCCGCCGACGCCGTCCTCACCTACGCGTTCGAGGCCGTGGCGGAGGAGGGCGGCGATCCCGCCGCCCTCGCCGAGCGGGTCGGTCCCCGGGGCACGCTGGGTCGGGCCCTGGCCGAGGCCGCCCGGACGGCCGGGGAGGCCGGGTGAGCGGCGTCCCCGGATTGGCGGACATCCATTGCCACCTCGTCCCGGGGGTGGACGATGGGGCGGAGACCCTGGAGGATGCGCTCGGCTGGCTGGAGACCTACGAGCAGGACGGGATCACGCGCGTGGCCACCACGCCCCACCTCCCGGCCCGGCTGGCCGATTCGGATTACCGGAGGCGGGTGGAGAGCCGCTTCGCGGAGCTCCGGCGTGCGGCCGCCGACCGGGGGATCGGCGTCGAGCTGAGCCTGGCCTACGAGGTCCGGATGGACGGTGCCCCGCTCGACCCGGCCGACGAGGGGCTGTGGCTCGGGCCCGGCCGTCACGTGCTCGTCGAGTTCCAGGGGCTCAGCTTCCCGGCCGAGCCCGACCGCGAGCTGTCGGCAGTGCGCGAGGCGGGCCTGGTGCCCGTCCTGGCGCACCCGGAGCGCTACGATGGGATCGGGAAGGCCGAGCCGTGGCTCGCGCGCTGGCGGGAGCGCGGGGTCGTCCTCTGCGCCAACGCGGGGAGCCTGTGGGGCGGATACGGCCCCGAGCCCGCGCGCGTCTCCCGCGGCATGCTGGCCCGGGGCGAGGCCGACGTCATCGGCTCGGATCACCACGCCCGGCCGCACCGCTCGGACTCGGTGCGGGAGGCGCGCGCGCTCCTGGCCGCGAGCGGGCACGCGAAGGCGGCGGATCGGCTCGTCTCGGAGAACCCCCTGGCGCTCCTCGCGGGCCGGGAGCTGCGCCCCGTGCCGCCGGTGCGGGTCGAGCAGGAGGAGGCCGGCGGGTCCCCCAGGCGCTGGTGGGAGGGGATCCTCGGAGCAGGCGGGACCTGAGGTGGGGGAGGGCTTCCTCGCGGCTCACCTGGCCCGGCTGCGGGCCGGCCTCGAGTCCGCCGCCGCGCTGGACGAGGTCGCGGAGGCGTACGCCGACCGCGTGCTGGAGACGATCCGCGGAGGCGGCCGGATCCTCCTGTTCGGAAACGGCGGGAGCGCCGCCATGGCGGAGCACGTGGCGGCCGAGTACATGGTGCGCTTCCGCCGTGAGCGAAGGGCCCTCCCGGCGGTGGCGCTCACGGCCGGATCCCCGCTCCTGACGGCGGCCGCCAACGACCTGGGCTACGAGGAGGCCCTCTCCCGGATCGTGCGCGGCCTGGCCCGGCCCGGGGACCTCCTGGTCCTCCATTCCACGAGCGGGGAGTCGGAGAACCTGGTCCGCGCCGCGACGGCCGCCCGGGAGATGGGAGTGGCGACCGTGGGCGTCCTGGCCCGCGGCGGCGGGCGCCTGGCGGGGCTCGTGGACCTGGCCGTGGTCGTCCCCGCCGACGACACGGCGCTCGCGCAGGAGATGCAGATGGCGCTCGAGCACGCGGTGGTCGACCGCGTGGAGGAAGAGGTGGCTCGATCCGAGGGCGAAGAGGAGGACGCGGGATGAGCGATGGCGTGCTGGGCCTGCCCGGGCTGGCCGGGAAGCGGGCGCTCGTGACGGGCGGCTCGCGGGGGATCGGACGCGCCACCGTGCGCATGCTGGCGGCCGCCGGCGCCTCGGTGGGGATCTCCTACCGCTCCGACCACGCGGCCGCCGGGGAGACGCTCGAGGAGGCGGCCGGGGCCGGAGAGGCCTTCCGCCGGGTGGCGGCGGAGGGGTTCCTCCTCCGCTCGCCGGGGGTGGGCGAGGACCGGACCCCGGAGCCGAAGCGCGGCCCCGGCTTCTGGAAGCACGCCGGCGACCTCTCCCGCGAGGACGAGGCCGAGGCCCTGTTCGAGCGGGTCGACGAGGAGTTCGGCGGTCTGGACCTGTTCGTGGGAAACGCCGGGATCTGGAACGTCGAGCCCCGGACGATCGACGAGCTGCCGTCCGCGGAGTGGCGGCGGATGATGTCCGTCAACCTGGACTCGATCTACTACACGACGCGCGAGGCCGTCCGGCGCATGGGGCGCGGCGGCCGGATCGTCCTCCTCTCGTCCACCGCGGGCCAGCGGGGCGAGCCGGGGCACGACCACTACGCCGCCTCCAAGGGGGCCATCATCTCGCTCACCAGGTCCCTGGCCAGGGAGCTCGGCCCCAGGGGCATCACGGTGAACTCGGTGGCGCCCGGGTGGGTCGACACGGACATGAGCGCGCCGGTTCTCGGAACGGCCGGAGGAGAGGAGATGGAGGAGATCCTGGCCGAGATCCCGCTCCGCCGGGTGGCCACCGCGGGGGACGTGGCCGGCGCCATCGTCTTCCTCCTCAGCGACCTCGCACGCCAGGTCAACGGCGAGATCCTGAACGTGAACGGCGGCAGCGTGGTGTGCGGGTAGACTCGATCGAGCTCCACCCGCCCGAGGGGCTCCTCGAGGTGGCGCGCCGGCTGGAGGAGCGCGGTCACGAGGCATGGGCCGTCGGGGGCGCCGTGCGGGACGAGCTGGCCGGGCACCCGCGGGCCGACTGGGACCTGGCCACCGGCGCCCGACCCCGGGAGGTCCGCTCGCTCTTCCGCCGCACCGTTCCGATCGGGATCGAGCACGGGACGGTGGGCGTGATCGCCTCCGACGGGGTCATGTACGAGGTGACCACCTTCCGCCGCGACGTGGAGACGGATGGCCGCCACGCCGTCGTCGAGTTCGCCTCCACCCTGGAGGAGGACCTGGCCCGCCGCGACTTCACGATCAACGCGCTGGCCTGGAGGCCGGCCACGGGCGAGCTCCGCGACCCGTACGGGGGACGCGAGGACCTGGCCGGAGGCGTCCTCCGCGCGGTCGAGGACCCCTCGAGCCGCTTCGCCGAGGACTACCTGCGGGTGCTCCGCGGCCTGCGCTTCGCCGGCCGCTTCCGGCTGGAGATGGAGCCCGACACCGCGCGGGCGCTGTCGGCGGCCGTGCCGGGGACGGAGGAGCTCTCGGCCGAGCGGGTGCGCGAGGAGCTCGTGAAGGTGCTCTCCGGCCCGCGCCCCTCGGCCGCGCTCCGGCTGTACGCCGAGCACGGCATCCTCGAGGTGTGGTATCCCGAGCTGTCGCGGGCGGCGGCCGAGGACCCCCGCTGGGAGATCGACCTCGGGGCCGTGGACGCCATCCCGGCCGGGCGCTCCGGCGTGCGGCTGGCGCGGCTCCTGGTCGGCGTGGGTGGGGACGAGGACGAGCGCCGCGAGCGGGCCGGCCGGGTCCTGGAGCGGCTCAAGTTCTCCAACGCCGACACCGAGCGGGCGGCCCACCTGGTGGCCGCCTACGAGCCGCTCCCGGCGCCCACCGACTCGGACGCCCAGGTGCGCGAGTGGCTGTCGCGGGTGGGCGAGGAGGACGTGCGCGACGTCCTCCGCATGCACGTCGCCACCGCGCGCGCCGGCGGGGCCAGCGAGCGCGGCCGCTACCTGGTCTTCCTGTGGCGGAGGGTGCACGACCAGATCCTGTCCCATCCTCCCCTCACGCGCTCCGACCTGGCGGTGGACGGAAACGACCTCCTGGCGCTCGGGGTCGAGCAGGGACCGGGTCTCGGAATCCTCCTGGAGGAGCTCCACGCCAGGGTCCTCGAGGATCCGTCGATGAACGAGCGAGAGACGCTGCTCGAGGTGGCCCGCGAGCTGGCGGGGATGGCGGGGCTCCTCGAGACGGAGGAGGAGGGCGCGTGAGGCCCGGGGCGCTCCGATGAGCCGCGAGCCGAGCCTGTTCGGCCCGGACGCCGGCCGACGCGAGGGCGGAGGGAAGGGCGCCCCCGGCGCGCCCGGGCCGTGGACGGCCGCCGCCGACGCCCCCCTGGCCGCCCGCATGCGGCCCCGGACCCTGGACGAGTTCGTCGGGCAGGAGGAGGTGGTCGGCCCCGGCGCGCCGCTCCGCGAGCTCATCCGCCACGACCGCGTCCCGAGCCTCATCCTGTGGGGCCCGCCCGGGTGCGGGAAGACCACGCTCGCGGGGATCGTGGCCCACGCCACCGACTCGGCGTTCGAGCCGTTCAGCGCCGTGACCGAGGGTATCGCCCGCGTCCGCGAGCTCATCGAGCAGGCCCGGGAGCGGAAGCGCGCCACCGGCCGGGACACGATCCTGTTCGTGGACGAGATCCACCGCTTCAACCGGGCGCAGCAGGACGCCTTCCTCCCCCACGTCGAGGCCGGGACGATCACGCTCATCGGGGCGACCACCGAGAACCCGAGCTTCGAGGTCGTGGGCCCGCTCCTCAGCCGGGCCCGTGTCTTCGTGCTCCACGCGCTCACGCCCGCCGATGTCGCGGCGCTGTGCCGCCGGGCCCTCGAGGACCCCGAGCGGGGCCTCGGAGGGAGGGACGTCTCGATCGAGGAGGATGCGCTCTCCCGCCTCGCGGAGGCCGCGGACGGGGACGCGCGCCGCGCCCTGAACGCGCTCGAGACGGCAGCCGAGCTGGCGGGCCCGGGCGGGACGATCCGGACGGAGGAGGTCGAGGGGGCGCTCCAGCGCCGCTTCCCGCGCTACGACAAGAGCGGGGAGGAGCACTACAACCTCATCTCCGCCCTCCACAAGGCCGTGCGGGGATCGGACGCCGACGCGGCTCTCTACTGGCTGGCGCGCATGCTGGAGGGCGGGGAGGACCCCCTCTACCTGGCCCGCCGGATCGTGAGGATGGCCTCCGAGGACGTGGGCCTTGCCGACCCGCGGGCGCTCCGCGTGGCGCTGGCCGCCAGGGACGCCTACCACTTCCTCGGCTCGCCCGAGGGGGATCTGGCCCTGGCCGAGGCGGTGGTCTACCTGGCCGCCGCGCCCAAGTCCAACCGCGTCTACAGGGCCTTCGGCGAGGCCCGGAGGGCGGCCCGCGACACGCCGGCCGCACCTGTGCCTCTCCACATCCGGAACGCCCCCACCGGGCTCATGGAGGAGCTGGGCTACGGCGAGGGCTACCTGTACGACCACGACTGGGAGGGCGGCGTGGCCCCCCAGGGCTACCTCCCCGAGAGCCTCGAGGGCCGGCGCTTCTACGAGCCGGGCGATCGAGGCGCCGAGCGGGAGGTGGCCGAGCGGCTGGGCCGCATCGCAGAGCTCAGGGCGAAGGCCCGCGCGCGCCGGAAAGCTCGAAAAGAGGAGACCGGCCCAGACGGCGGCCAGGCCGGCGGGCGGCAGGACCCGCCCCCACGGATTCGTGTAGCAGAAGACGATGAGAGCGGCTCCGGCCGCTGATCCCGGGCCCGCGAGGAGGTAGATTCCCGACTCGATGATCGACGTGAAGGAGCCCGACGAGCGCGCCCTCCTGGTGGGCGCGCCCCCTCTCGAGCGGCCGCGGGAGCTCGTCGACGAGCACCTGGCCGAGCTCACCCGACTCGCCCACACCGCCGGCGCCGCCGTCGTCGGCGCCCTGGTCCAGCGCCTGGACTCCCCGAACCCGGCCACCTACATCGGCTCGGGGAAGCTGGACGAGCTCCGCCGCATGGCGCGCGAGCGCGGCGCCTCCCTGGTCATCTTCGACGAGGACCTCTCGCCGGCGCAGGGCTCCGCCATCGAGGAGCACATCGGCGTGCGGGTGATGGACCGCACCGAGCTCATCCTGGACATCTTCGCCCTCCGGGCCCGGACGTCGGAGGCCAAGCTCCAGGTCGAGCTGGCGCAGCTCCAGTACATGCGGCCCCGCCTGAAGCGGATGTGGACCCACCTGTCGCGCACGGCGGGCGGCATCGGCGCGCGCGGTCCCGGCGAGCAGCAGCTCGAGACGGACCGCCGCCTCATCGACCGGAGGATCTCGCGGCTGGGCGGGCGGTTGGAGGAGATCGCGAAGTCCCGGGACACTCAGAGGAAGGGGCGCAGGGAGGCGTTCCAGGTGGCCCTCGTGGGGTACACGAACGCCGGAAAGTCCTCCATTCTGCGCGGACTCTCGGGGAGCGACCTGTTCGTCGAGGACCAGCTCTTCGCCACGCTCGACTCGGCCACCCGCTCGGTGGACCTCGGGGAGGGTTACGAGGCGCTGGTGACCGACACGGTCGGCTTCATCCGCAAGCTCCCCCACCACCTCGTCGCATCCTTCCGGGCCACCCTCGAGGAGGTGCGGGAGGCCGACCTCCTCCTGCACGTCATCGACGCCTCGGCCCCCGACTGGGAGCACCAGGCCGAGGCCGTGAACGGGGTCCTGCGCGACATGGACACGCAGGGGAGCTCGGTCCTCCTCGTCTTCCACAAGGTCGACCGCCTGGACGAGGGGCGGCAGCGTGCGCTGCACGAGCGCGCGACGGCTCTCCTGGGCCCGCACGTGCTCACCACGGTCGAGGAGTCCGGCGGGCTGGAGCCGCTCCGCGACGTGATCCGGGCCCGGATCCGCTCCCGGCGGCCCACGGTGCGCCTGGTCCTCCCGGCGGGGGATGGTCGCACGCTGGCCGAGGCGTACCGGGAGGGCGAGGTCCTGAGCCGCGAGCAGAACGGGACCGAGATCGTGATCACCGCCCGGGTTCCCGAGGCGATCGTCGGTCGGTGGGAGGGCCAGGAGGGCCTGCGCGTCGACCGGCAGGACGCGGCGTGAGGACGGGCCGGCCGTGACGGCCGGCCGGACCGCGGACGGCGGCCGGCTGGTGATCGTCGGTCCCGGCCGGGTCGGGCTGTCGCTCGCCGCGGGCCTGGCCGACTCCGTGCCGCTCGCGTCCGTGGAGGTGAGGGGGCGGAGCGAGGGTCGGCCCTCCTTCCTGGAGGGCCGACCCGAGATCGTCTTCGGCCTCGGGCCCATGGACGCCGTCACGCCCGGGACGTGGCTGGTGCTCGCGGTGCCGGACGACGCCCTGGAGGAGGCGGCCCGGGAGTGGGCGGCGTCGGGTCGGCCGGCCGTCCCGGCCGTCGCCCTCCACACGAGCGGCGTGCATCCCGCCTCCGTCCTCGCTCCCCTCGGCGATCTGGGGGCGAGCGTGGCGGCCTGGCATCCCCTGACGGCGGTGGCCCGCCCCGACTCACGGGCGCTCCGCGGCGTGACGTGGGGGCTGGAGGGGGACGAGGCGGCCCGGGAGGTCGCCGGACGGCTGACCAGGGCGCTGGACGGCAGGACGCTCCCGGTCGCGTCCGGGGAGCACGCCCGCTACCATGCCGCCGCGGTCTTCGCCTCGAACTTCCTCGTGGCCTGCCTCGCCGCCGCCGCCGACGAGCTGCGGGCGGCCCTGGAGCCGGGCGCGTCCGCCGGGGTCCGGGACCTCCTCCCGCTGGCCCGGGCCGCCCTGGCGCAGGTGGAGCGGGACGGGCTGGAGACGGGCCTCACGGGGCCGGTGGCCCGCGGCGACCCGGGCACGGTGCGCGCCCACCTGGCGGTGCTGCCTCCGGAGCGCCGGTCGCTCTACCGGGGGCTGGCTCGCGAGTTGCTCCGCCTGGCCGCTCCGGGACTCCCCCCGGAGCGCGCGGCGGAGCTGGCGGAGGCGCTGGCCGCGGAGGACGCCGAGGCCCTAAGCCGATCCGAAGAGGGGCATCCATGAGGCTCTGCATCAACGTCGATCACGTGGCCACCGTGCGTCAGGCGCGGAGGACCGACGAGCCCGACCCGGTCCGGGCCGCGGTGCTGGCCGAGCTGGGCGGGGCCGACGGGATCACGGTCCACCTGCGGGAGGACCGCCGCCACGTTCAGGAGCGGGACGTCGAGCTCCTCCTGGCCACGGCGCGCACGGGGGTGAACCTGGAGCTGGCCGCCGCCGACGAGATCCTGGGCCTGGCCGAGCGCTGGAGGCCGCAGCAGGCCACCCTCGTCCCGGAGCGGCGCGAGGAGGTCACGACCGAGGGCGGGCTCTCTCTCTCGGGGACGGGCGCGGGCCGGATCCGCGGAGCGCTGGAGCGGCTCGCGGGGGCCGGGATCCGCACGTCCCTGTTCATCGATCCCGACCCCGCGGCGATCGATGCCGCCGCGGAGCTCGGCACGGTCGCGGTCGAGCTCCACACGGGCGAGTACGCCGACGCCGCGGACGCGGGCGAGCGCGAGGCGCAGCTGGAGAGGCTCCGCGCCGCCGCCGCCCGCGCCCGCGAGGCCGGCCTCGCGGTGCACGCAGGACACGGCCTCACCTACGAGAACGTTACATCGGTCGCCGCGCTCGCCGAGTGCGAGGAGGTCAGCATCGGGCACGCCATCGTGAGCCGCGCCCTCCTCGTCGGCATGGAGGCCGCCGTGCGCGACATGCGGCGGCTCGTGGACGAGGCGCGGCGGTACCGCGAGTGAAGGAGCACCGCGGCAAGTTCCTCTTCGGCCTCGTCGTCACGGTCGCCCTCCTGTGGTGGGCGCTCCGGGACGTCTCGCCGGGGAGGGTGCTGGACCTCGTCGGGGGAGCGAGGCCCGGGTGGCTGGCGGCGATGGTCGTGGCCGCCACGGGCGCGTTCCTCCTCCGGGCGCTGCGCTGGCGGGTCCTCCTCCTCCCCGAGTATCCGGACACCGGGCTCCACGCCCGCTTCGCCGCCGTGTGCGTCGGCTTCATGGTGAACAACGTCTTCCCCGCCCGCCTGGGCGAGTTCGCCCGCGCCTATGCCTTCTCCCGGGTGGAGGACATCGAGGCGGGGGCCGCGTTCGGCTCCCTGGTCATCGAGCGGGTACTGGACGGCCTCACGCTGACGGCGTTCCTCGTGGCGGTCCTCCTCCTGGCCGGGACGGGCCATGTCGGGCTCGTCGACGCGCCGCTCCTCCAGCGCATAGCCCTCGGTGGTGCGGCCGTGTTCGGCGTCGGCTTCGTGGGGATCTGGCTGGTGGTGCGCTTCCCCGGCGTGGCCGTGCGGGTGTTCGAGGCGACCGCGGGGCGCATCGTGCCCGGCCACCTGTACGAGCGGCTGCGGGCCCTCCTCTCCAGCTTCGTGCGGGGCCTGGGGAGCGTGGGCCGACCGGCCGTCCTCGTGCGGGCGCTGGCCTGGTCGCTGGCCGTGTGGCTGTGCCTGGCCGGGTCCATGTGGTTCGGGATGCTGGCCTTCGGAATCGACGCCCCCGGCTTCCCGGGCGCGGTCCTCGTGCAGGCCATCGTGGGCTTCGCGGTCGCCATCCCCTCCAGCCCCGGCTTCTTCGGTCCGTTCGAGGCCGCCGCGCGGGTGGGCCTCTCCGCCTACGGCATCGATCCCTCCCGGATCGTGGCGTTCGCCGTGAGCTACCACATCCTCACGTTCATCCCGGTCACGGTCCTCGGGCTCTGGTACCTCTCGCGGCTCGGCCTGGGATGGAAAGAGGTCGAGCGGAGCGAGGAGATCGTCGAGGCGTCCGTGGAGGGGCGGCCCGCCGCCCGTGCCGCGGCCGACCCCGGAGGGGACTGAGCGGTGGAGGGCGCGAGGAGCTCCGAGCCGGTACGGGTGGCGGCGCACGCCAAGGTGAACCTCCGCCTCCGGGTCCTGGGGCGGGGCGAGGACGGCTACCACGCCCTCGAGACGCTCTTCCTGCGGCTCGCCCTGAGGGACGAGGTCGAGATCCGCACGGGATCCCGCGGGATCCGGCTGCAGGTCGAGCGGGAGCCCGGTCCGGTCACCGGTCTCCGGGAGCCGCAGCGCCCGGTGCCGGCCGGCCCGGAGAACCTGTGCTGGATGGCGGCCGAGGCGTACTACGGGGCTCTGGGACGCGAGCCGAACGTCGACCTTCTCCTGCGGAAGCGCCTGCCCGCGGGCGCCGGCCTGGGCGGCGGGAGCGCCGACGCGGCCGCGGTTCTGCGCGGGCTGGAGGCGCTACACGAGGGCGCGCTCGGCGACGCCGGGCTCCAGGGGATCGCCGGCGGGCTGGGGAGCGACGTGCCCTTTCACCTGGCCGACACCGAGGCGGCGCTGGGCTGGGAGCGGGGGCGCCGGCTCCTCCCGCTGGCGGCGCCCGCTGCGCGCCCGCTGCTGGTCGTCGTCCCCGGCTTCCGGGTGGCGACGCCCGAGGCCTACGCCTGGCTGGACGAGGAGAGGGAGGGGGACGGGGCCGGCGCGGGCGCTCCCGACGAGACCGCCTTCCTCTTTCCCCCCGCCGGGCGCCTGGGCCGCTGGGAGGAGCTGGCCGAGCTGGCCGTCAACGACTTCGAGGCTCCCGTGTTCGCGCGCCACCCGGAGCTGCGAGGCTGGAAGGAGGCGCTCCTCGGGGCGGGGGCGCGTCCCGCGCTCCTGGCCGGGAGCGGCTCCGCCCTGTTCGGAGTGTTCCCCGATGAGGAGACGCGGGACGCCGGCGCGGCGCGCCTGGAGGCGGAGGACGGCGTCGCGGTGATCCGGACGCGGGGGCCGGTGTAGGACCCGCTGAGCCGAAGCTCCGGCGGGAGCCGCGGTACCGTGTCCGGGCGCCCCGTCGCTTGACGGCCGGCGGACCGGCGGGCCAGAATCCCGGGTCCCGGCGGCCGCCCGGCACGACGGTGCGTGGACCCCGCGAGGCGCGACGCCGCGCGGGGCATCATCTCTGGCCCCTCGTCTAACGGCAAGACCCCGGCCTTTGGAGCCGGTAATCCAGGTTCGAGTCCTGGGGGGCCAATCATCGTTCCTCGCCCGACGGGGTCACCGTGACCGACCAGCCAGCGCTCTCCGACAACCGCCTCGCTTCGGCCTCGAGCCCCTATCTCCTGCAGCATGCCGACAACCCCGTGGCGTGGCGGGAGTGGGGGGAGGAGGCCTTCGAGGAGGCGCGGCGGCTCGACCGTCCGCTCTTCCTCTCGATCGGCTACTCGACCTGCCACTGGTGCCACGTCATGGCCCACGAGTCCTTCGAGGACGAGGAGGTCGCGGGCTTCATCAACGAGCACTTCGTCCCGGTGAAGGTGGACCGCGAGGAGCGGCCGGACGTGGACGACTTCTACATGACCGCCTGTCAGGCGATGTCGGGGCAGGGAGGCTGGCCGCTCACGGTGTTCGCCACGCCGGGGGGCGAGCCGTTCTTCGCGGGGACCTACTTCCCGCCGGAGCCGCGGGGCCGCCGTCCGGGCTTCCTCCAGCTGCTGCGCGGGGTGGCCGACGCCTGGGAGGAGCGGCGCGAGGACGTCCTCTCCGGGGCGAGGCGGGCCGTGGACGTCCTGCGGCGGGTCTCCGGGGGCGAGCCGGGAGACCTCCCGGACGAGGAGGTGCTCGAGGCGGCCTGCGGGCAGTTCGAGGCCCGGTTCGACCGGACGCACGGCGGCTTCGGCGGGGCGCCGAAGTTCCCGAGCCCGCACGTGCTCCTCTTCCTCCTCCGGCACGCCGACCGGACCGGGCACGCGCCCGCGCGGGAGATGGTGGTCCGCACCCTGGATGCCATGCGCCGGGGCGGGATCTTCGACCAGGCGGGCTTCGGCTTCCACCGCTACTCGACCGACGCGCGCTGGCTCGTGCCCCACTTCGAGAAGATGCTCTACGACCAGGCGCTCCTCGCCCTGGCGTACCTGGAAGCCGCCCGGGCGGCGGGCGAGCAGCGGTTCGAGGACGTGGCGCGCGAGGTGCTCACCTACGTGACCCGCGACCTGGCCGACCCGGAAGGCGGCTTCCACGCGGCCGAGGACGCCGACAGCGAGGGAGGGGAGGGCGCCTTCTACACCTGGACGCTGGAGGAGGCGGAGGACGCCCTGGGGGAGGAGGACGCCGACCTGGCCCGCCGCGTGTTCGGCGTCCGGCGCCGCGGGAACTACGCGGAGGAGGCGGGGGGCGGGTTCACGGGCCGGAACATCCTCCACCTCCCGAGGCCGCCGGGGGAGCTGGCCCGAGAGCTCGGGATGGAGGGCGAATCGCTCCGCGAGCGGGTCGAGGGGATCCGCGCCCGGCTCCTCGAGGCGCGGGCCCGGCGGCCGCGGCCGCACCGGGACGACAAGGTCCTCACCGACTGGAACGGCCTCACGATCGCCGCCCTGGCCCGGGCCGGCGCCGTGCTCGGCGAGGAGCGCTGGTCCGACCGGGCGCGCCGCACCGCGGACTTCCTGCTGACCGAGCTGCGTGACGACGATGGGAAGCTCCTCCACCGCTGGCGGCGGGGCGAGGCCGGCGTGCCGGCCACGGCCGAGGACTACGCCTACCTGGTCTGGGGCCTGATCGAGCTGTACGAGGCCACGCTCGAGCCCCGCTGGCTCTCGGAGGCGCTCCGGCTCGAGACGGAGATGGGGGAGAGGTGCTGGGACCCGGAGGGCGGCGGCTATTTCCTGGCCGGCGTCGGCGCGGCCGACCTCCCGGTCCGCCGCAAGGAGGCGTACGACGGCGCGCTCCCCTCGGCCAACGCCGTGGCGGCCTGGAACGGGCTCCGCCTGGCCCGCCTGACGGGAGACGCCGGACGCGAGGAGCGGGCCCTGGGCGTGGAGCGGGCGTTCGCCGGGGGCGCGCGCGACAACCCCCGCGCCCATGCGGCCCTCCTCGTGGCCGCCGACTTCCGGCTGGGGCCGGGCCGCGAGGTCGTGGTGGCGGGCGACCGGGGCGCCGCGTCCACCGAGGGGCTGCTCGGGGTCGTGCGCGAGGGGTTCCGTCCGCGGACGGTCGTCCTCCTGCGGCCGGGCGGAGAGGAGGGCGAGGAGGTGGCGGGGCTGGCCCCGTTCACCGCCGGGATGGGGCCGGAGGGCGGGCGGGCGCGGGCCTACGTGTGTCGGGACTTCGCCTGCGAGGCGCCGGTCGCGGCGCCCGGCGCGCTGCGCGCGGCGCTGGACGAGGGCGGCTGAGGCTCCGGGAGGCCGGTCGAGGCCGGTCCAGGTCGCCCGGGCGTGTCCGGGCCGCCTATGCCCCCGGCCCGGCCGGGTCGATCTCGTAACCGTTCCGCTCCAGGAGCGTCCGCAGCTCGCTCCTGGCCACCGCCTTCCGGTACGCCTCGGCCGGCTCGACCTGGCCCGTCCGCACCAGCTCGAACAGCGAGTCGTTCAGGGTCGTCATCCCCTGTCCCCTGCTCGTCTGCATGATCGACGGGATCTGGAAGGTCTTCCCCTCCCGGATCAGGTTCGAGACGGCGTTGCTCACGATGAGGAGCTCGAGCGCCGCGATCCGCCCGCCCTCCTTCCGGCGGCAGAGCGTCTGGGCGATCACGCCCTTCAGGCTCTCCGAGAGCATCGTCCGGATCTGGTTTTGCTGCGTGGCCGGAAACTGGTCGATGATGCGGTCGACGGTCGAGGGCGCGGTGTTCGTGTGGAGCGTGCCGAACACCAGGTGGCCGGTCTCGGCCGTCTCGAGCGCGATCTCCACGGTCTCGAGGTCGCGCATCTCGCCGACGAGGACGATGTCGGGGTCCTCGCGCAGCGCGGCCCGAAGCGCCCGCTTGAAGCCCTGCGTGTGGACGCCGACCTCGCGCTGGTTGATGAGGCACTTCTTGTTCCCGTGCACGAACTCGATCGGGTCCTCGATCGTGATGACGTGGTCGGGGCGCGTCTCGTTGATGTGGTCGATCATCGCCGCCAGGGTCGTCGACTTCCCCGACCCCGTCGGGCCGGTGACGACCACGAGCCCCTTGGCGAGGTGGCACAGGTCCAGGACGGCCTCCGGGAGGCCGAGGTCCTCGGCCGTCATGATGTCGGCCGGGATCTGCCGGAAGACGCCGCCCACGCCCTTCCGGTCCATGAACAGGTTGCAACGGAAGCGCGCCAGGCCCTCGATCTCGTAGGCGAAGTCGGTGTCGTGCGTCTCGCCGAACTCGGCGCGGTTGCGGTCCGGCGTGATCTCGAACAGGACCCTCCGGGTCCGCTCCGGCTCGAGCGTCTCCCGGCCCCCCAGGTCCACCATCTGGCCATCCTTGCGGAAGAGCGGCGGGCTCCCGGCCGAGACGTGGAGGTCCGAGCAGCCGTGCTCGACCATGGCGTGGAACAGCCGCACCATCAAGGGCGCCTCGGGATCGGCGACGGCCACGCCCGCGTCGGGGCCGGCGGGTACGGAGGCGGCCTCCCCGGCGGAAGCGTCGGCTTCCTCCCCGGATGGAGTGGCCGCCCTCTCCCCGCCCGGGTCGTCCACGGGTCCGGCGGCGGGGCCCGCGCCCTCCTCCGCGCCGCCGGCGAGACCCGCGTCCTCTTCCGCGCCGCCGGCCGGGCCCGCCCGCTCCACCGCGCCGGGCGCGCCGTTTCCCTCCGGCGCCTCCCCGGGAACGACCAGCAGCCGGAGCGCGTCCTCGGTGCGATAGGCGCGGACCTCGACGCGCCCCGCGGGCGCCTCGTACGTGAACTCGTGCCGTCCCGGGTGAGCGGGATCGGCCGAGCCGGGCGGCAGGATCTCCCGGAGGAGCGCCTCGACCTGGTCCACGCTGGGGGAGCCCCGGCTCAGGGTCCTGCCCTCCCCGTCGCCGAGGAGCCTCACCGGCTCGCCCGACACGACCGTGAGCCGCCGCCCTCCTGACGCGAACATCTCCTGGATGTAGTGATCTATGCTGGCCATGGTCTCGTTGGGTGGTGGTGTGCGGGTGACGGCGGTCGTCGGATCCGGATTCCGCGCTCCGCGCGCCTCATTCGAGCTCCACGGAGGCCACGCGCTCCCGGTTGACGAGCTTCACGCGTTCGCCTTCGTAGAGCGGGAAGAACGTGTCGGCCTGCTCGAGGTAGTCCTGGAGCCTGCGCCGGCCGGCGGGGAGGACCCAGCGCAGGAGTCCGACGATCTCCGAGCCATCCTCGAACCGGAGCCGGACGCGCTCGGAGGTCACGCCGGGAGCTTCGGCGTCGACGGCCGGCCCGCCGTCCCCGGGCCCCTCCTCGTCGTCGGCCGCGACCGATACCCAGAGGAGGGAACGCCGGCGGACCAGGTGGATCTCGCCCCCGGTCGCGTCCTGGACGGGGAGGAACGTGCCGTCCTCGTTGAGCAGATCGCTGGGGAGCTCGCGTCCCCCGTGGCGCGGGGTCCCCTCGGACAGGTGCAGGAGGACCTCGGCCGGCTCCCGTCCGACCACCCGGAGCCGCGCCGCCACGGCGTGCTTGGGGACGGCGAAGTCCTCCTCTCCGCGGGTCACCGGCCCGATCCGCTCCCCCGGTACGCCACGCGCCAGATCGTCCCGGCCTGGTCGTCGCTCACGTACAGGGATCCGTCGGGACCCTGGGCCAGTCCCACCGGCCTGTGGTCGGCGCTGCCGGGCCCGACGTCGCCACCCGCGAAGCCGTTCGCGAAGGTGCTCGTGTCGGAGACCGCCGGCGAGCCGTCCCGGAACGGGACGAAGACCACGCGGTAGCCGGCCTGAGGCTGGGGCGCGCGGTTCCACGAGCCGTGGAAGGCGATGAAGGCGCCGCCGCGGTAGCGCCCGGGGAACCGGGATCCGGTATAGAACAGGAGTCCGTCGGGCGCCCAGTGACCGGGGAAGCCGATGAGGGGCTCGCGCCGGAGGTCGGCGCAGCGCCCCTGCTTCTTCCCGTCGCCGCCGTACTCGGGGTTCAGGATCCAGCGGCCCTCGAGCTCGTTCCAGAAGCAGTAGGGCCAGCCGTAGTCGTCCCCGTCGTGGAGCCGCACGAACTTCTCGGCCGGCAGCACCGCGCTCTCCTCGGCCGTGAAGTACTTCGGCCAGTTCTGGTAGAGCTGGTCGCGGCCGTGGACGACGCCGTACAGCTCCCCGTCGATCGGGTTCCGGGCCAGGGCCACGGTGTTCCTGAGCCCCGTCGCGAACCGCGTCCCGTCGGCCTCCGTCTGCCCCTGGCGCTCGGCGTCGAAGCGCCAGATCCCTGCCCGCGTCTCGAGCTGCGGGCACGGGTCGATCCCCGGCGAGCCCTTCACCCGGTCCTGCTCCTGGCAGCTGTTGGAGGGAGAGCCGATGTTCACGTACATGTGGCCCCGGTCGTCGAAGGCCAGGGACTTGGCGGCGTGGTAGTGGGCGGGGAGCCCGTCCACGATGGTCTGCGCCGGGCCCGAGGGCTCCAGCGCCCCCTCGTCCATCGGCCAGCGCACGACACGGCCGTTCGTCCCGACGTAGAGCCAGCCGTCCCGCAGGGCGATCCCGGTGGCGGGGTCCTCCCCGAAGTGGGACCGGACGTCCGCCCTCCCGTCGCCGCTCGTGTCCCGAAGGGCGGTGACGCCGCCCGAGCGGTCCCCCTGCGCGACGAACACGTCGCCGTTCGCCCGGACGGCCAGGTGCCGGGCCCCGCCGACGTCGCGGGCCACGACCAGGGCGCAGAAGCCGTCGGGGAGGGTGAGCCCGCCGTCGTCCGGGTCGCAGGCCGGGAGGGCGGCGGCCGGGTCCGCCGCGGACGACGACGAGGTGGCGGCCTCCTCGTCGGCCGCCGGACGCGCTCCCGCGGAGGCGCGCTCCCCGCATCCGGGGAGCGTGAAGGTCGCGCTCAGCACGAGCGCGCAGAGGACGGCCGGCATCGCGCGGGCGTCCGGGCGCCGGCTCCTCGACTTCGAAGGGGGTTCGGGGCTCATCGTGGGATCTCCTGGCTCGACCTCGAGACTCGACGCGATACGCGTGCGGGCCGCCGGAGCGGTCCCGGAAGGCCACAATGTAGGTAGCGCGGCGGCGGGCCGCAGGGTGGCGGGGAATGCGAGGGTCGGGGGCCGTGGCGGGCGGATACGGGCGGCGGGGGGAGCGGAAAGGGAGAAGCGGCGGTCCGCCCGGGCGAAGGAAGGGGACGAGGGGAGGTGGGGTCCCGGGGCGGGCGCGGCCTCCCCTCTCCTCCTCCTCGGGGGGTCAGGTGGTGGCGCAGCTCCCGCCCGAGGCCTTCGTGGTGATCCGGATGACGCCTGCGTCCGCCTCCGGCCCGTAGTGCTCTCTGGCCGCGGCGCCCTTGAGCACCTCGATGCAGGCGATGGCCTCCGGGTCGATGTCGTTCAGCCGGCCCCTTGCCGAAACGCGCACGCCGTCCACGAAGAGCAGGGGGACGGGGCCGGCGAGGGAGAGGGCGGAGAGCCGCACCGAATCCGCCCGCAGCTCCAAGGTCCGGTCGCCCCGAATCCGGAGGCGAGTCCCGGCCGGCGCGCTCGCCTCCTCCCCCGCGGAAGATGCCTTCGGAGCCGACGTCTCGAACCGGATCGGCTGGGCGATCCACACGGCGATCGGGCTCCCGTCCTTCGTGGCGGGCTCGAAGCGCATCGTGCGGGCGACCTTCTCGGCGGCGGCGTCCAGGGCCTCGTGCCCGCTCGAGTCCTCCACATTCACCCGGCTCACCCGGCCGTCGGCATCGACGAACATCCACAGCACGGTCCTTCCGCGGATGCCCGCCGCCTTCAGGTCGGTCGGGTAGGCCTCCTGGAGGGCCTTCACGACCTCGTCCCCGTTCTGCAGCTTCGGGTCCTGGTCCCGGGGAATGAACTTCGGCTTCACGTCCGCATTCGCGTCGGCGGAGGCCGCGGGCGCCGTGGGCGAGCCGGCCGAGGCCGAGCTCGCGGCGGGGGGCGCCGGCGTCTCGCAGGCGGCGACGATGGCCAGGGCCGCCAGGCCTCCGAGGCCCGCTGCGCGTGCGATCGCGTGTCGGGGGGCGTTTCGGGTCATGGCTAGGATCCTCCTCTCGAGGGAGCGTTCGGGCGTGACGAAAGCCGCGGCCGGGAGCGGCACGCGGGACCTCCTGCGGCCGACCTCGAGGAGGAGGTCGCCGTACCGGCGGGGCTCGACCCGCTGCTCCAGGACGCGGCGGTCACAATCGAGCTCGGCCGCCTGCCGGAGCCGGCGGACGATCCACCACAGCGCGGGATTCCAGGGCACGAGGGCGACGAGGAGAGCGGCCGCGGCCAGGAACACAGGGTCGCGCGCCTCCAGGTGCGCGCGCTCGTGAAGCCACGCCGCCCTGCGGGCGGAGGGCGGGAGCTGCATCATCCACCGCGGGAGGACCAGGTACGGCCGAAAGGCGCCGGCCACCGCCGGGCCCGCGTTTCGGGTCACCACGACCCGGGCGGCGCCGATCCTCCGCTCGACGCCCGACCGCGCCACGCGACGCAGCCACGCGTGCGCACCCAGCCAGCCTGCGAGCCCGCAGGCCGCGGCGAGCCCCCAACCAGCCAGGAGCCGCCGAGCCCAGGGCGCGGGAAGCCGCAGCGCCGCGAGCCACGTGCCCTCGGGGGCGCCGCCGGCCGCCCGGAGGTCGGCCAGGACCCGGGGCAGGAGGACCACCCCGCCCGCGGCCGGGCCGCCCCCGTGCAGCCAGGCGGGACCTCCTCCGCCCGCCGCGAGCGCCCACGCGGCCAGGGGGAGCAGGGAGGCCCCGGCGGCGGCGATCCACGCCCAGCGGAGCGGACGTCCGAGGGCGGACAGCGCCGCCTCCGCAGCGCGGGCGGCGCCGGCCAGGAGGAGGGTGAGGAAGCACGTGTACGCCATCCATGCGGCGCTCACGGCGCGTCCCCCGCGCTCCCGTCAGGTCCGGCCCCGCCGTCCTGCCCGGACCTGCCCTCGCGCCCGCCCAGCCTCTCGTCCAGCACCCGCCGCATGCGGGCCAGCTCGTCCGGGTCGAGGTCCCGGTCGGAGACGAGGTGGGCCAGGAGCCGGGCGGCCGAGCCCTCGAACACCTTGTCCAGGAGGCGGTCCAGGGCCGACGCCCCGGCGCTCCCGGCCGCGACGAGGGGATGGTAGCGGTAGGCGCGTCCCTCCTCCTCGTGGCGGACGAAGCCCTTCTCCTCGAGCGTCTGCAGCACGGTGAGGACGGTGGTGTACGCCAGGTCGTCCTCCAGCGCCTCGCGCACCTCGGCCACGGTCCCCGAGCCCCTGCGCCACAGCACGCTCATGACGTCGAGCTCCCGATCGGTGAAGCTGATCTCTCCCATGCTCCTCCTCTTCCCGCCTCGGCCCCGTGAGATCCCGGGTGGGGCCTGTCTACGAAGAATCTAGTAGACAGTCTAAACCGGGCACGGCCGCCTGTCAACTATGTCCATAGTAGGTCACCGCGGGCCGGGCGGGCCATCCCCCGCCTTGGCGCGCTCCCGCCATCGACCTTACCTTTGACCGCTCGCGTTCCTTTTGGAGAGGAGGCTACGCATGAAGACGACTCGGATCCTGGCCTGGGCGCTCGTGCCCATGGTGGCCATCGCGTGTCAGGGCCGCGAGGCGCAGCAGGAGCAGGGCGGGGAACAGGCGACGCAGCAGGCGGCGCAGGGGCAGGAGGCCGCCGGCCAGATGCAGGAGTCCGCGGCTCAGACCGTGACGATGTCCAGCAAGGGCGAGAGCGGCATCACGGGCACCGCCACGCTGTCGGCGGCGGGCGGCGACTCGGTCCAGATCCAGGTGTCCTTGAAGGGTATCGATGCCGGGAAGTCCTATCCGACCCACGTCCACCACGGCTCTTGCGAGGCCGAGGGCGGCGTGGCCCAGCCGCTGAACAGCGTGGAGGGACAGTCGGACGGCACCGGGAGCAGCACGACCACGGTCGCGCACTCCCTGTTCATGCCCGACTCGTCCTACTTCGTGCAGTCTCACCTGCCCGACGGCACGCCCGCCGCGTGCGGGGACATCACCGACATGTCGCACGGGGGCATGTCCGACTCCGCCTCGATGAGCGGCGAAGACTCGATGTAGGCGGACGTCCCGGCCGGCTCCACGGAGCCGGAAGGGGACCGCGGGCCGGCCCATTCACGCGATGGGCCCGGACACGAGGAGCCCGGGGCCGGAGGTCCGGTCCCGGGCTCTTCGCATGGATCCCCGCCGGCCGGCGCTCCGCCCGGCGGTATCGACCTTGCCGGAGGAAGCCCCCCCGGACCGGGGATGGCCCCGTCGACGTCCGCGACTGGATCCCGAGGGAGGAGCGCACGGTGAGCTCTCACAGCCCGAGATCGAACGCGGAGCCCGCCCCCGGCGGCGGGTCCGGCGCGTCGACGGGCGCTCGGAGCTCCGGTTGGCTCCCGTCGAGCAAGGCGAGGCCATCGCTCCTCTCGGTCGCGCTCCGGAAGGATGACCGCCGCGGCGGGAGCGGGCGGCGGCCATGATCGGGGCGAGCGACCTGACGCGCTGGATCCTTCCCGCGGCCCTCCTCGTGGGAGGGTGCGTCCTGGGCGTCCTGTCCGAGACGATCCTGGTGGCGCGTCTACGGAAGAAGGCGCGGCAGACGAGCTGGCGCTGGGACGAGGCGGTCATGGACTCCCTGCGGGGCATGACCTTCGTGTGGTTCGCCTCGGCGGGGGCCTACGGCGCGCTCCTGGCCGTGTCGCAGCTCGGGAGCGGCGTCGAGACCACGATCCGGAAGATCCTCGTCGCCGTGGTCTTCCTCTCCCTCACCATCGTGGCGGCGCGCGCCTCCGGGCGCAGCGTCGAGATCTGGGCGCGGCGGAAGAGCGGCGGGGTCCCCTCGACCAGTCTCCTCCAGAACGTGGCCCGGATCCTGGTCTTCGTCCTGGGCCTCTTCCTCATCCTCCAGAACGTGGGGATCGAGGTCACGCCGCTCATCACGGGACTCGGGATCGGTGGCCTGGCCGTGGCCCTGGCCCTGCAGGACACGCTCTCCAACCTGTTCTCGGGCTTCCAGATCATCCTCGCCCGCCAGGTCAGGAGCGGGGACTTCATCATGCTGGGCTCGGGGGAGGAGGGCTACGTCAAGGACATCCAGTGGCGGAACACCACCATCCGCTCCCGGATCGACGACCACGAGATCATCGTGCCGAACGCCACGCTGGCCAACTCGATCCTCACCAACTATGCGCGTCCCGCCCATCCCTACTGGGTACGCGTCGAGGTGGGGGTGAGCTACGACAGCGACCTCCAGGAGGTCGAGGACGTCACCCTGGAGGTGGCGAGGGAGGTGCTCGAGGAGCTGGGGGCCGGCTACGGGGACGAAGGACCGGTCCTGCGCTACCAGGCGTTCGGCGACTCGTCGATCGGCTTCGTCGTGCGCATGCGGGTCAGGGACTGGGGCGAGCAGTTCCAGGTCCGGCACGCGTTCATCAAGCGCCTCCACGCCCGCTTCGGGGAGGAGGGCATCGAGATCCCCTTCCCGATCCGCACGCTCTACGCCCCGCGGGGCTTCCGGGTCCGGGGGGAGGGCGCTCCGGACCCGGAGCGCGACGCGGCCCGGGAAGGCTAGCCGGCCGGGTCCCTCGAGCTCCCTCCGGGAGCGCGGGCGGTCTCGGCGTCCTGCTCCGGACCGGCCGTGCGCTCCGCCCCGGCGGCGCCTCCGTCGCCGGGGCCTCCCCGGGCCGCGCGTCCGCCGTCGGCGCCCGCCGCCGCGGCCTCCGGACGGCCGTCGCCGTCGTGGCGCGAGGCCGGGCCATCCTCTTCGGCGGCGTCGGGATCCGTCCCGCGCTCGCCGTCCACGCCCAGGATCTCGAGGACGCGCTCGCCGCGGATCTCCTCGTGCTCGAGGAGCTCCTTCGCCAGCCGGTCCAGGCCGTCCCGGTGCTCGCCCAGCGTCCCGATGGCGCGCCCGTAGGCGTCGCTCAGGATCTTCTGGACCTCCTCGTCCACTTCGCGCGCGGTCTGCTCGCTGTACTCGCGCTGCTGGGCGATCTGCTCCCCGAGGAACACGTTCTCGCTCCGGCCGCCGAACGAGATGTCCTTGAACCGGTCGCTCATGCCCCAGTCCAGGACCATCTTTCGCGCCAGCTGCGTGGCCTGCTTCAGGTCCTGCTCGGCGCCCGAGGTCGAGGTCCCCATGACCAGGTCCTCGGCCGCCCGTCCCCCCATCATGACCGCGAGCCGGTCGACGATGTACTCTCGCCTGTAGAGGTACTTGTCCCGCTCCGGGAGCTGCTGGGTCACGCCCATCGCCTTCCCGCGCGGGACGATGGTCACCTTGTGCAGCGGATCGGCGTGGGGGAGCACGGACGCCAGGACGGTGTGGCCGCCCTCGTGGTAGGCCAGGAGCTCCTTCTCCTCGTCCGTCAGGGCCAGGTTCTCCCGCTCGAGGCCCATGAGGACCTTGTCGCGGGCGGCCTCGATGTCCTCTCCCTCGATCCGCTGGCGGTCCTTTCGCGCCGCCAGGAGCGCCGCTTCGTTGAGGAGGTTCTTGAGGTCGGCGCCGCTGAAGCCGGGCGTACCGCGGGCCAGCTCGTCCAGGTCCACGTCGGCGGCCAGCGGCTTCTCCCGGGCGTGGAGCTCCAGGATCTCCCGCCGCGCCTGCTTGGTGGGGAGGTCCACGGTGATGCGCCGGTCGAACCGGCCCGGGCGCAGGAGCGCGGGGTCGAGGATGTCGGGCCGGTTCGTCGCGGCCATGACGATGACCTCGTGGGTCGGATCGAAGCCGTCCATCTCCGAGAGGAGCTGGTTCAGAGTCTGCTCGCGCTCGTCGTGGCCGCCGCCCAGACCCGCTCCCCGTCGACGGCCGATCGAGTCCAGCTCGTCGATGAAGATGATGGACGGCGCGGCCTTCTTGGCCTCCTTGAACAGGTCCCGGATCCGGGAGGCGCCCACCCCGACGAGCATCTCCATGAAGTCGGAGCCGGTCATGTTGAAGAACGGGACCTCCGCCTCGCCGGCCACGGCCCGGGCCAGGAGCGTCTTCCCGGTCCCGGGGGGGCCGACCAGGAGGACGCCGTGGGGGATCTCGCCGCCCAGCCGCTGGAAGCGGTCGGGGTCCGAGAGGAACTCGATGATCTCCTCCAGCTCCCGCTTGGCGCCCTGCAGCCCGGCCACGTCCTCGAACGTGGTCCCCTCCTCACTCCGGTCGTAGGCCCTGGCTTTCGACTGCCCCATCGAGAAGATGCTCTGGCCCTGCTGGCGCATTCGGGAGATGAACAGCCAGCCGAGCCAGATGAGGATGAGGAAGGGCGCGATCTGGAGCAGGATGGCCCACCACGAGAAGTTCGACTGCGGCTCCGTCTGGACCGTGACCCCCTTGCTCCGGAGCGTCTCGAGGAGGTCCGGGTCCCCGAAGGAGGGGACGTAGGTGACGAACCTGTCGTAGCTCCGGGACTTCCCGCCGCTGGAGGTTTGGGCGGACGAGGCCAGCTGCCCCTGGATCCTGGAGCCCACGACCTTGACCTGCTGGACGTTCCCGTCGTCGACCTGCTGGCGGAACGCCGTATAGCTGATGTGGGTGCGGTCGGTCTGGCCCGGACCGAGCGGACCCCACAGCCACGCCATGAGGAGGACCGCGAGGAGGAGCCACAGGAGCCCCCCGCGTCGCCCCCGGCTCCAGCCGGAGCCCGAGCCGCCCGCCGGGCCTCCGCCCTGTCGCTGTCGCGGATCGTCTATGCGTCGCACCTGGTCTCCCGTGTCGCTCGTGATCTCGCGGGTCCCCTGCACCTACGCGTCCGGCAGCGGTTGGGTCCTGCGGCGCCGGAGGCCTCGCTCCTCCCTTTCGGCTGCAAGAGAGAGGCGAGCGTTCCCAGAGCTCCCCGGCGCGCGGCGGAGCGATGGGGCGGCGGTATGGAATTCGCACGCCGCGAAAGGACGCGAGACCCGGCAACGAAGGGCGCGGGACCCGGGGGCGAAGGACGCGAGCCGGAGGGCGAAGGGGCGAGCGCCGGCCGGGGCGGGCCTTACGGGAGGGGTGAGGCGAGATGGAAGTCGACGTCGACATCAGGCGGGCCTACGAGGAGCCGTCGGAGGAGGACGGACGCCGGTTCCTCGTCGACCGCGTGTGGCCCCGGGGCCGGAGCCGCGAGACCCTCGAGCTGGAGGACTGGGTCCGCGACGTGGCGCCCAGCGACGCGCTCCGGAAGTGGTTCGGCCACGACCTCGAGCGCTGGGAGGGCTTCCGCCGCCGGTACCGGGAGGAGCTCGAGGAGAGGCCGGAGGCGCTGGAGCCCCTTCTCGCGGCCGCGCGCGATGGGCCCGTGACGCTCGTGTACGGGGCGCGAGACACCGAGCGAAACAACGCCGTGGTGCTGAGAGAAGTCCTCGTGGATCGGCTCCGGGACGGGAACGGGAGCGGGACGACGCGCGGCGCGTGAAGGTCCTCAGGGAAGGCTTCGCGCTCGACGCCCTCCTCTCCCGCGTGCGGCGGGCATCGTCCCGGGTCCTCTTCCTGGACTACGATGGCACCCTCGCTCCCTTCCGGGTCGACCCGATAGATGCGCGTCCCTACGAGGGGGTGCCCTCTCGACTCGAGGCGATCCGCGACGGGGGGACCCGGCTCATCCTGGTGAGCGGCCGTCCCGCCGCGGAGGTTCGGGATCTCCTGGCTCTCGAGCCACCGCCGGAGACGTGGGGCACGCACGGCTGGGAGCGCGCTCCCCGGGGGCGCGCGGCCGGACGCGTCGAGATCCCCGAGGAGGCCCGCGCCGGGCTCGAGGAGGCCGCCGACAGGGTGCGGGCGGCCGGCGGCGGCGGACGACTGGAGCGGAAGCCCGCGGCGCTGGCGCTCCACGTGCGCGGGCAGGGCCGGGAGGCGGCCGAGCGGGCGCTGCGGAGCGCGCGGAGCGCCTGGGAGCCGGTGGCCCGGAGCCGGGACCTCGACCTCCGGCCGTTCGACGGCGGGCTCGAGCTCCGCGTGCCCGGGCGGGACAAGGGCTTCGCGGTCCGCACCGTGCTGGAGGAGCTCGAGCCGGGCGTGGCCGTCTACCTGGGCGACGATGACACGGACGAGGACGCGTTCCGGGCGATCGAGGGCCGGGGCGCGGCCGTCCTGGTGCGCGACGAGCTCCGGCCCACGGCGGCCGACGTGTGGATCCGGCCGCCCGCCGAGCTCCTGGACTTCCTGGATCGATGGGCGGACGCTGCGGCCACGGGTGACGCCGACGCCGCGGGAGAGGGAGGATGATGGGATTCCGGCAGACGATCTGGTGGGGGAACACGCCCCGGCGCCGCCACGCGGGCGCGGCCGAGGCCGTCCCGGAGGCCGGGAGCCTGCGGCCGGAGGCGGCCGGTGTTTGAGCCGCGCCGGCCCCTCGTGTCCGGCCCCAGGTTCCCTGGCCGGCGGATCGTGGTGGCCTCCAACCGGCTCCCGCTCGTCATGGAGCGCGCCGGGGACGGATGGGAGGTCGAGGCCGGCTCGGGTGGGCTGGTCACGGCCCTCGCGCCCGTCCTGCGGAGCACCGGCGGCGTGTGGGTGGGCTGGCCGGGCCTCACGGGGCCCCTCGAGGCCGGCCTCGAGGAGAAGCTGGACCGGGTGACCGCGGACGCCGGCTACGACCTCGAGCCGGTGCCGCTGTCGGAGGACGAGCGGGACCACTACTACTACGGCTTTTCCAACGAGGTGCTGTGGCCGCTCCTGCACGACCTCCAGACGCTCTTCCGGTTCGACCCGGACTACTGGGAGGCGTACCGGGGCGTGAACCGGCGCTTCGCGGCCGCGATGGCCCGGGTGGCCGGCGAGGACGACTACCTGTGGGTGCAGGACTACCACCTGATGCTCGTCGCGGCCGCCCTGCGCGAGATGGACGTCGGGAACCGGGTCGGCTACTTCCTCCACACCCCGTTCCCGTCGCCGGACATCCTGGTCAAGCTCCCGTGGCGAACGCAGATCCTCCGCGGCCTCCTGGCCTACGACCTGGTCGGGTTCCAGACCGTGCGGGACCGCGACAACTTCCTCGAATGCGTGGGCCTGTTCCTGCGGGACGCCCGGATCGAGGGGGAGGGCCCCGTCGTCGCGTGCACCTGCGCCGGTCGACAGGTCCGGGTGGGCGCCTTTCCGATCAGCATCGACTTCGACGACTTCGACGGCCTGGCGCGGAGCGAGCGGGTGACCCGGGCGATGGGCGAGCTGGGAGGCATCTCGCCGCGGGGCCAGATGATGCTCGGCGTGGACCGCCTGGACTACACCAAGGGCATCCCGAACCGGCTGGACGCCTTCGAGGCGGCCCTGGAGCGCCATCCCGAGCTCCGGGGGCGCATCACGCTCGTCCAGCTCGTCGTCCCCAGCCGGGAGCACATCCCCGAGTACCACGACCTCAAGCGCCAGATCGAGCGGAGGGTGGGGGAGCTCAACGGAAGGTTCACCCGCGAGTCCTGGGTCCCGGTCCACTACCTGTACCGGAGCCTGGACCGTCCCGAGCTGGTGGCCCACTACCGCAAGGCCTCCATCGCGCTCGTGACCCCGCTCAAGGACGGCATGAACCTGGTGGCCAAGGAGTTCTGCGCGTCCAGCGTGGACGGCCACGGGGTCCTCATCCTGAGCGAGGTCGCGGGAGCGGCGCCCCAGCTCCAGGACGGTGCTCTCCTGGTGAATCCCTACGACACGGTCCAGGTGGCCGACGCGATCGCCAGCGCCGCCGGGATGACCGCCGAAGAGCGGCGCGGTCGGTTGGACCGCCTGCGGGCGGTGGTCCGGGAGTGGGACGTCTACCGCTGGGTGGAGAGCTTCGCCCGCGCCGCCTCCTCCCCGGAGATCCCCGACCTTCCGGCCGTACCGGGCTACGTGCCGGGCGGAGGCGCGTCGTGCGAGGACGATCTCGCGGACTCGCGTTGACGGCCGCCGCGACGGTGTGTAGGCTAATAGGCTACTGAAGAATCGGACCCGGGTCAGCGCAGAGGAGAGAATGTCCGAGTTATCGGCCACGGCGAGCCCGATGATGCTGCTCGCCGGGACCGCGAATCCGGCTCTGGCCGAGCGCATAGCGACAGAGTTGGGCCGGCCCCTGTGCGACGTGACCCTGAAGCGCTTCGCGGACGGGGAGATCTTCGTCCGCATCAACGAGAACGTGCGCGGACGGGACGTGTTCATCATCCAGTCGACGAACCCGCCCGCCGAGAACGTGCTCGAGCTGCTGATCCTGATCGACGCGGCCAAGCGGGCCTCGGCGGCCCGGGTGACGGCCGTGGTCCCGTACTACGGCTACGGGCGGCAGGACCGGAAGGACCAGCCGCGGGTCTCGATCGCGGCCAAGCTGATGGCGAACCTGATCACGGCGGCCGGCGCCGACCGGCTGCTGTCGATCGACTTCCACCAGCACCAGCTGCAGGGCTTCTTCGACATCCCGGTCGACCACCTCTACGCCGCGCCCGTGCTGACGGGGCGCTACGCGGAGCTGGGGCTCGAGCGGCCGGTCATCGTGGCCACCGACGTGGGTGCGGCCAAGATGGCCAGGGGCTACGCCCAGCGGCTGGGGAACGCGAGCCTGGCCATCATCGACAAGCGGCGTCCGAGCGCCAACGTGGCCGAGGTGTCCAACGTGGTCGGTAACGTGGACGGCCACCCCTGTCTGATCGTGGACGACATGATCGACACGGCGGGCACGATGTCGGGCGCGGTGACGGCCCTGAAGGAACGTGGCGCGGCCGAAGTGTATTGCGTCGCGACCCACGCGCTCCTCTCGGGTCCGGCCATCGAGCGGCTCAACGCCGTGGACGTGGAGGAAGTGGTGGTGACCGACACGATCGCGGTCCCCGCGGAGAAGCGGGAGAAGCTCGGGTCCCTGAAGATCCTGTCCGTGGCGGGGTTGCTCGCCCGGGCCATCGAGAACACGCATTTCAACCGGTCGGTCAGCTCGCTGTTCGAGGGACGGTCGTCGGAGGACGGCGTCCCCGTCATCGAGGCGCGGCCGGTGATCAGCGAGCAGAGCTAGAGAGGCACGAAATGGCGGTCGAAGCGAAACTGAAGGCCGAGGGGCGGAGCGATACGGGATCCCCGTCGGCCCGGCGCATGCGTCGGGAAGGCTTCGTCCCCGCGGTCGTCTATGGCCACGGAGACGAGTCCCGCAACCTCAAGATCCGCGAGCAGGAGCTGCAGAACCTCCTGGACCGGATCAGCGTCGACAACACGCTCGTCGACCTGGAGGTGGACGGCGGCGAGCCCCGGAAGGTCCTGATACGAGAGGTGCAGAGGCACCCCTGGCGTCGGCGGGTCCTGCACGTGGACTTCTTCCAGATCCGGGCCGACGAGTCGATCCGGGTGGCCGTGCCGCTCGAGCTCGTGGGGATTCCGCTGGGCGTCCGCGAGGACGGCGGCATCCTCCAGCAGAGCCGGCACGAGATCGAGGTCGAGTGCCTCCCGGGGGAGATCCCGGAGAAGTTCGAGCTCGATGTGTCGAGCCTCGAGATCGGCGACTCCCTGCACGTGGCCGACCTGAACACCGGCGGCGTGCGCCCCCTCGAGGACCTCGACCTCACGCTGTGCGTCGTGGTGCCGCCCACCGTGATCCAGGTCGAGGAGGAAGAGGAGGAAGAGGAGCTCGAGCTGGCGCTCGAGGCCCTCGAGGGCGATCTGGAGGGCGAGCCGGGCGAGCGCGCCGAGCGCATGGCCGAAGCCGAAGACGGCGAAGAGGAGGCCGGGGAGGAGTAGCCGCGCCGCCGGCCGCCCGCGATACGGAACGGTGGCGTGAAGGCCATCCTCGCCCTCGGAAATCCGGGAGACGAATACCGGGACACCCGGCACAACGTGGCGTGGTGGCTGGCCGACCGGCTCCGCGCCGAATGGTCGTTCCCGGCCTGGCGCGAGCGCGGCCCGGCGCTCGTCTCCGAGGGACGGCGGGCCGCCGCCGACGTCCGGCTCCTCGAGCCCCTCACGTACGTGAATCGCAGCGGCAGGCTCGTGCGCGAGCTCCGGCGTGAGCCGGGCTTCCGGGTCGAGGACGACCTCCTCGTCCTGGTCGACGACGTGTCGCTCGGGCCCGGGACCCTGAGGCTGCGGCCCTCGGGATCTTCCGGGGGACACAACGGCCTGGCCTCCGTGGAGGAGGCGGCGGGGACCCGGGAGTACGCCAGGCTCCGGATCGGCGTGGGGAGTCCCCACGACGACCGCATCGACCTGGCGGACTGGGTGCTCTCGCCGCTCCCGGGAGCCGAGGAGGAGGCCGTGCTGGAGACCTTCGGCCGGGCGGCCGCAGCCGTGGAATGCTGGATCGAGGAGGGCGCCCCGGCGGCCATGAGCCGCTATAACGGCTGACCCGATCGGAGCGAGGGAGCGCGGCGCCCGCAGGCGGGCACCGGGGGCTCCCCGCCGCTCCGGAGCGAACGGACCCATCCAGAGAGGAGAGACAGGCTCGTGGAGGTATACTCGAACTACGCGCTCTATCTGGGCCTCATCGGCCTGGCCCTCGCGTGGGCGCTGTACGCCTACGTCCGGGGCCAGCCCGAGGGAAGCGCCCTGATGCAGGATCTGGCCGAGCAGATCCACTCCGGCGCCATGACCTTCCTGCGCCGCGAGTACACGGTCCTCATCCCGTTCATCGTCGTCGTGGCGCTCGTCCTGTGGCTCCTGATCGGAGGAAGGACCGCGGCCGCGTACGCGTTCGGCGCGTGCTCGTCGATCCTGGCGGGGTTCTTCGGCATGCAGGCGGCTACCCGCGCCAACGTCCGCACGGCCGAGGCGGCGCGCGCGTCCGGGCAGGCCCGCGCGCTCCGCGTCGCCTTCAGCGGCGGCTCGGTGATGGGCCTGGCCGTGGCGAGCCTGGGGCTGGTGGGCATCGGGGCCGTGATCCTCATGTTCCTGCACCCGGCCGCCCCCGGCTTCTCCTTCAAGACCTTCGGCGAGATCATCTCCGGCTACGCCATGGGCGCCTCCTCCATCGCGCTGTTCGCGCGGGTGGGCGGAGGCATCTACACGAAGGCGGCGGACGTGGGGGCGGACCTGGTCGGAAAGGTCGAGGCGGGGATCCCGGAGGACGACCCCCGCAACCCCGCCACGATCGCCGACAACGTGGGCGACAACGTGGGCGACGTGGCCGGCATGGGCGCCGACATCTTCGAGTCCTACGTGGGCTCGGTGGTCGCCACCGTCGTGATCGCGGTCTCCAGCTCCTACGTGGCCAGTGGTCAGCGGCTCGAGGCGGTGGCCCTGCCCGTCCTGTTCGTGATGCTGGGGCTCCTGGCCAGCGTGGTCGGCGTCCTGGCCATGCGGATCCTGGAGAAGATGAACCCCGCCTCGGCCCTTCGGAACACGACGTTCGTGGCCGGCATCCTGTTCTGGATCGCGGCCTATTTCGTCACCGTTCAGCTCGACGTGTTCGCCGGGACGACGGCCGATCACTGGCATCTCCTGAGCCGGGCCGCCGGGCCGTTCTGGGCCATGCTCTTCGGCTCCCTGTGCGGCATGGCGATCGGGGTCAGCACCGAGTGGTACACGGCGGGCCGGCCCATGCGCAGGATCGCCGACGCCTCGGAGACGGGCGCCGCCACCAACATCATCACCGGCCTCGCGGTCGGGATGGAGTCGGTGGCCGTGCCGCTCCTCCTCATCTCGGCCTCCATCTTCCTGGCCTTCAAGTTCTCGGGCCTGTACGGGATCGGGATCGCGGCCGTCGGCATGCTGGCCACGGTCGGCGTGACCATGTCCGTCGATGCGTACGGCCCCATCGCCGACAACGCGGGCGGGATCAGCGAGATGAGCGGGCTCGGGCCCGGCGTTCGGGCGATCACCGACACGCTGGACGCGCTCGGGAACACGACGGCCGCGATCGGGAAGGGCTTCGCGATCGGCTCGGCCGCGCTCACGGCCCTGGCCCTGTTCTCGGCTTACTCGAACGCCGTGGGCCTCACGCGGACCGGGATCGACCTCGTCGACCCGCTGGTCGTGATCGGCCTGTTCATCGGCGGCGTCACCCCGTTCTTCATCTCGGCGCTCACCATGACGGCCGTGGGCCGCGCGGCCGCCGGCATGGTCGAGGAGGTCCGCCGCCAGTTCCGCGAGATTCCCGGCATCATGGAGGGGACGGGCAAGCCGGATCCCGCCCGCTGCGTCGACATCTCGACGCGCGCGGCCCTCCGGGAGATGATCGTGCCGGGGCTGTCGGCCATCGCCGTCCCGGTCGTGGTCGGTTACTTCCTGGGCGTCGCGGCCCTGGGAGGTCTCCTGGCCGGCGCCACGATCAGCGGCGTGCTCCTGGCCCTGTTCATGGCCAACGCCGGGGGAGCGTGGGACAACGCCAAGAAGTACATCGAGACGGGTGCCCACGGCGGCAAGGGCTCCGACTCGCACAAGGCCGCGGTGGTGGGCGACACGGTGGGCGATCCGTTCAAGGACACCTCCGGTCCGTCCATGAACATCGTCATCAAGCTCATCAGCGTGGTGTCGCTGGTGCTGGCGCCCTGGCTCGCCAGGGTCCACGGGATCGTCCCCGTGGGGAGCGAGGGCGTGAGCGCCGCCTGGCACCAGCTGATGCACCTCGTGGGGCACCTGGTGTAACAGGACCCGCGGCAGGCCTCCGGGAGGAGGCGAGCGGCGAGCGGGTCCGCGCGGCCCGCCATCCGACTCCTGCTCCGGGCGACGCCCGGGGCCGAACGAGACCGAAGGAGGAGACGTGAGAGACTACGAGACCGTGTACATCTTCCGGTCGACCCTCGAGCCCGAGGAGATCGACGGGAAGCTGGAGCGCTTCCACGAGCGGCTGTCCGGCGGCGAGGGGGAGATCACCGCCGTCGAGCACTGGGGCAAGCGCCAGCTGGCCTACCAGATCGACGGCGAGGCCAACGGCTACTACGTCGTGGCCCAGTTCCGCACCGAGCCCGAGCACATCAAGCCGTTCGAGAACGCCCTCAAGATGGACGAAGCGGTGCTCCGCCATCTCGTCGTCCTGTCCGAAGGGGAGTCCCCGCTCCCGCCCTCCGAGCGCGGCCAGGAGGAGGACGAGGACGACGAGGACGATCGCGACGACGAGGACGAGGAGGACTGAGCCATGGCTGCTTTCCGCAAGAGCTGCAAGCTGTGCGACCGGCGCGTGGACCGGGTGGACTACAAGAACGCCGATCTCCTGCGCCGCTACATCACCGACCGGGGCAAGATCCTGCCGCGCCGGGCCACGGGGGCGTGCTCGAGGCACCAGCACCAGCTGTGCACCGCCATCAAGCGCGCCCGCTTCCTGGCGCTGGTGCCCTACATCGAGGGCTATCAGGGCTGAGGGGGAGCGGTAAGGCCGGGACGCGGCGGGCACGGTCGGGGTGAGCGCCCGGGGCTGGTCGCTCGTGCGGGCGCTGGCGCTGGCGGGGGCGGTCCTGGCGCTGTCGCCCGTCAGCCCGCTGGTTCTCGTCCTGGTGCCGCTGGCCATCCACCTGCTGGCGTTCCGCCGCGGGAGCCCGTGGGCCGTCGCCCTCGCCATCTTCCTCCTCGTGGTCGTCTTCCAGGGCCTGGCGACGGGGTCCCTGGAGCCAATGTGGTACGTGGAGCGGGCGTGGGCACTCCTCCTCGGGGGCGGCTTCGCGCTGGCCACCGTCGATCGCAGGGAGCGGGGGCTGGTGACGCGGGGCATGGCCGCCCTGGCGGGCGCCGTGGCCGTGGTCGGAATCACGGCCATCTTCCGGTCCGGGCTCTTTTCCGAGCTGGACTGGCGTATGGGCCAGCAGCTGGGGCGGGCCGCGAGCGCGGCCTCCACCTGGCTGAGCGGCGACCAGGGGTCGATGGCGCGGGATCTGGGCTCGGCCATCTACCGGGTGTTCGACTGGGAGGTGCGCCTGTACCCGGGCTTCCTCGCGCTGGCCTCGCTGGCCGCGCTGGGGGTGGGCTCCTACGTGGGCGCCAGGTTGTCCGGTCGAGACGAGGCGCTGGGGCCGGTGCGCGACTTCCGGTTCAGCGATCACCTGGTGTGGCTCGTCGTCGTCGGCCTCGTCCTCTTCCTGGCGCCGCTGGGCGACGTGCCGGCCAGGGTGGGAGAGAACCTCCTGGTCCTTATGTCGGGCCTGTACCTTCTCAGGGGCGCAGGCGTACTGTTGTGGGTGGTGGGGGGCGCCATCACCACGGGATGGATGGCCCTGCTGTGGGCGGCGGTGGCCGTGCTGCTCTATCCGGTGGCGTTCGTCATCGCCCTGGTGCTGGGCCTGGGGGACACGTGGCTGGACCTTCGCCGCAGGCTGGCGGCGCCCCCGGGACCGAAATGAGGACGAGGAACAGGGCGTACGAGAGTTGACGTGCCGACCGGGGGGTTCCGCCCCGGGGCCGGCCAGCCGAACCGATACGACGAGGACGAAACCATGACCGAGATCATCCTGCAGGAGGACATCGAGAACCTGGGCAGCGCGGGCGACGTCGTGGACGTCAAGCCCGGCTACGCCCGCAACTTCCTCATTCCGCGCGGTCTGGCCAGGCGCGCCACCGAGGGGAACCTGAAGCGCATCGAGGAGGAGCGTCGTCGGCGCGAGCACGCCGCATCGCGCGAGCTCCAGGAGGCCGAGGGCCTGGCGTCGGAGCTCGAGGGCCTGTCCCTCTCCTTCTCCGTGCGCGCTGGAGAGGAGGGCAAGCTCTTCGGGTCGGTCACCGCCCAGGACATCGCCGACCGCCTGGCGGAGCAGGGCTTCGAGGTGGACCGCCGGACCCTCCAGCTCGAGGAGCCCATCAAGGAGCTCGGCGTCTACCGGGTCTCCGTGGATCTCCACTCCGAGGTCCAGCCCGAGATCAAGATCTGGGTGGTCGCGGAGGAATAGTCGCCCCGACCGTGTCCCCGAGCCGACCTCCCGCCGGGCCCCGGGGGGCCGAGAGCCCCCCCGCCAGGATCGCCTACTGCGACGGCGCGCGCCTGCGGCGCGCCCTGCTGGCCGCCGCGGAGCGGGTCTCGACCGAGCGCTACGACCTGGATCGCATCAACGTCTTTCCCGTGGCCGACGGGGACACGGGCACGAACCTGGCCCTCACCCTCCGCTCGGTGGCGGACGCCGTGCGGCCGCTCGAGGGCGCCCCCCTCCACGATGTGGCGCAGACGGCCGCCCGCGCAGCGGTCCTGGCGGCACGGGGCAACTCGGGGATGCTCGTCTCGCAGTTCCTCCTGGGCTTCGCGAGCCACCTGGGCCGCCGGGCGCGCGCCGGGGCCGTCGAGGTCGCCGACGCGGCCGTGGCGGGTGCCCGGTCGCTCGGGGAGGCCCTCGAGACGCCCCGCGAGGGCACGATCCTCACGGTGGCCAGGGAGGCGGCCCGCTCCGGCCGCGACCGAACCGTGAGGCGCGACGACCTCTACGACTGGCTGTGCGAGGTTCGGGAGGCGGCGCGTCGGTCGCTGGCCAGGACACGGGACATGCTGCCCGCTCTCCGGGAGGCGAACGTCGTGGACGCGGGGGCCCGGGGCTTCGTCGAGATGCTCGAGGGCGTGGTCCGCCTCGTGGACCGGGGCGCGGTCGATCCACCGGGCGCGGGGGAGGAGAGGCCGGCGCCGGGCCCGGCGCCGGTCGATGGGAGCGGCGAGCCCGGCGAGGGCCGCTACTGCACGCAGCTGGCGTTCGAGGGCGAGGAGCTTCCCTCGTCCGAGGCGATCCGCGGTCTCGTCCACGCGCTGGGGACCTCGCTCATCGTGATCCGCGCCGGCGACCTGGCGCGGGTGCACATCCACGCCGACGACCCGGCCGCCGTGGAGGGCGCCCTGGCCGAGCTGGGGCCTCCCGTGTCCCGCCGGGTCGAGGACACGAAGTCCGTGTCGGGGGAAGGCGCCGTGCGCACGGGGAGGATCGTGACCGACTCCTCGGCCGACCTCCCCCCTGCCTGGGTGCGGGAGAAGGGCGTCGAAGTGGTTCCGCTCCGGGTCATCGTGGGAGACCGCGACTTCCGCGACGGCGTCGATCTCGACGCCGGAGAGGTCCTCGGGCTCCTGACCGACCCCGGGGGGCCCTTGCCGACCACGTCCCAGCCGCCCGCGGCCGACTTCGTGGAGGCCTACCGCCGCGTTCTCGAGGGGGGCGCCGACCGCTTCCTGGGGGTCTTCCTTAGTTCGGCGGTCTCCGGGACGTTCGAGGCGGCGCGCAAGGGGGCGCGCGAGGTGGGACCGGAGCGGGGCCTCCTGGTCGACTCGCGCAGCGGCTCGCTGGGTCTGGGCCTGCTCGTCATCCGCGCCGTCGAGCTCCTCGAGGCCGGCCGGTCTCCGGAGGAGGTGGCGGCGGAGCTGGCCCACGTCCGCGACCGATCGAACCTGGTGTTCACGGTCGCGAAGGTCGACTGGCTCCTCCGCTCGGGACGCCTGGGCCCGGGCCAGGCGTGGCTGGCCCGGCTCATGGGGATCGTCCCGGTTCTCGAGCTCGACCCGGCGGGGAACGTCGTTGCCCGCGCCAGGGTACGGGGTCACCAGGCCGCCCGGGAGGAGATCTTCCGCGCGGTGGAGGAGGGGCTCACGGATGCCCGCCGCTACCGGATCGGCGTGGTGCACGCGGGCGTGCCGGACCTGGCCGCTTCGGTGGAGGAGGAGGTCCGCCGGCGTTGGGATCCGGTGGAGACGTACTGCAGGCCCATCACGGCCGTGCTGGCCGCCCACGCCGGTCCCGGCGCGTGGGGGATCGCCTATCAGGTGGAGGATCAGCTCTGAGCGAAGGAGCCGAGACGGGCACCCGGAGCCCCGCGGAGGAGACGTTCCGGCTCGACGACCCGGAGGCGCCCGCGGAGCTGGCGCTCCTGACAGGGGCCGCCCTCGAGCGCCACGCCCGGGAACCGATCGTCCTCGACCTGCGAGGCCTCTCCGACGCTACCGATTTCTTCTTCATCATGTCGGGCGACTCGGACGTCCATACCCGGTCCATCGCCGAGAACCTCGTGGAGCGGCTCGCGGAGCACGGCTTCGAGCCGGCCGGTGTCGAGGGTCGCTCTCAGGGACGCTGGATCCTGCTGGACTACATCGACATCGTCGTCCACATCTTCCTGCCGCGGGTGCGGGAGTTCTATCGGCTCGAAGACCTGTGGGGGGACGCTCCCCGACTGCGCCCGAGCGAGTCGTGAGCGCGCTGGCCCGGCGGGCACGGCGGGGCGGCGCGATCCTGGCCCTGCTGACGATGATGGCCGCCTGCGGCGGGACGGGCGGCGGACCGTCGGAGCGCTCGCGGGCGGACGGCTCCGACCTCCACGGGGTCCGGCTCGTCGTAGGGTCGGAGGCCGACGCCTGGTCGCTGCTGGCCATCCCGCGCGCCGGGGGGAAGGCGACCGCGCGGGACGTGAGGGACCCCGGGCACGTGCTGTGGACGGGGTCGGTCGACCTCCCGGCCGCGAGCGAGGCCCACGCCCTCGAAGGGCCCGCGGTGGTCCTGCGGACGGACGACGGCGCCGTCTACCGCTACGATCCCCTTTCGGACAGCCTGTCCCGCCTGGGAAGCGTGGGGGCGGGAGCCCGATGGAGCGAATGGGGGAGCTACGGGGCCTTCCTGGACCCTGCGGGAAGCCGCGTCCTCGAGGTGGGCCCCGATGGGGCCTGGCGCTTCCGGCTCTCGGGGAGCCCGGCCTGGGTCGTGCCGGTCGAGGGGGGCGCGCTGGCGGTGCTCGGAGCGGACGGCGGGCGGGAGGGCTCGGTGTGGCTCGTGAGCCGCGAGGACACCGCCCCCGCCCGGCGCAGCGAGGCCGGATACGCGGCGCCGGGCCTCACCACGGCCTGGGGAAAGCGCCTGGTCCTGACGGGTCGGGACCGGAAGAGCCTGCGGGTGCTCACGGTCCCGGCCCTGACGTCCGCCGAGGAAGTCTCTCTGGACGGGACGCTGGCCGCGCTGACCGCCTCGCCCTCGTCCCACGATGTGTACGCGGGTCTCTCCGGTCCTCCGAGGATCGTGAGCGTCAATCGGTTCGACCGGAGCTCGCGTGTTCTGGCCAAACTCGATGCCCCGGTCACCGACCTGCGGTCGGCGGTCCTGGGCTCCTTCCTCCTGGGGCGGCAGGGGGGCTCGGTGGTGTGGATCCCGCTCGCCGGGAAGAGGACGCGCGTGGTCGGGGGCGACTGGCGGTCCGACCTCCCCCTCGGGACCCCGGCCGGGCAGGTGCTCCTGGCGCGGGGCGACTCTCTCCTCCTGTGGGATCCGGAGAGCGGGGCGCCCCCCGCCGTCGCCGACGGCCCGGCCGATGCCCGCTGGCTGGCCGTGCGCTGGAACCCGGCCCCGCCGAGCGTGCGCGTGGCCCGGGCCGGAGCCGACACGGGAGAGGCGTCGTCGGAGGAGCGGGAGGCGGCCTCCGAGGCGGGTGGAGCGGGCGCGACCGCCGGGACCGGAGCGGGAAGCGCGGGAGCGGCGGGCCCCGGAGCCGCCACGCCGCCCGTGGCTGCGGAGGGCGGGGCGGCCGGGACTCCGCCGTCGTCGGAGCCGGCCGCCGGGGAGGCGAGCGCCCCGGCCACGACCGGCGGAGGCTCCCCGCGGGCACGTCTCCAGGCGGGCGTCTATGCGGTGGTGGCGTCGGCCCGGGATTCGTCGGGCGTTCGCTCGCTCCTGGACGACCTCTCCTCGGCCGGCTATCCGACGTCGATGCAGCGCTACACGGACGACGCGGGCCGGACGTGGTACCGGGGGCTCGTCGGCCCCTATCCCTCGCGGGACGCCGCCGAGTCGGCGGCGCGCCAGCTCCGGCGCGAGCGCGACCTCCGGGTCTGGGTGACGGAGATCCGCCCGGGCTCGGGCGTCCAGGGCCTCCTCCGCTGAGGGGCCGGTGAGCGGGCGGCCGGACGAGGACCTCCGCGCCCGGCTCGAGGCGCTGCCCGCGGGCGGCGCCGTGGTCGCCGTGGTCCCGGGCACCGACGAGACCCTGGAGGAAGCCGCCTCGCGAGCCGCGCGGGTGGCCGCCGCCGCGGGCGAGCTCCGACCGCACACCGTGCTGGCCGCGCCGGGGCGAGGCGCCCGGGCCCTGGACGGGCTCCTCGGGGCGGCCGGCCCCGGGCTCGAGGCCGTGTTCGCCGGGGAGCGGTCGCTGGCCCGGGCCGCGGTGCGGGGGAGCGGAGACTTCGTCTACCTCCCGTCGGGCCTTCCGGAGGGGAGCGACGAGCCCAGGGGACGGGCGGCCGCCATCCGCGCGCTCCGGCTCGCCCGCACGGTCTCCCGGGCGGGCGGGACGCTCGTCCTGCTCCTCGACGCCGCGACCGCCGCCGATCCCGGCCTGTCCGGAGAGACGGATCTCCGGCTGAAGGACGAGGCCCCCGGGGAGATGCTCGGGGAACGGGCGGCCGCCGACCCGTCCCCCGAGACGGGCCGCTGGCGCCGCCACCGGAAGCAGACGGGTCCCCCGGTCGGCCGCATCGCGCTCGGGGCCGCGGTGATCCTCGTCCTGCTCGGCGGCTGGTGGCTCGCAGCCCGTCATCTGTCCGGCCGGGGGCGCGGCGCCCCGGCGGGAGGCACCCCCGAGGCGATCGCGGACACCGCGGCCTCGTCCGGAGCGGTGGAGGCGGCGGGCGCCGGGGCGGGCGCCACCGACGAGGGAGCCGACCGGAGCGGAGCCGCCCCGGCGGGCGCTCCCGCCGACGCGCCCGCGGCCCGGACCTCCCCACGGGCGGGCGGCGTCGCCGCGCTGGCCGAGAAGGCCCCGGCGCTGCCGTACTCGGTCCTCATCGCGAGCTACGCCCGGCGCGAGGACGCCGTGCGGCGCGCACGAGAGTGGTCGGGTGAGGACGGGATCCTGTACCTGGTGGCGCCGACGCCGATCCAGGGCCGGCTCTACTACCGGCTCATGGCCGGAGCCCTCCCCAGCCGGGAGAGCGCGTCCCGGCTCATGGACGACCTGGTGGACCGGGGGCGCAAGGACGAGGCGCGGGCGTGGGACGTGAGGCCGACGTCGCTGGCCTTCCGCCTGGGTGTCTCGGCCTCCGCCGCCGGGGCGGCCGCGCGGACCGACTCCCTGCGGGAGGCGGGGGTGCCCGCCTACGTGGTCCCGGCCGCGGCGTCCGGGGACACGGCGTGGCAGATCTACGGCGGAGCGTTCGAGGCCCGGCCGGCGGCCGGGGCCCTGGAGGAGATGATCCGGAAGGCGGGCCTCGACGCCCGCCTGGTGACGAGGCGGGGGACGCAGGGATGAGGATCCAGAAGCTCACGCTCCACGGCTTCAAGTCGTTCGCGGACAGGACGGAGATCAAGCTCCACGACGGCATCACGGCCGTCGTCGGCCCCAACGGGTGCGGCAAGTCCAACATCTCCGACGCGCTCCGCTGGGTGCTGGGCGAGCAGCGACCCACCGCCATCCGCGGCTCGCGGATGGAGGAGGCCATCTTCAGCGGGACCGCCAGCCGCAGCTCGATCTCGAGGGCAGAGGTCACTCTCTCCATCCTGAACGACGACGGCGCGCTCCCGGTCCCCTACCGGGAGGTCGTGATCGGCCGCACGGTCTACCGGGGCGGGGAGAGCGAGTACCGTCTCAACGGGGACGCCGTGCGGCTCAAGGACATCCAGGACCTGTGCCGGGACACCGGCCTGGGCGCCACCGAATACTCGGTCATCGAGGGGCGGATGGTGGACGCCATCCTCAGCGACCGTGCCGAGGAGCGCCGTGCCCTGTTCGAGGAGGCGGCCGAGATCGGCCGCTACAAGGACCGTCGGCGCACGGCGCTCCGCCGCCTGGACCAGGCCCAGACCGACCTCGACCGGCTCGAGGACGTGATCGCCGAGGTGGGGACCAAGGTCCGCTCCCTTGCCCAGCAGCGGGGTCGTGCCGAGCGGCACAGGACGTACCGGGAGCGCAGGCTGCAGCTCGAGGTGGCCGTGGCGGGAGCCCGGCTCGAGCACCTCAACGGCCGGATCGAGAAGCTCGAGGGAGAGCTCGCCGAGCTCGCCAGGGAGCGGCCCGGCGAGGAGGGGGAGCTCCGCACGCGTGAGACCGAGGCCGAGACGATCCGCGTGGAGATGGCCGAGGCGGAGCGCGAGCGCTCCCGGCGGGCCCGCGAGCTGGAGGAAGTGCGCGGCCGCATCGAGGAGCTCGAGCGCAGGCGGCTCGTCGCGGACGAGCGAGCCTCGGCGGCCGAGCGGCGCATCGAGGCGGTGGGCGAGGAGCTCGTGGGCCTGGAGGAGCGCCGGAGCCACCTGGAGGGCGAGACCGGGCGGCTGGAGACCACGGTCGGGACCGAGGAGGCCGAGCTCGAGGGCCTGAGGGAGCGGGAGGCCGAGCTCTCGTCCCGCGCGGAAGCCCTCGGATCGGACCGCGACGAGGCACGGCGCGAGGAGGAGGAGGCCGAGGAAGAGGCCGCTTCCCTGAGCCGCGAGGTCCGCCTGCTGGAAGCCGACCTGGAGGCCCTCGAGGAGCGGATCGCCGAGCGCTCCGCCGAGCTCGAGCGCCGGCGCGCGGACCTCGAGGAGGCCGCCGGGGAGGCCGCGGGCCGGGAGGCCGACCTCGAGAGCGCCCGGGAGGAGGCCGGCCGGGCCGCGGCGCGGGCCGAGGAGCTGGAGGAGCGCTACCGGGAGGCCGGGACGGAGGCCTCCCGCCGGCGCGAGGAGCTCCGGTCCACGCGCGAGGAGCTGGCCACCGTCGAGGGCGAGCTGGCCTCGGCCCGGGCGAGGGTCTCCGGTCTCGAGAGTCTCCTGGCTTCGGGCGGGGACGTCCCCGCGCCCGTGGCCGCGCTCCTCGAGCGCGCGGGCGAGATCGGGGGCGTGCGTGGCCTGCTGGCCGACGCGATCTCGGTGACGGCCGAGCACGCTCCGGCGGTCGAGGCGGCCCTCGGGGGCTACCTGCACGGCGTGCTCGTGGACGACTGGGAGGTCGTCCGCCGGGTGCGCGACGAGCTGGGCGAGATGGGCGAGGAGGGGGTCCTCCTCCTGCCCCTCGACCCCGGACCGCGCCGCCAGCCGCCGCCCACCGGCGGCGAGGGGCAGCCCCTCGCCGAGCTGGTGGAGGCGCGGGGCGAGGGAGGTGGCTGGGCGCGAGCCCTCCTGGCCGGCGTGCGGGTGGATGCCGGCGGGAGCCTCGTGCCGCGCGACGGGAGCTGGGTTGCGGCCGACGGGTCGGGCCAGGACCGCTTCGGGGCCGTGCGCCTGGGCCAGGTCGCGCCCGGGCGCGGGACGGTGAGGCGGCGGGCCGAGCTCGAGGAGGCACGGTCCGCCGCCGCGGCGCGCGCCGAGCGGGCCCGGAGCCTCCGGGAAGAGGCGGAGGAGGCCGAGACGCGCCTGACCGGAGCCCGCGAGCGGGCCGAGGCCCTCGAGGACGAGCGGGCGGCCGCGGCCCGGAGGGCGCGGGAAGCGGGCGAGGAGGCGGAGACCGCGGCCTCGCGTCTGGAGCGGGCCCGCCGCGAGCGGCATGAGGCCGCGGACCGCATCGAGGAGCTCGAGCGGACGCTGGAGGAGGCGAGGGGCCGCCTGCGGGAGGGCGCCGAGCGGCTCGAGGACCTCCGCGCCGAGCGGGACCGGGCCTCCGAGGAGCTGGCCGGCGTGCGCGAGCGCGCCGGCCGGGCCCGGTCGGCCGCGGAGGAGGCACGCGGCCGGCTCCACGAGCTCCAGCTCGAGCTGGCCCGGCGGGAGTCCGAGCTCTCGGGCGCGCGGGAGCGGCTGGAGCGGATCCGGTCCACGCAGAGGGAGCTGGACGAGCGTCGCCGGCGCCTGGAGGACGAGCGCGCCGGGGAGCGGGAGGCCCTGGAGAGCTCGGGCCGCCGCAATGAGGAGGCGGTCGAGGAGCTGGCCGGCCTCCTCGAGCTCCGGGGCGAGATGGAGGAGCGCGTGCGCGAGGCCGGTGGCGAGCTGGCCGCCCACCGCGAGCGGCTCGATGCGCTCGAGGAGCACCTGCGCGCCGCGCGCCGCACCGAGCGCGAGCACGCGGAGCGCCGGCACGCCCTGGAGCTGGAGCTGGCGGAGCTCCGGGGGAAGCGGACGTCCATCCGCGAGCGGGTCGAGGGCGAGTGGGAGGAGAGCCTCGAGTCGCTGCTGGAGCGGGCCGAGCCGCCCGAGGAGGGCGACCTCGACGCCTGGTCCCGGGAGCTGGAGGACGTCCGCCGCAGGCTGGCCCGCCTTGGCCCGGTCAATCTCCTGGCCGCCGAGGAGTACGAGGAGGAGAAGGAGCGCCTGGACTTCCTCACGGCCCAGCGCGAGGACCTCGAGGAAGCGCGCGACGACCTCCACGCCACGATCCGCCGCATCAACGCCGAGGCGTCCCGCTCCTTCCGGGAGACGTTCGAGGAGGTGCGGGAGAACTTCCAGCGCACCTTCCAGAGCCTGTTCGAGGGCGGCGATTGCGGCCTGTGGCTGGAGGATCCGGAGGACCCGCTCGACTCTCCCATCGAGATCTCCGCCAGCCCACGCGGGAAGCGCACGCAGAGGATCCACCTCCTCTCGGGCGGTGAGCGTGCGCTGACGGCGCTCTCCCTCCTGTTCGCCATCTACCTGGCCAAGCCGAGCCCGTTCTGCGTGATGGACGAGGTCGACGCGCCGCTCGACGAGACCAACATCACGCGCTTCGCGAGCATGCTCGGGCGCTTCAAGGAGGAGACGCAGTTCATCGTGATCACCCACAATCCCCGCACGATCGAGGCAGCCGACTGGATCTACGGGGTGACCATGCAGGAGCCCGGCGTGTCCTCCGTGGTGGGCGTCGAGTTCGGGGATCTGCCCGAGGGGCAGGTCGCGTGAGCGCCGCGCCGGGAAGCGCAGGCCGCCTGGTCGTGGTCGGCTGCGGCACGGTGGTCCCGGAGGGCGGGACCGGCGGCTCTTCCTACTTCGTGGAGATGGACGGCGGCCGGGTGCTCCTCGACTGCGGCCCCGGCGCCGCGCAGTCCCTCGCGAGGCACGGCCTGCCGTGGAGCGAGCTCACCGACCTGGTCCTCACCCACTTCCACTCCGACCACGTCGGGGCGCTGCCGGGCCTGTTCTTCGGCCTGCGGCACGGCGTCTTCCCGCCCCGCGAAGCGGGCATGGACGTGTGGGGGCCGCCGGGGACCGGTCGGCTGTTCGAGACGCTGGCCGAGGCACTCGGCGACTTCCTCCTCGACCCGGGCTTCCCGGTGGAGATCCACGAGATCGAGCCCGGGGGAAGCTCCGAGCTGGCGAGCGGCCTCCGCCTCTCGACGCGGGCCACGCCGCACACGGACGAGAGTCAGGCCGTGCGGCTGGACGGGGCCTCGGCCGCGGTCGGCTACACGGGCGACACCGGGCCGGAGCTCGCGCTCGGGGCCTTCCTCTCCGGCCTCGACGTCCTCGTGGCCGAGTGCTCGCTCACCGACGAGCAGGTGGGGGACAACCACCTCTCGCCCTCCCGGGTCGCGGCGCTGGCACGCGACGCGCAGCCCGAACTATTGCTTCTCACGCACATATACCCTCACGTTCGGGATCGCCACGACGTGCCGGCGCTGGTGGCCGCGGCCGGGTGGCCGGGGCCCGCGTGGCCGGCCCGGGAGGGCCTGTCGGTTCCGCTGCCCGTGGACCCAGACGGTCTCCGGCCCGGTTGATGGCGTGGTGACGGACGGGGATACGATCCATCCAGGAGCTCGACGAATATGCTCGTAGTCATGAAGCACGGCGCGACCGGCGAGGAGATCGACCGGGTCGCGGAGACGATACGGGAGATGGGGTACGAGGCCGAGCCGATTCCCGGCCGCCAGCGTACGGCGGTCGGCCTGGTCGGCAACGACGGCCGGGTCGACGACGGCCGCCTCCGGGTCCTGCCCGGCGTTCAGCGCATCATCCACGTCTCCCAGCCCTACAAGCAGGTGAGCCGGGAGTGGAAGCCCGATGACACGGTCATCGAGCTCCCCAACGGCGTGCGGGTCGGTGGCCCGGACGTGGTCCTCATCGCCGGACCCTGCTCGGTCGAGTCGGAGGACCAGATCCTGGAGACCGCCCGCAGGGTCAGGGCCGCCGGGGCCACGATCCTGCGCGGAGGTGCCTTCAAGCCCCGGACCTCGCCGTATTCCTTCCAGGGCCTGGGCGAGCGGGGGCTCGAGCTCCTGGCCCTGGCGCGGCGGCAGACCGGGCTTGCCGTGGTCACCGAGGCGCTCGGCCCCGAGGACGTGGAGCTGGTGGCCGGATACGCGGACATCATCCAGATCGGGGCGCGCAGCATGCAGAACTACCCCCTCCTCCGGGAGGTGGGGCGCGCCGGGAAGCCGATCCTCCTCAAGCGCGGCATGGGCTCGACGATCAAGGAGCTCCTGCTCGCGGCCGAGTACATCGTCCTCGAGGGGGAGTCCCGCGTCATCCTGTGCGAGCGGGGCGTGCGGAGCTTCGACCACCACGCCCGCAACCTCCTGGACCTGACCGCGATCGCGAGCGTGCAGGAGCTCTCCCACCTCCCGATCATCGCCGATCCCGCGCACGGCACCGGCCACCGGGACAAGGTCGTCCCCATGGCCCGGGCCGCCGTGGCGGCGGGGGCCGACGGGGTCATGGTGGAGGTTCATCCGGACCCCGCCTCGGCGCTCTCCGACGGCGCGCAGTCGCTGACTCCGGACCAGTTCGACGAGATGGTGGTCGAGGTCACGGCCATCGCCCGCGCCATCGGCCGGGGCATCGCCCGCGCGGCGGAGGTGCGGACCGGGTCGGTCGTCGCCGGGAGCTGACGGGCCGGTGCCGCGCGCCCCGGGCCGGCGGGAGCGGGTGGACCTGGCCCGCAGGGGCGAGGCCCTGGCCGCCGAGCGCCTGGCGCTCGCGGGCCTCGAGATCCTGGACCGGAACTGGCGCTCCGGGCGGCGCGAGATCGACCTCGTCGCTCGGGAGGGTCCGGTCGTGGCCTTCGTGGAGGTCAAGGCCCGCGGCCCCGGCCCCCAGGCGCCGCTCGAGGCCATCGGCCGGGCCAAGCGTCGGGACATCCGCCGCGCGGCGGAGGCCTGGATCCACGCCCATCCCGGCGTCGGCCGGGAGTTCCGCTTCGACGCCGTGTCCGTGGAGGTGGACGCGACCGGCCGCGCCCGCATCGAGCACGTGCGGGAGGCGTTCCGCGGGGAGGATGCGTGAGGGTCCGCCGACCCCGCGCTCGGCCCCCTGAAGCCCGTCGCGGGGCCCTCGTACGGCTTGCAGCGCCGCCCTCCGACCGGTACCATTCGGCACGCCCCAGGCCCGTGGGACGCGGACCGCGTGAACCCCGTCAGGACCGTGAAGGTAGCAGCGGTAAGCGTGCGAAGGTCGCCACGGTGAGCCTGGGGCGCTTTCACGTCCGGACGCCCTCCGGCGCGGGCCCCGCGGCCCGTCCCGGCCCGCAGTCGACCCTCTGAGCCGGAACAGGATCCCCGTGTCTCGCGCCGCGCTCGCCCGCACCCACCGACCCCGCCGGTTCGACGAGCTCGTGGGACAGGACGCCGTCGCCCGCACGCTCCGGTCGGCCATCGAGGGGGATCGGGTCGCGCACGCCTACCTGTTCTGCGGCCCCCGCGGCGTGGGGAAGACCACGGCGGCCCGCATCCTGGCCATGGCGCTCAACTGCCCGAGCCGGGAGGGCGGGGAGCCGTGCGGTGAGTGCGAGTCCTGCCGTCGCATCTGGTCGGGCCGTACCTCCCTGGACGTGGTCGAGATCGACGCGGCCAGCCACCGGGGCGTCGACGATGCCCGCGACCTGCGGGAGCGGGCCATGTACGCCCCCTCCGAGGAGGACCGCTACAAGGTCTACATCGTCGACGAGGCGCACATGCTCACCCGGGAGGCGTGGAACGCGCTCCTCAAGATCCTCGAGGAGCCGCCCTCCAGGGTCATCTTCGCGTTCGCCACGACCGAGCCGCAGCGGATCCAGCAGACGGCGGCGCCCGTCATGTCCCGGTGCCAGCGCTTCGACTTCCGGCGCGTCTCGGTCCCGGACATCGTGGGCCGCCTGGAGACCGTCCTCTCGCGCGAGGGGGTCGATGTCGGGGAGGGCGCTCTCCTCCCGATCGCCCGGCGAGCGGAGGGGGGCGTGCGCGATGCGCTCAGCCTCCTGGACCAGGTGCTCTCCTTCTCGGGCGACCGCATCGAGGCCGCCGACGTCCGGCGCATGCTCGGGCTGGTCGACGAGGACCGGTACCTGTCCTTCTTCGACCTGGCGGCGCGCGGGGACCGCGCCGGCGTCCTGCCGTTCGTGCAGGAGCTGGTCGACGCCGGCTACGACCCGGCGGAGTTCGTCCGGGGGCTGGCCGACGGCCTCCGCGCCCTCCTCGCCCTGCGCATGGACCCCGGGGCCGACGTCGAGCTCGCGCCCGAGCCGAGGGAGCGCTTCCTGGAGATGGCAGGGCCCTTCGAGGAGGTCGACCTCCTCCGGCTCCTGATGGCCGTCTCGGACTTCGAGACGTCGGGCCGCTTCCGACGGAGCGCCCAGCAGAGGATCCAGCTGGAGGTGCTGCTCCTCCGACTCGTGTCCATGGACTCGGCCGTGGAGCTGGAGGACCTCCTGCGCGCGGCCGGCGGCGAGATCCCCGGCCAGGGCCGCAGGCCCGAGGGAGCGGGCGGCGGCCCGGCGGCCTCGGGTCGGTCCGGCGCCGGTCGGGAGGGCTCGGGACGGTCCGGCGCCGGGGACGCGGCCGGGGAGCGGCCCGCCCGCCGCGAACGCTCTTCAACTGGAGTTCAAGAGGGTCGCTCCGCGCCGCGTGCCGCCCCGTCGCCGGAGACGCGGGGAGGGTCGCCGTCCGCGGCGGGCGGCGGCACGGCTTCCGCCACGGCCACTGCCTCCGCGCCGCCGCCGGAGGCCTCCGGCCGGAGCCTCCAGGAGAGATGGAGGAGCGCGCTGGCCTCGATCGAGGGACTCACGGGCGTGGGCCTCGCCCTCCGGGGCACGAAGCTGCGGGAGGCCGAGGATGGGGGCTTCCGCGTGCAGGCGCCCGCCGGCCTGGCCGACGACCTGGAGGCGTACCTGGAGGACCGGCGGCTGTCGGCCCCGGTGAGGGACGCGCTGGGCCGCGAGCTGGGCCGGGCCTCCGGGGACATCGCGCTCCGCGTCGAGGGCGCCGGACCGCCGCGCCGCATGACGGCCGAGGCGGCCCGGGAGCAGCGGCTCGAGGAGCTGGCGGACATGGACCCCCGGCTTCGGGAAGCGGTAGAAGAACTCGACCTGTCTATCAAGGAGTGACGATCTCGTGGATCCCATGCAGAACCTCCAGCAGCTCTTCCAGATGGGGCAGCAGATGCAGTCCCGCATGAACGAGCTGCAGGAACGGCTCGAGAAGGAGACCGTGACCACCCGCAGCGGCGGAGGCATGGTCGAGGTGACGGCCGACGGCACCGGCAACGTGAAGAGCATCCGCCTCGACCCCTCGGTCGTGGACCCGGAGGACGTGGAGATGCTCGAGGACCTCGTCCTGGCGGCCGTCTCGGAGGCGCAGAGGCGTGCGAAAGGGAAGCTGGAGGAGGAGATGAAGAGCGCCACGGGCGGTCTGCCCATGCCGGGCCTCTCGCAGCTCCTGGGCGGCTGACGCTCGGCGCTACGCCCTCGGGAGCCCGCGCATGTCCGCCATCGAAGACCTGATCACCGAGCTCGGACGGCTGCCGGGCGTGGGGCGAAAGACTGCGCAGCGGCTGGCCTACCACCTCCTCAAGACCCCGCCCGAGGAGGCCCGCCGCCTGTCGGCGAGCATCGACCGTGTCGTGGACGAGGTGCAGGCGTGCTCCCGGTGCGGCAACCTGAGCGACTCGGACCCGTGCGAGCTCTGCATGAATCCGCGCCGGGACGAGTCGGTCGTGTGCGTGGTCGAGGAGGCTTCCGACATCACGGCCATCGAGAAGTCGGGGCACTACGGAGGGGTGTACCACGTGCTCGGGGGACGGCTCTCGCCGCTGGACGGAATCGGCGCCGACGACCTCAACATCCCGGCCCTCATGGCGCGGCTCCGGGACGGTATCGAGGAGGTCATCCTGGCCACCAACCCGAGCGTGGAGGGCGAGGCGACGGCCACCTACCTCCATCGCCTGATGGCGGACATGGAGGGCGTGCGCGTGACGCGCCTCGCGCGCGGGCTTCCGGTGGGTGGTGACCTCGAGTACGCCGACGGCGTGACGATAGCGGAGGCCTTCTCGGGCCGCCGTGACATGTGAACGGGAGCGTGCGATGCCGACCTTGATCTCGTGGGATGACACGGAGGACACGACCCGACGGATCCTCAAGATCGCCGGCTGGGCCCTGCTGGGCGCCGCCGCGGTCACCGGCCTCGGCGCGTGGCTGGCCAGGGACCAGATCGTCCGTCATCGAAGGGACCTGTTCAGCCCCCACCCGCTCCGGCGGCTGGCGGCCCTCTCCTACCTGAAGTCGCATCCGGACATCGACAACGTGCTCCTTCTCCGCGACTTCCTCGCCTGGGAGGAGCGGCCCCTGCTGCGGCGCAAGGCCGCGGGCATCCTGGAGGACATGGAGGACGAGCTGGCCGCGGCCGCGGAGTCGGCGAGCAGCGCCTGACGCGCGGGTACGCGACCGGCAGGCGGCCCGGGAGGATGGGGCCGCGGACCGGAACGGGGACGAGGCGTGACCTGGAACCTGCCCAACGCGATCACTACCGTGAGGCTCGTGCTGGCGCCTCTGCTGGCCTGGCTTCTGCTGGAGTCGTCCACCGTGGCCCGGGCCGTGGCCTGCGGGGTGTTCCTGGTCGCGGCGGTCTCCGACCTGTGGGACGGCTACCTGGCCCGGCGGCGGCGGGAGGTGACCGACTACGGAAAGCTGATCGATCCGGTCGCCGACAAGCTCCTCCTGGCCGCGGCGGTCGTCCCCCTGTACGTGGTCATGCGCCGCTCGCCCTCCCTGGCGGGCCTGCCCATCTACGACGCGATCCCCCTGTGGGCCGTCCTCGTGCTGCTCGGCCGGGAGCTCCTCGTCACGGTCCTGCGCTCGGCCGCGGCGCGGCGCGGCCGGATCGTGGCGGCCATGCGCTCGGGGAAGTACAAGGCGTTCGTCCAGAACCTTTTCCTCGGCGGCGCGCTCGCGTGGGTCACGCTCCGGTCGGCCGGCGCCCCCGACGGTGGGACCGCGGCTCCCGGCATGGCGCTCGTGGGCTGGTACACGGCGGTCTCGCTCACGGGCGCACTCATCCTCACGCTGGGCTCTCTGGCCGAGTACCTGGTGGCGTTCGCGCGCGTGCTCCAGCGTCGACGCGCGTCTTGACTCCCGCGGCGCCCGGTCCCGCCGGGGAGGGACCGGACCGGCGCGCCCGCGTTCTCGTCATCGTGGTCGGGGACGAGCTGCTGGACGGGTCGGTGGCCGACAGGAACGGCGCGGCGCTCGCCCGCGCCGTCCGCTCGCGTGGCGGGGAGGTGGCCGGGATCGTCCTCGTGGGGGACGAGGAGGAGGCGATCGCGGCCGCCGTGGAGGAGGGCCTGGAGCGGGCCGACGGCGTCCTGGCGTGCGGCGGCATCGGACCCACCGGTGACGACGTGACGCGCGAGGCGGTGGCCCGGGCCCTGGAGACCGACCTGGTGGTCGACGAAGGGTGGGCCGGCCGGGTGGCCGAGCGCTTCCCGCCCGCCCGGGGGCTCCCGGGCACGGCGCGGCAGGCGCGCCTCCCGCGGGGGAGCGAGCCCGTGGACAACCCGACCGGGACGGCGCTCGGGTTCGGCGCCGATGCGGTGGGACGAGGGTGGGTCCTGGTCCTCCCCGGGGTCCCCGACGAGCTTCGGGCCATGCTCGGGGGGTCGGCCGGGTCGTTCCTGGACGCCAGGATCGCGGGCTCGGCCGATCCGGTGCTCCGGGTGGGGCTCGCGGGGGTCGCCGAGTCCGTCGTGGCCGAGCGTCTGGAGGGCCTCGGGGAGCTCGAGGGCCTGCGGGTGGCCAGCTATCCCCACCAGGGCACGGTCGATCTTCACCTGCGCGCCGTCGGCGCGGGCTCCCGGCCGGACGAGGCCGGAGCGGCCCGGGAGAGGCTCGCCCGGGCGGGGGAGGCGCTCCGCCGCGAGTTCGGCCGGGACGTGTACGAGGTGGGGGAGAGGGAGCTCGCCGAGGTCGTCCTGGACGTCCTGCGCGAGCGAGGGGAGACGCTGGCCGTGGCGGAGAGCTGCACCGGGGGCGGCCTCGGGTCGGCGCTCACGGCGGTGGCCGGCGCCTCCGACGTGTTCTGGGGGGGCGTGATCACCTACGCGGACGAAGCCAAGCGCGCGCTCGTCGGCGTGCCCGAGGCGGTGCTGCGCTCGGATGGCGCGGTGTCGGAGGCCACGGTCCGGGCCATGGCCCGGGGGGTCCGGGAGGTCGCCGGCGCGAGCTGGGGGGTGGCGATCACGGGGATCGCCGGTCCCTCGGGAGGAAGCGCCGAGAAGCCGGTGGGGACCGTGTGGATCGCCGGCACGGGCGAGCGGGAGGCCGTGCGGCGCTTCCGCATGCCGGGGGGGCGGAGCGCCGTGCGCCGGCGGAGCGTCACGGCGGCGCTGGACATGGTCCGGAGGCTGGCGGCGGGGGAGGGCTGAGCCGCGGCCGGCCGGGGCGGGTGGACGGCACATCGCTTGCACCCCGCGGGCCCCGGGCGACGACCGTCGGCCCCGCCCCCCGGGGCTTCCACGCAGGCTCGAGACCGACCTCGACATCCAACAGGGACGGGTTGCGCAGGTGAGCAAGCACGACGACGATCGGGATCGCCGGAAGGCCGACGCGTTCGAGGCCGCCGCGGGGACGGAGGAGACCGTCCCGGGGGCGGAAACGGCTCCGGAGACGGAGGCGGACGGGGGTCCCGTGCGGGACGAAGGCGAGGAAGGCACGGCGGCGCGCCCGGAGGGCGAGGACGAGCTCTCCGAGGAGATCCGCGAGGAGCTCGAGGAGCTCGAGCACCTCAGGGAGCGTCACCTGCGCATGGCCGCCGAGTACGACAACTTCCGCAAGCGCACGCGCCGGGAGATGGCCGAGGCCCGGGAGCGGGCGCAGGCCGACCTCGTGAGCCGGCTCCTGGACGCCCTGGACGACCTGCAGCGCGTGCTCGACACGCCGGCCGGCGCCACCACGGTCGGGGCGCTGCACGAGGGCGTCGAGCTGGTGGGGCGCAAGCTCGGCAAGGAGCTCCGGGAAGCGGGGCTCGAGCCCATCGAGGCCGAAGGTCGGCCCTTCGATCCCCACCTGCACGAGGCCCTGCTCACCACGCCGGTGTCGGACCCCGAGCGGGACGGACTGGTCTCCCGCGTGCTCGTCACCGGCTACCGCTTCGGTGATCGGGTCATCCGTCCGGCCCGGGTCGAGGTGATGACGCACCGACCTTCCCACGGGGAGATGGAGGGCGGAGACGGCTGATGGCCTCGCGGACCAAGGACTATTACGAGATCCTGGGGGTCTCCGAGGGGGCGTCGAAGGACGAGATCAAGAAGGCCTACCGCCGGCTGGCCAAGAAGCACCACCCCGACGCCAACCCCGACGACCCGGAGTCGGCCGAGCGGTTCAAGGAGATCAGCGAGGCCTATCGGGTCCTCTCCGATCCCGAGAAGCGCAGCCAGTACGACCAGGTCCGACGCTTCGGCGGTACGAGCCGCTTCGCAGGCGGGCGGCCGGGCGCGAGGCCCGGCGCCGGGGCGGGCACCCGGTTCGAGGACCTGTCGGACTCGGGCTTCGGCGGGATCGGGGACTTCTTCAGCTCCATCTTCGATCTCGGCCGGCGGAGCGGAGGTACGCGGCGCGGCAGGGCCGCCCGGGGGCGCAACGTCGAGCTGGACGTGGAGATCCCGCTCCGGGTCGGCGCCAGGGGAGGAAAGGTCCGGGTCACCGTGCCGGTCCGCGAGGAGTGCGCCGCCTGCGATGGCTCGGGAGTGGCCCCGGGGGCGACCCTCGAGACCTGCTCGCGCTGCGAGGGCCGCGGGACGATCAGCTTCCAGCAGGGCGGCTTCTCGGTGAACCGGC
>Ga0209918_1000091_pt1 | contig 67117 bp, 54 predicted proteins | sample SalPonD_shore_MG_FD_185712 | JGI IMG/M metagenome (GOLD analysis project Ga0209918, IMG submission 185712) | Salt pond soil microbial communities from South San Francisco under conditions of wetland restoration - Salt Pond MetaG... | ecosystem: Environmental > Aquatic > Marine > Intertidal zone...
GCGAACTGCTCGCCGGAGAAGCCGTCCACGAAGCGCCCTCCGCGGATCTCTCCGCGAGCCTCCAGGCGCCGCAGCACGTACAGCAGCTCCCGCCAGGGCGGCAGCCCGGCCTCCCGGTCCAGCAGGCGGCGGAAGATGACCCCGTAACGGCACAGCAGAACGTCCACCACGTGGTCCACCAGAGCGTCGCGGTCCTGCTCCGGAGCACGGTCCGGCGCGGTGAGTGACCAGCGGCCGCCCTGGTCCGGGCCGGGCCCGCGGGCCCGCCCGCGCCGGCGGCCCCGGCGGCTGAATGGAGCCCGCCGGCTGGGCGGGGTCACCAGCCCGCGCAGCCCCTGGAACGTGTCCGACGTGGCGAGCCCCCAGCTCACCAGCTCCGCCAGCGCTTCTTCCACCTGGGTCCGCAGGAGGCCGGTGCGCTGCACCAGGTCGACGAAGAACAGGGCGCCGCCCTCGGCCATGGCCCCGGCCACGGCGGCGGCCGGACCGCTCAGGGGGAGCTCGTCCGGCTGGGGCGGAGCGCTAAGGCTGCGCCAGTGGACGGCGGCGCCGCGCTCGATCAGCGCGATGGGCGTCTGGCGCACCGGCGGGCCTCGGCGTTTCGGCGTATCGGGATCGGCTTCCGGCAGGCGGCCGCCCCAGCGGCGCAGCCAGGTCACCTCGCCGCTGGCGCAGAGCTGGTCCAGCATGTAGGGACGGTAGTCGCCCACCCGGGCCGGGAGGATACCTTCCTCCCAGCTCACCGCGGGCGCCGCGAACCCCTCCAGCTGGCCGACGGCGGCGCTCAGCGCTTCCGTGCCCTCGGCGGGCTCTCCGGCAAGCCCGTGCCACTCGAACAGGAAGCGCATGAATACCGCCTGGCTGACGGGCTGGATCTCCGCACGCAGCCGCCTGAGGGTGTAGCGGTGGATCCGCGCCAGCAGGCGCCGCTCGCACCACTGCTCTTCAGCGGTGCCGGTGAAGCGGCCGCGCATGGCGAAACCTTCGGTTTCCAGTGCCAACAGCGCGGGGGCCAGATCGTCCCCGGCCATGCCGAAGGGCGCCGCCAGCGCTTCGGGCGTTACCGGCCCGAGGGTTTCCAGGCGGGAACGTACCAGCTCCCGGAGGGCCTCGGCCTCGTCGGCGGGCGGCGAGACGTCAGCCGGCGGATCTATGGCGGGCCGCGCCGCGACGTCCGGCAACAGGGCACGCAGATCGGGCAGACGTTCGGCGGCGACCCAGAGCACCGCTGCGCCGGTGTCCAGGGCGCATGCCCGGCCCTGGAGGCACAGGTCCTCGAACTCGCCGCCCCAGGCGCCGGCCTCGTCCCGGGTGAGGAAACCGCTGATCACCAGGGCGTCGTGCAGCTCTTCACGGTCCCGCGGTGCCGGGAAGGCCTCTTCGCGGACCCGGGCGATGGCATCGGCGTCCAGCCGCGCGCCCTCGGCGGCATCGGCCGGGCTCCACGCGTCCCGCCCGATGACGGCCAGGGTGCGGCGCTCCTCCTGGGGAGCGTCGTCCAGGAAGGCGTAGGGGCGGGCGTTGACCACCTCGTGGGCCAAGGGCGAGGGCGCGGTCAGGTCGCGGCCGGTCACCAGGATTTCACCGGCGGCGAGGCGCCGCAGCACCTGCTCCAGCCCGGCCGCATCCATGGTCTGTTCCAGGCAGTCGCGCAGGGTCTGGCTCACCAGGGGATGGTCCGGGATCTCCCGCTCCCCGGCCACGTTCTCGATACAGGCCAGCTGGTCCGGGAAGACCACTGCCACCAGGTCCTCGGCGTCGTTGCGCTGGAACTGAGGCGGGGCCTTGCGCCCGTTGATGTTGCGCCGCACGGCCAGGGCGATGGTGGCGTTCCAGCGCCAGCGGGTGCCGAACATGGGCGCGTCCAGCAAGGCCTGGGTCAGCACCCGGCGCACGGTCTCCGGGCTCAGGTAGCGGGCCGGCTCCTCGATGGGGAAGCTGTGGGTGCTGCCCAGGGAGAGCACGATGCTGTCCTCCAGGGCTGCCGCCTGCAGCTCGAAGTTGAACTTGCGGCAGAAACGCTTGCGCAGTGCCAGCCCCCAGGCCCGGTTGATCCGGGAGCCGAACGGGGCATGCACCACGAAGTGCATGTCGCCGGTCTCGTCGAAGAAACGCTCGAATACTACGTGCCGCTGGGTGGGCAGCGCGCCGAGCGCCGCCCTGGCAGTGCCCAGATAGTCGGCCAGCTGGCGCGCCGCGGCCGCCGGCAGCCCGTAGCGGTGTCCGGCCCATTCCGCCGCGGCCTCCAGCCCCTGCTCCAGGGCCTCGTCCATGGCGGCACGCAGGTCGGACACGGCGGACGAAAGCTCCCCGGTGCGCGCCGGCGCCTCGCCGAACCAGAACGGCAGCGTCGGCGGCGCCCCGTGGGCGTCCTCCACGTGAACCCGGCCGTTCTCCACGCGCAAGATGCGGTAGGAGAGGTTGCCCAGCTGGAAGATGTCGCCGGGCGTGCTCTCGAAGGCGAAGTCCTCGTTCAGGGTGCCTACCCGGTAGCCTTCCGGATTGAGGATGACGTCGTAATCGAACTGGTCCGGGATGGTCCCGCCGTTGGTCAGGGCCACCAGCCGGGCGCCGCGCCGGGGCCGCAGCACACCGTTGACGGCGTCGCGGTGCAGGTAGGCCCCGCGGCGCCCGCGCCGGGTGGAGAACCCGTCGGCCAGCATTCGCACCACCTGGGCATGGGCCTCTTCGCTCAGGCCGCGATAGGGCCAGGCCCGCCGGAAGACCTCGAGGAGTGCCTGCTCGGACCACTCGCCGGCACCTACCTCCGCGACGATCTGCTGGGCGAGCACGTCCAGAGCGCCTTCCGGTATCTCGATGGCGTCCAGCTCGCCCCGCCGGGCCGCGTCCAGCAGCGCCGTGCACTCCACCAGGTCGTCCCGCGACAGCGGGAACAGCCGGCCTTTGGCGACGCCGCCCACGGAATGCCCCGAGCGTCCCACCCGCTGCAGCAAGGCCGCGATGGAGCGGGGCGAGCCCAGCTGGCAGACCAGGCCCACGTCGCCGATGTCGATGCCCAGCTCCAGGGACGCCGTGGCCACCAGTGCGCGCAGCTCGCCGCGCTTCAGCCGCTGCTCGGCCGCCAGCCGGTGCTCCTTGGAAAGGCTGCCGTGGTGAGCGGTGACGGCCTCCTCACCGAGACGCTCGGCCAGGTGGCGTGTGGCCCGCTCGGCCAGCCGGCGGGTGTTGGCGAAGATCAGGGTCGTACCGTGGGCGGATATCAGCTCGGCGAGCCGGTCATAGACCTCGTCCCAGACCTCGTTGGCCATCACTGCGGTCAGGGGCGATCCGGGCACTTCCAGCGCCAGGTCCCGGTCGCGCCGATGACCGACGTCGACGATGGCGCAGCCGTCTTCCCGGGCGCCCACCAGGAACGAGGCCATGGTTTCCACCGGCTTTTGGGTGGCGGACAGGCCGATGCGCACCGGCGGGCACTCGGTGAGCGCCGCGAGCCGTTCAAGGGACAGCGCCAGGTGCGCTCCGCGCTTGCTCTGGGCCAGCGCATGGATCTCGTCGACGATGACCGTGCGGATGGTTCGGAGCATGCGTCGCCCGGAGTCCGAAGTAAGCATCAGGTAGAGCGACTCCGGGGTGGTGACGATGATGTGCGGGGGCTGCCGGCGCATCCGCTCCCGCTCCCGCTGTGGCGTATCGCCTGTGCGCACCCATGCCCTCAGGTCCGGCGCCTGGGCTCCCGACTGCGCCAGCCGCTCGGCTATGCCTTCCAGCGGCTGCTGCAGGTTCTTCTGCACGTCGTTGGACAGGGCTTTCAGGGGCGAGACGTACAGCACCTGGGCCTGGTCCCGGAGCTCGCCGACCTCGCCGCGGCGAACGAGGTCGTCGATGGCCGCCAGAAACGCCGCCAGGGTCTTGCCGGAGCCGGTGGGCGCAGCGATCAGCGTGTGCCGTCCCTCGGCAATGGCGGGCCAGGCCTGGTGCTGGGCGTCTGTGGGTTCACCGAGCGTTTCGGTGAACCAGGCCTCTACGGCGGGATGGAAGCGATTCAGCGCCACGTTCTGCTCCGGAGACGATGCCGTCGCTGTTGGATCCGAGGGGAAACCGATAGGTGCGCGGAGCCGGGCGCGGGCAGGGCCTCCCCCGGTGTGCCGGCAGCCGCACGACCACGCACTCGCGCCGACGTAGGTTGACCAGGCTGGCACAGGTCTCAGAGGAAACCGATAGCGCCGGGGCGGGCGCATTTCAATGCTACCACGCATCCTGCTCGGAAACGGTTGCGACAGGGCGAAGTGCGATCGATAACCCGCGGGAACTCAGTGGGCTGCCTCTGGTCATATATGATGCACCGCACCAAATCGCGGTTTCTATTAGGGCCGATGGAGGTTCGCTTATGGCATCCACATCGCGTCAAACACTGCAGGCCCGCTATCACGCCGGCGAGGTGATCCTTTCCGGCCCCTCCGACACGGTCCACAGCGAGGCGGACCGCATCATGCGCCAGTTCGCCGCCAGCGCCGCACCGTTCCGCATCGTTCGGGACAACGGCGATTACATGGTTCTCCGACGCAGTCGCTGAGCGAGAAAACCCGGAACGCGGAAGCACCCCGAGCCGCGGGCCCGGCGAGCCGGTCCACGGACGGATCCCGCTTCGTCCCCACGTACCCGGTGAGACTGGCTTCGCCGTAACGTGTGTGAAGCCTTGTCCCGGGACTCGGGGCTGTGGTACATATGCGCGCCACAATTTGACGGGTCAGTCAGATCGGCGAATCTCTGGCGCGGGGACAGGCGACACGCGCTCCTCGAAGTCAGGGATTTCACTTTATCAGGGTCCAGCCCATGGCTGAGGGTGAGACGAACGGCGGCGGCGCGCCGCGCACCGACACCCCTCAATCACGGAGTGGCGTATGCCTCAAAGTGAAAGCTCCCGGTGCCGCGTCCGGTACAATGGCGACGAAATCGTCCTGAAAGGGGCGCCCGATGCGATCCATCGCGAGGCGGAACGAATTATCAGGCGGTTCGCCTGCAGCGCCACGCCCTATCGGCTGGCACGCAGCGGCAAGTACCGGGTGGTCCTGCGGGCGGCTGACTGAGCGGTCCGCGAAACGGCCGCTCAGTCCTCCTCCCAGCCTGGCTTGAGGCAGATTTCCCGGCCACGGTCGTCGGCGGTGTAGAGCCGCACCGGACGCCGCCAGACCCGATCCACGTAATCGAGCACCCGACGCGCCCTGGGCGTATCCAGCCCCCGTCCGTCGCCCCCGAAGTTGTGGCGCAGGATGAGGGTGCCGTCGTTCTTCAGTTCCTGCACCTGCACCCGGGGCGCCCCGAAGTTGAACTTCGGCGCCAGGATTGCCTCGTGCAGCTCGTGCAAGTTCGAGTCCGTCACGCGAATCTCGCCGTTCTTCTTGGCGTTGAAGACGAACAGCTCCAGCCGTTCCGCCAGCTCCGGCGAGAGATAGTTGCGCACGAAGCCGAAGTCGTCCTCCTGCTGCATGATCCGCCGGGCCTCTTCCATGCCCTTGTCCTCCACCAGCCGTTCCCACATGGAATAGCCCAGGTGGTAGGGATTGACCTGCAGCGAGATCTGCTTGTCGCTGCCATAGGGGCGCACCACGTCCGAGTGGGTCTTCATGCAGTCCACGTACATGGCGCTGGGCAGAAACTTCGCCTCGCGCAGGATCCGCGAGTGCCAGTAGCTGGCCCAGCCCTCGTTCATGATCTGGCAGTTGAACACCGGCTGGAAGTAGTAGGACTCCTCGCGCACGGCCAGAAAGATGTCCCGCTCCCAGTCCTCCATTTCCGGCGCGTAGCGCGCGATGAACCACAGCAGGTCATTCTCCGGCTGGGGCGGGATCTTGATCGGCTCCGGGCCGCGGCGCGGCCGCTCATCCTCCTCCGGACCCTCGCCCGGCAGGCTGGCGAACCGCTCGCGGAACGGATCCGGGTCGTCCTCGGCGGAGGACGACGGCCGCTGTCCCCGGCCCTTGTAGTTCGGCCGGTTCAGGGGACGGTTGGTGTCGATGTGCTGTTCCAGCGCCAGGGCGGCGTCGAGCACCTGCTCCACCCGCTGGGTCCCTTCGGACTCGATCACCTCCTCGATGCGGTGGGCATGGGCGGCGGCCTGCTCGACGATGTGATAGCCGGCCTGCTCCTGGCTGCGCACGAAGGTCAGGTTGTTGTGGGAGAAATCGGCGTGCCCCAGCACGTGGGCCACCACCAGCGTGTTCTCCTCCAGGCTGTTGCTGTCCACCAGGTAGGCCCGGTTGGGATTGCCCGGGAAGACCACCTCGAAGATCTTGGAATGGCCCATCCGGTGCTGGACCATCTGATAGATCCAGCGCACGCCGAACGACCAGTGGGGCATGCGCACGGGCAGGCCGTACACCGCCACCTCCATCATGAAGGTCTGCGGCACCAGCTCGAAGTCCACCGGGTAGTACTCCAGCCCCAGGTTCTGGGCCAGCCGCTCGATTTTGGGGATGAATTCCTTCAGGGATTCCGGCATGTCACACGGCCTCCGCGTCAGCGGCCTGATCGCTGAAGAAGGACTTGATGGCGGGCCAGATGTCCGATTCGTCCACCATCGAGTAGCTGCCCGTGGGCAGCCCCTCCGCGGCGAGCCGCTGATAGATGCCGGCCACTTCCGTCTCCAGCCGACGGTGCGCATGGTGAGCCACTTCCGCGTAGCCCATGAAGTTCATCACCGGCGCCAGCTGCAGGAGTGCGTCGGTGGCCCGCTCCCGATCTTCGCTGAAGTTGTGGCCGTCCGTCGCGTAGAACAGGTAGCAGTTGTACTGCCCCGGATCGTAGCGCTCGTCCATGATCTGCTGGATCTTGTCCAGCCCCGACGAGCTCTTGGTGCCGCCCTGGCCGTGCACCTGGAAGAACTCTTCCTCCTGGAATTCCCAGGCCTCCACCGTATGGGCGACGAACACCGTCTCGATCCGCGTGAACTGCCGGCGAATGCCCTGAAGGGCCCAGAAGAAGAAGGTCTTGGCCAGCTTCCGGCAGTGGTCGTCCATGCTGGAGGAGACGTCCAGCAGCAGGAACACCACGGCATTGGTGGTGGGCCGGCTGCGGCGCGCCAGCTGCCGAAAGCGCAGATCGTCGTTGCTGATGGGCACGTTGGATTCGGGGTGCGCGCCCCGGCGCTTGATGGCCTCCTTCATCGTACGCCGGCGGTCCAGCCGGGAGCGGGCGCCGCGCTTGTCCCAGCCCTCGCGCACGTACTCGTCCGCCTCGATGGAATTGCCCTGCTTGGGTTTGAGATGCGGCAGCTGCAGGTCGTCCCACAGCCAGTCCAGTATGTCGTCGATCTGGAACTCGAGCACGAAGGTGATCGACCCCTCGCCCTCGCCGCCCCCTTCCTTGCCTTGGCCGCCGCGGCGCTGTTGGGATTCGCGCAGCACGTCCCCGGGCTTGGCCTTCCCCTGGCCGGTCCCGGTCTGCTGGTCGGAGTCCTGGAGCCGGAAACGGGAATGCTCCATGAACTTGACGGGCACCTTCACGGTGCGGTCGCCGGGGCGCGTGAGCACGTCGGACCCGGCCACCAGATTCGGCAACTGCTCGCGTACGGCCTCCCGTACCTTTTCGTTGTGGCGCAGCCAGTCGCGCGTGCCACGGGAGAAGAGGTCGTACCAGCGGTTACCACCGTCCCCGGACTGATCGTCGATCAGGGACATAATTTTGCCTCCTCGCCAGGATTATTCCTGGGACAGCAGTGTCGTGACGTAGTTGAGCGCCTCGCGGGCACTGTGACGGTCGTAGCCGTAGTCGTTGATCAGCCGCTCTTCCACGGCGGCGATCTTCTCGCGAGCCTCCTCGTCAGGACGGGCAACGGAAGTCACCAGCCGCAGTACGTCCCGCCGCTCCTCGAAGAGATATTTCTCCATCGCCTCCTTCAGCCGCGTGTGGCTGTCCAGGGTGAATTTCTCGCTGTTCTTGTAGGCCACCATGGCCTTGCGCACCACCTCCTGCCGGAAGGTCTGCTTGCCGGCGTCGGAGACGTTGATCTTCTCCTCCACGGAACGCAGGAAACGCTCGTCCGGCTCGCGGCTCTCGCCGCTGATGGGGTCGGTCACCTCGCGGTTATCCAGCGTGGCCTCCACCTCGTCCAGGTACTTCTCCAGCAGGCTCTGGCTCTCCTCCTCGAAGGAGACGAACAGGGCCTTGTGCACGTCCTCCTTGACCCAGTGGTTGTAGAAGTCCTTGCGCGCGGTGACCAGGAAGTCCACCCAATGGCGCCGCTGCTTGGATTCGATGCGGGCGTCGTTCTCGATGGCGTCCTTGAGGGTCACCAGCACCTCCATGCTGGTGAGGCTCTTCACCTCGTTGCGGGAGATAGCGTTGGACAGGGCGTTGACCACGAACCGCGGCGAGACGCCCGACAGGCCCTCGTCCTCGAACTCGTGCTGGACGCGGTCCACCTCGCTGCGGGAATAGCCCTCCACTTCCTCGCCGGCGTAGAGGTGCACCTTCTTGGACAGGTCCAGATCCTCGCGTTCGGAGGGATGCAGCCGCGAGAGCACGGCGAACACGGCCGCCACCTCCAGCGCGTGGGGGTCGAGATGCACCTGGCGGAAAGTGGGCGCCTGGGCGATCAGCTTGCGGTAGATCCGAGCCTCGTCCTTGTAGGAGAGTGTGTAGGGCACCTGGATGATGACCATGCGGTCCAGCAGGGCCTCGTTCTCCTTTTCCTGGAGGAACTTGCGGAACTCCGCCAGGTTGGTGTGCGCCAGGATGGTCTCATCCACGTGGATGAGCGGGAAGCGCGACACCTTGACGTTCTTCTCCTGGGTCAGGGTCAGCAGCAGGTACAGGAACTCGCGCTTGACCTTGAGGATCTCAATCATCTCCAGCAGGCCGCGGCTTGCCGAGTAAACGGCACCGGACCAGGACCAGGCGCGCGGGTCGCCCTCGTCGCCGTAGTCGGCCACCTTGGACAAATCCACGGACCCGATCAGGTCGGCGATGTCGGCCGTGGTGGGGTCGTGGGGCGCATACGTGCCGACACCCACCCGGTTGGCCTCGGAGATGAACACCCGTTCCACCGGATACTGCATGAAGTCGCCGTTGTACTGCTCGTCGAGCATGGCGCGGGCGTACGGCGAGAGCTCGCCCTGGATATCCACGCCGTAGGTGTCGCGGAACTCGGCGCGCAGCGTGTAGGGCACCAGGTTCAGCGGATTCTCGTGGAGCGGGGAACCCTTGAGGGCGTAGATGGCACCCTCGTCGGTGTGGCTGTATTCCTCCAGCCCTCGCTTGAGCAGGATCACCAGGCTCGACTTGCCGCCGGAGGGCGGGCCGAGCAGCAGCAGCAGACGGCGCCCCACTTCCGAGCCGGCGCTGGCTGCCTTGAAATAGTCGACGACCCGCTGCAGCGGACGCTCCATGCCGAAGAGCTCATTGGAGAAGAGCCGGAACTCGCCATCCTCCGCGTCCTCACTCTCCTTACGCTGCATCCACCGCAGCATGTCCCAGATGTACTCGTGGCTGGTGCGCGTAACCAAGGCCGGCTGCTTGGCAACGATCTGGTCCAGGAACTCGGCGAAGGTGCCTTCCCATTGCCTAGCCCGATGTTCCTTTGTAAAAGATGTCAGCGACTCGATGAACTTCTTGTGCTGGTTGGCGCCCGACTTGTCATTCGCTGCCATGAAACCACCTCCTGGCACTGGTGCCGGTTGCCCTACCGGCGTGGGGCCCTCGAGGAATCCCCAAGGGCTTAGAACACTGTGAGGCGGACTTTGTTTCCTTGGTTGTTAATGCGCCGTGGTCCCTCTCTACCTTGTAGCATACTGTCACCGGCGTTTGGCTAGTGCTGTTTTTGTTGCGCCGCAAGGCAGATTCGGCGGCCCCGCACCTCCCGGCAAGGCGTGCTTGAGGCCGCCGTCGATGCACCGCATCCTGTGGTTCATAATGCCGGAAGCACGCCGGCAGACCGTGCGTACTGGTCCACAAAACACCGGAAAGATCGCCGATTGCGTAAGCTTCTTCCGACAATCATTGCCCTGCTTGCCTCGGTGCTGGTCCTGATGCTGGGCAACGGCCTGCTTGGCACCCTGCTCAGCGTGCGCATGACTCTGGAGTCCTTCGGCACCACCACCACCGGCATCGTCATGTCCTGCTACTTCGGCGGTCTGGCGCTGGGTGCCCTGCAGGCGGGCCGGGTCATCAAGCGGGTCGGCCACATCCGGGCCTTCGCGGTGTTCGCGGCGGTGATGACCTCCGCCGTCGTCCTGCACGGGCTGTACCTCAACGCGGTGGCCTGGGCGGTGCTGCGGGGCCTGGCGGGCTTCAGCGCGGCGGGTCTGTATATGGTCATCGAGAGCTGGCTCAACGAGCGCAGCACCCCGGGCACCCGGGGACGGGTCTTTTCCATCTATCAGGTGGTGAGCTACCTGGGGCTCGGCATCGGTCAGTTCCTGCTGGGGCTGCGTGACCCCGCCGGGCTCGACCTGTTCCTGGTCACAGCCCTGCTCTTCGCCCTGTGCCTGATCCCGGTGAGCATGACCCGCTCCATCAACCCGGCTCCCATCGAGCGGCACCGCATGGCCCTGAAGCTGGTGGTCGCCGGCTCGCCGGTCGGGGCCGCCTGCTGCGTCGCCGCGGGGCTGATCAACGGGGCGGCCTTCGCCCTGGCGCCGGTCTTCGTCATCCAGGCCGGACATGCGCTCACCGCCGTATCCACCTTCATGGGCGCCATGATCGTCGGCGGCATCGCCCTGCAGTATCCCATCGGCCACCTGTCCGACATCTTCGACCGCCGCCGGCTGCTGGCCGCGGTGAACCTGACCCAGGCGGCGGTATCGCTGCTGATCTTGCTGTTCTACCAGACACCCCTGCTGCTGCTGGCGACCATGGCCACGGCCTTCGGCGGCCTGTCCTTCACCGCCTACCCCCTGGCCGTGGCCCATATCAACGACAAGATACAGACCAGCGACTTCGTCGCCGCCAGCGCGGCAATGCTGTTCCTTTGGGGCATGGGCGCCTTCGCCGGCCCCGCCATAGCCGGCTGGAGCATGCGTCAGATCGGGCCGCAGGGTCTGTTCGTCTACGCGCTGGCGGTGGCCGGGCTCATTGGCCTGACCGCGCTGGCGGCGAAACGCGAGGGCGTGCCCATGGCGGAGCAGACGGCGTTCGTGAGCATGGCGCGCACGACCGCCATGATCGCCGAGATGGACCCGCGCTACGAGGGCGGCGAAGGGCAGAGGGACTGGATCGACGAGATGCAGCGCGGCGAAGCCCAGGACAGCGCCCAAGCGTCCTGACGGCCGCGCCGCGGCAGCGGGCAGGAAAGTGGAGCGGGCGATGGGAATCGAACCCACACTGTCGGCTTGGGAAGCCGAAGTTCTACCATTGAACTACGCCCGCCTGGCTGTGGTCCGAGCCGGTGCCAGCAGTGCTATTATGCGCATATCCGGTTCCACCGCAAAGCACCGCTCGCGCTTGTCATCATAGCAATCGACGCAGCCCGGGATTCAAGCCATGATGGAAATCGTCGTCAACGGTGAGCCCCGGCGCGTCGACGACGCGCTGACGGCCTCGGACCTGATCGAGGAGCTCGAGCTGGGCGGCAAGCGCTTGGCGGTCGAGATCAACGAGGAGCTGGTGCCGCGCAGTGAGCTGCCCGGCTACCGGCTTAGCCCGGGCGACGCCGTAGAAATCGTGGTCGCCATCGGCGGCGGCTGAGAGCCGATCTGGCCATGGACGACCCGCAGTCCACCCAACCTCCCGGAAGACTGATCATGACCGAGGATATCCTCACAATCGCCGGTCGGCGGTACGCTTCCCGGCTGCTGGTCGGTACCGGTAAATACCGCGATCTCGAAGAGACCCGGGACGCCGTGCACGCCAGCGGCGCCGAGATCGTGACCGTCGCCATCCGCCGCAGCAACATCGGCCAGAACCCGGACGAGCCGAGCCTCCTGGAGGTGGTGCCGCCGGATGAGTACACCATTCTGCCCAACACCGCCGGCTGTTACACGGCGAAGGACGCGGTCCGCACCTGCCGGCTGGCCCGCGAGCTGCTGGACGGTCACAGCCTGGTCAAGCTGGAGGTGCTGGGCGACGAAAAGACCCTGTACCCGGATATCGCCGCCACCGTGGAAGCCGCCCAGCAGCTGGTGGCCGACGACTTCCAGGTCATGGTCTACACCAACGACGACCCCATCGTCGCGCGCCGGCTGGAGGACATCGGCTGCGTGGCGGTGATGCCCCTGGCCGCGCCTATCGGCTCGGGGCTGGGCATCCAGAACAAGTACAACATCCTCACCATTATCGAGAACGCCGGCGTCCCGGTGCTGGTGGACGCCGGGGTGGGCACCGCCTCGGATGCCTCCATCGCCATGGAGCTGGGCTGCGACGGCGTGCTCATGAACACCGCCATCGCCGGCGCGAAGAACCCGGTCCTCATGGCCTCCGCCATGCGCAAGGCGGTGGAGGCCGGCCGCGAGGCGTATTTGGCCGGCCGCATCCCGAAGAAGCGCTACGCCAGCGCCTCGTCGCCGCTCGAGGGAACGTTTTTTTAAGGCGTGTTTAGCCGCAGATACACGCGGATAACGGCACTGTTTTGAGGGATCGCGCCTCGCGGGAATACTTCAGTGTTTCCTTAACAGAAGTTCGTCGCCTATTTGCCGAGGGCACGGGCGTGCTCGCAAGGCGGCGGCACGCCGGCGTGGCGGGGTTACGTCAAGCGACGCCAACGCCGCGAGCGCGTCCGTGCGCGCGGCCCGAAGGGAGCGTGGCGGCGGCCGCTGCGCGTCGTTGCGCTGCTTGACTGTAGAATGACTACAGCGCTACGCAGCGCGCCTCGTTCAGCAGCCGCCGCCGCGCTCAAACAGGCAACGAACTTCTGTTAAGGGACACTAGAGACGTTCCCTCCAACCTGCGTAGGAGCGGCTAATGGCCGAGAACGTCCGTGTAGCGTTCTTGCCCCATCCGCGTCCATCTGCGTTAATCTGCGGCTCGCTTTCCACCCGGCTGCTGAGACAGACGTGACCGAGTTCGAAACCCGACACCGCCCCATTCGTTCCTATGTGCGCCGCGAGGGCCGTCTGACGAAGGGTCAGCAGCGGGCACTGAACGACCTGCTGCCCCGGTTCGGCGTGACGCCCGGCGAGGGCCTCTTCGACTTCCGCGCGATCTTCGGCCGGGAGGCACCGGTGATTCTCGACATCGGTTTCGGCGATGGCGAGGCCCTCGCGCAGATGGCCGCGGCACATCCCCAATGGGACTTTCTGGGCATCGAGGTGCATCGCCCCGGCGCCGGTCACCTGCTGCTGGATCTCGAAAAGCGTGGCCTGACCAACGTCCGGGCCGCCATCGCCGACGCCAACGAGGTGCTGCGACGGAACGTGCCGGACGGCGGCCTGGCCGGCATCGATCTGTTCTTTCCCGACCCCTGGCCCAAGAAGCGCCATCACAAGCGCCGCCTGGTGCAACCGCAATGGCTGGAGCTGGCGGTCCGCAAGCTCCAGCCCGGCGGCTTCCTGCACCTGGCCACCGACTGGGCCGACTACGCCGAGCACATGCTGGCGGTGGTGACGGACAACCCGGATCTGGAAAACCCGGCCGGCCCGGACGGCTTCGCCCCGGACCGGGGCGATCGCCCGGAAACCAAGTTCGAGCGGCGCGGCATGCGCAAGGGCCACCGGGTATACGATCTCATCGTCTACAGGAAGCGATAGCCGCCCCGCAGGCGAGTCCACCCCAGCCCTTGCATTCGCGGTAACGACCTACACATGACATTGATGGGCGGCAGAAACCGTCCAGCAAGGAGTGCTCGACCAACGCGGGAGGCAACAATGGCCAGAAGAATCGCATTGCTCGTGATCGTCTCCGCCAGCGCGCTGCTTGCAGGCTGCGCCACGTACTATCCCACCGGAACCCTCTATACGGAGGGTCAGATGGGTGTTCAGGCCAACGGCAATCCTGGCAACAAGGAAGGCAAGGCCTGCATGCGCTCGATCCTGGGCCTCGTAGCCTACGGCGACGCCAGCGTGGACGCCGCCAAGCGCAACGGCAACATCCAGAACGTCGACACCATAGACTACGACGTGCGGAACTTCCTCGGCATCTACGGCAAGTATTGCCTGGTCGTGCGCGGCAGCTGAGGTCCTCTCGAGTCGGGGGGCGGGGGGCGCCCGCCCCCCGCCCCGCTCAATGCAGCCGGACCCTACGGCAATGATAAACGCCGCCGGGCGGACAGTTGCGGAAGACGGGCTCGAAGCGCACATCCTCGAAAAGGCGCCGGTAGAACTGCAGGTACACCCACGGCATCACCGTGATCTGACTGACCCACGGCTGGCCGTCCAGCCCACCGATGACATCGAGAACACGGTCTCTCACGTCGGCTTTCAGGCTCGGGGTCGGTAGGCCGTTGAGCACCACGTCCACATGCCGTACATCCCGTTCGCTCAGCAACCGATCCAGATTGCCGGCATCGTCCACCACCACTTCCGCCAGCGGCGCTGTCCGCTCCAGCACACGGGCAAATTCCGGGTCTTCCTCGACGGCGATGATCCGGCTCTCGGGATGCATCAGCGTCTCGGCGATCCGGGTCACTGCGCCCGTACCGGCGCCCAGCTCGACAATCACCTGGGGAATATCGGGATCGACATGGCGACACGTCGCCTCCGCCAACGGCCGGCTCGAAGGGGTCACGGAGGCGACACGCTTGGTATGCCGCAGCCATTTCCGAAAGTGGAGGGCGCGCTCCTGGCGGGCGCTGAGCGGAGTACCATTGATACGCACATGAGCCATGGGCCTCTCCCGATCTGCGAATCACAGCGTAGTCGGTGCTGCTGGAAGGCTAATGCAAGCTCCGTTCCCGAACTTGCTTGACCGACCGGGCTCGCCTCTACAGACATACACCACGTATGCGGTCGGACGGCACGGGCCACAAGAGGTGAATATTGACGTGAAGTGGCGACAGGATGAAAAGAGGGCCCGCACAGCCGGTCGAGCCCTCTTCTTGTAGCAGAGTGGAATGGGTTAGGTAGCAGGCTGCCAGGCAGCGGCAATTGCGTCGTGAACCTGCTGCTGCTGGTCGGGGGTCAGATTCATTTCGCCACTGGACGGCGGATCGAATGCCGCCATGGCCGCAACGAGCTGGTCGACTTGTCCGGACAGCAGTACATGCCCGTCGTCGACATTGATTTGCTCCACTTGGTGATCGGTGCTGCCGTACCACCCAGCGATGGTTACTTGCTCATTCCCACCCAGGCGGTCAACCACGAGGTCGTCGTCAGCCCTGGAAAGCCAGAGATCTTCGGCAGCGATCCCCTCGCCGAAGACCACCGCGTCCGCACCGCCGTGGCGGTTGCCCCGCTCGATGATGGTGTCGGCACCGTCGCCGACGTCGAACCGGTAGGTGTCCGCGTAATAGGTGCCGTGCAGCGTGTCGGCTCCGGCTCCGCCCTCGTAGGTACTACCCACGTACCCACCGTCTCGGTAGGCGTAGCCATAGCGGTTGCTGCTCAGCACATCGTCGCCTGCACCGCCGCGCAGCACGTTGGCGCCCCGACCGCCGTCGAGCGTGTCTGCTCCGGACCCACCGCTGAGTGTGTCGTTGCCGTTGCCGCCATGCAGCTCGTCAGCACCCGCACCGCCGACCAGCGCGTCGCGTCCGCTGCCGCCGGAGAGCTGGTCATTGCCGGCACCACCCGCAACCGTATCTGCGCCATCACCGCCGGCAATGGTATTGTCCTCGTCATTGCCTATGAGTGTCTCGGCGGAGGAACCGCCATTGAGAGCAATCTCGCCGCTCTGGAGGAACGAGGCATTACGCTCCTGTAGCACGGATTCCGCACCGGCATCCAACGTCGTCCCGCGCAATGTTTCCCCGAGGAATTCCCAGCCATCCCAGCCGGCGTTGCCGAAGGCCTCACCGCGCAGATCCAAAAGCTCGAAGAGATCGATGAGCCCGTTCTTGGCATCCGCCTGAATTCGGGACTGAGCCTCCGCCTCCACACCGGAAAAATCGAGCGCGACGCTGCCATCGACGACGTCCAGACTGATTGCGTCTGCGAAAGGCTTGAGCCGCGTCTGCAGCAGCAACCCCTGGTACACGGACTGGCGCAGAGCCTCGTAGCTCTGCTCCAGGAGGTTCATCTGGGCATCGGACAGGTTGACATCGACCTTGTAGACATCCTCAAGCGCCGCGTTGCCGCCGCTCCCACCTGACACATCCTTGACCGAAACGCTCCAGTCACTGGAATCGCGCTCCGGCGCGGTGAAATTGATGAACGTGCGGCCGTTGAAGCGCTCGAGGACGGACATACGCGTCAGCCACTGCTGGTATTCCTCGCTCTGGCCGTCGTTGAATGCCGCTGCGGCGCCATTGCTGCCCGAACCGTAATCGCCGGTGCCGTAACGTGCCGCCGCGGCCTCCGCATCGTCGTCCGCCTCGGCAACGCTGCCGAAGCGCCAGCTGACGACAAACCCGGCGTCCTCAGCACGGGTCTCAAGGTCGGGCATGTCGCTGGTGTTGCTCCAGGCTTCCAGGAGCTGGTCGATCAGTGCCATCTGCTCGGCCTTCGTGCTCGCCGCCGCATACTGCTCGACCAGGCCCGCGAGACCGCCACTCAGACTGGCGGCCTCGCGCAGATCGCGCACCCGTCCCGAGCCGTGCATCGCGGGCAGTGCGGCGGCGCGATCCGTCAGCGCCACCGGGTCCTCGAACTCCCTGTGGAATGCATCGGCGGCAAGATTCACGTCGCCCATGGTGCCCGCCGTGCCATCGGCCCAGGTGAAGCTGCCCTGCTGAACGAGCGTATTGCCGCCGCCGAGGTCCTGGTTGGTATCCTCGTAAGCGACATCCAGCCCTGTAATGCCCAACTCCTCCAGTGTGTGCAGCTCGCCGGCATCGGCATTGCCGTCGCCGTTCGCATCCTGCCAGACCTGGAGCTCCGAAAAGCGGTCGTCGGCGGCCGTGATGCGACCGTCCCCGTTGCTGTCCAGCGCACCGAGTGCCTGGAAACCGTGGTCAGCCGTCTTGCCGCCGTAGGTCGGCGTCGCATCGCCAAAAAGCTCGCCGCCGTCGTCGATCCGGCCGTTGCCGTTGCGATCGAGCACCAGCAGCCCATCGTCGCCTTCGATCCAGCCGGTGCCGGTTGCGACACCGTCGCCATTGTGATCGAAGAAACGGCCCTCACCGGGATTAGGTGAGGGGGTTCGATGCCGTCGCCGTCGAGATCCAGGGCCAGCGGATCGCGGGGGTGGGTCCAGGTGACTGCGTCCAGCCAGAAGTCGCCGGCGGATTCCATAATGCCGGGGATTGCGCCCATGACCTCGAAGAAATCGGCCATCCGCGAGCGAGCGTCGCCATAGATAGATTCGGCGCCATAACCGGCTAACGTGGAGGCAACGGCGGCACCTACTACAACCGCACCCGCAGGTAAACCAACCGTTGCTAACCCGGCCGCCACTACTGTGCCCGCAATAAACCCTGCCAGATCATTGCTTAAACCTTCATAGTCTCCGTCAATCAAGTCGACAGATGCCTGCGCCACGTCTAGTAACGTGCCGCCTGCTTCCGCAAGCCCTCTCATCAGCGACGTCTCAAGTAGACGCCCTGCCTTCTTCGCAAACTCCGCACCTTCCGTAGCCAGCCGTTGCCGAAGGTAATTCGCACCTCCAGAGAGCTCCGCCGAACGCTTATCGAAATAGGATTGGAGGGCCTTGTCTCCTGTGATCCCCTGCAATCTCGCTTCCGCAGACATGATCTTCTGCCGCAATTCATTGTCATCTATCGCCTGTATAAGGCCCTCAACTGTCGCTTGGCCTCTGGCTACCTCATCACTCAATCCGTTCTTAATAAGTTGATCGGCGGTGGTTTTTATATAGCTTGCAACCGTCTGCCCAGCAGACCACAACCCGCTCTGAACATCTTGTCCGTAGTCAGTGCCTTGGTCCGTCATAACGCGTCTCCCTATATCTATTGAGCTCACCACTAACGGTCAAATATTTTTTCAATAACCCATAATAAATAAGAAAAAAAATAAGAAAAACTACATGCACACGCAAAGAATAAGAATGGAGCACCCAACGTTGATCTATACGTCAGATACGCCAAGACACTATTTGAATCGGGGTCCATAATCGCCATGCCGTAGAATTGCCAGAATACCGAAATCACTACAAGAAATGCAGAAAGAGAAAAAGACAGCAACCCTCTTCTGGCATTCTTGAAAGTACCGAGTCCTTGAGTCACCAAGAAGATAATAACTAGCAAAGGAGCGCTTAAAAGGTCGAAAACCCACAATGCCTTATGAAAATCAGTCAGTTGGGCCTTATCCGCCAACACCATCAGTCGATTATCAAGCCACACAAATGATATATGATCGAATAGAGACAATATTGCATTCTTTGCTAATTTGCTATTATATACGAGCATTCCCAGCAATAGCCATATTAGAAGCACCGCGGTAAATGCCGGATCATCACTAAACTTCCTCGCGCTTTTCCAACTTAACCTAATCACTGAACATCTCCTCCATTGCGGACCGTCCGATTGTTGCCATCACCCTTTGATACCGACCTATAATTTGGCCACTTACATCAATAACTAGCTTGTATCGCCATGTTAAATCGCTAGCTGGAGAGCCTACTCATTCCACCCAAAATCGCCAGCTAAGGATATCGAAGATTCGCTGTTTGTCGCCGTCAGCCATCTCCTTCGAACTTTATTGGCAAGAATAATGCGAGAAGGGAAGTCAGAAATCCTGAAAACATGAACCCTTCACCCCAATACAAAAGCGTGTATACCAAAATCATCCTAATTTGCGTATCATGGAATGCTGCACTCGGATTACCACCCGTCAACCCTGGCGAGTAGTGCGTCAGCGTAACATCAAGAGCTGCCAAAATTCCGGCGGACAATACGACCTGTATCAGCACTAATCGCGGCCGTCTGACTCCCTTTTTTAATACCGCCGGCTTCGAAAAGGCCGCTAGACATATTACAAAAAATAGCACCGGACATATGCAGAAACGCCAACAAAGCTTCCATCGCAAAGTCAGGCATAAAATGCAATTGATCAGAAATGCCTCGAATACTCGGCACCAATGGGACCACGAACTCGACCGTATCTTTAACCCAACCCCAGCGGCCTATTTCGCTCCATGGAAGCAACCAAGTCACAATCCAGTACACGGCAAGACTGATATAGAGCCATTTCGATTTAAACGCATACGGAAACGAGCCACGCCTCGTTAATCGTTTTTTGCGAACACGCTGAGGCACCTCCGGTGTTGGCAATGGCTTTTCATGCCCATAGGTCGAATCTCTATTCGTATTCACCGGCGTCTCCACTATGTCCTTATTATCGGTCTTCATCGCTCCCTTGCGCTCTCATCGATATGCTCAATCAATGGCGCTAGAACGAACTCCAATATCCGCCGCTGACCGGTCTTGATTTCCAGGGAGACCGTCATGCCGGGGGTTAGTCGCACGCGGCGGGCGCCCACCTGCATCCAGTTGCGCGTCAATGAGGCCGTGGCCTCGTAGACAAGGCCGAGTTTGTCGTTCTGTATCGCGTCGTTGGATACGTGGATAAGCTGCGCATGCAAGGTGCCGTAGCGGGTGAACGGGAAGGTCTCGACCTTCACCTCGGCCGGCTGTCCGGCTTTCACGAAGCCCACGTCGCGGTTCGCGAGCCATGCCTGCACCTTCAGGGGGGCGTCGTCGGGGACGATGCGCATGAGCTCCTGGGCGGGCTGGACGACACCGCCGGTCGTATGGATCTTCAGCCCCTGCACGAATCCGTCTATCGGCGCGCGTATCGTGCTCCAGCTCGCACGCGCGGAGGCCTTGCGCAGCTCTTCCCGACGGGTGGCGATCTTGTTCTCGGTGTCGACGAGGCGGGTGTCGAGGTTCTTGCGGAACTTTGCTTCCCGGGCGTCGATTCGCCGGCGCACTGCCTGGATGCGCGCGTCGAGCTCCGACAGACGCGCGACCGCGGTCCTTATCCGCCCCTGATGGTCCAGGCGCTTCTGCTCCACCTGCAGGTAGTCCATTTCCGGGGCCATGTTGCGGCTTGCCAGGGTTTCGAGTGCCGTCGAGCGTTTGGCGATTAACGGGAGCGTGGACTCCAGGCGGCGCTTGTCCTGGGCAGTGCTGCGGCGTTCGGCGCGGGCCTTGGCAAGCTCCGCCCGGAGTGCGGCAACCGACGCGTGCTGGTCGGCCAGCTCACCGTACAGCAGCCTCTTCTGGGCGGAGACCGCTTCCGGCTTTGCTGCCGAGGGCCATTGGGCAGTCACGGATTCGACCGACCGGTCATGGGCGATGGCTTCGAGCTCTGCCAGCAGGCGGGCTCGGTCGAGCCGGACGGCGATCAACCGTTCGTGAAGTCGGTCCCTGTCGGCCGTGCCAATGGTCGGATCGAACTCTACCAGGACGTCCCCGGCGCTGACGTGCTGCCCTTCCTCAACCCGAATGGCGCGGACCGTGGCCTGTTCCATGGGCTGGATAAGTTTGACGTGGCCGGAGGGGACGAGCTTGCCGCGAGCCGTCGCGACGACGTTGATATGGCCGAAATAGCTCCATACGATCGCAGCCAGAAACAGCACCGCGATGAACGCCGCCACCGCCCGGCCCACCGGGGAAGGCGGCGTCTCCTGGACTTCCAGCGCCGCGGGCAGAAACTGCAACTCCGCGCCCTGCCGGGGCTTTGCTAGCGACTTGTGGTCGGTCCTTTCCCTGGACATGCTTGCGTGCTCGGTCCTTTCTTTCCTAGCGGCTGCCCGCTTCGGCAACCGCCAGCCCCGGCTCCCTGCCATCCTGCAGCGCATGCAGGCGAGCGTAGTAGCCGCCGCAGTGGAGCAGATCGGAATGCGTACCCGTCTCCACGAGACGTCCCTTCTCTAGAACGATGATTCGGTCGGCTTCCCTGACGGCAGTCAGCCGATGGGCAATGATGAAGACGGTCCGGCCTCGAACGATGCGGCGCATGTTCTGCTGAATGATTCGCTCCGACTCGTAGTCCAGTGCACTGGTGGCCTCGTCAAAGATGAGAATTCTGGGGTCCGTGATCAGAGCGCGTGCGATGGCGATGCGCTGGCGCTGCCCGCCGGAGAGGTTGGCTCCGTGCTCGCCGACCAGAGTGTCGTAGCCTTCGGAGAGCTCCAGAATGAACTCGTGGGCACCGGCGAGTCTGGCGGCGGTAACGACGCGCTCCATCGACAGGCCGGGATCGGCGAGCGCGATATTTTCCCTCACCGTGCGATTGAACAGGCGGTTCTCCTGCAGCACAACGCCGATGTTCCGGCGCAGCCAGGCGGTATCCACCATGCGCAGGTCAACGCCGTCGACGAGCACGCGACCCGCCTCGGGCACATGCAGGCGCTGGACGAGCTTGGTCAGGGTGCTCTTGCCGGACCCTGAACGGCCAACGATGCCAACGACCTCGCCCGGTGAGGCATGGAAGCTTAGATTCGACAGTACCTCCGGACCGGCAGGTCGGTAGCGGAAGGTGACGTGTTCCAGGCGGACGTCGCCCCGCACCGCCGGCAACGCCGCTCGGTTGGGGTTGTAGCCGGGCTCGGCAGGCGCATTGAGAATGTCGCCCAGCCGCTCGATGGATATGCCGGCCTGCTGAAAATCCTGCCAAAGACGCACCAGGCGGAGTATCGGTCCACTTACTCGCCCGGCCAGCATGTTGAAGGCGACGAGCTGGCCGACCGTGAGCTCCGCGTCGATCACTAGGTGCGCACCCAGCCACAGGATCAGCAGCGTGGTCAGCTTCTGGATGAAGCTGGCGGACTGGTTCGCCACGTTGCCGAGGTTCGTGGCACGGAAGCTCGCCCCGACGTATCCGGAGAGCTGCTCTTCCCACCGAGCGCGCATCTGCGGCTCGACGGCCATGGCCTTGATGGTCTCAATACCGCTGACCGATTCGACCAGAAAGGCCTGGTTCTCCGCGCCACGGCGGAATTTCTCGTCCAGCCGGGAACGAAGCACCGGTGTAACCAGCACCGAGAGGATGATGTAAAGCGGGATGCTGCCCAGCACGACCATGAACAGGGTCACGCTGTAGAAGTACATGACGACCAGGAAGACCAGGGTGAAAAACAGGTCGATCACCAGCGTGAGGGCGGAACCGGTGATGAAATTCCGAATCGTTTCCAGCTCGCGCACCCGGGCGACGGAATCGCCCACCCGGCGGGCCTCGAAATAGCTCACCGGAAGCGCCAGCAGATGGCGGTAGAGCCTCGCGCCCAGCTCGACGTCGACGCGGTTGGTCGTGTGAGAGAACAGGTAGGTTCTGAGTCCGCCCAGCGCCACGTCGAACAGCGATATGGCAAGAAAACCGGCCGCAAGCACATCCAGCGTCGTGAGGCCCTTGTGGACCAGCACCTTGTCGACAATGACCTGGAAGAAAAGTGGGGTGACGAGGGCGAAAAGCTGGATGAAGAAGGAGGCAACCAGCACTTCGCTGAAAATGCGCCTATAGCGGGCTATCGCCGGAATAAACCAGCGGATGTCGAACTTCCGCCGGAGATCATCGGCGAGCGCCCGGCGGGTGGTGAGGACCATTTCCCCGCTCCAGTCGCGTCCCAGCTCGTCGATCGGCACGGACTGTGGACGACCGACCAGAGGATCGTGGACAAGGGCCTGGCTCTCACTGACCTGCGCCAGCACCGCAAAACCACCGCCCGGACGCCCGATTATCGCCGGCAATGGCGTTTTGGGCAGGCGTTCCGATCGGCTGCGAACCCGCTTGGCCCTCAAGCCCAGAGCGCGCGCAGCCCTGACCAGCGTCAGCGTATCCAGAGCCTCCCCGTGCGGGGCAAACTCACGCCTGAGCTGTCGTTCATCGGCCGGAAGCTGGTAATAGCGCGCGATCAGTCGAAGACAGGCCAATCCCGTGTCGTCGACGACCCGCGTCTCACAAGAGGTTTCTTCCCCCACAACAACGTCCTTGTCGCAATTTCTTCTTGGCTCTCTGTTCCGCGGACCCGGCGCCAGCGGCGCATCGGGTCGGAACCCGCTCTCTCCTTGAGGGCTTTTTTATAGCGCAAGAGCCATGCACGGGGCAACCTGGCACTTTTTACATTTCATTGCGTTACTGAAACCGCTCCCGGCGACCAGCTGTTGAGTGCTCCGCACCCACCGCCGCTATACTGACGCGCTCCGCCCGTCAGGAAACTGTGCATGCCAACACGTGCTGCCATCACTCTCGGCACGCTCACCGCCGCAGCCGTGCTCAGCCTGGCCATCGCCGCCCTGTCCGGCAGCGTGACCGTGCCGTGGCATGACGCCTGGACGGCGCTGACGGGCGGGCACGCCGGAACGGCAGGCGCGGTAATCTGGGAGCTGCGCCTGCCCCGGGCCGCCGCAGCTTTCGTCACCGGCGGGCTGCTCGCCTTGGCCGGGGCGCTGATGCAGGTGCTGCTGCGCAACCCCCTGGCCGATCCCTACGTGCTGGGCATCTCCGGCGGCGCCGCGGTGGGGGCACTGGGTGCCATGCTGCTCGGGCTGGGCGGCGCGCTGGTGTCGGGCAGCGCCCTGATCGGCGCCGCCCTCACGATGCTGATGGTCTTCGGCCTGGCGCACGGCCGGGGCGGCTGGACACCGACCCGGCTGCTGCTGACCGGCATCGTGGTGGCCTCGGGCTGGAGCGCCGTCATCAGCTTCCTGCTGGCGCTGGGTACGCGGGACGAGCTGCGCGGCATGCTGTTCTGGCTGATGGGCGATCTCAGCGAGGCCGGCTGGCCGCCGTGGCGCGGGCTGGTCCTGCTGCTGGGCCTGGCCGCCGGGTTCGCTCTGGCACGCCCCCTGAACCTGCTGGCCCGGGGCGAGCTGCAGGCCCGGGTACTGGGAGTGGCCGTCACGCCGCTGCGCTATTCGTTGTTTGCCCTCGCCTCCCTGCTGACGGCGGCCGCCGTGACCCTTGCCGGCACCGTCGGCTTCGTGGGGCTGGTCGTTCCGCATCTGCTGCGCCTGGGCGTGGGCAGTGACCATCGCGTACTCCTGCCCGCCTCCGTGCTGCTGGGAGGTACCCTGCTGACCGTGGCGGACACTCTGGCCCGCACACTGCTGGCGCCGCAGCAGCTGCCGGTGGGCGTATTCTCGGCGGTCATCGGGGTACCGCTCTTCCTGTATCTGCTCAACCGCGGCATAGGGCGCGCGGAATGAGCCTGCTGGAAACCGAGGCCCTGGACGTGCGCATAGCCGACGTGAAGGTCTGCCGCGGCCTGAGCATCGCCGTCGACGCGGGTCAGCGCTGGGCCTTGCTGGGGCGCAACGGGGTGGGCAAAACCACGCTGCTCCATACCCTCGCGGGGCTGCGCGCGCCGGCCGCCGGGCGAGTGCTGCTGGAACGCACCTCCGTGAATGCGATGCCGCGGCGGCGGCTCGCCCAGCGCCTTGGCCTGCTGCCCCAGGACAACCAGGATCCGTTCCCGGCAACGGTCATGGAAACCGCCCTCATGGGCCGGCATCCGCACATCCCGGCCTGGCGCTGGGAGGACGAGACGGATCACCGCATCGCCGCCGAGGTCCTGGCGGAGCTGGATCTGGCGGAGCTCGCCGAGCGGGACGTGGGGACGCTCTCCGGCGGCGAGCGCCGCCGGGTCGCCGTAGCGACGCTGCTGGCCCAGAATCCCGGGCTCATGCTGCTGGACGAGCCCTCCAACCACCTGGATGTGCATCATCAGATCGATGTGCTGAACCGGCTCGATCGCCACGCCGGCGACCAAGGCGCGCTGATCCTGGCCATTCACGACGTGAACCTGGCGGTGCGCTTCTGCAGCCACGCCCTGCTGCTGTTCGGTGACGGCGAGGCCTGCCATGGGCCGGTAGGCAACATGCTGGAGGCCCAAGTGCTGTCCACTCTCTATCGACACCCGATGCAGGAGGCGCGGGCGGGCGACGGCCGCAGGCTGTTCGTGCCGGCGTAAGCGCCGGCACGAACAGCCTGTTGGGGAATCGCGCCGGGGTCGGCGCTCCCACGGGGGCCAACCCAAACTTATGGAGACACCCGCGTGGGAGCGCCGACCCCGGCGCGATTCCTGAACGATTGGGTGAATACACTCTCGAGCCGACGGAGATGCCCCGATTTGACTCCCCACCCGTTCCGCCGTAACGTCTCGATCCTTGCTTCAGGTTTCCGCCCGGTTCCCGCCGGACGGATGAAACGGGAAGCCGGTGCGCCCGCCACAACTCGGGCAATTCCGGCGCTGCCCCCGCAACGGTAGGCGAGACAAGGCGTCGCTTCGCGCCACTGTGCCCTCGGGCATGGGAAGGCGCGACGCCGGGATCACGAATCCGCTCGCAAGCCCGGAGACCGACCTGATGCGCAATGCCCGGCGTCGCGGGTGGCGACGTGTGGACGGTGCGCTTCAACTCATTGCTCCCACCGCCCCGACGCTGGACACCCATAACCGACAACACGCGGGTGAGCGTGGGAGGAAGCGATGCAGATCAGCCGTATTTCGGCCGCCGTGCTTGCGGCCGGCCTGGTATCCGTGGGGCACGCGGAGACCAAGATGGAGCCCATTGTCGTCTCGGCGACGCGCACACCAATCACCGTGGATGACAGCCTGGCGTCGGTCACCGTACTGACGCGCAAGGACATCCAGAAGAAGCAGCCCGAAGACGTGCCCGCCCTGCTTTCCGACCTCATTGGCGTGGATCTGTCCCGCAACGGCGGGCTCGGCAAGCAGACCAGCCTGTTCCTGCGCGGCACCAACTCCGACCACGTGCTGGTGCTGGTGGACGGGGTCCGCATCGGCTCGGCGACGCTGGGCAAGGCAACCCTCGAGAATCTGCCCGTGAGCGAAATCGACCGCATCGAGGTGGTGCGGGGGCCGCGCTCCAGCCTGTACGGCTCGGATGCCATCGGCGGCATCATCCAGATCTTCACCCGCGGCGACGACACCCATGTGAGCATCGGCGGCGGCAGCAACGGCACCTTCGAGAGCGCCGCCGGGGCCGGCGTACGGGGCGAGCGCGGCAGCTTCGGGGTCAACGTCTCGCAGACCGAGACCTCCGGCTTCGATGCCCGGGAGAACGACAGCCCGGCCGGTAACGAGCCGGACAAGGACGGATTTCGCCAGCGCGGGCTGAGCGCCCACGGCAGCTACCGGTTCAGCGACGGCACCAGGCTGCGCCTGAGCACCCTCCAGGACCTGGAACACAACGAATACGACGGCATGCCCAACAGCACCGACTCGCGCCACCAGGTCTACGCCGCCAAGCTGGCCACCCGGCCGACTTCCTGGTGGGATCTGCACCTCACCGGCGGCTACGACACCGAGAAGGACGACAATATGACGGACGGCGTCCGCACTTCGTCGTTCGAGACCGAGCGGCGCACGGCGGGCATCCAGAACGACTTCGCCATAGGCGGCAGCCACCTGACCACGGTGGGCGTCGACTATCGCCGGGATCACGTGGACAGCACGCAGAGCTTCACCAAGAACCGGCGGACCGACCTGGGCTACTACCTCCAGCACCAGTGGTTCGGCGACGTGTTCAATGCCCAGGCGGGTCTGCGCTACGACCACGATTCCGCGTTCGGCGGCCACACCACGGGCAACGTGGCGTTGGGCGCCCGCTTCGCGGGCTCCGGCAAGGTCTACGCCTCGTTCGGCACGGCCTACAAGGCGCCCACGTTCAACGGCCTTTACTGGCCTTCGGGCCCCTTCACCGTGGGCAACCCGGACCTGGACCCGGAGACCTCACGGACCTACGAGGTGGGCGTTCGTTACGGGCGAAGCATCCGGCTCTCGGCCAACGTCTACCGCACGGAGGCCCACGACCTGATCGTGTGGGCATCCGATCCGGCTACCGGCAAGTTCAAGCCACAGAACGTCAACGGCGCTGTGATCAACGGCGCCGAGCTCGGTGCGACAACCACCCTGGCCGGCGTGCGCACCGAGCTGGGGCTGACCTATCTCGACCCGGAGGACAGCGAAACGGGCAACCAGCTGCCGCGCCGTGCCCGCAAGCACGCGGACCTGGACCTCAGCCGCAGCTTCGGCGCGCTGACCCTGGGCGGCCATGCCCAGTACCGCAGCAAACGATACGATGACCTGAGCAACCAGACCCGGCTGGCCCCCTACACGGTGGTGGACCTGCGGGCCGGCTACCAGATCAGCCCGGATTGGAAGCTCACCGGCAAGGTTGGCAACGTCTTCGACCGCAACTACCAGACCGCGGATACCTACAACACGTGGGGCCGCCACTACCTGGCCACGCTGACCTGGCAACCGCGCAGCGGCAAGTAGAGGGGCAACCATGTCCGAACCGGACGACAAGCGGCAGGATGCAGCGGCGGGCGCCGTCTCGTGTCCGGCGCTGCTGGTGGCGGCGCCGTCGTCCGGCTCGGGCAAGACCACGGTGACCGCTGGCCTGGCCCGGCTCTACCGACGCCGAGGGCTGCGCGTGGCCGTGTTCAAGACCGGACCGGACTACCTGGACCCCATGATCCTGGAGCGCGCGGCCGGCGGACCCGTCTATCAGCTCGACTTGTGGATGGGCGGCCGGGACCATTGCCGCGCCCTGCTCCATAGTGCCGCCGGCAGCACGGACGTCATCCTGGTGGAAGGCGTGATGGGGCTTCACGACGGCTCGCCGTCCGCGGCCGATCTCGCCCGTCTTTTCGGCATTCCCGTACTGGCCGTCATCGACGGGAGCGCGATGGCGCAGACCTTCGGAGCGCTGGCCCACGGGCTGGCTGCCTACCGGCCGGACGTGCCCTTCGCCGGGGTCGTAGCCAACCGGGTGGGCTCCGACGATCACGCCCGCATGCTGGCCGAGAGCCTGCCCGAGGGCATCGGCTTCCATGGTGCGCTGCCCACCGAGTCGGCATTGGCCCTCCCGGAACGCCATCTCGGCCTCACCCAGGCGGCGGAGATCGCGGATCTGGACGGCCGCCTGGACGCGGCGGCCGACCGGCTGGCGCGGACCCAGACCGCCAACCTGCCGGCACCTACCCGCTTCGAGCCGCCGGCACTGACCGAAGCTGCATCCCCGGCACTGGCCGGCATCCGCGTGGCGGTGGCACGAGACGCCGCCTTCGCTTTCATCTATCCGGCCAATGTGGACGTGCTACGGGCGCTCGGAGCCGACGTGGTGTTCTTCTCCCCGCTGGCCGACCGGCACCTTCCCGACGCCGATGCGCTCTGGCTGCCGGGCGGCTATCCGGAGCTGCATCTCGACGCGCTGGCCGGGAACACGGCCATGGGGAAAGCGGTGCGAGCCCACCACCGCGCCGGCAAGCCGCTCCTGGCCGAGTGCGGGGGGCTGCTCTATCTGTTGGAGACGCTGACGGATGCCGAGGGCCGCAGCGCCCCCATGACCGGCGTGCTGCCGGGCGGGGCCCGGCTCCAGAAACGCCTTGCGGCCATCGGCATGCAGGCGCTGGACCTGCCGGAGGGCGAACTGCGCGGCCATGCCTTCCACTACACCCGCATCGACACGCCGCTTTCTCCTTGGGCGAGCGCACGCCGCCAGCACGGCGACCGGCCAGGCGAGCCCGTCTACCGCGAGGGTGCCCTGACGGCGTCGTACCTGCACCTGTACTTCCCGTCCAACCCGGCGGCGGTTGCGGGGCTGCTGAAACCGGAAACCTGAGCGAGCCGCAGATGAACGCGGATGGACGCGTATGATTCAACGTTGCTTCAAGGCATCGCGCCGGAGACGGCGCTCACACGCGGAATTCTCCGCGAGTCGGGGGATACCACCGTGGGAGCGCCGTCCCCGGCGCGATTCGTTCTTCGGGCACCGCCAGCTCCGGACGATGTCCACCGCCCGGAGACCACCGTGCTGACCGCCTGGCTGGCCGTGCCCGTGTCCCTCGGTGGGGTCCTGGTGCGCCGTTTCCGGGACACGCCGGCGCTGCGTTTCGGGCTGCCGACGGAGGAACCGAACTGGACACGCCTCGGCCGCGCCCTCTCGGCTTGCGCCCCGATAATCGCATCATGAGCGCGCCCGCTTGCTCACTGCGGGGCGGGCGCCTGCCGGAGGATCAGCTCGTCACCGCGCTGGGTGAACTCCAGCTGACGCAGGAAGCTCATGCCGAGCAGGACGACGTCACCGTCCATGCCGGGGTTGATGGAACCGCGCACGTCATGCACCGCGATGCCGCCGAGCTCCACCCGGTCGAGATGGGTGGAATAGCCCACGGCCCGGCCGTTTGCGGTATGGAAGGCTTCCCGCCGGCCGCGGGGCAGCCCGATCCGCTCCGCCACGGATGCGGGTACCGCCACGTCGCTGGCACCGGTATCCAGCAGGAAGGTGGCCGGCTTGCCGTTGATGGTGCCGGTGGCCACGTAATGATGGGCGCGGTTAGCCCGCAGCACCACCTTGCGGGCGCCACCGGCGGCCTCGGTGCCGCTCACCCGGCCGTTGGGGTTGCTCTGATGCTCCCAGAGTCCCTGAAAGAACAGGGTGAGAAGACCCAGTACGACTACCCACATGGCGCCGAACATGATTAGTCCGATGCGCCTTTGCTGCCGCTGCTCCGTGTTCATGGCCGCCAGTATAACGGCGCGATCCACGCGCGGCGCACGGCTCGCGGCCGTGCTTCTGCTGGCGGTGTGCGTGAGCGCCATGGCCGCACCGGTCACCGTCACGGACGATACGGGCACGCCGGTTCACCTCGACCACCCGGCAGGGCGCATCGTGTCCCTCGCCCCCCACGTCACCGAGATGCTGTTCGATATCGGTGCCGGGAAGCGGATCGTCGGGGCCGTAAGCTATAGCGACTATCCCCTTGCGGCACAGGCCATACCCCGGGTGGGCAGCTATGCCAGCCTGGACTACGAGCGCATCCTGTCGATGCATCCAGACCTGGTCATCGCCTGGTCGAGCGGCAACGGCCGAGCGGCCGTGCAGCAGCTTCGCAAGCTGGGTCTGACGGTGTACGTCAGTGAGCCGCGCCGCCTCGACGACGTGGCCCGGAGCCTGCGCCGATTCGGGCGCCTCACCGGGAACGAGCATCGGGGCAGCCGGGCAGCGGCAGGTTTCGAGCAGCGCCGCCATCGCCTGGCGCGGCAATACGCCGGCAAATCTCCGGTCAGCGTCTTCTACGAAGTGTGGAAGCAGCCGCTGACGACGGTCAACGGCGAGCACCTGATCAGCCACGTCATCCGGCTGTGCGGCGGCCGCAACGTCTTCGCGGCCCTGGATACCCTGGCACCCGCCGTCAGCGTGGAGGCGGTGATCGAGGCCGACCCGGACGTCATCGTAGCCAGCGGCATGGGAGACGAACGTCCGGGCTGGCTGGACAACTGGAAGCAGTGGTCGTCGATCACTGCTGTCAAGCAGGACAACCTGTACTTCATTCCTCCGGAGCTGATCCAGCGCCAGACCCCGCGGGTGCTGGACGGCGCGGCGCGGCTGTGCCGTCAGCTGGATTCGGCCCGGGGAAAGCTTGAGCCACAGATGAACACGGATAAACACAGATGAATGCAGGCAGTTTAGGGTATCGGGACGGGGTCGCCGCTCCCACGGGAGGTCTATCCCGGCCTGCGGAGGAGCCCGCGTGGGAGCGGCGACCCCGCCGCGATTCCACACACACTTATCTGTGTCTATCCGTGTCCATCTGTGGCTAAACGCAAATGACCGCGGCTACCCTCATGATCCAGGGCACCACCTCCGACGCCGGCAAGAGCGCGGTGGTGACGGGGCTGTGCCGGGCGCTTTACCGGCGCGGGCTTCGAGTGGCGCCTTTCAAGCCCCAGAACATGGCGCTGAACAGCGCGGTCACCATGGACAATGGAGAGATCGGCCGGTCCCAGGCCGCCCAGGCGGCGGCCTGCCGGCTGGAGCCGCATTCGGATATGAACCCCGTGCTGCTCAAGCCCACCACTGACCAGGGTGCTCAGGTCATCATCCGCGGGCGAGCCATCGGCAACATGGCGGCACTGGACTACCACCGCTACAAGACCACGGCGCGAGAGGCCGTTCTGGCGGCGCACCGGGCCCTGGGCGAGCGGTTCGACGTGATCGTCGCGGAAGGCGCCGGCAGCCCGGCGGAGATCAACCTGCGCGAGGGCGATATCGCCAACATGGGTTTTGCCCAAGCGGTGGACTGCCCCGTGGCGCTGGTGGCCGACATCGACCGGGGCGGGGTGTTCGCCAGCCTGGTCGGCACGCTGTCGCTGCTCTCGCCGAGCGAGCGCGGCCGCGTGGCAGGGCTCGTCGTCAACCGCTTCCGCGGCGACCGGGCGCTGCTGGACGACGGCATCGACTGGCTGGAGCGGCACACCGGAAAGCCCGTATGGGGCGTGCTCCCCTACCTGCACGGTCTCTACCTGGAGGCCGAAGACAGCCTGAACGCCGAGGCGGCGGGCAGCCCGAAGCCGCGTCTGGGGGTAGCGGTTCCGGTGCTGCCGCGCATCAGCAACCATACGGATCTCGATGCACTGCGGCTGCACCCCGAAGTGGACGTCCGTTTCGTCGGCCCCGGCGACGCGATCCCCGGGGCGGACCTGATCGTGCTGCCGGGCAGCAAGGCGGTCCGCGACGACCTGACCTGGCTCGAGCGGCAGGGCTGGCCGGAGGCCATCCGGCGCCATCTGCGCTACGGCGGCCGGGTGCTGGGCATCTGCGGCGGCTTTCAGATGCTGGGCCGGCGCATCGCCGATCCCGAAGGGATCGAAGGTCCGCCCGGCGAAAGCGAAGGGCTGGGCCTGCTGGACCTGGACACCGAGCTGGAGCCGGAGAAGCGGCTACGCCGCGTGGAAGGCCGCCTGAGCCTGGACGGCGCCAGGCTTATCGGCTATGAGATCCACTGCGGCTCGACTGCCGGCCCGGCGCTGGAAACCCCCGCCGTGCAGCTTGACGGGCGACACGACGGTGCCCGCTCCGCCGACGGCCAGATCATGGGCACGTACCTCCACGGCCTGTTCGACCATCCCGAGGCCTGCCGCGCTCTGCTTGCCTGGGCGGGGCTGAAAGACGCCCAGCCGGTGGATCAGGCGGCCCTGCGCGAACAGGGCATCGACCGCCTGGCCGACGCGGTGGAGGCGCACCTGGACATGGAGGCGGTGGTGGAGCTGGTAGGAAAAGGCGAGTATTAGCCACAGATGAACACGGATTAACACAGATCAATGTAGCTGTGGGGAATCGGGGCGAAGTCGCCGCTCCCACCGGAGGTCCACCCCGGCCTGTGGAGGAATCCGCGTGGGAGCGGCGACTTCGCCGCGATTCCTCAAACAATCTGTGTCCATCCGTGTTCATCTGTGGCTAGAGAAGCGCCGCGTACAACACCGCCACCTCCACCAGCTCGATGGCGGCCCCCAGGCAATCACCAGTGACGCCACCGATACGCCGGCGGCAGGCCGCTAGTCGTTCCTTGAGACGGAGGCCTCGGCAAAGGTCGCCATGTCATTGTGCAGGGCGCAGGCATCGCGGAGAAGGCCGAGGGCCACGGCCGCGCCGCTACCCTCGCCCAGGCGCATGCCGAGGCCGAGCAGCGGCTGGGCATCCAGTTCGCTCAGGACGCAGGCGTGACCGGGCTCGGCGTTCAGCGGGGCGCAGGCGAGCGCCGCAGCGCGGCGGCGAGGTCCAGGGGCGCCTCCACCGTCCGCCACCCGGCGGGGCGATCCGCTCGGTGGCGCTCGATCCGCGCGTGCATCTCTTCGTCGCCTGCCGCGGCGGTGGCCACATAGCAAACACCACAGCCGCGCTCGCCGGCGATGCGCGCGGCATGGCCGCTCTTGCCCGAGCGCGCGCCACCGAGAATGAGCTCTTTCATCGGGCGCAGTCTAACAGCGCGAACCGCCGGCTGCAGGGCGGCCCGTACCGGCGGCCCGCTATCTGTGGCAGAGTTTTGCGTTGAGACCAATCCAAGACACCGAAGCACTAATGAGAGGGCTGCATGGAATACCGCGAACTGGGGCGCACGGGCGTCAAGGTCAGCACCATCTGTCTCGGCACCATGACGTGGGGACAGCAGAACACCGAGGCCGAAGCCCACGAGCAGATGGACTATGCCATCGAACGGGGTGTCAATTTCTTCGACACCGCCGAGATGTACCCCGTGCCGCCCAAGGCCGAAACCCAGGGCCGCACCGAAGCATACATCGGCACCTGGCTGAAGAAGACGGGGCGGCGCGAGGACATCGTCCTCGCCACCAAGATCGCCGGGCCCGGGCCGGAGCATATCCGCGGCGGCAAACCGAGCTTCGACCGCGGCGGCATCCGCGACGCCCTGGAAGGTTCCCTGCGGCGTCTGCAGACGGACTACGTGGACCTCTACCAACTGCACTGGCCCGAGCGGAAATCCAATTACTTCGGCCGCATGGGCTTCACCCCGTCGCGCAGCGAGCCGGAGCCTCGCATCCACGAGACGCTGCAGGCTCTGGGGGATTTGGTGGAAGAAGGCAAGGTCCGCTACATCGGACTGTCCAACGAAACGCCATGGGGCGTAATGCGCTTCCTGGAGCTGGCCGAACAGTACGGGCTGCCGCGGGTGGTGTCGGTCCAGAACCCCTACAACCTGCTGAACCGCACCTACGAAATCGGCCTGGCGGAGATTTCCCACCGGGAACGATGCGGCCTGCTGGCCTACTCACCGCTGGCCTTCGGCATGCTTTCCGGCAAGTACCTGAATGGCCAACGCCCCGACGGGGCCCGGTTGTCCCTGTTCTCCCGGTTCGTGCGCTACCTCAACGAACCCGGCGAGCAATGCACGGAGCGCTACGTGGCCCTGGCGCGCGAGCACGGCTGGGACCCGGCGCAGATGGCGCTGTGCTACGTCAACGCTCGGCCGTTCCTCACCAGCAACATCGTCGGCGCCACCAGCATGGAGCAGCTGCGCTCGAACATCGCCAGCATCGACCTGACGCTGCCGCCGGAGCTGGAGGAAGGCATCGAGGCCATCCACGCCTCCCACTCCAATCCCTGCCCCTGAGGCGTCGCCCCGGCATTCCCGCGACCGGGTTTGCCGGGGCCGCGGCGGCGCCTTCCCGATAAGCGGCGCTTGCAGGGCCGCGGCCGTCCTCCTATACGTTGAGGAGGGTTGCGGCCCGGCGGGCGGCACCTGTCACCAGAGTTCTAGCGGTGTAATGAGTGCTCCTGTGCCGCGTACATAGGGAGGTCTACCATGGCCGTGCAGTATCAACCGGTAGTGGGCGATTGGTATATGTCCGCCACCGGAGAGACCTTCGAAGTGGTCGCCTACGATCCGGATGAGGAGTCGGTGGAGATCCAGTACTTCGACGGCTCTCTGGAGGAGCTGGACCTGGATACCTGGCTGGAAGTCAGCCTGGAGCCCATCGAGCCGCCTGAGGACTTCTCCGGTTCCCTGGACATCACCCGCGAGGACTACGGGGAAGATCAGGGTATCGGCAGAAGCCCGCAGAACCCGCTGGACGACCTGGACCTGTAGCCGCCGCCCGTGCGGCGGCGCCCGATTTGCGCCTTTCCCCGCCTGGGCACGTCCCACGCTCGGGCGCTAGACTGCCTGCATGCACTACGACCCCGGTCATCCCTGGACGGTCAATCCCGCTGAGGCCATTGCGATCCAGCAGCGGCTGCGCTCCCGCGTCAGGCTGGGATCGGGTCCCCGGGGGGTCCGCGTGCTGGCGGGGGTGGACGCCGGTTTTGAGGACCAGGGCCGCACCGTTCGCGCCGCGCTGGCGCTGATGCGCTACCCGGACCTGACGATCCTGAACACCCATCTGGCCCGCCGTCCAACACCGTTTCCGTACGTGCCGGGCCTGCTCTCCTTTCGCGAGCTGCCCGCCGTACTGGCGGTCCTGGAAGCGGTCGCGGAGCCGCCCGACCTGGTGCTGTGCGACGGCCAGGGCATCGCCCATCCGCGCCGGCTCGGCATCGCCTCGCACCTGGGCGTGATCACGGGGCTGCCCACCATAGGGGTCGGCAAGAGCCGCCTCACCGGGCAATTCCAGCCGCCGGGCGAAATCAGGGGTGACTGGAGCCCACTCATGGACGGAGACGAGCGCATCGGCACGGTGCTTCGGACACGCAGCGGCGTGAAGCCGCTGTTCATTTCGCCGGGACATCGGGTCAGTCACGAGGAGGCCGTACACTGGGTGCTGGCCTGTACGCCGCGCTACCGGTTGCCGGAACCCATACGGGCGGCGGACCGGCTGGCCTCGAACCGGCAGACGAAACGAGCGCGGAGCGGGAAGACCGGGTCCCAGACGGAATGCCGAGCCGTCGGCTCCGTTCAGAAAGGCAAGCCGTAAAGGGCCGCGTACAAACTCACCGCGACACCGCCCACTACCAGCAGGCTGAGCAGGGCAGTCATGCGGGTCAGCCGACCGGCCAGCCCCGCCGTGCGCTGGGCAACGGTCTCCTCCATAGTGCGCATCAGCTCACTGCGGTAGATCGCCAGCCTTTCGCGGATCAGCGCCTCCGCCGCCTCTTCGGCCGCCTCGCGGGCCACGCCGGCGGCCTGCTCCCCGATGCTGCTGCGCAGCTCCGGGGCGAGCTCGTCCATGACCATGGCGCGCACCTGCCCGCGGAACTCGTCACCGGCCAGCATTTGCTGCACGTGGCTGGCGATCTCGCCCTGGATATCCTCGATGATGCGCTTGGCCGCTTCGGGACCGACATCCCGCGCGACGCGGGCAGCTACGTCCTCCGCCACGTTCTGGGCGATCATGCGGGCCGTGCGGTCGGCGATGCGCTCGGCGACCTCGCGCGATGCCGTGTCGGCGGCACTCCGGGCCGATTGCTCGGCCAGTCGCCGCGCGGTGGCGGCGGATTCCTCGACGGCTTCGGCGAGCTCCCGGCGCAGCGGCTCCACCCGGTCCCGGGCGATGCGCTCGGCATGCTCGCCGGCCAGCGCCTCCGCCGCCTGGCGGGCGACGTGACGGATCTCCTCCCAGGGAATGGTGATCTGCCGCGGCGGCCCCGGGACACGAGGCTCCGGCTCGGCGGTCGGCGTATTGGCGGCGGCAGGGACCGGTTCCGGGGCACCGCCTGAAAGGGATGCCTGACGGGCGGCCGGCTCGGCTCGGGGCTTTGAACGGATCTGCTGGGCGAGCAGCTCGAGGATCTCGTCCAGGCTGTCCTCCCCGCTGGGCTTGGACAGAAACCCCGCGATGCCCAGGGACCGAGCTTTCTCCCTGTCCTCGTCGCTGTCCTGGGAGGTATACATCACCACCGGGATGTCGGTCTCGCCGGGGATGTTGCGGATCTGGCGTGTTGCCTCGAAACCGTCCATGTCGGGCATCATGTAGTCCATGAAGACCACGTCCGGCCGGCTATTGCTCAGGTAGTCCAGCGCCTCGCCGCCGGTCCCTACCATCTCCACCTCGACTTCCCGTTTCTGCAGCAGCTTGCTCAGCGCTATGCGCGCCAGCCGCGAGTCATCGACCACCAGCGCAGTCCTGACCTTCTGGGTCATCAAACCTACTCCCCCGGGACTTTCCAGGTCCACTATGTTCTGGACGCGGGCAGCCGACAAGAACGGCCACACGCTCTCTCCATTGCCGCCGACCGAAAAGGCCGACGCGGCAAGCCCGACTTTGCCGAGTGTGCCGCCATGCAGACACCAACGCGGTGACATTCCTCACAATCCCGGCAGTCAACCACGCCTTCCGCGCATCCCACAAAAAAAAACACGCCCCGAAAGGCGTGCTGAAGTCACGGTACTACGGCGCTCCCGGCGCCTCGTTTCTTATGGTTGTGCTTACCGGATCGCAGCCACCCCCTTACTGACCTGCTGCGGACCCCGTGTCGCACTTTTCGAGCCATTCCATGGCCTCCTGGCTGCCCCCAAGTGCGGCTTTGTAGAACCAGCGCAGCGCCAGCTCTTCATTCCGCGACACACCGCGCCCTTCGGAGTACATCACCCCCAGATTGTGCTGTGCGGCACAATACCCCTGCTCCGCGGCGGCGGTGAACCAGTGCACCGACATCGTCTCATCTCGCGGGACCCCGTGACCGGTGGCACACATGAACCCGAGCGCATGCTGCGCTTCGGGCAGCCCCCTCAACGCGGCCCGACGATACAGCGTAGCGGCACGCGCGATGTCCCCCAGACATCCGTCCCCCAGCTCAAGGCGCTGTGCCAGCAAGTAATCGTTCCAGGCGCGGTCCCTTTGCGAGATCATGAAGCAACCCCCCTCAGGTCAATTCGCGTGACAGTTGGTGTCGTTGCGTGAGAGATAATGCAGAAACCGGGCCAGGCATTGCCCGCTTCATGAATTTTTTCTGACCAAGGCCCTCGAAAACTGTTACCAAACGGCGACAGAATGCGGCTTTCAGGGGTGTTCCGGGACGTTGCCGAGGCAGCCCCCGGATCAGCCCGTTGGCGCCATGGCGCGGCATCCGAGCGTCTCAGGTGACGCCGAGTGTCAATATTTGACGATCACTACCCGTCCATCGATGACGCCCAGCGACACAGCGAGCCGCCCCTCCAGGGGACACGGCGCGTCCGGATCCCGACCGTTCATTCCCTTCGCAGCCGCGCGGTACGCCAGATCAGGAACAGTACCGGCACGCCGGCCAGGGCCGTGGTGGCGAAAAAGGCCGGGTAGCCGACGGCGTCAACGATGGCACCGGAGTAACCGCCCAGCAGTTTCGGCAGCAGCAGCATCAGAGAGCTGAACACGGCGTACTGGGACGCCGTGAAGTCGCGGCTGGTGAGGCTGGAGAGAAAGGCAATGAAGGCCGTGGTGGCGATCCCGCCGCTGAGGTTGTCGGCGGCGATGACCACCGCCAGCAACCACAGCTCGTTGCCGACCTGGGCGAGCAGCGAGAACAACAGGTTGGTAGCCGCCGCCAGCACGCCGCCAAGGAACAGCACCCGGTTGACGCCCCAGCGCTCGGTCATCACGCCACCCAGGAAGCCGCCGGCCAGGGTCATGCCCAGCCCGAAGGCCTTGCTCATCGCGCCGATCTCCTGCTTGGAAAAGCCGATATCCGTATAGAATACGTTGGCGATGACCCCGAGCATCACATCCGATACCCGGTAGACCGCAATCAGCGCCAATACCCAGACGGCCGCCTTGCCATAGCGCCGGAAGAAGTCGGCGAAGGGGTCCACGTAGCTGTGGACGGCCATCTCCCTGGGCACCAGGCCGCCGACCACCACCAGCCAGCCCGCCGACAGCGCCGCGGCCAGGGCCACGGCGAAGCGCGTCGCCTCGGCGAGGAACCCGCTCAGCACGTGCCCGAGACCCAGGCCGGCCACCAGCTGCCGCTCCAGGTCGCCGACCGCGGCGTCGGCATTGAGAAAGACCCCGAAGAACGCCGCGGCGGCCAACGCGAACCCCGCCAGGAAGCGCAGATACTCCACCGTGGTATGCGGATGCTCGCGGCGCTGGATGGACGGCTCGCGGACCACCAGCGTGGTGATCACACCGATACCCATAACCGCGGCCATGGCCAGATAGGTAATGCGCCAGGCCCCGTAGTGATAGAGGTTGCCCTGTTCCAGGGGGCCGAAACCCACCACCGAGCCATAGGGCATGAGCCAGTCGCCGTAGGGCACCGAGGTGACCGGGTCCAACAGCCCGGCCAGCTCCAGCGCTCCGAATCCCGCCACCAGCATGCCGGTGCGGTAGCCGGTGATATAGGCGGCGGAGAGCAGGCTCTGCATCTCCTCGGGGGCCACCTCGATGCGGTAGGCATCAATGACGATATCCTGGGTGGCGGCGGCGAAGCCGAGACAGACGGCGGCGACGGCCATGGGCACCAGGGACGCCCGCGGGTCGGTATGCGCCATCGCCACGATCGCAGCGATGACCCCGGCCTGTGCGACCAGCAGCCAGCCGCGGCGCCGGCCCAGCAGCGCGGTAAGCACGGGCACCGGCAGCCGGTCGATCAGCGGCGCCCAGACGAACTTGAAGGCATAGGCGAGGGCCGCCCAGCTGAACATGGAAATGGTGGCCCGCTCGATCCCGGCCTCGCGCAGCCACACGGAAAGCGTTCCGAACACCAGCAGCAGCGGCGTGCCCGCGGAGAAGCCGAGCAGCCCCATCGCCAGTACGCGCCGGTCCAGCAGGCCGGCCGCCGCCTGTCGCCAGCTGCGTAGCGCGCTGTCGGGATCGGGCTTGGTCAAGTTACGCGTTCGCTCCTGCCCGCATGGAAATCGGCATAGTGCCACATAAGGAGCCCGGCCGCGGCGCCCGGCCGGGCTCGGCGATTGACCACGGCAATAGACCGCCGCTATCCGCTTCATACGGACAATCAATTTGGCCAATACGCCCGCAGGTCCTAAACTTCATCGACCGTCCGGGGCACCATCGATCCGGAAGTGGGGCAGCCGGGGCCGAGTGGGAGCGCGGCCTGGCAATGCTTCTGGCAAGGTTAGTAACATCACGATAGGCACGAGCCGGAACTTTCGGCCGGCGTGCCGGTCCCAATCCGGGCGGCGCCGGCGAATATGCCATCACCAACGGGGAGAGCTCCACCGATGAGTGACACCAGACATGCCAAGCTGCTCATACTCGGTTCCGGCCCCGCCGGGTATACGGCGGCCGTCTACGCGGCGAGGGCCAACCTGGAGCCGGTGCTGATCACCGGCATGGAGATGGGCGGCCAGCTCACCACCACCACTGACGTGGACAACTGGCCAGGCGACGTGGAAGGCCTCCAGGGCCCGGCGCTGATGGACCGCATGCGCGCCCACGCGGAGCGCTTCGGTACCGAGGTCGTGTTCGACCACATCGAGGAGGCGCGCCTGTCGGAACGCCCGTTCCGCCTCGTCGGCAACTCGGGCGAATACACCTGCGACGCGCTGATCATCGCCACCGGGGCCAGCGCGAAGTACCTGGGCCTGGAATCCGAGCAGCAGTTCATGGGCCGCGGCGTATCCGCCTGCGCCACCTGCGACGGCTTCTTCTACAAGAACCAGGACGTGGCCGTCATCGGCGGCGGCAACACGGCCCTGGAAGAGGCCCTGTACCTGTCCAATATCGCCCGCCACGCGACCCTGGTGCACCGTCGGGACAAATTCCGCGGCGAGAAGATCCTGCAGCAGCAGGTCTTCAACAAGGCCCGAGAAGGCAGGATAACCGTCCGCTGGAACGCCCAGCTGGACGAGGTCCTGGGCGACGATAGCGGGGTGACCGGGCTGCGCCTGAAGAGCACCGACGACGGCGCCACCGAGGAGATAGCCGTGACGGGCGTGTTCATCGCCATCGGCCACAAGCCCAACACGGACCTCTTCACTGGCCAGCTGGACATGGCCGGCGGATATATCAAGGTCCGCAGCGGGCTGGACGGCAACGCCACGGCAACCAGCGTGGCCGGCGTGTTCGCGGCCGGTGACGTCATGGACCACGTCTACCGCCAGGCGGTAACCTCGGCCGGCACCGGATGCATGGCCGCGCTGGACGCGGAGAAGTACCTGGACGCCCTATCCGTGGCGGGTGACGAGAAGAAGGCCGCGGACGCGGTCGCCGCCGGATGAGGAACCCATGAGCGGGAGCGCATCGCACGCCAACCCCTCGCTACAGGCCGACGAGCTGGCTCTCTACTACTATGAGACCTGCCCGTTCTGCATGCGGGTCCTCCGTGCCATGGAGCTGCTCGGCGTCGAGCTGCCCCTGCGCAACATCCACCGGGAGCCGACCTATCGCCGGGAGCTGATCGAGGGCGGCGGGCGGTCAATGGTGCCCTGCCTGCGGATCGACAACCCGGACGGTAGCACCACCTGGATGTACGAGTCGGCGGACATCATCGACTACCTGATGCGCCGCTTCGGGGCGGACGCCTAGCGAAGCCTGCCGGTCATTCCCCGCCTGTTACCCGTTCCGCGCCAGCCTCGTCCTCGGGCTCGACCCGCAGGGTAAGACCCTCGCGCGCCACCACCCGGAAGAACTGCCCAGGCGCGAGCGGCGCCCGGCTGTGCACCCGCCATTTGACGCCGTCCACGACGCCCCGGCCGCGGGCAGCGTCACTGGCGGTTACCGCGATCACCCGACCCGCACGCCCCACCGGCGTGTGGGCCGAGGGGCTTGGCATCACCCGCTGCTGCGCCCATACCACGAAGAGGTCAACGATCAGGTTGAAGCCCAGCGCGCCGGCGATGAACAGCGGCCAGCCCATGGGCAGGAACTGCTTCAGGCCGTACATCACGGCGGCACCGAGGACGACGCCTACCCCTGGGAAGCCGAGGACCATCAGCCATACTGCCGGCATGCGGGACTCCGTTCACTGCTTCATGCGGAAATCGTCCAGCATTTCCTTGGCAGACTCAGGCGGAGCCTGAGAGGTTCAATCCGATCACCCCCAGCACGATCATCACCAGGCTCGCCACCTTCAGCGGCGTTACGGCTTCCCGGAACCAGAGGAAGCCGATCACGGCAATGAGCGCCGTGCCCACGCCCGACCAGATGGCATAGGCCACGCTGACGTCCATCCGCTTGAGGCAAAGGGTGAGACCGACGAAGGCCCCGCCGTAGAACAGCACGATCAGCACCGACGGCAGCGGCCGGGTGAAGCCCTCGGAGAGCTTCATGCTGGTGGTGCCGAACACTTCCAGTACGATGGCCCCGATGAGGTAGAACCAGTGCATGGCGCTATAGCTCGTATTCGATGGTCAGCGGCGCGTGGTCCGACAGGCGCGCGCCGGTATAGACCCGCGCCTCCCGCACCCGATCGCGGAGCCCCGGCGTGACCACGTGGTAGTCGATGCGCCAGCCCGTGTTGTTGTCCCAGGCCCGGCCGCGGAACGACCACCAGGTGTAGTGATCCGGGCCGGTCACCACCTCGCGAAAAGCGTCCACGAACCCCGCCTCGCCGAACAGCCGGTCCATCCAGGCCCGCTCCTCCGGGAGGAAGCCGGAGTTCTTCTGGTTGCCGCGCCAATTGCGGATGTCGTCCTTGGTATGGGCGATGTTCCAGTCGCCGCAGATGATGTACTCGCGGCCGCTGTCGTGCAGGGATTTGAGGTAGTCCAGGAAGCGGTCCATGAAGGCGTACTTGAAGTCCTGGCGCTCGTCGCCGGAGGTGCCCGACGGCATGTAGAAGGAGACGACGGTCAGATCGCCGAAGCGGGCCTCGATCCAGCGACCCTCGCGGTCGATCTCCTCGAAACCCACGCCCGGACTGATCGCGTCCGGCTCGCGCCGAGTGTAGATGGCTACACCGCTGTAGCCTTTCTTCTCGGCGTCGCAGAAATAGGATGCGTATCCCGGGGGGTTGCGGATCGCATCGTCGAGCTGTTCCGCCTGGGCCTTGGTCTCCTGGATGCAGAGCACATCGGGCCGCTCATCGTCCAGCCAGTCGAGAAAGCCTTTCCGGGCGGCGGCGCGAATGCCGTTGGCGTTGAAAGAGGTGATTTTCATGATCACTTTCGGCTGCCCTGGAATACACGGTCAAGAAAGCGCTGAACAATGCCCGCGTGCCTCTGACGCGAATCGGTCTGCGCTTCCTCCAAGCCGTTCGACTCTACCGGAAGTGCACGCCGTCGGAAAATGCCGGGCATGAACCGTTGAGCGCTCCTTGGTGCCTTGGCTTGCCTTAGGTCAAATGCCTCTCAGCGACATTCGTGCATGCTTACTGCCTCGCTGGGCACGGCCCGCATCCGCTTGATCGCCCGGAAGGCGTCGGTCAAAATACGGCGCGGTGACGCAAGGGCTCTGCCCTCGCCCAGACGCCGCCCGCTGCCCGGCCCTGGAGGCCGGTGAAAACGGACGGTCTTCCCCCCGATTGCCGGTGCAGCTGCCGCCGGCCGACGGAGGTGCAGGCGCCCCAGCCGGGCGACGAACAGCATGCGGCTCCAGCGGCCAACCGCCGCCGGGTGCTCAGATGAATAACCCATCCACATCATCACGTCCCACGTAGTCCGCCAAGCCTGATCGGCAACGCGGGCACCGGACCAAAAGTCCAACGTGAATCGGCACGTGCAAAGGAGGAATGAATGAGCCAGCACATCTCCTACCCCGAGGGCGGCGAGAAGATCAAGATCGAAGGCGACCGCATCGTCGTGCCCGATAACCCGATTCTGGGTTACGTCGAAGGCGACGGTATCGGCCCGGACATCACCGCCGCCTGCGCGCGCGTGTGGGACGCCGCAGTCGAGCAGGCCTACGGCGGCAAACGCAAAATCCACTGGGCCGAGCTGTTCATGGGTGAGAAGGCCGCCGGCCTCTACGACGGCGACTACTTCCCGGAAGAAACGCAGAGGGCGCTGGAGGACCTGGTGGTCTCCATCAAGGGGCCCCTGACCACGCCGGTGGGCGGCGGCTTCCGCTCGCTCAACGTGGCCCTGCGCCAGAAGCTGGACCTCTACGCCTGCGTGCGCCCGGTGCGTCACTATGCGGGCGTGCCCTCGCCGCTGAAGCACCCGGAGGACGTGGACGTGGTGATCTTCCGGGAAAACACCGAGGACGTCTACGCCGGCATCGAGTATCAGTCCGGCACTGACGAGAACAGGAAGTTCGCGAACTTCCTCAAGAACGAGATGGGCGAGACGTTCTTCGACGACGCCGGCTTCGGCATCAAGCCCATCAGCCCGTTCGGCTCCAAGCGCCTGGTGCGCAAAGCCATCCAGTACGCCATCGACCACAACCGGGAGAGCGTGACCCTCGTCCACAAGGGCAACATCATGAAGTTCACCGAGGGCGCGTTCCGCACCTGGGGCTACGAAGTGGCGCGGGACGAGTTCGGTGAGCACACCATTACCGAAGAAGAGCTCTATTCCACCTACGGCGGCAAGCGCCCCGAGGGCAAGATCGTCATCAAGGACCGCATCGCCGACATCATCTTCCAGCTGATGCTGCTGCGGCCCAACGAGTTCGACGTGCTCGCCACCATGAACCTGAACGGTGACTATCTCTCCGACGCCTGCGCCGCGGAGGTGGGCGGGATCGGCATCGCCCCGGGCGCCAACATGTCGGACAACGTGGCCGTGTTCGAGGCCACCCACGGCACTGCCCCGAAATATGCCAACCAGGACAAGGTCAACCCCGGCTCGCTGCTGTTCTCCGGCGTCATGATGCTGGAGTACATCGGCTGGCAGGAGGCCGCCGACCTGATCACGGCCGCCTACCAGAAGGTGGTGACCAGCGGCATCGTCACCTACGACTTCGCCCGCCAGATCGAGGGCGCCACGGAGGTGAAGACCAGCCAGTTCGGCGACGCCATCATCGAGCAGATCCGCGGCAAGGTGGACCTGGAGAAGTACCAGCAGCAGCGCGAGGAGGCCATCGAGCAGGAGCGCAAGGAGCGCGAAGAACGCCGCGTGAAGAACCCGCTGGAAGAGATGATCGCCTCCGGGCGCATCCCGCACACGGTGGGCGACCTGATGAACCCCAGTCCCGTGTCCGTGCCGGCCAGCACCACGGTGGAGGACGCCATGCACCTGATGCGGGAGCGGCGCATCAGCAGCGTCATCTGCCAGCCCGAGACCGAAGGCGGCGAGTGGGGCATCATGACCCAGCGCGACGTGCTCTCGCGGATCGTCTCCGCCAGCCGCTCGCCGAACACCGTCAAGGTGGGCGAGGTCGCCACCCGGCCGCTGATCACCGTGCAGGTGGACATGACGCTCCATGACTCCGCGGACAAGATGAGCAACAGCAACATCCGCCGGATGGTGGTCATGGATGCCAACGACCAGCCCGTGGGCATCATCTCCGACACCGACATCTTCGCCAGCGTCGAGCAGTTCGGCCTGCCGGAGTAGCTCCCGCTTCCCGGACGATGAAGGCGGTTCGCGGCCATGGGCCGCTCCTACACTCACCGAAGCGTGTGGGAGCCGCCCATGGCCGCGAACGTCTCCAACATCGTCCCGCTTGTCTTCCCCCGATGTTCGGTTGCAGTCTGTACTGTGCCCACCCGCGGCCCGGCGGGCGGCGAACCAAGGAACCGACTATGCCTGGTAGACGCACCGACGCCCCGCTTCGCGAGGATATCCGCCTCCTCGGCCAGCTGCTGGGCGACACGCTCAAGGAGCAGGGCGGACAGTCGCTCTACGAAACCGTGGAATCGATCCGCGCCCTTTCAAAGGAAGCGCGCTCGGGCAATACCGCGGCCTCGGGAAAGCTGGAACGGGAGCTGCAGGCCCTGCCGGACGAGATGATCATGCCGGTGGTGCGGGCCTTCTCCCAGTTCCTCAACCTGGCCAACATCGCCGAACAGCATCACCGGGTCCGCCGCAGCCGGGCCTGGCTCAAGGATCCGGACTCGGAGCCCCTGCGCGGCTCGCTGGAGGAGGCCTTCGACCGGCTCACCGCGGAGCTGGACGCGGATCAGCTCTACGAGACGCTCTGCAACCTGAACATCGAGCTGGTGCTCACCGCGCACCCCACGGAAGTCACCCGAAGAACCCTGCTGCAGAAGTACAACCGCATCGCCGACCTCCTGGAGCACCAGGACAGGGTCGACGCCACCCCCGACGAGACCGAACACGTGCTCCAGTCCCTGCGCCGGGAGATCGTCTCCGCCTGGCACACGGACGAGATCCGCCGTCGCCGGCCGTCCCCCCTGGACGAGGCGCGCTGGGGGCTTACGGTGGTGGAACAGACGCTTTGGAACGTGGTGCCGCGCTATATGCGGCGCCTGGACAAAATCCTCCGCGAGCGCACCGGGCGGCCGCTGCCGCTGGACGTCGCACCCATACGCTTCGGCTCCTGGATGGGCGGCGACCGGGACGGCAACCCCCGGGTGACACACCGCGTCACACGGGAAGCCTGCCTGCTGGGCCGCTGGATGGCCACCACGCTCTACGAGCGTGAGCTGGACCGGCTCATCGACGAGCTTTCCCTGCAGTGCGCCGACGAGGACCTGATCGAGCGCGCCAACGACGCCTGGGAGCCCTACCGCACCATGCTCAAGCGGGTGCGGGCGCGGGTGCGCATGACCCGGAGCTGGGTGGACGCCCGACTGGAAGGCCGGCGGCCGCCCGAGGACGAGATCTACCTGCGGGCCGAGGACCTCAAGGAGGCGCTGCTGGCCTGCTACCACTCCCTGCAGCACAGCGGCGCCGGCGTGGTGGCCGACGGCCGGCTGCTGGACCTGATCCGGCGGGTTAGCGTGTTCGGCGTGACCCTTATGCGCCTTGACATCCGCCAGGAAGCGTCGCGGCACACGGATCTTCTCGACGCCATTACGCAGTCCATAGGAATCGGCAGTTACCGAGACTGGGACGAGGATGAGCGCCAGGCCTTCCTCGTCCGCGAGCTGGACAGCCGCCGCCCGCTCATTCCGCCGGACTTCGCGCCGGACGACGAGGCCCGGGAGGTCTGGGAGACGTTCAAGACGCTGGCGGACATTACACCGGAGGCCCTGGGAGCCTATGTGATCTCCATGGCGGCCACTCCTTCCGACATCCTGGCCGTGGAGCTGCTGCAGAAGGAGGCGGGGGTGCGCCATCACCTGCGGGTGGTGCCGCTGTTCGAGACCCTGGATGACCTCAACGGCGCTGAACAGTGCATGGAGCGGCTGTTCGAGAATTCCTGGTACCGGGAGCACATCCAGGGCCACCAGGAGGTCATGATCGGCTACTCGGACTCCGGCAAAGACGCCGGTCACCTGACCGCCGCCTGGGCGCTGTATCAGACCCAGGAGCAGCTGGTCCAGGCGTCGCTACGCCAGGGCGTAAAGCTGACCCTGTTCCATGGCCGTGGCGGCTCCATCGGCCGTGGCGGCGGCCCCACCCACGCGGCCATCCGCTCGCAGCCGCCGGGGTCCGTGAGCGGGCGGATCCGGGTGACCGAACAAGGCGAGGTCATCCAGGCCAAGTTCGGCCTGCCGGGGATCGCCCAGCGCAACCTGGAGCTCTACACCACTGCCGTGCTGGAGGCGACGCTGCAGCCGCCCAAGGACCCGGAGCCGGAGTGGCGCGAGCTGATGAACCGGCTGGCGGAACGCGGCGTCGCCACGTACCGCGGGCTGGTCAAGGAGGACCCGGAGTTCATCGATTACTTCCGTTCGGCCACGCCCGAGCGCGAGATCAGCGGCCTGACCATCGGCAGCCGCCCCGCCCGGCGCAAACCCACCACGGGGGTGGAGAGCCTGCGCGCCATCCCCTGGATCTTCGCCTGGACCCAGACGCGCCTGCTGCTGCCGGCCTGGTACGGGGTAGGCGACGCATTGGGTGAGGCCATCGATGCCGGTGAGGGCGCGCTGCTGCAACACATGTACACGCAATGGCCATTCTTCAACACCTTCATCGACATGGTGGAGATGGTCATAGCCAAGGCCGACCCGTCGGTGGCGGCCTGGTACGACAGTCGACTCGTGCCTCGGGAGCTCCGGGACATGGGCGAGCGCCTGCGCACTCATTTCGCCCGCACCCTGGCCGCGATTCTGGAGGTCACGCAGCATGATCGCCCCCTGGACGACTTCCCCGTGGTACAGCGCTCGGTGGCGGTACGCAACCCGTACGTGGATCCGCTGAACCTGCTTCAGGTAGAGCTGCTGGACCGGGTCCGCCATGGCAAGGAAGAGAACCTGCGCAAGGCGCTGATGGTCTGCATCAACGGCATCGCGGCCGGGATGCGCAACACCGGCTGAGCTCGAACCCAACCGGCGAGGACCCATGTCCGACACCCAAGACAACAGCCTGGCATTCATCCGTTTCGCACTGGAGTGCGACGTGCTGCGCTTCGGCGAGTTCACGCTCAAGTCGGGGCGCGTCAGCCCCTATTTCTTCAACGCCGGGCTGTTCGACAGCGGTGCCAGCCTGGCGGCGCTGGGCCGCTTCTACGCCCTGGCGCTGACGGACTCCGGACTCAAGTTCGATATGCTGTTCGGACCCGCCTACAAAGGCATCCCGCTGGCCTCCACCACGGCGATAGCACTGGCGGACAACCACGGCCGGGACGTGCCGTTCGCGTTCAACCGCAAGGAGGTGAAGGACCACGGCGAAGGGGGCAGTACCATCGGCGCGCCTCTTGCCGGCCGCGTGGTCATCGTAGACGATGTCGTCTCCGCCGGCACCTCGGTGCGCGAGTCCGTGACGCTCATCGAGGCCGCCGGGGCGACGCCGGCCGGGGTGCTGATCGCCCTGGACCGCCAGGAGCGCGGGCAGGGCGATACCTCCGCGGTACAGGAGATCCGCGAGCGCCACGCCATGCCCGTGATCTGCATCGCCAATCTGGACACGCTGATACGCTATCTTGAAGGGCACGGCGGGCGCCCGCGCGATCTGGCGGCGGTCGAAGCCTACCGCCGGCACTACGGGGAGATCGGTCGCCCGGCAGGGTGATGGCGCCGTCCGGCAGTGCGGGCTGGCCGGGGACGGCGGCCGGGATTACTAATCCAGACATAGGCAAAGCCGCTCTTCACAACCTGCCGGCGACTCGGACGCCGGCGCGGCGGGCGTCATGGGAGCGCAACGCCGCGGGCAGGCCGCAGACGTGCTTGCGGAGGGCGGAGCCGAAGTGTGGCATTACCTATGAGCGGGTCAGTACCGTGTAGAATGATTCCGGAAGGTTGGTAATGGGGTGACAGGGACACGGTGAGCGCAGATGACGGGCAGGACTGGTAACACTCAAGGACGACTGGCATGGCGTTGGGCCGGGATGACGCTGGCATTCGCCCTGCTGGCGGCACAACCCGCCGCCGCCAAGCTCTACAAATGGACGGACGAACACGGCAACGTCCACTACAGCGACACGGTCCCACCCAACGAGGCGGGCCAGGGCCGGGAGGTGAAGTCCGACTCCGGCCAGACCGTGGACAAGGTGGCGCCGCCGCCCACCAAGGAAGAGCTGGAGCAAAAGCGCAAGGAGCAGGCCCACGAGGAGGCCGAGCGCCGCCAGCGGGAGGAACAGTCCAAGCGCGACCGCGTCCTGCTCATGAGCTACTCCAGCGTGAAGCAGATTGAGCGCACCCGCGATCAGCGCCTGGAGACGCTCAAGTCGCGCATCCAGCTCACCCAGACACGGGTTGACAAGCTGCAGCAGGAACTGGAGCGGCAGCGCGAACGGGCAGCCGCCGCGGAACGCACGGGGCGCGGCTCGCCGGAGTCCATCCACGAACGCATCGAGCAGCTGGAAAACCAGATCCAGCAGTATCAGTCGGTCATCGACAAGACGCGCCAGGATATGGCGTCGCTGCGGGAAACCTTCGCCAAGAAGATCGAACGTTACCGCGAGCTGACCAAGGACACGGACTCGCGAAACTGACCTTCCGGCCACTACCGCGCGAAGGGCCGGTATGCGCGCGCCGCCCGCGGGGGCGGCAACGGCACCCCGGGTTACTGGAGCTCACGGTCCCTTGGAATTCACGCACCACTTCATCCTGCTCTCAGGGGTCCTGCTGACCCTGAGCGTCCTGGCGAGCGTGGTGGCCAACCGCAGCGGCGTCCCGCTGCTGCTGCTCTTCCTGGTTCTGGGGATGCTGGCCGGCAAGGAGGGCCCCGGCGGCATCCCGTTCGACGACGTCCAGTCCGCCCACCTGCTTGCCACTCTGGCTTTGGCGATCATCCTCTTCGACGGCGGCCTGCACACACCGCTCAGTACCCTCCGCGCGGGCTGGCGCCCCGGCATTGCCTTGGCCACCGTCGGCGTGCTGATCACTGCCGGCATCACAGCGGCGTTCGTGATGGTGGCCTTCGGCCTGTCCTGGGCCCAGGCCGTTCTGCTGGCTTCGGTGGTGGCATCCACCGACGCGGCGGCGGTCTTCTACCTGCTGCGCTCCAAGGGCCTGCATCTGCAGGAACGCGGACGCGCCAGCCTGGAGGTGGAGTCCGGGGTCAACGACCCCATGGCCGTGTTCCTGACCCTGGCGATGATCGACGTCCTCATAGCGCCGGACCACGGACCGGGCTGGCGCATTGCCGCGGATTTCATTCGGCAGATGGGCGTAGGCGGCCTGGCGGGCCTGGCCGCGGGCGCCCTGCTCGCGGCCCTGATACACCGGGTCCGTTTGCCCGACAGCCTGTACCCGCTGCTGGCGCTCTCCGGGGGCCTGCTCACCTTCGGCGCCGCCTCGGTGCTCGGGGGCAGCGGCTTCCTGGCGGCTTACGTGGGCGGACTCACGCTAGGTACCCGGGCGCGGACCGCGCGGCGCGCCATACGCCGCTTCCACGACGGCGTGGCCTGGCTCTGTCAGATCGGTCTGTTCCTGATGCTTGGGCTGCTGGTGACCCCTTCTCAGCTGCTGCCCACCATTCCCCAGGCGCTGCTGGTGGTGGCCGGGCTGACGCTGGTGGCCCGGCCGGCGGCGGTTTTCGTCTCCCTGCTGCCGTTCCGCTTCCCCTGGCGCGAGCGGGTATTCATCAGCTGGGTCGGGCTGCGCGGCGCGGTGCCCATCGTGCTCAGCCTGTACCCGCTGCTGGCCGGCGTGGCCGATGCGGACACGGTGTTCAACATCGCTTTCTTCGTGGTGCTGATGTCGCTGCTGGTCCAGGGCTGGACGGTGGCTCCACTCGCGCACTTGCTCGGCCTGGCCCTGCCCAGCCAACGCCAGGTGACGCCGAAGATGGAGCTCGAAGCACCCGGAGAGCAGGACCTGCTGGTCTATCACCTGCCCGCGGACTGCCCGGCGGCCGGCCGGTCCCTGGAAGCACTGCCCCTGCCCCAGGCCGCCGCGACGCTGGCGGTGGTCCGCCGCGGCCGGCCGCTGTCGCTGGAGCCGGCGCCGGAGCTGGCCGCGGAAGACCGTCTTTACATCCTCAGCGAGGGGGCCAGCGAGGCCGATATGGCCCTGTTGGATCAGTGGCTTACCCCCCCGGACTCCGATGCCCTGAGCCGCGAGCACGAATACTTCGGCGAGTTCGTGGTGAACGGCGAAGCGGAAATCGCCGAGCTGGCGCCCGTCTATGGCATCGGGCCGCCGGAAGACGCGGGTGAGGGAGAATCCGTCGGCGCCTACCTCGCGCGCCGGCTCAAGCGCCGGGCCACGGCCGGCGACCGGGTGGTCCTGGAACATCTGCAGCTGGTGGTCAGGGAGGTCGAAGAAAACCGGATCACCCGGGTGGGGCTGAAGCTGCGGCGGAAGAGCTGAGGAAACACTGAAGTATTCCCTAAAGGCAGCTAGCCGCAGATGGACGCGGATGAACGCAGATATTCAATTGACCGGTCCCCGTGCAGGCTGGAGAGACCACCGTGGGAGCGGCGACCTCGCCGCGCTTCCCGTACGACCCCGGCAGCATTATCGGGACCGTTCCCGGCCATAGGCCGCTCCTGCGCGAGCTTGACCGCACGGTAGGTGCAACCCACGGCTGCGAAGAGGTGGGACACCTTTGCCGGCCGTGGACCCGCCGTGGGGCGCGCCTCCCACAACCTTCGATGCGCATTGGTGGCTGACCTGAACGAATTGCGCCGGGGACGGCGCTCCCACGCGGCTTTCTCCTGCCCAGTCGCGACTGGCAGACATCTGCGTTCATCCGCGTCCATCTGCGGCTAGTCTTCTTCCTTGTTAGCCGCCTGCCGCTGGATCAGCGTCCCCACCCCGCGGTCGGTGAACAGCTCCAGCAGGACGGCGTGCTCCACCCGGCCGTCGATGATATGGGCGGCGTTGACGCCCTCGGAGACTGCCTCCAGGGCACAGCGGATCTTGGGCAGCATGCCGCCATGGATGGTGCCGTCGGCGATCAGCGCCTCCACCCGCTTCGGGTCAAGCCCCGTCAGCAGCTTGCCTGCCTTGTCCAGCAGGCCCGGCGTGTTGGTGAGCAGGATCAGCTTCTCGGCGGCCAGGATCTCCGCCAGCTTGCCCGCGACCAGGTCGGCGTTAATGTTGTAGGCGCGGCCGTCCTCGCCGACGCCTATGGGCGCGATGACGGGAATGAAATCGCCCTGGTCGAGCATGGCCACCAGGGCGGGGTCGATGCGCTCGACCTCGCCCACGTGACCGATGTCCACCAGCTCCGGCTCGCCGGCCTGCTCGTTGCGGCGGGTCACCTTCAGCTGCCGGGCATGGATCAGCCCGCCGTCCTTGCCCGACAGGCCCACCGCACGGCCGCCCTGACGGTTGATGAGGTTGACGATGTCCTTGTTGACCAGCCCGCCCAGCACCATTTCCACCACGTCCATGGTCTCGGCGTCGGTGACCCGCATGCCCTCCACGAAGCTGGTCTCCTTGCCGATACGCTCCAGCAGCCGGCCGATCTGCGGCCCGCCGCCATGAACCACGACGGGATTGAAGCCCACCAGCTTCATCAGCACGATGTCGCGGGCGAAGCTGCGTTTGAGATTGTCGTCCACCATGGCATTGCCACCGTATTTCACCACGATGGTCTTGCCGTGGAAGCGGCGGATGTAGGGCAGCGCCTCGGTGAGGACGTGGGCCACCAGCTGGGGTTCGGTCATGGCTCTTCCGTATCGCTCATGCGTGCAATGGTTCGCGGCGAGGGCACCGACGGGTCGGCGAAGCCCGCGTGGCAGCGGCGTCCTCGCCGCGATTCCTTACATTCCTTAAACAATCTCAGAACGGCAACGCCAGGTCCGGCTTGGCCGCCAGCAGCAGCTGCCGGAACTCACCCTCGATGCGTTCCAGGGTCTCCTGGTCCCGACCCTCGAAACGCAGTACCAGGCTGGGCTGGGTATTGGAGGCGCGTACCAGGCCCCAGCCGTCGGGGAAGTCCACGCGCAGCCCGTCGATGTCCGTGACCCGGGCGTCCTGAAAGTCCGCCCGCGCCACCAGCGCCTCCATGACCTGCGGCGGCTCGCCTTCGGCCAGCTCCACCCGCAGCTCCGGCGTGCTGACGCCCTCGGGCAGCTCGGCGAAGATCTCCGCGGAGCCGCGCTCGTCGCCGGAGACGATCTCCAGCAGCCGCGCCGCGGTGTACATGCCGTCGTCGAAGCCGTACCAGCGGTCATTGAAGAAGATATGCCCGCTCATTTCGCCGGCCAGGGGCGCCCCCGTCTCCCTGAGCTTCGCCTTGATCAGCGAGTGCCCGGTCTTCCACATGCGTGGCACGCCGGCCGCCTCCGTGATGATGTCCGCCAGCGCGCTGGTGCACTTCACGTCGAAGATGATGTCCTCTCCGGGCTGGCGGCTCAGCACGTCCCGGGCGTAGAGCATCAGCTGCCGGTCAGGCCATATGATCTTGCCCCCGGAGTCGACCACACCGAGGCGGTCGCCGTCGCCGTCGAAAGCAAGCCCGAGATCGGCCTTCTGCAGACGCACGTAGCTGATCAGGGCATCCAGATTTTCGGGCACCGTGGGATCGGGATGGTGATTCGGGAAGCGCCCGTCCACGTCGCAGAACAGCTCCTCCACCTCACAGCCGATGGCACGCAGCAGCTGCGGTGCGACCTCGCCGGTAACGCCGTTGCCGCAATCGACGACGACTTTCAGCGGACGATGGAGCAGCACGTCCTGGGCCACCCGGTCGATATAGTCCGGCAGGACGTCACGACGCTCCGTCCAGCCCTCGCCACCAACCAGGTTGCCCTGGGCGATTCGCGTGCCCAGGGCCTGTATGGCCTCGCCGGAGAGCGTCTCGCCGGCGATCATGATCTTCAGGCCGTTGTAGTTCGACGGATTGTGACTGCCTGTCACCTCGACGCCGGTGTGGGTCTCCAGGTAATGCGTGGCGAAATACATCACCGGGGTCGGCACCCGGCCGATGTCGATCACCTGCCGCCCGGCGGCGATGAGCCCCGCGATCAATCCATCGGCCAGATCGGGGCTGGACAGGCGCCCGTCGCGGCCCACTACCACCTGCTGCTGGCCCCGGCTGGCCGCCTCGCTGCCGATGGCCTGCCCCAGTGCCTGCATGACCTCCGCGTTCAGGGTCTGATCGACCACGCCGCGAATGTCATAGGCCCTGAAGATGGAAGGATTCACGTTGACCGATGGAGTCGGCGGCGCAGATTCGGCGGCCGGCTCCGCAACCGGCTCTTCGGCGGAAAATTCGTCCATGTCCTCGCCCTCGCTCTCCGTGACTTCCAGCCCGCTCACGATGTCGGGCGGCGGCGCCTCCTCCGGCTCGCGGACGCCGCGCTCGGCCTGTTTCGCCGCCTGGCGGGACTGCCGCAGCGATGCCGCCAGCTCCCGCGCCCCGGCCGTCGCCGCCGCCACGGCCGGGCGGGACTCGGCGAGGGTGGCCGGGTACTGCGCCTTCACCTGACCTGTGCGCGCGTCTTCGACGATGCCGGCGAGGGTGCCGGCGTCGGCGCGTACGGCGCGCCGGAGCAGAGCGCCCACCGCGAACACCGCCACCAGCAGGGCGACTGCACCGCCGCCGGCGGCCAGCGCAAACCGTGGCCAGCGCAGGCCGGCGAGACCCGCCGCCCGTTCGGGCAGGTCCACTTGGACCGTCCACCGGGTCCCCTCCACCGGCTGTGCCACGGCCGCACCCGAGACACGCCCGACGGAGGCGAGATCGATCTGATCGCCGCCGGCCCGCTGCTCCATCCGCACGCCGTCCACTCCGGCAGCACCCAACATGCGGCGCAGACGCTCCGCGGGGAAGGTCAGCACCAGCGTCGCCTGCACCTGATCCTTGACGACCACCGGCTGGACGAAGTTGATCTGGGCCTCGGGCTGCCCCGGCAGATGCACCTCGACGGGCGGTGCTTTACCGCTCTGCCGCGCCGCTTTCATCATGTCCAGCAGCGCATAGCCGATGGGCGGCTGGGCATCGAGGTCGGGCTCCTGCATGCCCGCCGGATAGCCTGCCAGGCGGATCGCGCCGGTGAACAGCGGCCGGTAGCGCGCCACCAGGGAGGACACCGCGCCTTCATCGTGTCGGCTCACCGCGCCGGTCAGGTCCGTGTCGCCGGCAAGGCCGGCCAAGGCCTGGCGATTGTAGGTCACCCAACCGCCGATGCGTTCGGCGACCATCCCGGCCCGGGAAACCGCCTGCTGGTGGCGGATCGCGCGCTGCTCACCCTGATCCGCCAGCATGGCTGCAGCCACCGCCACCGCGCCGATCGCGGCGCATAACACCCAGGTGAGCGCAAGATAGCCAAAAATGCCGGTACCGGCGCGTCCCCGCTTGCCGCCCGCCGGTCTACCGGCGGCCGCCTTTTCCTTTTTCTTCTCTCTGCCCCGTTTCATCGCTCCCCGCCCCGTCAGATTCAGTGCCGGCCCGAGTGCCCGAAACCGCCTTCACCGCGCGCGGTGGGCTCGAAGCTCTCCACCACGTTCAGTTCCGGGCGCAGGACCGGTACGAACACCATCTGGGCGATTCGCTCCCCGGGCTGGATCGTCACCGCGTTTCGGCCACGGTTCCAGCAGGAAATGAACACCTGTCCCTGGTAGTCGGAGTCGATGAGCCCCACCAGGTTGCCCAGCACGATGCCGTGCTTGTGGCCCATGCCGCTGCGCGGAATGATCATCGCCGCCACCTCCGGCTCGCCGATGTGGATGGCGATGCCGCTGGGGATCAGCTCAGCCCCGCCGGGTTCCAGGATCAGCGCGTTGTCGATGCACGCGCGCAGATCCAGCCCCGCGGAGCCGTCGGTCGCATACCCCGGCAGGGGCCACTCCCCCCGCAGACGGTCGTCAAGTATTCGCAGCTTTACGTCTTTCATGATAGCGCTCCGCCACCAGCCGCATCAGGGCGTCGGCCAGGGATTCCTTGGATTGCCGGCCGAGGCTCTCGCCGCCGCCTTCCCAGGACACTTCCAGGGCATTGTCGGCGCTGTCGAAGCCGCCGCCGTCGCCCCCGACCCAGTTGGCGGCGATCATGTCCAGCCCCTTGCGCCGGCGCTTTTCCTCCGCGTAACGCTGCAGATCGTGCGTCTCGGCGGCGAAACCGACCGTGAACGGAGGCCGCTCCAGAGCCGCCACGGACTGTAGGATGTCCGGGTTCTTCACCAGACGCAGGGTCATGGTTTCGTCCTGCTTCTTGATTTTCTCTTCCGGGACCTGCTCCGGCCGGTAGTCCGCCACGGCCGCCGCCCCGACGAAGATGCTGCTTTCCGCCGCCCGGGTCATGACGGCCTCGTACATGGCCTGGGCGGTCTCCACGTCCACGCGTTCCACGCCGGGCGGCGTCGGCAGGCCACAGGGGCCGGCCACGGCGATCACCCGGGCGCCGAGCTTCCGCGCCGCGGCGGCGACCGCGAAGCCCATGCGGCCGGAGCTGCGATTGGAGATGAAGCGCACCGGATCCACGGCCTCTCGGGTGGGGCCGACGGTAACCAGCACCGTCTCCCCTTCCAGGGGCCCGCCCGAGTCTTCGATGCCGGCGAGCAGTGACACGATCTCCAGGGGCTCCAGCATTCGGCCGTCGCCCACCTCGCCGCAAGCCTGATCGCCGCTGCCGGGCCCCAGCATAACCGCGCCGCGGGACTCCAGCAGCTCGCGGTTGGCCTGGGTGGCGGCGTTCGCCCACATCAGCCTGTTCATGGCCGGCGCCAGGACGACGGTCGCATCAGTGGCCAGACAGAGGGTGGTCAACAGGTCGTCGGCCATGCCGTGGGCAAGCCGTGCCATGAAGTTGGCACTGGTCGGCGCCACCAGGACGGTATCCGCCCAGCGGGCCAGCTCGATGTGTCCCATGGCGGCCTCGGCGGCCGGATCCAGCAGGTCGTGATGCACGGGCTGCCCCGAAACGGCCTGGAAGGTCAACGGCCGCACGAACTCCATGGCTCCGGCTGTCATGGCCACGCGCACCTCGGCGCCGGCGTCGCGCAGCCGCCTGACCAGGTCGGGAGCCTTGTATGCCGCGATCCCGCCCGTAACGCCCAGCAGTATCCGCCGGCCCTGCAATGCGCTCATAGATGGATCGTCCCCGCCGCGGCCTCCGACCGCAACACCCGTCGGTCCGGACGGCCGCCTCTTCCGACAGCTGAATCGAACGCAACCGACACCGGGCCGACTGCGTGCCTGCCGCACAGATTACCCGAAACGCCGCATTCGTTTAAGGAAGGGTCGCGCGGGCGCCCTGGACCCAACTGCATTACACTGTCGAGCGACTGCATCCGGACAGGGAGTGTCCCCATGGCGATAACGGATTGGCCCGCCGACGAGCGGCCCCGGGAGAAGCTGATCGCGCGCGGCCCGGCAGCGCTGTCGGACGCGGAGCTGCTGGCCATCTTCCTGCGTACCGGCGTCCAGGGCCTGACCGCGGTGGACCTGGCCCGCCGCCTGCTGAGCGATTTCGGAGGGTTGCGCCCGCTGCTGAAGGCTGACCTGGAAGTCTTCAGCAGCCGCTGCGGCCTCGGTCCGGCGAAGTTTGCCCAGCTGCAGGCAGTCCTGGAGATGGGGCGCCGCCATCTCTGGGAACGGCTCGAACGCGGCGAACCCCTTACCAGCCCGACGGCCACCCGCGAGTTCCTGGCGGCGCGGCTGCGCGAATACGCGTTCGAGGTCTTCGCCTGCCTGTTCCTCGACAACCGTCACCGGGTGCTCGCCTTCGAGGAGCTGTTCCGGGGTACGATCGACGGCGCCAGCGTCTACCCCCGGGAAGTGGTCCGGCGCGCTCTCCACCACAATGCCGCCGCCGTCATCCTGGCCCATAACCACCCTTCCGGCGTCGCCGAGCCCAGCCGGGCCGACGGCCACCTGACCGAACGGCTGCGCGAGGCCCTGGCGCTGGTGGACGTACGTGTGCTGGACCACTTCGTGGTGGGTGACGGTGAATCCGTCTCCTTCGCCGAGCGGGGCCTGCTGTAGGCCGTGCATGCTGGTAAGTCCGGCGCTAGACTGGCGCTGAGTCAAAGCAATCGCGCCGGGGACGGCGCTCCCACGCGGGTCTTTCCCACCGAAGGGTGGGCGATACGCCAGCGCCGGTTGCCCTGCGCCGGGCAACCGTTTGCCGATGGGCCAGAGCCCACCCTGCACTTGCTCACGGAGTAGCCCATGCGCACCCTCACCGACAGCCGGGGCGTGACCTGGACCGCTACAGTCGGCCGCGAGTCCTACGGCATGCAGGTCATCCTGTTCTTCCCCGACGACGACAGCGGCGTGCGCAAGGCGCTGATGGCCTCGGATACCCGGCTGGACGCCCACCGGGAGCTGGCCGGCATGGACGAGGCGCTCCTCAGGGAGCGGCTGGAGCTGTCCCAGCCCTGGGAGGCGGAATCGCCTTTCGGTGGGTAAACCCGCAGGGTGGGAAAGACCCGCGTGGGAGCGCCGTCCCCGGCGCGATTCCTTTAAGGAAACACTGAAGTATTCCCCACAAAAAAACGGCGCACTCCGTGCGCCGCCTCTTGCTCATTGGGTGAAGTGCACACCGTCAGGCCGCGGCCACCATCGCTGTCCGCAGCTTCTTCATGGCGTTCTTCTCCAGCTGGCGAATACGCTCGGCGGAGACCGAGTAATGATCCGCCAGCTCCTGCAGCGTGGCCTTGGGCTCGGCAAGCCAGCGGCGCTGCACGATGTCCCGGCTGCGCTCGTCAAGCCGGCCCAAGGCGGCGGTGAGGGCCTCGGTCTGGTGACTGTCCCAGTCGCTCTGCTCGACCTCCTGGGCCGGATCCATGCGCTGGTCTTCCAGGTAGGCCGCGGGCGCGCGGATGGCACCGTCCTCGTCGTCGGACTCCGGGGCGGGATCGTAGCCCACGTCCTGACCCGACAGCCGTGACTCCATTTCCACGACGGTCTCGGGCTTGACACCCAAGTCCTTGGCCACCGCGTCGACCTCGCTGCGGCTGAGCCAGCCGAGGCGCTTCTTCGAACCGCGCAGGTTGAAGAACAGCTTTCGCTGGGCTTTGGTCGTGGCGACCTTCACGATACGCCAGTTGCGCAGAATGAACTCGTGGATCTCGGCCCGGATCCAGTGCACGGCGAACGACACCAGCCGCACGCCGACCTCAGGATCGAACCGCTTGACGGCCTTCATCAGCCCGATGTTCCCTTCCTGGATCAGGTCCGCGAGCGGCAGCCCGTAACCCGTGTAACCCCGCGCAATGTGCACCACGAAGCGGAGATGGGACATGACCAGCTGCCGGGCCGCATTGATATCCTCCTCATCGCGGTAGCGCACGGCCAAATCCCGTTCCTCGTCGGCCGTCAGCATGGGAATGCGGTTGACGGCCTGGATATAGCTTTCTTCACTGCCCGCTTTGAGAGGCAGGCTCTTGGTGTTCACTGCTGCCAAGGCGGTGCTGCTCATAGCTTTGACCCCTTTGCTTCCTCCACTGAGAGAGAACACGGCCTCAGTGATGATTTCCATTGTAGCATTCTGGTTCTTATGACCTTCACCGCGCCGGTTGGTTCCCGAACCGGGTACTGACTTTTCAGAAAGTATTGTCCGCGGATTGAGTACGTAGGGACAGGCTAGACACCGTTCAAGCGCCCGTCTCTTTGATTCGGTGAATGGAGGCGATTGAGCGCCGCTATCGAGGCTCGATGGCGGCCAAATGGCGTCCCACGGCCAGCCAGGAGCCCGCCCAGCCCAGCAGCGCGCCGCAGGCGAGCAGCGTCAGGGTATCCAGTCCGCCAAGCCCCTCCAGGCGGAAGCCGCTACCGTAGAGCTCGGCCAGCTGCCGCGAGGGGGTACTGAGCAACCAGAGGCCGGCTTCCACCAGGATACAGGCCAGCAGTCCGCCGCCGATGCCGTACCACAGGCCCTCATAGAGGAACGGCCGACGGATGAAGGCGTCGGTGGCGCCGATAAGCTTGGTGATGACGATTTCCTCGCGGCGGTTCTCGATGTCGAGCCGTATGGTGTTGCCCACCACCATGACCACGGTCAGCGCCAGCAGCCCTGCAATGACCCAGATGCCGCGTCCCGCCAGGTCCATGATGGCGTGCAGGCGCTTCACCCACTGCTGGTCCAGGCGTACCCGGTCCACCTGCGGCAGGCCCTTGAGTCGGTCCACCAGGCCTTCAATGGCCCCGGGCTGCATACCCCGGCGCGGCCGGACGACCAGGACCGGCGGCAGGGGATTCTCGTCCAGCAGATCGAGGGCGTCGCTGAAACCTGACAGGCGCTGGAACTCGGCCATGGCCTCCTTGGGCGTGATGACCTTCACAGCCCGGATATCCGCGTCCTCCCCCAGCTGCCCCGCGAGCTTCCGGTAGGCCGCCTGGTCCACGTCCTGGTGGAGGAACAGGGAGGCCTGCGCCTGGCCGCCCCAGCCGCTGGTGACGGACTGGAGGTTGCCCAGGGCCAGCAGAAACGCCGCCGGCAGCGCCAGTGCGATGCCGATCACGCCGGCGGTCATGCCGCTCGGCAGCCAACCGCGGACCAGCCGCCCCAGGGCCCCCACCGCCGACCGCCCGTGGTTGCTCAGGTAGACCTCCAGGGCACCGGACACACGCCCCTGCCGCCGCGGCTGGGCCCGATTCACCGCTCGCCCCCCATGACGCCGTCGTCGATCACGGCACCCTCCGCGAGCGTCACGTGGCGATGACCGAGCCGGTTGATCAGGGCCAGGTCGTGGCTGCAGATGACCGTGGTGACACCGACGCGGTTGAACTGCGCGAACAGCCGCATGATCTCCTCGGACAGCTCGGGATCCAGGTTGCCGGTGGGCTCGTCCGCAAGCAGCACCGGCGGGCGCGTCACCACCGCCCGGGCAATACCGACCCGCTGCTGCTCGCCGCCGGAGAGTGTGATGGGGAACGCCTGCTCCTTGTCCAGCAGGTTGACCTTGTCGAGGGCGGCCCGCACCCGCCGGCCCACTTCCCGGGGCCGGACACCGGAAATGATCAGCGGTAGTGCCACGTTGTCGTAGACGGTGCGGTCGTAAAGCAGCCGGTGGTTCTGAAAGATCATGCCGATCCGCCGCCGCAGGTGGGGGATGCGGTAGCGGCGCAGCCGGCCCAGGTTCACTCCGGCGACGATCACCTGCCCCCGGGTGGGGCGTTCCAGCAGCGGGATCAGTTTCAGCAGGGTGCTCTTGCCGGCCCCCGAATGGCCGGTCACGAAGACCATCTCGCCCTGGTCGACCTCCAGGGTGACGCTCTTCAGCGCCTCGTGTCCGCCGGGATAGCGCTTGCTGACGCCGTCGAAACGGATCATGCCTCCGGCGCCGCCTCATCGAGCAGGGCCGAGACGAACTCCTCGGCGACGAACGGCCGCAGATCCTCCACGCCTTCGCCGACACCTATGAAGCGGATGGGCAGTTTCAACTGCTCGGCGATGGCAAAGATAACGCCACCCTTCGCCGTACCGTCCAGCTTGGTCAATGCAATGGAGTCCAGCCCCACGGCCTCGTGGAACTGCCTGGCCTGCGCCAGTGCGTTCTGACCGGTGCCGGCATCCACGACCAGCATGGTCTCGTGGGGCGAGCCCGGATCCTGCTTGCCGAGCACCCGCTTGATCTTCTTCAGCTCCTCCATGAGGTTGATCTGAGTGTGCAGCCGGCCGGCGGTGTCGGCAACGAGCACGTCCAGGTCCCTGGCCCGCGCGGCCTCGTAGGCGTCATAGACCACGGATGCGGCGTCCGAGCCGGTCTGCTGGGCGATCACCGGCACCTGACAGCGCTCGCCCCAGACCTTGAGCTGCTCCACGGCGGCCGCGCGGAAGGTGTCCCCCGCAGCCAGCATGACCCCGTAGCCCTCGCCCTTGAGCCGGTTGGCGATCTTGCCGATGGTCGTGGTCTTGCCGGCGCCATTGATACCCACCGTCAGCAGCACGAACGGGCGCCTCGCCGATTCGATCACCAGGGGCTCGCTGCACGGAGCCAGAATTTCCGCCATGCCCTCGTGCAGCGCCCGGAACAGGGCACCGCTGTCGGCCAGCTCGTTGCGGCGCAGCCGTGCCGTGAGCCCGTCGATGATGCGCTGGGTGGCCTCGATACCCACGTCGGCCATGAGCAGCCGAGTCTCCAGATCCTCCAGCAGATCGTCGTCGATGGTCTTCTTGCCCAGGAACACCGACGAGAGCCCTTCCGTGAGCCCGCCCCGGGTCTTGCCCAGGCCGTCGCGCAGCCGCCGGAACAGCCCGCGGCGGCGCTCCTCGGGCGGCTCCGCGGGTGCCTGCTTGTCGGCTTCCGGCGCCAGCTCGGCCTGCTCGGATTCGCCCTGGGACTGGCCGTCGCCTGCCGGCTCTGCGGCCCCGGATTCAGTGGTGTTCGGCTCGCCCTTGCGTTTTCTTTTGAAACCCCACATGTCGTTTCCGGTCTGAATGGGATGTCGGAGTGTGGGCTATGCTACCACTCCTCATTCATCCGCCATACGCGCAGCGCTGAAGGACGAAGCATGCTAAGACAGCTCGGCAGTTCCCGCCGTACCGGCTCCCCGCCGTGTTCGAGACCCGCTCCTGCCGCTACCGGTCCGCACCCGTCCCGACACGCCGCCGCGCGGCGGCTGCTTACCGCTCTGGCGCTGGGGCTCTTGCTGACCCAGGCGGCCGCGGCAACGGGCGGCAATACTCACGAATACACACTGGACAACGGCCTGCACGTCATCGTCCGCACCGACCGCCGGGCCCCGGTGGCCGTCTCCCAGCTGTGGTACCACGTGGGCTCCAGCTACGAACACGCGGGCATCACGGGCATCTCCCACGTCCTCGAGCACATGATGTTCAAGGGCACGAAGAAACATCCCCCCGGCGAGTTCTCCCAGATCATCTCCGACAACGGCGGCGAGCAGAATGCCTTCACCAGTCATGACTTCACCGCCTACTACGAGCAGCTGGCCTCGGACCGGCTCGACGTCGCCTTCCGGCTGGAGGCGGACCGGATGCACAACCTCAAGCTCGAGGAGCAGCAGTTCGCCAAGGAGCTCCAGGTGGTCCGGGAAGAACGCCGGCTACGGATCGAGGACCAGCCCCAGAGCCTGCTCTCGGAACGCTTCGACGCCGTGGCGTATATGGCGAACCCTTACAGCCACCCGGTGATCGGCTGGCCGGGCGACCTCAAGGTGCTGAATGTCCAGGATCTCAAGCACTGGTACCAGCGCTGGTACGCGCCCAACAACGCCACCCTGGTGGTCGCGGGCGATGTCGACCCGGACGCGGTGCGGGACCTGGCGGCCAAATACTTCGGTGACATCCCCGCCTCGGGGCATCCCGCCCCCCCGGGCGGTGAGACCGGCATCCCGGCCCCTGGCCGGCGGGACGTGACCCTTCACCTGAAGGAGGCCACGACGCCCTATCTGATCATGGGCTACAGCGTGCCCTCCCTCGCCACGGCCGACGACCCGAAGGAGGCCTACGCCCTCGATGTCCTTTCCATGGCCCTCGACGGCGGCGCCGGTGCCCTCCTGCCGCAGCGGCTGGTGCGTGGCGCTTCCGTCGCGGCGTCCGTGGGCGCCGGCTATGACCCGGTCAACCGGCTCGATACCCTGTTCATGTTCGACGGCGTCCCGGCGCTGCACGGGTCGCTGGACAAAGTGCAGTCGGCACTGCAGAAGCAGATCGAGCAGGTGCGCAGCAAACCGCTGCCCCCGGATGCGATCGACCGAGCCAAGACCCAGCTGCTGGCCGATCACGTCTACCGCATGGACTCCGTCTTCTATCAGGCCATGCAGATCGGCCGTCTGGAGGCCACGGGCATCGGCTGGCAGGCGCTCGAGCACTACCAGGACGCAGTCCAGAGCGTCACCGCCAAACAGATACAGGCCGCTGCCAGGAAGTACTTCACGCCCGATCGTCTGACGGTGGCTCGTCTTCTGCCGGCAGGCGGCAACGACCAATCCCAGCCCAAGGAGACCCACTGATGGCAGGTACGAACAGTCGCCGCTTCCTCCGCGGGCTCCTCGCGGCCGGCGCCGTGGCCGCCGCGTTCTGGACGGCGGGCGCCGCGGCGGCCCTGCCGCAGATCCAGCACTGGCAGACGGACAATGGCGCCAGGGTGTATTTCGTGCCCACCCACAGCCTGCCCATTGTCGACGTGCGCCTGACCTTCGACGCCGGCGGTGCCCGGGACGGGGACACCCCGGGCCTGGCACGGCTCACCAACGAGCTGGTGACCGCCGGCACCGACAAGCTCGACGCCGGCGCCATCGCCCGCGGCTTCGAGAACGAAGGCGCCCGGGTCGACAACGACAGCAGGCAGGACATGGCCTATCTGCACCTGCGCAGCCTGAGCGAGGAGGATCATCTGAAGGCGAGCCTGGATCTGTTCCGGCGCGTGCTCGCCAACGCCAGCTTCCCGGCCGCCGGTCTCAAGCGCACGCGGCGCCAGATGCTGGTGGGCCTGAAGCAGCAGCTGCAGGATCCCGGCGAGATCGCCGAACGGCGTCTGCAGAAGGACATCTACGGCGGTCACCCTTACGGCACGCCCGCCGACGGCACCGTGAAGGGACTGCGCGCCGTCCGGCGCGACGACGTCCGGCGTTTCTACCAACGCTATTACGTGGCCCATAACCTGGTGGTGGCCATCGTCGGCGACGTCTCCAGGGAGCGGGCGGAGCAGATCGCCGGCCGGCTCGCCGATGCCCGGCCGGCCGGGGAAGCGGCGCCCGAGCTGCCGAAAGTGCAGCCGCCGGCCAAGGCGAAGACGGAGCGCATCGACTTCAGCTCGAAGCAGACGCACATTCTGCTGGGCGAGCCCGCCGTGGCCCGCGGAGCGCCGGACTGGCACGCCCTGTACGTGGCCAACCACATATTGGGCGGCGGCGGTCTCACCTCCCGGCTGGCGAAGGAAATGCGCGAGAAGCGCGGGCTGTCCTACAGCACCAGCAGCTTCTTCGCCCCGGCGGCGCGCGCCGGGCGCTTCGAGATCCAGACGCAGGTGCGCAACGACAAACGCGACGAAGCGCTGTCCGTGCTCCGCGATACGTTGATGGATTTCTACGAAAACGGTCCGACCCAGGACGAGCTCGACAGCGCCAAGCGCAACATCACCGGAAGCTTCCCGCTGCAGCTCGACAGCAACCGCGACATCCTGGGCTATGTGGCCATGATCGGTTTCTACGACCTACCCCTCGACTATCTCCAGACGTTCCGCGACAAGGTCCAGCAGGTCACCGTCGAGGAGGTGCACAAGGCTTTCCAGCGACACGTGGATCCGGACCGGCTGATCACCGTCATGGTAGGCCCCTTCAAGGACTGACGGCCAAGGGGCGATGGCAACCCGAAACCGTTTCCGCGTTATCGGGGGAGAATGGCGCGGCCGGCGGTTGGCCTTCCCCAACGTACCGGGGCTCCGCCCCACCGCGGACAGTGTCAGGGAGACGCTGTTCAACTGGCTGCAGGGGCGCGTGGAAGGTGCACGCTGCCTGGACCTGTTCGCGGGCAGCGGCGCGCTGGGGCTGGAGGCGCTGTCGCGGGGCGCGTCGACGGTGACTTTCGTGGAGCGCTCGAGGCCGGCCGCCATGGGCCTGCGCGAGTCGCTCCAGGCCCTGGCCGCCGGAAACCGGGCCGAAGTGGTCCAGGGCGATGCCACGACCCTGTTGCGGCGGCCGGCGGTGGCTTATGATCTGGTTTTCCTTGATCCGCCGTTTCAGTCCGATATTATCGGGCGCTGCTGCAGGCTGCTGGCGGAGCGGCAATGGCTGGCGCCAGGAGCGCTCGTCTACGCCGAGGTTGATCGCCATCAAGGCCTGCCGGTACTGCCGGACGGCTGGGCGGTGATCCGCGAGGGCCGGGCCGGCCGAGTCGGTTTCCACCTGATCGCCACTGAGCGCCAAAAAGGGTAACGCCATGGGTATCACTGCCGTCTATCCGGGCACCTTCGACCCGATCACCAATGGTCACAGCGACCTGGTCGAGCGAGCCGCCAAGCTGTTCGACACACTCATAGTCGGCGTCGCCGGCTATCCGAGCCCCAGCAAGCGGCCCACTTTCGAGATCGATGAGCGAGTCGACCTGGCCAAGACGGTCCTGGGCAAGATACCCAACGTTCAGGTGGAGGCCTTCGAGACCCTGCTGGCGGATTTCGTCAATCAGAAAGGCGCCCAGGTCATCCTGCGCGGCCTGCGCGCCGTGTCGGATTTCGAGCATGAGTTCCAGCTGGCCAGCATGAACCGCCAGCTGGTGCCGGGCGTGGAAACGGTGTTTCTCACGCCGGCCGAGCAGTACGCCTATATCTCTTCCAGCCTGGTACGTGAAGTAGCGTCCCTGGGCGGCAACGTCAGTCGTTTTGTGCACTCAACGGTGGCGGACGCTCTCTCTGAGCGTCTCTCCAAGCGCTAGCGGCAAGCTGCGTCGAGGCTGGCCGAGATGTTGACGCGTCCCTGGAGAACGGGCATCGCGCAGGCGGCGCGGCTCGCGGTGCTGACGGCGTTGCTCGCCGCAGGCGCGGCCGCCGCCGGCGAGACCCCGCCGAAAGCCGCGGTGGCGACTGCTCACCCCCTGGCGACCCAGGCGGCCCGGGAAATCCTCGACGATGGCGGCAACGCGTTTGACGCAGCCGTGGCGGCGAGCGCCGCACTGGCCGTGGTGGAGCCGTACGCGTCGGGGCTGGGCGGAGGCGGTTTCTGGCTGCTCCACCAGGCCGACAATGGGCAGTCCGTGATGATCGACGGCCGCGAGGAAGCCCCGGGCGCGGCGGGCCGCGACATGTATGTGGACGACTCGGGCAAAAAGATCCCCCGCCTTTCCCTGGACGGCCCGATGGCGGCCGGCATCCCCGGCGAGCCGGCGGCGCTGGCGCACATCGCCCGGCGCTACGGCCGGCTGCCACTCGCCCGCAGCCTGGCGCCCGCCATCCGGCTGGCCCGGGACGGTTTCCCCGTCGACGCCACGTTCCGCCGCATGGCGGGCTTCCGCAAGAATCTGCTAAAACGCTTCCCGGCCGCGCGGCAGGTTTTCCTCGACCAGGGTGAGGTCCCGGCCGCCGGCACGCTGCTCAAGCAGCCGGCGCTCGCCCGCACCCTGGAGACACTGGCCAGGAAGGGGCGCGCCGGCTTCTACCAGGGCCGGGTGGCTCGCTTGCTGGTCGACTCGGTCCGCGAAGCCGGCGGAATCTGGTCGCTGGACGACCTGAAAGGCTACCGGGTGGTCGAGAGAGAGCCGGTGGTGTTCGACTACCGGGGCCTCAAGGTCACTTCGGCGGCGCCGCCGTCGGCGGGCGGCATCGGGCTGGCCACCATGCTGCACATACTGGAGGGCTACGACCTCAGCGCCCTGTCCAGGCCGCTACGCATTCACTATGTCGTGGAGGCCATGCGCCGCGCGTATCGGGACCGCGCCCGCTTTCTGGGGGACCCCGATTTCGTGGACATCCCGCGCGAGCGACTCACCTCCCGCGCCTACGCCAAGCGGCTGCGCTCGAACATACGCCCGGACCGGGCCACGCCCAGCGAGGACTTGCCGGCGCCGCAGGAGGGCCACCACACGACCCACCTGTCCATCATCGACACCGAGGGCAACCGGGTGGCCGCCACACTGTCGGTCAACTATCCATTCGGATCGGGGTTCGTGGCCGGCGACACCGGCGTGGTGCTGAACGACGAGATGGACGATTTCGCCGCCCGGCCCGGCAAGCCCAACGTCTACGGGCTGGTGGGCGGCGAGCCCAACGCCATCCGCCCGGGGAAGCGGCCGCTGTCGAGCATGAGCCCCACGTTCGTGGAGGACGGCCGGCGCGTCGGCATTCTGGG
>Ga0209918_1000092_pt1 | contig 67094 bp, 61 predicted proteins | sample SalPonD_shore_MG_FD_185712 | JGI IMG/M metagenome (GOLD analysis project Ga0209918, IMG submission 185712) | Salt pond soil microbial communities from South San Francisco under conditions of wetland restoration - Salt Pond MetaG... | ecosystem: Environmental > Aquatic > Marine > Intertidal zone...
CTCATGACATACGCGATACCCCTCTTTTACCGAAAGATCTGCGGGCACACGGAGATGAAAATCCATAAGTATGTCAAACCAAGTTTACGTAGGCCAACTTTTTCTATGCTTCTCACTTCGGGAGGCGACAGAGCTATTCTTCCCACCTCTTCAAACATTTTGGGGTACTGTCCAAAAAAGTGTGCCTGGGATGCGGGTTTGGAACCAATGGGAACCGTTGGATTGGCCCAAACAAAAAAGGTCTCCCTAGTATATGTTTAGGTTCGCTAAAATCTTAACATAAAACCAAAGGAGACCTATGATTGATCTATCGAAAGATCAATTACAAAATACGATAACTACCGTTCTTAATAAAGAAGACATAACTTTACAAGATGAGTTTATATACGTTAATTCTTTGCCAGTGGAGCCAAAACCATAAGCAAATATTGTTGGAATTTAACCTTCTCAGATAATGGTAATATTATTTTTCCGCCACATGAACAGCCAGATTTCTTAGTTAATAATCAGGGGTAAGATGTTTTCAAAGAGGTTAGGATTTTCCGGGAAAATAACTGGCACTGGATCCGCTGGCTTGTTTTTTAGCAAAAGTGATATGAAAGGAGGTGCCGTTTTGGGCGTCGATCTCAACGTCTCCATCGATCTGATTGATAAGTTTTTTTACGAGGGTTAGTCCCAGCGTATTGGTATTATCCAAAGCACTCGCAACGTCGAACCCAACGCCATTATCGGATATCCTCAAATCAATGGTTTGATCGTTTTCTTGTAGTTTCACTGATACTGTTCCCGTTTGTGAATTGGGAAACGCATGTTTAAATGAATTGGTGATAAGCTCATTAAGCAACAGCGCGCAGGGTATTGCCTGGTTGATATTGAGGGGTACATCTTCTGTATGCAGGTTAATATCGATATGTTGCGACTTTTCTGGGAAGGTCTCGAGTAGTGAGGTAGTCAGCTTTTTGATATATCTTCCAAAAGAAATATTTGCGAAATCTCCCCAAGAGTAGAGGGTTTCGTGAATAAGAGCCATTGAGTGAATGCGCATCTGGCTTTCGGAAAGAATGTCTTTAAGTTTTTCGTTTTCAGTATTAAATATTTCGAGCTGCAACAGGCTGTTAATAATCGCCAGGTTATTTTTAACCCGGTGATGCACCTCGGCCAGCAGAACTTCTTTTTCCTTGAGAGCAGTTTTTAGTTGTTCTTCATTTTCTCTGCGAGCCGTTACATCCTGCATGGTTCCCGAAACTTCAACCGGATTACCTTCATTGTCATAATGGACCTCACCCCGTTCTTGGATATAAACCATAGAACCATCGGGTTTTTCCACTTTTAGTTCTACTTCTTCCCAATGATTACCTTTCAATATTTGGTCAATGATTTTTTCTACTTTTTCCTGCTCACCGGAGGGCAGCATGTCCACAAAATTTTCAAAAGTGGGCTCAAATGTGACTTTATCGAGATCATATAACTCATAAACTTCGTCCGACCAGTGGAGCTCATTTGTGGGAATGTGCCAGGTCCAGCTACCTATTTTACCGATACGCTGAGCTTCTTTCAGTTTCTGCTCTTTCTGTTCCAGTTCTTCAATGGCCTGCTTTTCATCACTGATATCGATACCTATACCCGTGGCATAGGTATCGTCATCATTCTGATAACGGAATCCGACTAAAAGAATGGGGGTAATCTTCCCGTCTTTGGAAAGGAAGTCGAGTTCAGCACGGGCATAGCCATCCTTGAAAACTTTTTGTAACGATTTCTGGGCTTTATCGTGATCTTTTGGGACGATAAAGTTTGTATATAGCAAGTTTTCGGTTTCTTCGGGACTCCGCTTCGCAACGTCAATCAAATTATTATTCCAGCTTCTTATACGGCTCTCTGTGTCAACGATGAAGAAAATACCTGGCAGGTGTTGAATAATATTTTTGGTAAGCTTTACCTGCCGGAGAAAGCGCTGCTCAGATCGTTTGCGCCGGGTAATATTCCGCCCGGTTACATAGTATTGTCCCGACTCTTCGGTAATGGTTAGCCGGAACCATAGGGGCTTATTTGCCCGGGTGTTTATAATTGTTTCTGAGGAAAACTGCGGATCTAATTTGTGTTTGGCCCATTCCTTAACCTCAGTTATGAATTTTTGCTGCTGGAGGTGATCAGTCAAGGTAGTGCCCTGAAGCTCTTCGGCCTTGTAGCCGAGCAGTTCTTCTACCTCTTCATTGACGTCGATGATATGTAAGGTTTCCGGATCCAGAATCAGCCTGATGTCGGTCGAATTCTGGAGAAATATAGCACTCTTTTTCAATTGTTTGTGTTCGTCAATAAGCTCTTCTCTTTTGAGACGAAGTTCCAGCCGAGCCTCCACCTCATTACCCAGAGTTTGTAATGACTCCAGCTGGTTATTGGAAAGCTGTTTGGGCTCCTCTCCAAATACGCATAAGGTTCCCAGGTTGTATCCATTACTTTTTAATACTACCCCGGCATAAAATTGGATACTCTTATCTTTTACATAGTCAAGATTCTTAAAGCGGGGATCCTCACTGGGGTCATTGACAATCATATATTTATCTCGCTGGATGGTATGATGACAGATACTTTTATCCCGGGGTATTTCTTTTATGTCCCACCCGTGGCAGGATTTTGACCACTGCCGATCGTGGTCCAAAAAATTAATTTGGGCATACTGAACATCGCAAAGATAGGCGGCTACTTTCGTGAGATCATCAAACTCCTTTTCGTCAGGCGTATCAAGGATATTATGCCGAAGCAGTTCCTTAACTCTTTTGTCTTCGTACTCGGTATAAGATTTATTTTTATTCACGGCCACGTTCTAAAATATGGACAACAAACACCCAAGTAATATTAAATCACCAAGGTTTATTTAAAACCCAAGGGGTCACTTCCAAAAGCACCTCTTTTAAAAAATGATGAAGCCTCCTTATCTAAAATGCAAGAAATATAGTAAAAAGAAAATTGCCCTTGTTTTCAGCTTATGGGGAAAGTAACTTGAAACGATGTCCAACCATTTTCCGAAAATATTTCCAATTCCCCTTCTAACTGGTTGGTTAGTGTTTGGATTAGGGTCATGCCCAGCGACTGTTGGTCGGTAAGGCTAAAATCGTCGGGCAGTCCCTTGCCGTTATCAGCGACGCGGAGCACGGACTCTTCATCTTCTTTTCTTAAGGTTATACGCAATTCCCCGGATTCAGCATCCGAAAATCCATGTTTATAAGCGTTATTGAGCAGCTCGTTTAGAATCAATCCAACGGGCACGGCTTTGGTTATATCCAGAGTAAAGCTTTGAACTTCTTTGGTAATGGTAATGTCTTTTTGATCTGAATTAAAAGAATTCGCAATCATTTTGGTAAAGTCTCCGATATATTCCCTGATGTCTATTTCCGAAAGCGTTTCCGTTTTATATAGCTTTTCATGGATCATGGCAATAGAATGAATCCGGGACTGGGTATCCTGCAGAATAGACCTTACTCCATCACTGGCTTCATTTTTTTGTAATTCAAGCAGGCTCGATACCACTGCCAGGTTATTTTTTACCCGATGGTGAATTTCTTCCAATAGGGTCTGCTTCTCTTTCAGGGATTTCTGTGTTTGTACTTCGTGTTTTTTGCGAGTCGATATATCCCGCACGGTTCCTACGAGGGCCATAGGATCACCATTGCTATCCTTCACCAGCGATCGTTTATTATTAACCCAGATATAGGTTCCATCTTTTGTTTTGATGCGATACTCAGTTTCACCGGCAAAATGATCTTCAACCCCCCTACCTTTCATTTCCCCAATTTCTTGTTCTATTCTCTTGCGATCTTCGGGATGAATACGATCCAATATAAATTCTGCCCCCCGTTCCAATATCTGATCCGGTGAGTAGCCCAGTATATTTTTTACGGCAGGACTCATATACTCATAGTTTCCGGATTCAAAGTCCATTTGATAAACAATATCCCGGGAGTTTTGAAGGACCGTGCGGAATTTATTTTTGCTTTCTGCCAGCTTATGGTTCAGACTATTTATCTTACTAAAGAAACGCTGCGTAATAATATAGCCTGTCATAATGATAATTATTCCTAATCCCACAATAGACCAGAAAAGTACCTCCCGAATCCAACGGGCTCCCTTTCCCATAGTTGCTGCAAAGGAACTTTCCAGCTTGGTTAAACTTTGATCCAGCTCGTAAATATCTTGTTTAAACTGGGTTCGGGTTTTGTCATTTAAACGATTTTCCTGAATGGCCCGATGTACGGTGTGCCCCAGACTGTCTAACCTTGCAATATGTCGGTCTCCCTGTCTCCAGATCTCAAAAGATTGTTGCAGGTATGATATATTAGAATGGAATTTAGCAAGCCATATCAGGAGGTCAATATCATTAGGATTGATCTTGGCAGCCTGAAATTCTTGGGATGCCAAGTTGTAATCCGGATTGTCGGAGATCAGCGTTTGGCGGGCTCTTTTAAATGCTTTATGCAATTTCAGTTCTTTCTGGAACTGTTCATATAATTCCGGCTGCTCATTATCGATGTATCGGATAAGTAATGTCGTTTCTTTTTTTTGGTCTTTGGTCCATTGATCTTCCCCTCCTACATATGCCCGGACAGCCGAAAGTGTTTTTGTTCCGTAATGTGTGGCTGCAAACATAAACAGGGCTAATACTATAAAAACTGATATTATAGTGGCATTGCCCCAGCTGTTGTGATGTTGTCCCTTCAAGCTATCCATGCCAGTAAATATTTGATTGCCCGATGTTTAATGAAGCCATCTGTTGTTTATTAATATATGTAGCCACGGGTTAATAGCAAGTTATCCTTTGGGTAATATATTCCGTAATAATGAATGGGGATTTTCTAGTGGGAGCTATAGACAAGTGTGCCTTTTTCTTATCGTTGTGTGGCTGACTGGGAGAATTGTTAAGCAGTGTTGGGAAAGGGCTACATAGAAAAAGCCGTAAAGTAATTAATGTTTCACTTTACGGCTTTTATCAAGTACGCCCGGAAGGACTCGAACCCTCAACCTTCTGGTCCGAAGCCAGACGCTCTATCCAGTTGAGCTACGGGCGCAAATGTGAGCCTAAATATCAGGCTTCAAACAACAAATAACAAGCCAAAACCTTTTCTTTATGATTATGAGATAGCAGGGTATTGATAATGTAGCCTTGATTGTTGATACAATATTACCACCTATTTGTCTTTCCCATGAAATAAGGGTAGCCGCATTAAGGTTGAAAACAGAAAATTAACTCTTAGAATTTGGCAAAATCGTAATAGCCAAACCTACAGATAAGTACGTCAATCTCCTATAGCAAGAGTAGTAATAATTAATCATTATTTTATAACAGTTAATTTTAAATGCTATCGTGATTATGAAAAAGCCATTGGAAATTCCTGCAAATGGTGTGATCCTTAAAGGAGATCTGAACGTGCCGGAAGGTCCCAGGGGATTGATTATTTTTTCACACGGCAGCGGCAGTAGCAGGCTGAGTCCTCGCAATCGATTCGTGGCTGGAACTCTTGTAGCTAACCGTTTTGCCACTTTGCTATTTGATTTGCTGACCCCGGAAGAAGACCTGGATTATGAGCAGCGTTTTGATATCGAACTTTTGACAAAACGATTAATCGGAGTTACGCGGTGGATACGCAGACAACCAGATTATTCCAAGGGAGATATTGGTTTTTTTGGAGCAAGCACTGGGGCAGCTTCTGCCATCAGGGCTGCAGCGTCTATCGGCCCCGAGATCATAAAGGCCGTTGTCTCTCGGGGTGGTCGTCCCGATATGGCGATGAATGCTTTGACCAAAGTAGAAAGCCCAACCTTACTGCTAGTGGGCGGACTGGATACTGAAGTAATAAAACTCAACCAGCAGGCTTATGAGGCTATGCATTGTTCCAAAGAACTAACTGTTATCCCAGGCGCCTCTCATCTTTTTGAAGAACCCGGTAAATTAGAACAGGTTACCCATCATGCTAATAAATGGTTCTTGAAGTATTTGTATGAATCCCAACAGGATATTAACAAGGAGCCAGAATCATCCACTCGGCCCCCCACTTAAAAGAAAAAGAATAATTCTTTGTTTTTAAAGAGAGCTTTGCAAAACCCGGTGTCACCCTGAATTTAGTTTAGGGTCTTTTGCTAAAAGCCCGTTAATAGCTTTAAATGGGATAAAGCAGTAGATGCTGAAACAAATTCAGCATGACACGGATGGGTTGTGCAAAACCCCCTTAAAGGAAAAGCAGGAGATACATAAATTTGACCAAAGACTCCCTGAGTTATTGATCTCGCTATGAAGAAAGGGGATGATAACCATTTATTAGTCAGGATCCCCTCTTCTGAATTTTTGCTATTCAATAGTTACATTCTTCTTCTTGCTCTTTTCTGCTTTCGGGACATTAACTGTAAGTACACCATTTTTGAATGACGCTTTAATCTTACCTTCAACGATTGCGGCGGGAAGGGAGAATGAACGCTTAAAGGTACCAAAAGTTCGTTCACTTCTAAGGTATCCGCTACCTTCTTCTTTAGCTTCCTCTTTTCGTTCTCCTTCGATAGTAAGAACATTGTCTTTAATGTTTATGCTGATATTCTCTTTAGCCATTCCAGGTAAATCAACTTCAATTATATAGTGATCATCAGTTTCCTGCAGATCTGTTCTGGGTGACCATTTGTTTAATCCTAATTCCGACTCATCCATTCGCCAGCTAAAAGGGATTAGCTCATTAAAAATACGATCCATTTCTCGACGAAGATTATTTATAGGTCGTAAAGTAGGGCGTTCATATTTGGTTAATTCCGCCATAATATTAACTCCTTTTTAATTTAAATTTATTGTGTTAAATGATTAATAAAATTTAGGTTATAGATCATCAGTATGATATAGTAATTCTCCCCATTAAAAGTGTAGTCGAAAGAATTATTCACTTTTAGGATAAATTCCTACAGAACTAAAATTTTTAGAAAATCACCTTGATCAGCCACATAATGGAGATTCCGGCGGTGAACGAAAGAAAATGAATGAGGTTTGAGATCAGGCTTTCATGTTTATTGATCGCTGGAACAAGATCCGATGCACCAATGTAGAGAAAATTCCCTGCTGCTAATGGGATCAAAAAATCGATGTTTATTTGATGAGACACCAAATAAACAATTAATCCGCCTAACAGAAACGTAAGTCCAGAAATAACGTTAAAGAATAAGGCTGGGCCCTTCTTCCAGCCACCATGGATTAGCACGGCAAAATCACCAAGCTCTTGCGGCACTTCATGTACTGCTGCAGCCAGCCAAGCCATTAATCCAAGGCGTATATCAATCAGGAATGTACCACCGATGGCAAGTCCCCCGATAAAGTTATGTAATCCGTCGCCTATTAAAATGAGGTAAGTCAAAGGCTCCTTGGAGTCTTTTTTATCTAGCTGACAATGGCGCCAGTGCAGAAACTGTTCAAGTACAAAAAACAGGCTAAACCCAACCAGAATCCATATAAAGAAGAGGTCATGCCCCTGGTAATTTATGAGCCCTACGGGTATCATATGTAGAAAAGCTCCTCCCATTAAGGATCCTGCCGCAAATGCAACGAGCGGTATTTGTAATTTATGAAGTGTCTGCTCTTTTAGGATGAGCGTTATACTGCCAACCATAGCTATGGCACTCATCAGCAATCCCGAAATGATGATCCACTCTAATGCTCCCATGCACCTTTTTCCTTTTATAATAATAAACAAAAAGGGATGAGTTCCCGGGAACCATAGCAATGTTTAAGTAAGAAATTCACCTACAGCTATTTTCCAGTTTTGCTCTGAGATAATTAAAGAATGATAAGTCATTTTGTTATATAATAAGATTTTATATGATGGAAAAGACAGCGACCGCCTTTCAGAGTGATATTTCTCATCATATCTGGAATGCTAAATATCGATACCGAAGGCAAAGCCACATCATAGATCATACACTTGATGACACTTGGCATAGAGTAGCCCAATTCCTGGCTTCAGTGGAAGAGGAACATCCTGATAAATGGGAACAGGAATTTTATCATGCTCTCAAAGGCTTCAGGTTTATTCCGGGCGGACGTATTTTGGCGGGTGCTGGTACTCAGCGAAAGGTAACGCTGTTTAATTGTTTTGTGATGGGCACGATCGAAGATTCCATCTCCTCAATTTTTGAGAATCTGAAGGAAGGCGCCCTGACGATGCAGCAAGGAGGAGGTGTCGGCTACGACTTTTCTATGCTGCGCCCGAAAGGATCATTGGCTAAGAGCAGTAACAATATTTCGTCGGGACCGGTATCTTTCATGAACGTATGGAATGCCATGTGTGCCACCATGATTTCAACTGGAGCCCGGCGCGGTGCTATGATGGCGACCCTGCGCTGTGATCACCCGGATATTATAGATTTTATACAGGCCAAGCAGGAGCCCGGACGATTGACCAATTTCAATCTTTCTGTACTTATCAGTGATGCTTTTATGCAGGCGGTTCGAGCCGACGACGATTGGCCCCTTGTTTTTCCCGATAAAGCACTTAGTGATAATGAAGAAACAGGCCAACTTATCTTTAAAAGATGGAGTGGAACGGATGCCCCGGTGGCTTGTCGCATATTTGAAATTATTAAAGCTCGTGAGCTATGGGAATTGCTTATGAAGTCTGCTTATACCAGTGCCGAGCCCGGCGTCTTATTCATTGATCGTATCAACGAGGTTAATAATCTGAAATATTGTGAATATATCACTGCCACGAACCCCTGTGGTGAGATTCCCTTGCCACCTTATGGAGCCTGTGATCTTGGATCTTTCAATCTAACCCAATTTGTTAAACAGCCATTTACTCCTGATTCCCGTGTGGATTGGAATGGCATTCGAAAGATTACGCAAACGGCGGTACGGATGTTGGATAATGCAATAACAGCTTCGGGATTTCCATTGCAAAAGCAACAAGAAAAAGCATCACAAAGCCGGCGAATTGGACTGGGGATAACAGGGCTGGCTGATGCATTGATTATGCTTGGGCTTCATTACGGGAGCAGGGAAGCCCGGTCACTGGCAGGTAACATTATGAGCGAGATATGTAACAACGCCTATCTTGCATCCGCAGAACTTGCTGCACAAAAAAGTCCATTCCCCCTTTATATGGAGGATGCTTATATGAAGAGCCCTTTTATCCAACAATTGCCAAAGAGCATCCAGGGCAAAATTCGAGAGAGGGGCATACGAAACAGTCATTTACTTTCTATTGCTCCAACCGGGAGTATCAGTATTTTAGCCAATAACGTATCAAGTGGTCTGGAGCCGGTCTTTGAATTTACCTACAAAAGGAAAATACTTAACCGAGACGGGACGACCACCGCGTATGAAGTTTCCGATTATGCCTATCGATTATGGAAGAAACGTAGCCCGGAACGCCCGCTTACCGATTCTTTTGTTGATGCAAAGTCGTTATCCCCTCGAGATCACCTGAAAATGCAATCTGTACTCCAAAAGCATGTAGATAATTCCATTTCGAAGACTATTAATATACCAGAAGAATATCCGTTGGAACAATTTATGGAGATTTATCGTCAGGCGTATGATGAGGGATTAAAGGGCTGCACCACTTTTAGACCCAACGAGGTTACCGGTGCTATTTTGGAATCTCTGGGTGACAGAGAAACGAATGTTCACTGCTGTTCCATAGATCGCGAAGGGGACTAGACAGAATTTTTAAGAACAGTGTTGCCCCCCACAATAACGTCTCCGAAACCTTACGTGTGGTTTTGTGTTTGTCTTATCGATTGACTGGGATGTTAGAGTACAAAGATGTTATTTATGATAATTTAGTTTTAGATAAGTTAAGATTGGAAATTGTTAGAGAATAAAAAACTAAGTAATCAAGAGGAGTAGAAAGATGTTTAACTATAAACAATATCTATATATAGTCCCATTAGCATTCTTATTTACATGGTCGCTATGGGGATGCGAGAGTAGTTCTGTTGACGCCATAAATGGAACTGAAAGTTCTTCACTGAATCCAGTGGAAACAGCCAAACCCGACTGGGCTGGTGGGGGAGGCAATCATGATAATCCCGGAAATGGGAATAAAGGAGGTAATGGCAATCCCAACTCCGGTACCAAGAAGGGGGACACTTACGGAGATATGTATGTTATATTACGTGATGATAACGGCGTACCAATATTAATAGATGGTTACGTGCGGCCTGTCGATGCCAACGGAGATATACTTCCTTTGGATGAAGAGGGTAACCTTATTGACGAAGATGCTGCTATTGAAGTAGAAATAGGTCGCCTGAATGTTAGTCGTTCTCCAAGTAAGGTGCTCGATCGAAGGCTAACCGAAGTATATGTTTTACTGGAACAGGCAGATGCCATAACAATAGGTCCGGCCGGTCGCCTGGTGATTACGACCACCGGTGTTGAGAAGACCATCGATGCACCGCTGGAAAATTTGGCACTTTACCGGGAATTGATGAATAACGGTATATTAAACGTAAATTTGAAACCAGATGTTGAGATCGATGAGAATCTGAAAAATAATCTATTCGAAGATGCTACCAGAAGTCCATATGATATGTTAATTGCTGCCAGTCTTCTAGCCGGTGGTGCGGACAAAACAGTTGCAATGACCGTCGATGAGATCATCTATATCAATACCATTATCGGGATTGAAGGATCCATTACTGCAAATGGTATTAAATATGTTGACTTCGAGGGTTTCAGCTACAACCGGGCTAATACCTACGGTTCAAGAACGGCGGATGTCCTGAAGGAAACTTATCCGGGATCGGGCATTTTTGAAAAACAAACCGTTAATATATATGACGAAGTATTTGATAATAATTATGACGAAAGTGATACTATTGCTGCTTTTACAAAAGCTGCCGATGATGCACGGCGTGTCATTAATTACCTCCATGAATATGAAGTGCCGGCGGTAACACCGTAGAGTACTTCCAATTCATCAATAAATATTTGCCGGCTGTTTGTGGAAAACAAGGAGCCGGCAGACTAAATAACATCAAGAGGAGCACTATGAGACTGGTAAAAATATATGGTTTATTCTTGCTATTCGGACTTATTGTGAGCTGTAATACTCCATCAGATATTATGAATGAACCGGAAGCCGAATTGCTAAACGTGGAGACCAAAAGTCATAATGTTATCCCGTTCTCCAATAGGGCTACCGGGGAACTCTGGGCGAAATGGCAAGGCTGTGAGGATGAACATGAATCCGGCGATATTCAAGATGATAGTTGTGAAGGTGGAGATGATGGAAACGATTCCGGTGATTGTGAGGATGAACATGGAGATGAAGGGCATGAGGGAGGTCAGGGTTGCCAGGGTGCACGACCGGCCCGTGAATTTTACCTGCAGTTTGATGCTCAACTCAAACACAATAAAACCAAAGGAAATGTTACCCTAAAAGGTATCAAAGAGTATGAAGGTATCGATTTCGATGGTACTGTTACGTGGGTGAAATCCGGCAGAGAATCGAATGAGATATTTTTCGGTGGCGTAGTAACTGGTAGCACGGTTAACGTTGATCGGGATTGTTTTCTCTTTTATATGCGGGATAATGGTGAAGGTGTTAATGTAGAGGCCGATCGAATGCAATATCGGCTCTTCCGTTCATCAACGGCTCCTTGCAACGAACCCGATCATTTGCCGAAAGGATACCCTATTGCTGTTTATGAGGGCAACTTGCAGGTGTATTGATACGCCTGAGTAGTGGATTTAATATTTATAGAGGGCGTTGAAAAAACGCTCTTTATTTATTGTGGCCGTTCCTTCAATGAAGAGCCAATTAGACTAAGATCAGGGTAACTATCTTATGGTTTCTTTAAAGTTATTATAGATTCCTGTCAGCTAGTAAACGGATATGTTTGTACGCCCGTCGGGAGTTAAATCTGTGGCCTCCCCGGCCCGCCGGGATGCTCTAATCCAGCTAAGCTACGGACGCCCATCAATAGCAATAATTACGAGTCTTTTACTTTGGCAAGTAACTTATCCGGCACCTCCATTTCCATCCGCAACAACATCGAGGCGTGCGTTTTGCCCTGAGCGTCTAACTTGAGTGAGACCGTTCCCCCGCCGCCCAAGCTTTTGTTCAGTGCAAAATTAAGGGCGCCCAAATTCGGCAGCTCATATCGCTCGACTTTTCCTTTGCAGATATGCTTCATATGTTCTTTGACCTTTTCGGTGGTCAGGTTTTCTTTTAGGAAAGGATAAATATCGGGATGTCGGGCGATGACTCCCACATTACTTCCATCTCCTTTGTCTCCGCTGCGTCCGTGTGCAATATCGATGAGTTTAACTTTAGCCATAGTTTTTTGTAAAGGATAATTTTTATTTGTTGAAAGATAGATTGATCTCTTTATGAGAGCAAACAAAAAATCATGAAAGATATCATGGCTGCATCAGTTATGATCATATTGCGAAGGGTTAAACACCAAATCCTATTAACCGGCCTTTGGCACAAGACCGTGATCTGCCAGCTCCGGTTCCTTGGAGTCCCGCGAGTGGGGCAGGCGGACAGGGTGACACCGGGTTTTGCAAAGCCCTTTTATAAATTACCCCATTGTGCACAATTTATATATTTTCATACTGTCAAAATTGATATACAGCGATTAGCATTCGATAATTCATTTTCCATTTTACGCCAAGGTTTAGTTTATTGTTACCCGACTGTCTAGCGTAGAAATATCCGTAATATCTATGTCGGTCGATACATCTATAAACATTTCTTATAGTCTAAAGACCAAAAAATATATTCTATACCAATATAATGAGCAAGCCCAACAGAGTTGTCATAACCGGATTAGGTGCAATTTCTCCCCTCGGAAATACTGTGGACGATTTTTGGGATAATCTCAAAAATGGCGTCAGCGGCGCCGATCGGATTACCCACTTCGATCCTTCCCAGTTTCGTACTCATTTTGCCTGCGAGCTTAAGGATTTTGATCCTGCCGATCATTTGGAGCACAATACGATTCGCCGTTCCGATCCCTATAGCCAATACGCATTGGTCGCTACCCAACAGGCCGTACAGGATTCCGGGCTCGATTTTGAGAGCATGGATCCCTTTGACACTGGCGTGATCTGGGGCAGTGGCGAAGGTGGCATGCACACTTTTGAGGAGGAAGTCAAAAACTATGCGGAAAATGATTATAAGCCGCGTTTTAATCCCTTCTTTGTCCCCAAACTGATCATTAATATGGCACCGGGACTTATCTCGATGCAGTATGGACTGATGGGGATTAATTATGCCACGGTCTCGGCGTGTGCTACCTCCAACACCGCTATCATGGATGCCTTGAACTACATCCGCTGGGGCAAAGCCAAAGTGATTATCACCGGTGGTTCCGAGGCGGGCATTACCGAAGCTTCGTTTGGTGGTTTTTCAGCTATGCGGGCGATGTCGCAGCGTAATGACGATCCCAAGCATGCTTCCCGTCCGTTTGATAAAGACCGTGATGGTTTTGTGATGGGCGAAGGAGCAGCTACACTCGTACTGGAGGAATACGAGCATGCCAAGGCTCGCGGCGCGCATATTTATGGAGAAGTGGCCGGGGCTGCGATGACGGCCGATGCCTATCACATGACAGCCACTCATCCCGAGGGTAAAGGCGCAACCATGGCGATGAAAAAGGCACTGGAGGACAGCGAATTGAATTCCGGGGATGTGGATTACCTGAACACGCACGCGACTTCGACGCCGGTTGGCGATATCAGCGAGACTAAGGCGATTGCCAAGGTGTTTGGTGAAGATCCCGAAAACCTGTACATCGGGGCTACCAAATCAATGACGGGTCATTTGCTCGGAGCCGCCGGTGCGATTGAGGCTATTGCGTCTATTAAGGCTATTAACGAAGGGGTTATTCCGCCGACTATTAATACCGAAAATATTGATGAGGAAATTCCATCTACGTTCAATATCGTTTTAAAGGATGCTATCGAGCATAATGTGGATGTGGTGATGAGCAATACCTTCGGCTTTGGCGGACACAACGGAATTGTGGTATTTAAAAAGGTATAGTTGAAATCCCATCGTAATGTCCGAAGCCTCTGTTTTGACCTCAACTATGTCTAGGCTACGTAGAGCAGGATCTTCTGCTTTCGCCCTGACTGCAATGAGAAACTCCTAAACTGGAATTATAACCTACACACCCCGGCTTTCGCGGCTGTACGCTCAGGACGGTGCCAATTTTCAAAAGATGACCAAATTCTTCCAAAGTGAAGCTATTGTTGATATGGTTCCACTTGTTTCTTCTCAAAGCAGGCTGTAAAAATATTATTTGGACAAAATACGATACCTTATTTTTTAAGGTTTAGAACTAAGATAAAAGATAAGAATATAATAGTCCCCTTGGAATTGCAACACCCTTCGAAGGGGGTCAAGGGGGATGAACTATCTTATTAAAGGCAAACAACCCTAAATTATTTAAGGATATTATATTTGATCTGTAATTTTCTCACTGGAGTTGCTACAGCAGCTCGATGGAATAAGTTAAACCTGTAGCACCCTCTGCGTAAATTCTGCGGTACCTAAAAGGTTTTTAGCATTTCAAAAAGAATCCCCCTTCTTATCACGATAAGAAGGGGGATTAAATCTAAAATTACAGTTCCGTTACATATCTCCGGAACCTGTTTTCTCCTGCATCTGCTTTAGGATGTCACCCTTCAAAGAAACATCAACCACATCATAGCCGAGCTTCTCTAGTTTCTTGCGATTGCTTTTGGCATCTCCAACCACCAAGATATACATCTGGTCAGTCTTAAGATATTTTTTGGCCAAATTATCAATTTGCTCTTTACTGATTGAATCGATGATAGCTCGTTGGGTATCCACAAATGATTTATCGAGATTGTAGTGTACGATCTGGCCCAAAAAGCGGGCTTTCTGCCATGGGGTCTCGTAGCTTCGGGCATCGCGCTGACCGATAGAATTGCGCATGAATGAAAGTTCATTCTCGGTAATACCGTTATTGCGATAATCCGTGATTTCGTGCATAAACTCATAGACCGCGCTGTCGGTGGCAGCCGCTTTAATGCCGGCTGATGCGGTGAACGGGCCGGGGTAATCATCGGAGTCGAAATAAGAACGTGCCCCGTACGTCCATCCTTTATCCTCGCGTAGATTCAGGTTGATGCGGCTGTTGAATGCTCCGCCCAGCGGATAATTCATCAGCGTGGATTTAAAGTATTCGCCCGTAGCATCGAAGGGCAGATCGGCGACATAACCGATGCGGATCTGTGATTGCGGGGCACCGGTCTTATCCACCAGATAAATACGGGTTGGTTCGGCTGCTTTGGGCTTGGGCAAAGCAGGCAGGCTTACGTTTTTTGCTTGCCATTTTTTTAGGAATCCCAGCTTATTCATGATCTCATCCTCGTTAACATCCCCGACAACCACCAGTTCCGAAATGTCGGGAGCGTAATAAGAGTCGTAGAAATGCCGCACGTCGTCCAGCGTGATCCGGTTGGCTGTTTCTTCGATACCACTGGTGGGAAGTGAATAAATATGCTCATCCCCATACAGCAGGCGGTCATAGACCAAGCCAGCAATCGAAGCCGGATCCTTGTACATCGATTGTATGCCTTCGATTTGCTGTTTTTTAAGGCGGGCAAAATCGGTTGAATCGAACTTGGGGCGGAAAAGAATTTCCCGGGCAAGCTCAAGAGTGCGATCCAGGTGTTTTTTCAGCGTCCGGATATTAACGTTGGTCTCGTTATCACCGGCCGAAATATTGATTGAACTTCCGATCTTACGAAGCTCTTCCTGGATGTCCTCCGCCGAATATTGCTCGGTGGATTCATTCATCATTGAAGCAGTCAGTTCAGCTAAACCTGCTTTCTTCGGATCGTTCATATCCAGCCGGTGCCCGCCATTGATGGATAACTGCAGGTTCACGACCGGGATTTCTTCGTACTGTGTACCGATGACTTTCAGTCCGTTATCCAGCGTTTCTTTCCAGTAAGCGGGGACCTTAACCAGCGGAGCAGGACCTGTATTCGGCCGTTTGCTGCGATCAAAGGCATCACCGGTAGGTTCGTGGTACTCCAATCCGTTGTAATCGGTGGTGGGATACGAATTCTTAGCTGAAATTTCAGCGGTAAAGTTGTCGGCTTTGGCAGGTTTGGTGCCATCGTCTGGCAGTACGCTTTGAATCACGGCCGGTTTGTGATAAATATATTTATGGAATACCCGCATGATATCGTCTTTGGTAACCGCGCGGTAGCGCTCCAAATCCTTTTGGATGTAATTAGGATCTCCGGAGAAGGTTTCGTAGCTGGCCAATTGCGATACTTTCCCGCTCACGCTGGCCAGTCCGTTGATAAAGTCGGATTCATACGAGGCCTTGATCTTCATCAGATCCTCGTCGGAAACGCCATCTTTTTCAAAGTCCTCCAGTATCTTCCGCATTTCGCCTTCAAAGTCGGAGAGTGTCTGTCCCGGGAAAGGGAGCACGAACATTGTAAATTCTCCCGCCAGCTCACTGGTGGGATGGAAAACGGAGGCCTGAATGGCTTTCCGGGTTTTGACAAACTTTTTGTAGAAATATGAGCTTTTACCGGTGCCAAGAATCTGGGATAGGAAATCCAGTGCTGGTTCGTCTTTGTCGTAGCGGACAACCGTAGGATAAGTAAACATCAATGCCGGGAAACGGATGTTTTTATCCACATACGATACATAGCGGTCGTTATCAAGGGTGACTGACGGCAAATGCATATCACTGACTCCGGGGCCTCGGGGAATGTCCCCAAAATATTTTTCAACCAACGGTACTACTTCTTTGGGATTCACGTCTCCGCCCACGGTAAGGGTCGCATTATTGGGGCCATACCAGCGGAGGAAAAACTTTTTGAGGTCGCTCACATCCACGCGGTCAAGATCTTTAAGTTTACCGATGGTGAGCCAGGAATACGGGTGCCCATACGGATAAAGGGCTTCGGCGTTGATCTCCCGGAACTGCCCGTAAGCGCGGTTATCATAATTCTGCTGCTTCTCGTTTTTTACCGTAGCCCGTTGTACTTCAAATTTTTTCTGGGTTACAGCTGGCAGCAGATAGCCCATCCGGTCGGCTTCCAGCCATAAAACGGTCTCCAGCTGATTGCTAGGTAAGGTCTCGAAATAGTTGGTACGGTCGCGATTGGTGGACCCGTTAAGCGTGCCGCCCGCATCGGTGATGATCTTAAAGTGTTCCTCATCGGCTATATGTTCGGATCCCTGGAACATCATATGCTCGAAGAAGTGAGCAAAACCCGATTTTTGCAGCTCCTCGCGGGCCGATCCCACGTGATAGGTCACATCTACATGGACCAGCGGGTCGGAATGATCCTCATGAATAATCAGTGTGAGTCCGTTAGCCAGTTCATATTTTTCGTATGGGATGACAATCTCATCTCCCTTTTTCTCTACTTTCTCTATCAGTTTGGTCTGTGCCCAGGCTATACTTTGAAATAATAGTAGCCCAATGACCAATAGTGCACTTCGTTTCCTCATAGTTTTGGATTTGGTTGGTAGGTATGGTTATTCGTGTCAGCTACTCTTGACGACGAAAGGGTTCTAATGAATCTTATTTATGATAATATTGGGGAAAAGTTGATTAGGAACAAGCTTTTTTTTCTAACTGATTGTTTTGAGTATGGCAATTACCTGACAATAACTCTGACTTTTGGATAGAAAAAGGGAACGAAATTTCGCTTATAAATGATATCCAATAAGACATGAGTCATAAAATCAGACTATTTTCTGTTCCTATGCTTTAATGAACTCCATATCTTAAAACCATGAACGAATCGATGAAGAAAATTAAACGTTACCTGCGAGAGCCTGTCAATAGTTTAACTCATGGAGTGGGGGCAATTCTTTCGTTAGTGGGACTTATTTTGTTGCTCCAAAAGGCTCTTGAGCGTGAATCGGTTAGTGAAATTGTAGCCTTCTCGATGTTCGGACTCAGCATGATCCTGCTTTATACTGCCAGTTCGCTCTATCATGCTCTTCCGGTCAAAGAAAAAACATTGAAGCTCCTGCAAAAACTGGATCATAGCATGATTTATGTGCTCATTGCCGGCACCTATACCCCGGTGTGCCTGCTTGTGCTCAATGGCGAATGGAAATGGATTCTTTTCATCACAATTTGGAGTATCGCGGTCGTGGGCATCATAAAAAAGCTACTCTGGATGAACGCACCCCGTTGGCTATCCACTGCCTTTTATCTGGGTATGGGCTGGTTCGGTGTCGTTTTGTTTCCGGATATGATGGAAAAACTGCCTGTTGCTTTTCTTGTCTGGATTATTGCCGGTGGATTGGCGTACACCATTGGCGCCGTTATCTATGGACTTAAAAAGCCAAATCCTATTCCAGAGTGGTTTGGCCATCACGAAATTTGGCACCTCTTTGTTCTGGCCGGCACCTTCGCACACTTCTGGGCGATTTATCAATATTTGCCGGGTTAGGAGCTTCCGGTAAGGCACTGCATTTTTATTGAGGAAAGATTATAATCTTTGTTAGATTGGACTTTCCCGTTAATTAATGGACAAAGATTAGATGAAATCAAAGTTCGTAGCATTGTTATTGCTATTATTTGGCTTTTCTATTCCATCAGTTGCCCAGTTTTACCCCACCCAGTACCGTCCTGCCGGGCAACATTGGCAGTATCTTTTAACGCCTCACTTTAAGCTTGTCTATGCACAGGGAAACGATTCTACCGCTTTGCGGATGGGGCGCATTCTGGAATCGCATTATGGGCCGGTGCAGCAGTTGGTTGGCGGTCACCTGGATCAATTTCCCGTTATTCTGAATAGTTACAATGATCGATCCAACGGATTCGTGACTCCTTTTCATTTTCGGTCGGAGATTGAGCTTCCGCCAATGAAGGGAAAAACCTTAAATCCCCAAACGGGAAATTGGCTGCAGAACGTGGGGCCGCACGAGCTGGTTCACGCGCTGCAATTCAGCCATCTGGGAAAATTTAATATTCCGCGATTTGTCAGCCTGTTTTCGCCCGATCTGGCCCGATCGTTTCACGGGGCTATCCCGTCGGGTATTCTCGAAGGCGTTGCCGTGCAGCATGAGACCGAGGGAATCTCTCCGGGCGGCGGCCGAGGCAATTATCCGCTATTTACGAACCAATTTAATGCTACCTTCAAAAGTGACCGCCGCTGGTCGATGGGACAGATGGTTCAGCTTTCCACCGATACGCGGCCCTTCGACCGCCACTATATCGGTGGGTATGAATTTACTGCCTGGTTGCAAAAAGAATACGGTCCCGAGACCACTAAAAAAGCACTCGACTTCTATTTGGATTTCCCCTTCCTGGAATATGGCGCCGCACTCCGGCATGTCACCGGACTTTGGCCGAATCAGTTGTACGACAAATTCGAGGCATCCAGGCAAAAAAAGCTTGCAGAAAAAAAGATTTCAGACCGGGGCCATGAGCTGAATATTCCGTTTAATGGACGATCGATTCGGCGCCCCAAATGGCTTTCCGATCACAAACTCATTTTCTACGGATCGTTTTATAACGCCCGTCCCGGGTTTTATTCTTACGATCTAAAGAAGGATCATTTCCAGCGACTGATTACCACCAATTCGGTATCCGATTATCGCTACGCTTTATCCGGCGATCGCTCCGACTTGGTGTACAGTTATTACGAAACGGATCCCATTTATGATAATACCAGCAAGGCCGAATTGGTGCAGTACAATTTAACGACCGGACACAAAAATCAGCTGACGAAACATGGACGCGTGTATGCGCCGTTCTTTTCGGCGGATTCGCTACTTGCCTTGCAAACAGCCCCGGCCTCTTCTCGGCTGGTGAGCGTTGATAAGCAAAATTCTCTCGCTCAATTACAAGAAGTCCTTTCGCTCGATACCGATCAGATCATTGCCATAGCGCCCAACCCAAAAACCAATCAGTGGGCGGTGGTCGTCAACAAAAATGGGCTGCAGGCTTTGTGGATTGTAGATGCCCGGCACCCCAAACAGGGACTTGGGCAGTCTCCGGATATTTCTTTTGCCCGGGGTTCCATTTTTGATCCGGTGTGGAGCCCGGATGGACGCCGCTTATTGTTTAGCAGTGGCTTTTCTGGCACTGAGCAGATTTATGAATATGGTACACAGGCCCGAACCGTCACCCAAATTACGAATACCGCCTTTAATGCGCTGGAAGCAAGTTACAGTCCCGATGGGCAGCAAATCGCTTTTGTCAAGCAGGATAAAAATGAACGCTTGCCTGTGGTGATGGGCCGATCTGAATTTTTAGGCAAGAAAATTCCCGCTGAGCAATGGCAGCCCAATGCATCCAAACAGCAGATTATACAGCACCCGGTAGTGGCGAATTCGCTGATTACGCAATCCCAAAGTTGGCAAACCGGGAGCTATTCCACTGGAACCGGCTGGCTGAAGCCCAGAACAATTCTGCCCGTTTTTAATGAAGTGTCAAACCGGAATGTATATCAGGCCGGATTCTCCCTGAATAGTAACAGCTTGCTGGCGGACCAGTCTTACTCGGCAGAATTTACGTATATGGAAAACCGGGGCTGGTATGATATCAGTTATCAGAACAAAAGCTTCTACCCGGGTTTTAAACTGCGTTTGTTTAGCCGGCCGTCATACCGGCCCGTTGTTTCTAATAATGGGATCATCCAAAATACCCTGCTGCGACAGGAACGGAGCTTGGCGCTTAGTGTCCCGTTTTCGGTGCGCCTGAATCAAAATATTTATAGCACTTCTTTATTTTTTGAGCCCGAGATTCGGCAATCGCAGATTCGCTATTTTGAGCTAGGCTCTGGGGGTGCCAGATCGGATTTTGTCAACAAGACTATTGCCAATGTTTATGGGCAGTTTAATTACCGGTTGCAACAAAATATCCGGGATTTGCAGCCCAATACCGGGCTCATTTTATTCTCGGAATTCGAGCGCTATTTAGGTTCTGATGCCACTACCTTTTCGGTTTACGGCGGCAATCTGAATATATCCTCCAAGCCGCAGACGGCGTGGCACGGTGGGATTTATGGCTACCTTTCGCCTCTGCGCAGGTGGAACCAGTCGCTCCGGCTTGGGCTTCGTGGCCTTACGCAAACGTCGTTTGTATTCGATAACCAGTCACTGGTATCAGATGCTTTTTCGGAGCCGGTGTTTTGGGGTTCACGTAACTTGCTGAGTTTAAGCACCCGTTATACCATCCCGCTTTTCTATGTGGATGATGGGGGGTTCCTGTTTCCGCTGTACCTGAGCAACGTTTATCTGGTCGCCTTTTCTGATACGGTAACCAATCCCACCTTTTCCGACTGGTATAGCGGATCGCGCAGCGTGTTTGGGCTGGGCGTTCGCTTTCGATTCCGATTGTCGAATTTGGGATTTAATATAGGTTTTGGTTATGGATACGAGCCGACACGAAATGCTTCCGAGTTTTTTGTAGGCGATTTCTAGAAATAATTTTGGAGGGAATGCAACTTTTGTCCGGCGAATTGACTTATAAAAACAGAGCTATATCAAGATCAACAAAAAAAGGAGTATCTATGGGAACGCATATTGGAGTATGGCTAATTGCATTGCTGATGGTTGTGGGATGCAGCAGCGAAGAGACCAAAGATTATATCGACCGGATGTCGGATGAGCACCGCGGCGATAGCCCAGTGGCGAATGCCTCATCCGAAATACAACAAGATACGCCGGTATCGGGACAAGAGGTTACCTATGCCACTGTCAATGGAAAGGAAATTACCGGCTACCTGTCCAAGCCGAAGGATGCCAGTGGTAGTAAGCCGGGACTTATCGTCGCTCATGAGTGGTGGGGACTCAATGATAATATCCGCATGATGACAGACCGGCTGGCCGGCGAAGGATACGTGGCTCTAGCCGTTGATTTGTATAATGGCAAAGTGGCTGAATCTTCTGAAAATGCTGCGAAGTATGCACGTGCCGTCAATGACGATGAGGCGATCAGTAATTTAAAACAGGCTTATACTTATCTTGCTGAACAGCAGAACGTTACCAAGGTGGGCACTATCGGCTGGTGTTTTGGCGGGGGATGGTCGCTGCAAACGGCGCTTGCCCTACCCGATAAGGTAGATGCCACGGTCATTTATTATGGGCATCTGGTTACTGATGTCAATCAGCTTAAAAAATTGAAAATGCCGATATTGGGCTTGTTCGGCGCGGAAGATAATGGCATTCCGCCTAAAGAGGTGCACAAGTTTGAATCCGCTTTAGATAAGGCCGGCGTTAGCAATTCTATCCATATTTATGAGGGTGCCGGACATGCTTTCGCGAATCCCTCGGGCACGCGTTATCAGAAAGAGGCGGCCAAGGATGCCTGGAAGAAAACCGTGGCGTTCTTTGCCAAAAATTTACAATAACGGGAACGAGGTAGTTTGAAATTTTTATCTCCCATCGGTTGCGATTTATTTTCTCCCTACTATCTTTCTTCAATCGCTCTGCGGCTGAAGGCTCATCGGCGCTCTGCGTCCCGTATGGCACTGGTTCGGTCAGAAGCTTTCTTTTGTTTAGGTTCCAAGGGTGATGTAAGTCTTAACAAGCAGTTGCCCGAAGGTATGCAGAGCAAAAATAGACTTCCAACGCGGAGCATCGGGTGCGAGATAGTTTTAAATTTTAAAGGAGCTTTTACTCACTCCATTCGCCGTCAAAGACGATTTCGTCAAGATCTTTGCGACTGCGTGGCGAGTGCTCTCGCTCTTTCAGCGTATCAGATAGGGATTCGGAGTCGCCGAGATAACCAATGGTAAACATGGTCAGCGGTTTATAATCATCAGAAAGGTTGTAAAGCTTGCGTGCTTTTTCTGGAAAAATTCCCGCCATCTGGTGCACAAACAAATCGTGACGGGAGGCTTCGAACGTCAGATGGGCAATGGCCTGACCCAGATCGTGCTCGGCGTGCCGGTTCGGACGTCCATCTTCAAAAGTCGTCTTGGTAATGCCCAGAGCCAAAACCGGGGCTTCTAAGGCCCAACTTTGGTTGAATTCACTGAGAACTTGGCTGAGTTTATCAAACGATTCCTGGTCTTCCTTTTGGGCAACGATAAATCGCCAAGGTTGCCCATTGTAGGATGAGGGAGCCCATCGTGCTGCTTCGAAAAGCTGGTTAAGCAAGCCGGGATCTACAGATTCATCCGAAAAGGCCCGTGGACTCCATCGGTTTTTTAAGAGTTTATGGATAGAATAATTTGTAGGTGCTTCTTTTGAAATTACTTCTGCATCAATCATTACTGCTAATTGGAAATACTTTGGTTCTTATTTACTTCAATGTTAAACCAAATGAATGATTTTATATTGCATATCATTCCATATAAGTAGAAATCATTTTGAATGATAGAAGAACCAAAAGCATTACAGCTATAAACCATAAAGAGAAAATTCTGGAGGAGATATGAGTCACAAAGTAGCGATCCGAGATATTAAAAGAGTTACCCACGATGTTCGTCAATACACCTTTGATAAACCCGAGGGCTACGAATTTGAACCGGGTCAAGCAACCGAAGTAGCCATCGATAAGGATGGTTGGCGCGATAAAAAGCGACCTTTTACCTTTACTTCGCTGAATAATGAGCCGCACTTGCAGTTTACCATTAAAAGCTATCCGGAACACAATGGCGTAACAGAGCAGGTTGGCAAGCTTGAAGAGGGCGACGCTTTTATCATCGACGATCCATGGGGCACTATTCATTATAAAGGTCCGGGCGTCTTTTTGGCCGGTGGAGCGGGTGTTACCCCTTTTATCGCAATTTTTAGGCAGCTCCACAAAGATGAGGAAATTGATGGAAACCGACTCATTTTCTCTAATAAGACCGATCGGGATATCATCCTGAAAGATGAATTTGAGAAGATACTTGGAGATCAATTTATCAATGTGATTACGGATGATCCTTCTGATGAGCATATTTTTCTGGATGGTTTCATCGACAAGGAATTTCTTGAAGATCAGATCGATGATTTTGATCAGCCGTTTTATGTGTGCGGCCCCCCGGCTTTTAATGATGCGATACTGAAATATTTGAAGGAGCTGGGAGCCGATCCCGAAGGGTTGGTATTTGAGGAATAAGGATGAGCAAGAACTGAAAGTCCGAAAAGCAAGAAGCGAGAAGTAAAACTGTGACTCGGTGTTTCTTGCTTTTCACTTCTCTCGTACTTTTGCCCTTCTCCCAGATAAACGATATCCTCCCAACCCCTGTTAAAAGGGTAAAGACGAAGCAATTTGAAACAAACCCTATTAAGACATGAAGTTAGTCGATCCTAACGGAAATGAAGTAACCAGTAAAGAAAATAAGGATGCCAAAGAGCTGGAAAAGCAGATGTCCAAGAAAGTCGAGAAGCTGTTGGAGCCGGTGATGAACAAGATTAAGCTGTCTGGCGCGCAAGTACCCCAGCAGCAGTTAATGCAGCTCAGCTCGGCGGCTCAGCAGATGCTGTTCAACCGGATGGTGTACAACCTGCTGCAGAAAGTAGGCGTTGAGGATCTGGAAGAAATCCTTTCCGAAGATGATGTGGAAGAGCTTTCAACCTCGCTGAAGAACCAGGTGAAGATGGTTGACAGTAATGATATGCAAGAGCAGATGAAGCAACAGATGCAACAGCAGCAACAAAAAAATCCCGATAAATAAATTAATGCTGCTTAGCGTTGGCTGGGTTGCAAGCCCGGCCGCAAGCATTACAATATCAGCATGGCGTCGCCGAAGGAGTAGAACCGATATTCCTGATCGATGGCATGCTGATATATTTTTTTCATTTCTTCAAAGCCCATAAAGGCGGCTACCAGCATTAACAGTGTGCTCTTGGGAAGGTGGAAATTGGTGATGAGGGCATCTATGGCTTCAAATTGATAACCGGGACGAATAAAAATATCGGTTTCCGTTTTGGTGGATGTGAAACGTTCATGCCTTTTGATGCAGGTTTCCAACACGCGTACGCTGGTAGTTCCAACCGCCGTAATGTGCTCTGCCTGGTTTAGCTGCATGGCCGTTTCCTCGGTGATCTCAAACCACTCGGAGTGCATGGTGTGATTTTCGATCTTGTCCGCCTTCACGGGGGCGAAAGTTCCGAGTCCCACATGCAGGGTCACTTCCGCTTCTTCGATTCCCCGTTCTTTAATCTTTTCGAGCAGTTCTTCGGTAAAATGAAGCCCGGCAGTAGGTGCGGCCTTGCTGCCTAAATCCTGCGCATAAACGGTCTGGTACTCCTCCGAGAGTGACTCGTTTTGCTCAATATAAGGCGGGAAAGGCGTACGCTTATGCTGGTTATAGACGCTATTTTGCAAAGGTGGATGCATCTTTAGCATGCGAATGCCTTCCTCGTCGATATCCAGCACCTCAGCCGAAATTTCATCAGAAAGCTCGACCGTACTACCTTTTTTGAATTTCTTACCGGGACGAACCATCGCACGAACAGTTGTATTGTTTGCGGCATCCAGAATAAAAACTTCTTTCTTGCCATTGTTGAACAACAGCCGGCATTTCTCAACCTTGCTGTTATTGACAACCATTGTTGTTTTTTTGGGGAGATAATCCAGCAGGTTATAAAAATAATCGTCCGTAATTTGGCCGGCTGCCCGATTGTAAACAAGCAGTCGGGCATGATCGCGGGGGTGGGCCGGTTCCTGGGCAATCAGTTCTTCAGGTAGATCATAGTCAAAATCGGAAAGCGTGTAACTCATAATTAGTGTCTAGCCGCAGATATTATCAAATTAAAACGGATTTGTCTAAATAGTGGGTCAAAATTAAGAAATTTGTTGCAGTCTTTGGATATTTTTCTGCGGTGGGATTGATTGAACCGCAGAGCTAACCCGCATCACTCACGAGTGTTTTGTTAAAAATACTACAACCTCTTGAAAAGCAATAACTTGTACCGATATTTCAAGCCTATAAAAAATAATAGCGTGTTTTGCCTGCGGAATTTCCCCGTCAGCTGCGTTAAAGGGGAAAATAGCATGCTCAACGTACCCGAGTACGTTTCCGCTACTATTTTCCCTTTGCCTTGCTGACGAACAAAATTCTTGGTGAGCTAATGCGGGCTAAAGCGGAGAAGATCACAGAGATGTACAGCTTTCGTGCAGCTTCTTGGTTCTGTTATTCCTTGAACGGGATTTCGAGTTGCTTAAAATGCCCGCGTTCATTGAGATTCAGATTCGAAAGCGTGATGCCCAGCAGACGAACTTTTCGGTTACCCACCTCGGTTTCTTCGAGCAGTTGCTTAGCCGTATCAGCGATATCAGACGCATCATTGATATAATGACTAAACGATGTGCTGCGGGTGATGGTCTCAAAATCTTCGTAACGCACCTTCAGGGTTACGGTCTTGCCGGCTGTTTGCTTGGTTTTCATACTTTCTGAAATTTTGCCTGCCAGCTCCGTCAGAAAGTTGTTTATCCAATTGATGTCATTCACATCTTCCGAAAAGGTTCGTTCTTTGCCGATAGATTTGCGGATGCGATCCGGCTTTACTTCCCGGTTGTCAATGCCCCGAACAATGCGGTAGTAGTGTCGGCCCACTTTGCCGAACTGTTCCACCAGGTCGATCTCCGACCAGGCTTTCAGCTCTTTGCCGTTGTGAATACCCAGCGATTTCATCTTGGATTCGGTTGCATCACCAATACCATGAAATGCTCCAATTTCAAGTTTTTCCAGGAATTCTTCAGCTTCTTCGGGCAGGATCACTGCCAGTCCATCGGGCTTATCAAGATCGGAGGCAATTTTTGCTAAAAACTTGTTGTGTGCCACTCCGGCCGAGGCCGTCAGCCTTGTTTCTTTTTTGATGAGTTTTTTAATCTTTTTGGCAATCAGGGTAGCCGAGGGCAGATTGATGTGGTTTTTGGTGACGTCGAGATAGGCCTCATCCAGCGAAAGAGGTTCGACTAAATCCGTAAACTGAAAAAAGATTTTGCGAATTTGTTTAGATACTTCCCGATAAACTTCAAAGCGCGGTTTTACAAAAATAGCGTGGGGACAAAGTCGCAAAGCCTGTGCCGCAGGCATGGCCGAATGCACGCCAAATTTGCGCACTTCGTAGCTGGCTGCTGCCACAACACCCCGGCCTTCCGGCGAACCGCCAACAATGAGGGGTTTGTCACGGTATTCCGGGAAATCACGCTGCTCTACAGATGCATAAAAGGCATCCATATCAATATGAATAATCTTGCGGATGGAAGGCTTTTCCATTTGTAATGAATGTTAGCCGAGCTGTTGGATACGAATCTTTATCGGTTAAAATAAGTCTGGAATTCAAGTTCCAAAATCACCTAAAAAAGTATATTTTTAGTGCTGTTAATAAAAGGGTATCAATAAAACAGCTACGAAGTTTTGATGTTCGCTTAAACAATCTGATATCAAAATTAAAACAAAATTCTAAAATTAGTAGTTTGTTTTGCGATGTAATCGTACCGGCATTAACTTTGGTAAGTTAATTTTGGTGAACCTGATACCGATGTATTACATTTAGAAAGTGAATTTCAATTAAAGGAAATATATAAAACAATGGCGCCATCACTAGGAACTCAGATTTTTTGGATGATTTCTGTCGGCATGCTTATTGGTTATGTCGGATTCTTCGTATATCGTAAAGGCCTCGAACTTATTCCCAGCATACTTATTGCAACCCTGGGCGCTGTGGCTTCGGGTCTGTTTGCTATTTATTTTGGTTTTAATGTTCCGCTTGGGTTTTCCTGGTTGGGAGGTATTACCGTTTTATTTGTCACTAACGTGTTTTTACAGGGAGATGAAGGCGAACATATTGAGAAAACTGCTTCTTCCTAACTTTTTGAATTTATTAATTTTAGAAAAGCTGGCATCTTAATTCATTTTTTTTAAATTAAAGTTAGGGATTGTGATGAGATGTATTAGGGTTCTGGATATTATCCAGAACCCTTTTTTATTTTTGTTATTCTATAATGAATGATAAAAGGCTAAATCTTAGCCTTTTCAACATTCGGATTGGGGAAATAAGAAGACCGGCAAAGTTAGTTGCCTAGCCTATTATTTGATGAGCAAATCCTTATCCAAAAAAAGAATTTTAAAATTTATTCTTTTTGTATGTGATACCTTTATTTATTGCTTTTATCTTATCAATATGTAGTATTGTAAGTTAGTATTTATGAGTTGGATTGAAGATTTCATTTTAGCCGAAAATCTCTATTATTGAATGATTAATAAAACTGTTTTAGCTTTTACACCAAGCAGGTTATTTGCTCGTTAGAAGAACGACAATAAAAATGAGGTTATGATTTAATGAGAAAGATATTACTTGTTTGCCTTGTTGTGTTAGGCGGTTTAATAGTTGCCTGCAGCAATCCACAATATACTGAAAAACAAGCCGAGGATATTCTGCAAGGGGTTGAAATCCAATATAAGTCCATGGATACCTTTGAGTTGCAGGCGGTATTGAACTCAACGGTGAAACAGGTAGGCAAAAATGAAAATTCAAGCTTTCCTATTTATTATGCCCATAAAAAACCGGGACATTTGCGTATCGAGGTGAGAGGCAATCAAATGGCAATGACGGTTGTTTCGAACGGGAATACTACCTGGACCTATTTACCTTCAGCCAACGAATATAAAGAGCAAAATTTATCGGTTTTGCAATCGGCAAGCAGTGCCAACGGAAAGCTTTCCTCGCCATCCTCTGATTTTACGGATTTGGGAGAGCAGCTGACCGAGACGTATAAAACGATTACCAAGAATATGAAGTCGGCTCATATTTTGGGAACGCAAACCGTTAAGATGGCAGATGGAACCAAGAAAGAAGCATACAAAATAAAGGTAATATATAATCATGATTCGGGGATGCAGGGGATGGAGGTCTCTCCCACTACCTATTTAATTGATAAGAAAAATCATCTTGTGCTGCGTCAGTCGCTCAAGGTAAGTGCGGCCAAAGATTCTCCGCGAAGTCCCTTAACGATGTATCAAACTGTAAACCTTGAATCGGCAAACCTACACCCTTCGTTTGCCGATTCTGTTTTTCAATTTAACCCACCGGCTTTAGCACAAAAGGTCAAACAGTTTACGTTTGCCAAAGGAAATAGTATGAACGGTAATGATTTGGTGGGCAAGAAGGCTATCAATTTTGATTTAACTTCATTTAATGGCAAAGAGATTGATCTCAAAGATCTAAGAGGCAAGGTGGTTGTCTTGGATTTCTGGGCTACCTGGTGTGGACCTTGCCGCGAGGCACATCCCCATTTACAAAAACTTTATGATGAATATAAAGACGATGGACTGGTAGTGTTGGGCATCAACAGTGAGAGCAAACAAAAAGTGCATCATTATATGCAAGAAAATGGTTACACTTTTACCAATTTAATGGATCGTGAACAGGAAGTTAGCATAGATTATCGGGTTAATGCGATTCCATCAGTCTTTGTTATAAACAGAAAAGGAGTGGTCGATTCTCACTTAATTGGATACCAGTCCGAAAGTGCCCTACGTAAGGCGATCAAAAAAGCAGGATTATAATAAATCGAAATAATACTATTAAAGATACAGGAGTATTTATGACTAAAACTGCGACTCATTCGCTTTGGCTTGAACCCAGTGGTGCGGCTGCTTATAAACTTCAAGAGCGCATTAAAAAGTTAAGCCGGAAATACGAGACACCGGTTTTTCCACCGCATGTTACGTTATTAGAAGGAGTTCAATCTACTGAAACTGAGTTGGTGCCCCTGGCCAATACACTGGCTTCTTCGCTCGAATCGTTTGAGTTGGTGCTTACAAAAGCGGGATATAGTGATCAATTTTATCGATCGCTGTATATACATGTTGAAGAGTCCAGGCAGTTAATAGAAGTGCGAAAAATGGCCTGTCGGCTCTTTGATAAAACCAATGATGATTACATGCCGCATTTAAGTTTATTATATGGAGAGCTTTCGCAGAACGAAAAGGAGCGAATTTTAAATATTATAGGTAGAGAATTTCATATCCGATTTCCGGTTAAGAGTATTGTGATCATGGAAACCGAAGGCAAGCCCAAGCAGTGGAAGAAAGTTCATACGGCTGTTTTCAAGCACCATTGATAAACAATTGGTTGACACTCTGCCAGAATATTCCGATAGTCATTTACTCTGAAATTTAAAACGCAGCGATCTAAAAATCGTTGCCAGAAAGGTATGTTATGGCTGAATATAAATTTTTTGAACAAGTTAATAAGGCGTTCGATAAAGCGGCAAAATTTTCCCATTTTGAGCGGGGGCTTTTGGATCAGATAAAAATTTGTAACAACGTTTATCATATAACATTTCCGTTAGAACGTGATAATGGATCTATTGAGGTAATTCACGGCTGGCGCGTAGAACACAGTCATCATAAACTCCCTACTAAAGGGGGAATTCGGTTTAGTATGACGGTGAACGAAGATGAGGCTATGGCCTTAGCCGCCCTGATGACCTATAAATGTGCGGTAGTGGATGTACCGTTCGGCGGTGCCAAAGGAGGTATAAAAATAGACCGATCACGATATTCCAAGGAAGAGATTGAACGTATTACGCGCCGATTTACGTATGAGCTTATCAAAAAGGATTTTGTAGGACCCGGATCGGATGTGCCCGCCCCCGACTATGGAACGGGAGCTGAAGAAATGGGCTGGATTTTAGATACCTACCGCCAGCTTACCAATGACATTAATGCCGAGGCCTGTGTTACCGGCAAACCTATCCCACAAGGAGGTGTACGGGGTCGGACTGAAGCCACAGGACGTGGGGTGTATTTCGGTATTCGGGAGGCATGTAGTAACGAAGAAGATATGAAATCGCTTGGCTTAGATCCTGGGTTGGAAGGGAAAACCTTTGTTATCCAGGGATTGGGCAATGTTGGTTATCATGCCGCCAAATATATGACTGAAGGGGGAGCCAAGATGGTTGGCGTTGCTGAGCTTGAAGGTTCAATTTACGATCCCAATGGGATTGATCTTAACGAGTTGATGGAGTACCGCGAAGACAATGGATCGATCATTGGTTTTGGCGATACAAAAGAATTGGATAATAATAAAAAGGTATTGGAGGCGGATTGCGATATTTTAATTCCGGCCGCTTTGGAAAACCAACTAAATGAAGAAAATGCTTCGCGCATCCAAGCCCAAATAATCGGGGAAGCGGCTAATGGACCTACTTCGGATGCTGCTCATGAGATTCTAAAAGAGAAAGGGGCATTGATTATACCGGATACTTTTCTGAATGCAGGCGGGGTAACCGTTTCGTATTTCGAATGGCTTAAAAATCTGTCGCATGTCCGGTTTGGACGGTTAGAAAAGCGTTTTGAAGAAAGCAGCTATCGCAAGATTCTGAATGTCATCGAAAGTATTTCGGATCGAACATTCAGTACCGAAGAAATGCAGCAATTGGCCCATGGAGCAGATGAATACGATCTGGTTGATTCTGGTCTTGAAGAAACGATGATTAATGCCTATAACGAATTAAATGAGTTACGCAAGAAACATAATATAGACTTGCGAACAGCAGCCTTTTTAAGTGCCATCGATAAAGTAGGTATAATGTATGAGCAAATGGGCATTTTCCCCTGATAGTTGAAGCATTATTATTAAAGAAAAAGCCCCGATTTCTATCGGGGCTTTTTTAATAGATAACTAACTTTATGAGTCTTGATGAAAAAAGGAGTATAATCATCTTTGTAAGTCTTGTCTCCTAATTTATATCTATATTACGTATTGCACTTCAAAAAGTTGCTCGATTTTATATTTTGATTATTAAGCTATAATCGGTTGGAAGATTTTGTGCATTTGAGAAAAGTAAATTTAAAATGGTTGAGCTAGTTAAAAACATTGTAATTTTGGTACTTTTACATTAATTAATGCGTAAATCATCAGTAGTACTCATTTTTAATACCTATTTATAAGTGCATACTATTTTAACAGATACTCAAAGAAAGTGGTGGCGGCAGGGAGATCATCATAAAGTGTATAACTTCATGGGCTCTCATCTTAGAGAGGATGGCGCTGATTTTGCAGTTTGGGCCCCTCACGCTTACAGCGTAAGTGTGGTTGGTGATTTCAATAATTGGGATGGGCGCGAAAATCCCATGCAAAAAGACGAATCTACCGGCATATGGACGGCCTTTGTGCCTGATGTGGAGCACTGGTCGCTTTACAAATATGAGCTTAAAACAGCTGAAGATGCTCCGCCTTTTCTTAAATCCGACCCTTATGCTCATGTGATGGAAGTTCGTCCCAAAACAGCCTCGCTGGTTTATGATTTAAGCGATTTCGAATGGGAGGATTCAGTATGGATTGAGAATAGGGATGAACGCCAATCATTCGAAAAACCCATTTCCATTTACGAAGTCCATCTTGCATCGTGGCGGCGAAAGGGGAAAGATAACAACGAATACCTGACATACCGCGACTTGGCCCACGAACTTATTCCATATGTTAAAGACAGCGGTTTTACCCATATTGAGCTGATGCCTGTTGCCGAGCATCCCTACGACCCTTCATGGGGGTACCAGATTACCGGCTATTATGCGCCGACTAGTCGGCTGGGGGAACCAAACGATTTTATGTATTTCGTAAATGAATGTCACAAAAATGGTATCGGCGTGATAATGGATTGGGTGCCGGGGCATTTTCCTAAAGATGAATATGGCTTGCAAATGTTTGACAGCAAGCCGCTTTACGAATATCAGGATCCCCAAAAACGCGAACAGAAAGATTGGGGAACCCATATTTTTGATTATGGGAAGCCCGGCGTTCGCAATTTCTTGCTTTCAAATGCGGATTTCTGGTTGGATCAATTCCATATCGATGGTCTTCGGGTTGATGCTGTGGCTTCGATGCTTTACCTGGATTATTCCAAAGGGCCCGGCGAATGGACGCCCAACAAATACGGAGGGAATGAACACTTAGAGGCTATTCGTTTTTTGGAAGATTTTAACACTATCGTGCATCGGGAATTTAACGGAGTTCTGACGTTTGCTGAAGAATCTACCTCATGGCCGGGCGTTACCACCCCGGTACACCATGGCGGATTGGGATTTGATTTCAAGTGGAATATGGGTTGGATGAACGACACACTGGATTATTTGCAGAAGTCGCCTCCTAATCGTAAAGATGATCCCAATAAGATTACCTTTCCAATGATGTACAATTATTCCGAAAATTTTGTACTTCCATTATCGCATGATGAAGTAGTACATCTTAAAAAACCGCTGGTTTATAAAAGTTACGGCAATGAAACCGAGCAGTTTGCGAACTTGCGGCTTTTGCTTACCTACCTGTATGGGCATCCTGGCAAAAAATTGCTGTTTATGGGCGGAGAATTTGCCGAAACAAGCGAATGGGCAGAAGATCGGTCTTTGCATTGGTACTTGCTAGACCATGGGCGCCATCAGGGGGTAAAACAATTAGTGGACGATTTAAACGCCTTATATCAAGAAGAAAAGGCAATGCATCAGCTGGAGCGTGAAGGCGACGGATTCGAATGGATTGAGCTGGGAAAACGCACGCCATCATTGTTTGCATTTTTGCGTAAAGCTAAAGACCCTGCCGATCATTTGCTCTTTGTGCTCAATTTCTCAGATCGCCAGATCGATGATTATCACTTGGGACCTTTTGAAGGGGAACAATATCAGATAATTTTGAACACCGATTCGCAATATTACGGTGGTGCTAATCACGGCGGACATTTTGGCGAAGGAGGAGCTCAACATATTTGGATGGATTCATTTTCTGGGTTGATTTTAAAGCCGGAGGATCGAATCTCAGAGCATCGTGATAAAACTTTATGAGCCTATCTAAAAATTGTGTTGATAACAATGATCGGATAGACTTTATTAACAGGCTGTATTTTAGTATCTTTGTTCGTTCAATTTCCAAAATTATAATGCTCAATGGCTTTCAAGCTTAATCATCTCCCCACTCGTACCGAAAAACCCCGAGAAAAAGGAATGACACTTATCCTTGACAAAGGATTGAGTGTCAGACAGGTTGAAGATTTTTGTAAATCTTGTTCCAATTATATTGACATTGTTAAATTGGGCTGGGGTACCAGCTATGTTACGCAGAATCTTGAAGAAAAGTTGGCGGTGTATTCGAATTTTGATATCCCGGTATATTTTGGCGGGACCTTGTTCGAAGCTTACGTTCTTCGCGATCAGCTAGATGCTTATATGGAGATGCTCGATAATTTTAATATCGAACATGCAGAAGTATCCAATGGAACTATTTGGCTTTCTGATCAACGAAAGGTTGAGATCATCAAGCTTATGAGCAAGCATTTTACCATTTTGTCTGAGATAGGCAGTAAAAATCCTAATGATATTATTCCCCCCTATAAGTGGGTTAAAATGATAGAGCGAGAGCTCGATGCCGGTGCCTGGAAAATTATTTGTGAGGCCCGGGAGAGTGGCACAGTGGGTGTATTTCGTCCTAACGGAGAAGTTCGTTCCGGATTAATCGATGAAATTGCCGATCAAGCGCCTGTGTCAAAACTAATTTTTGAGGCCCCTCAGAAAGAGCAGCAGGTTTGGTTTATCCGAAAATTTGGAAGTAACGTAAACCTTGGTAATGTCCAGCCTTCGGAAGTCATCCCTGTTGAAACATTGCGTCTTGGCCTGCGTGGCGACACTCTTTTTGATTTCTATTCCTTAGATGAAGATGAAATGGGCCAGCTATATTCTGATCAAGAAGATAAAGAATCCGACGAATAACAATAAAATATCAATGAATTCATTAGTAACTTAATCTATGAAAGTATTATACGCTGCTGCAGAGATATCTCCTTTTGCCCGAATGACTCACACAGCCGACTTGTTACGGTTTTTGCCGGCTTCTTTGCAAGATAAGGGATATGAAATACGCATTTTGTTGCCTAAATACGGCACGATCAACGATCGTCGCAATCGCTTGCACGAAGTTATTCGTCTTTCGGGAATTGAAGTAGAGGTGGGCGATAAGATCGAAAAAATGCGAATAAAGGTAGCCAGTATTCCCAATGCCAAGCTACAGGTCTATTTCTTGGATAATGATACGTATTTCAAGCGCAAAGCAATGTTCATGAATCCGGAAACAAATGAACATTATGATGATAACGACGAGCGCTTGGTGTTTTATAGTAAGGGAGTTCTTGAGACCGTAGCAAAGTTAGGATGGGAGCCCGATATTATCCATTGCCATGACTGGCCTGCCGGACTAATACCATTACTGGTTAAAGAAAAATATAACGAGCTTGACCTGTTTAAAAAGAGCAAAGTTATTTATAACATCCATCACCCTGAAAACAATGGGGTTTTCAATAAAAAATTATTGGATTTGATCGGTTTGGATGAATCTTTCGATCGAGACAATCTTATTGAAGGTGATAACGTTGACTTACGCACTATCGGTTTAAAGTATAGCGATTATGTAGTAACCGGAAACCATATTACTGATCAGTTGGATGATCTTTTTGAACAGCTGGATATCAGTCCAACGAAAATTCAGGGATCGCCTGAAGATGTTTCCGAGCAGTTTGCTTCTTACTATAATGAAATCGCTGGCACTACAGAAACAGAAGAAACTTAAAATATAGAGTAGTATTTCGTTGCAAAATTCAAAGCACAGTATCTTCCAAAGCTTAGGCGTTTTTTATTTAACAGTAGTTCTGGTTGTTTTGTTAGGATTAAGTGGTTGTGAAAATCCTGGCTCGGTTGGTGCTGGACTTACAGATCCCGGGGCAGAGGTTACTGTTGATACAATGACTATAAGTGGTATTGATACCACTTATACCAACAGTTTTGCCGGCTCCCAGACATATTTTTCGGCCGGGGAATTTGATGATCCCATTTTTGGGACGACATCTGTAATCGGGATGGATTTGCCAAATTTACCGACTGCTCAAGATACCATCCGGAAAGATAGCAAAATGTATATGCGTCTGAGTCTGGATGGCAATGAGGTATATGGCGATTCAAGCGCCTCACAGGATTTTGATATCTATCAAATTGATGAATACTGGCAGGCACCGGATCGGTTGGTCAACGATGCTATTAAAATTGACAAAAGTAATAAGATTGCTTCCTTTTCTGTGGCAGGCCAAGATTCAATGGATGTGCAATTGTCACAAAGCTGGTATGATAAGTATTATAATTATGCTACTGATAACTCTTCGGAAGCTGATTCGTTGTATGAGCATAAGCTCGGTGGCTTAGCTTTAGTACCTGCAAACAGCAAGAAAATTATTCCGCTAAAATCGAAATTCACAGATTTCGTTATTATAAGTCCTGATTCGGATACGGTAAGCGTGGGTATGAGAAAATGGGCTTATTCGTTGGATCGGACTAATGAAACTTATCCGGCCGGGTCGGTGCCTCTTTATAGCACATACGAGCGTATTTTGAATTTCAATCTGGATCTGTCGAATGTTACGATAGAGCCCTCAACAATTTCAAAAGCAGAATTAATTTTTTACCAGAATGATTCTGCGATGACTCAAAGTTTACAGTCAGCACCATCTTCGGTACAGCGTCCGCCGGAAAAAAATATCCGATTGCACTTAGCAGATCCCCAAAATATTCCTCAGAATATTGATCCGGGCAACCCCGTAACCGGAGGTTCTTACAATGCGAACGACGGCGGATATCACTTGAATATTACCTCGATTGTTCAACACATATTAATTAGTGGCACGCCAGAAGGCCAGAAGTTTTATGTTACTATGTCGAATAATGGAATTGTGACACCCAGCTTGCTATATACCGGCAGTGATAAAGTGCCACTATCCAAAAGGCCCAAAATCATAATTACCTATTTAAAAAATACCAGTAAGTAGCTTTGAAAAAATTTCTAGTAATAGCGATCCTATTTTGTTTATATGGCACTGTTGCATTTGCACAGTCTAAAGACGGACAGGCAAGCAATGGGTCTGTGTATTCTAAATTAGGGATAGGATATCCCATTGGTATTGAAAATACAGCTGCTCGCTCTATGGGGCTGCAAGGGGTTTCATTCAATGAAACGTTGGTAGGCGACCTATCTAATCCCGCACAATGGGGAAATACGGTTTATGGCTTAGGTGTTGGCGGTGTTGGAGTAAAATCGTACCAAGCCAGCAATCAGACGAACAAGGTAAAAAATTCTAATTTTTCAGTTAATCATTTTCAATTACAGTTGCCGATCATTCGGGGAAAGTTGGGAATGTCGGGCTCATTTTCGCCCATTACCCAATCTACTTTCAGAACCTTTCATGAAAATACCCAAGTGGTTAATAATCAGGATACGCTTAGCTATGGCATGGAAAACCGGGGAAGTGGTGGTATAAATCGTGCCGAGTTGGGATTAGGTTGGCAAATAAACAAGAATATTTCAGTCGGTTATGCCGCTTCAATTGTATTTATGTCGCTGGATGATTCATATCAGGCAGCGTTTAGAACGGGGCCTTATCAACCGGTGAATTTTGATTTGCATACCAGCGGAGCAGGCTTTGGAAACCGTTTGGGTACTTATATTCGATTGCCCGACTTTTTTAAGAAAAACGATCAGCTTGGTTTAGGGCTTACGGTTAATCTGCCCGTTACTATAAATGCAGACAGGCAACAATCGGGGGTAACTAGTTTTCAGCAAGGTGGGGCATTTACCAACGAAAAGAAGTTGGGGAATGGAACTGTTAAAATGCCTCCTAAAATTACTGCCGGCATAAGTTATTATCCCAATGAGATGTTAATGATAGGCACTGAAGGTCTTTACCAAGGCTGGTCTGAATATCGGAATGATTTTAAACCCTCAGAAAGCAAATATTTTGTAGATCGCTATAAAGTAGGTTTAGGAATGCAATATTTTCCTTATGTTACGGGTTCAAGGAAATTTCTATCTAGTTTCAAGTATCGAGTCGGGGCGTCCTATGATACAGGACACTTACAGATAGAAGGGAAACGAATTAATACCCTCATGCTTTCGTTAGGTTTGGGAATTCGCTCTCCCCACTCAAGCTCATCTATTGATTTGAGTTTTGAATATGGATTTCGGGGAACAAAAGCTCAAAATTTGATTAAAGAACAAATTTGGGGCGTTCGACTGTCTCTGAATCTGGCGGAAATCATGTTTTTCCGACCGAAGTTACAATAATTACTATCTCTTATTAGTTTTAAACCTGAACCATACGTATAAATCGTTAGAATTATGAAGAAGCTACTATTATTATCTGCTTTTTTATTTATAAGCAGTAGCTGGTCGATAGCACAAACGACCGGAAAGGGAGAACCCCCAAGCGGAATGTCAGAAATTCAAGCTTATTCCATATTTCTGGAAAATTATAAGAATGAATCATTTGAGACGGCCCTCAAGTTTGGCAGATGGATGTGGGAAGGCATGCCTGAAACTATCAAGGGCTATTCCAAATTTGATCTAAAGAAAAACTTGGATCGCCTGATTTCCTGTTATCAGGGTATGGCTAAAAGTGTGCAGGATCCGTCGGTAAAGAAAGCTTATATCGATACGGCGCTAACGATTTATGATAAACTATTCGAAAAATATTCCGATAAGAGCGATCAATTTGAATGGCATGTAAGTCGGGGTCGCATGTATCAGAATAATACGGATTTTCTTGATAACGGCATGGAAAAAGCAGCCCAGGATTATCTTCAGGCTTTTAAAATGGATCCTGAGAAGTTTACCAAGGATGGCAAGGGTTATTATATGCAGATAATGTTGCAACAATTGGTATCAGAAGGTAAGAAAGACCAGTCGCTTGCAATCATTAAAAAATCTGATCCCTACGCTTCATCCAAACTGCAGGATTATTTTGATAAGATTCGCAACCAGCTTTTTTCATCACCTAAAGAGCGTATAGCTTTTCTGGAAAGTCAGCGGAAGGAAAATCCTAATGATGAGAAAGTGCTGAAGCAATTGCGTGATCTTTATGAAGGCCAGCAGATGGTAGATAAAGCTCGTGAAGTTAGCAAAAAGCTATATGAAATAGATCCCAGTTATGAGAATATTATGGGCATAGCTAACTTTGCTATCGGCAATGCAAATTATGATATGGCTATTAAATATTTGAAAGAAGCCATCAAGAAAACAGACGATGCCAAGCAGAAGTCTAAGGTTGCACTTAAAATATCAAACGCTTATTTGAATAAAGAGCAATTACAGAGTGCTCGCCGATATGCACGCGAAGCTATTAAGTACAACTCTGATTGGGGTGAGCCTTATGTACAGATTGCTGATATTTATGCACAGGCGGTAAGTCAATGCACTAACAATCGTAAAATGACAAAAGACGATAAGGTTGTTTATTGGTTGGTACTCGACTATTTAGATAAAGCGAAAAGTGTAGATCCGAATACCGCCAATGAGGTGAGCCGTAAGTATAAATCTTACAAACCGGTGACGCCTACTACCGAAGAGAAATTCTTCTGGTCGCCACCGTTGAAAAAGGGAGATGAGATTAAGGTCGATTCTTCCCTTAAAAAATGCTACGGTTGGATTAATGAAAAAACAACCGTCCGATAGATTTTAAATATCGGCAAACATTCTTATCTTAGATACAGATAGTTTTATTATGCAGTGTAGCCATACAAGGCTACACTGCTATTCACCTCTCAAGTTTACGTATTTAAATCTCTAATAGCAGTTCCAACTTTTCTGTAACCTTTTGGGTATTTCTAAATAGTTACAGGAATGTTAGACTTCAAGTAAAAACTGGATGTAATGGGACGTTCTCGAAACAATAAAAACCGCGGTCGAAAGAAGAATAAAAACGTTTTTATTCCCCGTTTTAATGAAAATCAAAACGTTACGGTGGCCGGCCGTTATAAAGGGGTAGTGGAAATCAATGAAAAAAGCTTTGCCTTTGCTCGGAAGCAGGATTATGAATTCAGCTACGAGCCTCGTGACCCTTTCCTAAAACCGGATGAGGTTAAGCATTACAACCTTCGACCGGGGCTGGTTATTGAAGGGGAATATGAAGAGGATAACCATGGGCATCGCCATATTCACTCTATTGAAAAGATTAATGGGCGGGATCCTATTGAATGGCAAACAACTACAAGATTCGAGTTACAAACACCTATTATGCCGGTAGAGCATATTAAGCTGGGAATGGATCCCGATAATATTGAGATGCGTGTTATGGATCTTGTAGCTCCTATAGGAAAGGGGCAGCGGGCTTTGATTGTAGCACCACCGAGAACCGGTAAGACGGTGCTGCTTAAAAAGATTGCAGAATCATTAACAAAAAATTATCCCGACATTACCACCGGAATTTTGCTTGTGGACGAACGTCCCGAAGAGGTGACAGATTTTATGCGTTCTACAGATGCAGAAGTCTTTGCCTCCTCCAATGATAAGCCAACGGAAAATCATATTCGAGTAACAGAAATGGCGCTCGGTTACGTCAAAAGGAAAGCGGAGATGGGGGATGATGCTGTTTTGTTAATCGATTCGTTGACACGCTTGGGTAGGGCTTACAACAATATCCAGGAAAGCAGTGGTCGGACTCTCTCTGGTGGACTTGATATCCGCGCTCTGGAAATCCCTAAAAAGATATTTGGGTCGGCACGTAAGATCGAAGGTGGCGGTTCGTTAACGATTATTGCAACCTGCCTGATTGAGACGAATTCGCGTATGGACGATCTTATTTTCGAAGAATTTAAAGGCACGGGTAATATGGAACTAGTGCTGGATCGGGAGTTGGCCAATGATCGTATTTTTCCCGCCATTAATATTGCCGCCTCGGGAACTCGAAATGAAGATAAATTTATCGGCGATGCAATGGAAGAACGTAATATGGTTCGTCGCTATTTGCTTAAAAAATCGCCCAAAGAGTCCATGCAAAGCTTATTGAAAGTTCTTAAAAACACCGAGAGTAATGAAGAATTGCTGAACCAGATTGCAGCCATGGTGTAAATCTTAATAGTGAGTATTGACACAGGCGCAATACTCCTCCCTACTCTTTACTAACTACTAATTAGTAGATCGGCAAACTGGTATTAATTTCACGAGCCCACGCGTTAATACCGCCCTTTAGATTTTTCACATTCGAAAAACCTTCTCGTTCTAATACCTGGCAAGCTTGGGCACTTCGTCCGCCACTGCGACAAAGGCATACAATTTCCTCATCTTGATGTTCTTTAAGCTCATCGATTCGGCTGCGAAGTTCCCCGATGGGTATTAGCTTAGAGTATTCATAATCAATATTTGATTGATATTGCTCAAACGGCTCACGAACATCTAATAGAAAGATTTCAGAGTCGTTTTCTTCTATTTTCCCCTTAAACTCTTCTGGTGTAATTTCTTTCATAGATATAGGTATTTATTTCTAAGAAATGCTTTGGCCTACGGTTAATATTGTTGTGAGTAGTAATTATTCTTCTTGCCTGGAACCATATCGATCCAGACGAAACTGGCTGCCGAGATACAACCTGCGAGCTTCTTCATCTTCAGCAAGCTGATTGGCTGAACCTTCTTTTAAAATTCTGCCTTCGAACATCAAGTATGCCCGATCAGTAATAGCAAGGGTTTCATGAACATTATGATCGGTAATAAAAATTCCGATATCCCGGTATTTAAGATCGCCTACAATTTGCTGGATGTCTTCAACTGCAATAGGATCGACGCCGGCAAAGGGCTCATCTAGAAGGATAAAATCGGGATCGGTAACCAGAGCCCGTGCGATTTCGGTACGCCGGCGTTCACCGCCAGAGAGGCTGTGGCCTTTATTATCTACCACCCGTTGCAGTCCAAATTCTTCGATTAGCTGATCCGTGCGATTTTTAATCTCTTTGTTGGTCAGATCAAAAAATTGTAAAATCGATTCCAGATTTTCACGAACGGTCAGGTTTCGAAATACGCTCGCTTCCTGCGACAAGTATCCCACTCCAAGACGGGCCCGCTTATACATTGGCATTCCGGTGAGTTTTTTATTGTTCAGAAAAATCTGACCACTATCAGGGGTAACCAATCCCACAAACATATAGAAAGTGGTAGTTTTACCGGCGCCATTGGGCCCCAATAGACCGACAATTTCTCCCTGCTTCACATTGATGGAAACATCTGAGACGACCTCGCGTTTTTTATAGCTTTTGGTAAGTCCCTTGCTGTACAGCCGCTTTTTATGGGTCTTCTCTTCCGTCATGACAATAAGATTAGTTATGCGACGGCCAGCTCGTTTAAGACTGATTCAAAAATACGTTTACCGTCTGATGAACCAAGAATATCTTCCACAGCCCGCTCGGGATGTGGCATCATTCCCAGGATATTGCGCCTGGTATTACAGATGCCGGCAATGTTGTCGATAGAGCCATTGAAGTTGGCTTCTTCAGTTGTTTGTCCTTCTCTATCGCAATAACGAAAGATAATCTGATCATTATCCTGTAACTGTTTAAGCTGATCTGAGTCGGTAAAATAGTTGCCTTCACCGTGTGCTACAGGTACTTCTAACACATCGCCTTTCGGAATATTACGCGTAAATAAGGTATCTGAAGTCTCGCAGCGGATATAAGTTTGCTTGCAAACGAATCGCAACTGCTGGTTATGTAGCATGGCGCCGGGCAAAAGCCCTGCTTCGAGCAGAATTTGAAATCCATTACAAACGCCCAGCACCGGGCCACCCTTTTGGGCAAAATCAATAACCGATTGCATGATGGGGGAAAAACGGGCAATTGCTCCAGACCGCAGATAGTCTCCGTACGAAAACCCACCGGGTATTAGCAGAAAGTCGATATCAGAGAGCTCGGTATCTTTATGCCAAAGAAATTTCGTTTTGGCGTTCATCACATGCGCCAGGGCATGATAGGCGTCATGATCACAATTTGAACCGGGAAATACGATTACTCCAAAAGTTACAGACACGGGTTATCCTTTGATTTCAGTGATAAGTTGAATTTCTTTAAGAACGCCATTTACTTCGAAGCATTCCTGAAAACTGCCTTCGAAGACTTCGGCTTTGCCATCGTTATGCACTTTAAACGTGAGCTTTTCGGCACGGGATTGACTGCATCCCAACGCCTTAATGAGTTGTCCGATCACTTCATCGAAAGTGTGGATATCATCATCATATAGAATGACTCTCCAAGGAGTTTCTTCCTCCTCGTCTTCCTGCTCTTCCTCGAGGACATCAACATCGATATCTGGCGATTCCTCTTCTTCGACGCCAGGCTTGGATCCCCAAACGCTAAAAAGCAGTTCGTACATAGTGTTGCTAATTAGTTTTCGTGGATCGTGATTTCAAAATCTTCCATAACTTCATTGGCCAGCAATTTTGTGCAGGCCGTTTCTGCAATCTTACGAGCCTCGTCTTGGTTAGCTGCATCAATATCCAGCTCTATCAGTTTGCCGATTCGCACATTGTTGATTTCGTTTAAGCCGAGATCTTTCAGTGCATGATGTGTGGCTTTTCCCTTGGGGTCTAAAATAGATTTACGAAGCGTAACGTTTACGGTAGCTTTATACATTCTTTATGGGTGTTATGCAGTTTTATGAACGGCTAAAGTTAATCTTTATTTGACTTTACTGCTAGCTTTTGCACTATAAAATCTAGGGCTTCTTCTTTACTGGTATTTTCAAGATTAATCCAGTTGATAAAATCCCAGCGCCTAAACCAGGAAAGTTGTCTTTTGGCATAACGACGTGTTTGGGTTTTAATGTCCTCTATCATCTGCTCACGGTTGATTTCTCCCCTCAAAAACGCAATTGTTTCTTTATATCCAACGGTATTAAGTCCCGGATCTTCAAGGGAATAGCCTCGGTCTAAGATGCGCTGTACTTCATCCAGAAACCCCTGTTCAAACATCTGTTCCGTCCGTTGATTAATGCGGTCGTAGAGGTGTTGGCGTTCGCGTTTCAATCCGAAAACCAGCAAATCATCCGGAACAGTGATCGTATTATCATCCGAATGAAAAGAACTGAACGGCCGACCGGTTTGCATCCACACATCGAGCGCGCGAATGATTCGCTGAGTGTTCATACCATCCATTTTCTGTGCATATTCAGGATCCACTTCTCGCAGCTTTTTGTACAACGGCTCGATCCCATCCTTCTCGATTTGTGCTTCCAGTTTATCAATATTTTTCTGGTTAGCTTTGGGCACATCGTCAAGCGGTTGGATCACAGATTGTACATGCAGCGTGCTTCCACCAACGTAGAGCACATTTTTTCTGCTGGATGCAATTTGTTGCTCCCACTTCTGGGTTCGCTCGTAAAAGTTAACGACACTGTCTTTTTGTGAAGGATCAATGATCGACAGATTGTAATGAGGCACTCCAGCCTGTTCTTCTTTTGTGGGAGTAGCGGTGCCGATATTCATGTATTTATAGCACTGTCGGGAATCCGCTGAAATAATTTCTGCATTAAGTTGTTTGGCTAAATCGACAGAAAGAGCCGTTTTACCCACTGCCGTGGGACCTAATAAAAGTATTCGCACTGTGTGGATTGGTCAATATTTTGTTAGCATATACTATTCGACTCTTCAAAGTCCTAATAATGGTATGCTGAAATAAATTCAGGCTGATATAGATGATTTTCCAAAATCATCCTAAACATAACGAAATGTGTCTTCATTTATTAATTATTATCCAATAACACATCTATTTTGCAATACGAAGAGTGTTGGGATAATTGTTCATTCCTACAAAAAGAAGTATTGTTATCTTATAGGAGAAATATAAGTTAAGGTGTTTGCCGGTTACCGCCCCATGTCATGCTGGACTTGATTCAGCATCTCGCAGGGGGGGGGGCTTTAGATGAAGACAGCATTTAACAACGCTACTGCTCGAACGAGATTCCGCATCGTTGTGCGGAATTACACAACAAGACTAATTGCAGGTTACTAGCTGTTAAATCTAACCGGTAAACGCCCTAAGTTAGTATTAGTTTGACGGGATATTTATTACAGATATTTGGCGCTTAATTTGGTTGCTAAGAGAGTGAGGATTTATTAGTATATGGTACTTATAAATCGGACTATTTTTGTTTAGGTCTGGCGAACGTCTAGCTTAAAACTTATTATCATGAAATTTAACGTATCAAGCAGTGAATTAGTTAAAGCATTGTCGGCCGTTTCGGGGGCGGTTCCGAATAAAGCGACTCTTCCTATTTTAGAAACTATTTTATTTGAAGGGGAAGATGGTCAGCTTCGTCTAACGGCTACGGATCTTGAGATTTCGATTATTGAATCGATGGATGCTGATTTAGATGAAGGCGGGGCGGTGGCTATTCCCGCCCGACGATTAATCGAAACGCTTCGTCAACTGCCTGACATTCCTGTGGCTTTCGAGGTGGATGAGAAATTCAATGTAAAATTCCGAACTGATAAAGGGACCTATAAGCTGGTCGGTGAAGATCCTGATGAATTTCCGGAAGTTCCTAATCTGGATGAAGGTCACACCCTTGATACTACCAAGGAGAATGTTCTTAAAGCGATTAATAAAACCTTGTTTGCCGTGTCAAATGATGATTTACGTCCGGCTATGATGGGGGTCTATTTTGATATCGGTCCCGACGAAAGCAAATTTGTGGCTACCGACGGGCACCGGTTGGTCAAATATATCAAACAGGATCTGACCAGTGATAAAGAGATTGACTTCATTGTTCCCGAGAAAGCACTGAATTTGGTTCAGAAAGCGTTGCATGACGAAGAGTGTGCAATGACTGTAACCGAAGATCATGTGCGCTTTAAAAGCGGAAATACGATTGTAATTACCCGTCTTATTAACGAACAGTATCCTAATTACGAGTCGGTGATCCCCAAAGATAACGAAAAGAAACTGGTCATCAACAAAGAACAAATGTTGGCTACGGTGAAGAGGGTTTCTATTTTTTCAAGTTCTACGACCCGCCAGATTCGGTTGCAATTAAATCCCGATAAACTGATGATACGGGCCGAGGATATCGATATGAGCAGTGAAGCGAAAGAGACGATTTCCTGCGAATATGACAATGAAGAAATGGAAATCGGCTTTAACGCAAAATATCTGGCCGATGTACTCAGCAATGTAGATGGTGATGAAGTTTATTTTGAATTTTCTACTCCAAATAGAGCCGGCATCGTTAAACCTTCCGAAGAAGATGAGGATGAGCAAATACTCATGCTGGTTATGCCAGTGATGCTGAACACTTATGCGTAATGTGATTACCCTAACGACCGATTTTGGTCTGCAGGATTATTATGTAAGTGCCATGAAGGCGGTAATGCTGGGCATTTCCCCGGATGTACGCCTTGTGGACATTTCCCATGAGATACCATCGCAGGATATCATGGCGGGTTCTTGGGTACTCAAAAACTCGGCTATGCTATTTCCACCTGAGACTGTTCATTTAGTTGTGGTGGATCCGGGTGTGGGTACCGATCGCAATGCCATTGCCCTGCAGATCGAAGACCAATATTTTATAGGACCGGATAATGGTATTTTTTCGTTGCTCACCCAAGAGCAGGATTTCAAGGCGATCCGCCTGTCCAATCCCGAATACTGGAGAACAGAACGCTCAAGCACTTTTCACGGCCGGGATATCTTTGCCCCTGCTGCCGCCCATATTAGTCGGGGTGTTCCTCTCGAAAAGCTTGGAGAACCGCTAGACGATTTGGTAACCTATCGCTGGACCGTTCCGATATCAGACAAGGATGGTATTGAAGGGATGGTGATCCATATTGATAAATTTGGGAACCTGATTACGAATATCACCAAATCACTTATTGAAGATGTCGTTGGCGAAAAAGGTATTAAGATTTATGTGGGAAATACTATTCTTGACGAAATCGCATCCACTTTTGGGACAGTAGCCGAAGGAGAACCTGTTGCCTATATCGGCAGCTCTGGAATGCTTGAGATCGGTATAAATAAGGGCAATGCCGGGGAAATGCTGGGCGTGCAGAAAGGAGCACAGATTTCTCTCATCCTGCAAAGAGAAAGTCAGCTCTAGCATTTCGTCCGAAGGCTTAACTTGCGGTCGGGGTGGATCTGACAGGCTCTCCTCTTGTTATGAGAGGGTTGTACCCTCGAATAGAAAAGAAATGTTCGGGAGTTCAACTCCCTCACAATGGAGGTCGGATATCAAAAGATATCTAAGCTAAGTGTGCTTATCTTATTTAGAATTATATTCACGCAACACATGTTTAAAATCTGCGTATCATTTTGTGTTAATTACGATTAGTCCCTAATTCATTCCGGCGGCTTGCCGATTAAATGTTAGAAAGAAGCTGATATGTCTCTTGAAATCCGGTCCCCCAAATACGAGCGTGCCTCGATCAATATTCCACATGAGGTTGCAGAGCTACAAAAAAACTTCAATGGTACTATTTGCTCTAATAAAGGTGATGAATATGTCATCCAAAATAATATTATTGATCTTATAGGGGATGATCCTGTAAGCATGTCGTGGGCACAAAGCTCCAATCACTGGAAGGTGACAGCCGCTTTGTATGAGGATATCTGGCGCAAGCGTTCGCTCTCCATTTTGACCGGCGAAGAATTCCCAATCGAAAAAGAACGCGAGCTGCTGATTGACTGGCTAAGTCCCAAGCCTAGAGACTTATGTTTGGATATTGGCTGCTCGACGGCTCTGTATGGACGGCTCCTCAAAAAGACCGAGCCCAAAGCTGAAATAGTATCTCTCGATTTTTCCAGGCAAATGCTAGAGGAAGCCCGCCTGAAATCGGAAGCAGAACAAGTGGACCAATATCTGCTTCGTGCAGATGCGCGTCACTTGCCTTTTTATGGGGCAACTTTCGATGGGTTGATGATGGGCGGCACGCTCAACGAACTGACTGACCCGATAAAAGTGCTGTACGAAGCCCGACGTGTCATTAAAAAGAATGGAATTTTCTTCATGATGCATCTCGTGAAATCCGATACCTGGTATACCCGTTTGCTTCAGGATTCGGCAGAGTTTGGCGGCATTACGTTTTGGACGATCGACGATAGCAATAAGATGTTTGGGCAGGCCGGATTTAGCATTGCCGAGCAATTCAGCAGAGGCATTGTTTGCTTTACAAAACTTCTACCAGCATAGCTATATAGTTGCAAATTGCGTGTTAGAATATTGAAAGGCGGACACTGGGACCACAACCTCTAACATTTAACCTTCAACCCCTTAAACATTACATCTGATCGGGTGCGCTGATGCCCAAAATGCCTAATCCGTTTTCCAGCACTTGTGCCGTAGCACTGGCAATTTTGGTACGAGCAAAAGCCAAATCCTCATCTTCGCCCAGAATTCGGCAATCATGATAGAAAGCTGTAAATGCTGAGGCCAGATCCTCGAGATAATTAATGAGGCGATGAGGCTCACGTCCTTCGGCCGCACTCTCAATCATTTCCGGAAAGCGGATCATGCTTTTCATGAGATTTGTTTCCGCCTCATGGGTAAGCAGCTCCAGATTGGGCTCCCCGTCAAAGGTATATTCCTGTTCCACTTTTCGAAGAATACTCTTGATGCGAGCATGCGCGTATTGCAGATAAAAAACCGGATTTTTTTCTCCTGCTTCTTTAGCTTCGGCGATGTCAAATTCAAGGTGTGTAGTTGGGGCACGCATCTCAAAGAAAAAGCGAGTCACATCTGATCCGACTTCATCCATCAGCTCATCAAGGGTAACGAAGTTGGCTTTTCGAGTACTCATCTTAAAAGGCTTGCCCTCCTTGACGATGGTCACGAACTGGTAAACAACTACATCCACTTTAGTGCGATCATAGCCGAGTGCTTCGATGCCCGAAAGCACATCTGGATAAGTGTCAATATGATCGGCCCCGAAAACGTCGATGCACTGGTCGTAGCCGCGATCCAGCTTGTTGGCATGGTAAGCGATATCTGGCAGCCGGTACGTTGGCTCTCCGCTGCTTTTGATTAACACCGTATCCTTGTCTTTGCCAAATTCTGTGGTACGGAACCAGGTTGCTCCATCCATATCATAGGCCAGATCTTTTTCGCGGAGGGTTTTCACAATTTTATCAATCGAGCCATCGTCATAGACTTCTTGTTCATTAAAAAAACGATCCATAACGATATTCATCCGCTTAAGCGTCTGCTGGATGTCTTCGAAAATAAGATCTTCGGCTTTTTCTTTAAACGGGGTGATATCTTCAGTATCCGCCAAGCCATCGCCATGTTCATCGATCAGCGCCTGTGCGATATCTCGAATATATTCACCTTGGTAGCCCTCTTCCGGAAATTCCACATCCTTTCCCAATTCCTGCAGGTAACGGGCACGAACACTTTCTCCAAGCACGCGCATCTGTCGCCCGGCATTGTTGAAATAGTATTCCCGCTCTACCTCGGCTCCGGTCCACTCGATAAGATTGGCAATAGTATCCCCTAGAACCGCATTGCGACCGTGCCCCACGGTTAATGGCCCTGTGGGATTGGCACTCACAAATTCTACCAAGATACGATTGCCCTCCAGCGAATCTGTTTTGCCAAAGTGTTCCCCTTTTTCGAGGATTCCTCGTAGCTTATCAAACAAATAATTCTCAGCATAGCGAAAGTTGATGAAGCCCGGTCCGGCAATTTCTACTGCCGACAGTTTTTGGGAATCATAATCCAGCTTTTCTACAATTTGTTCGGCAATTTTCCGGGGATTCATTTTCAGCACGGAAGCCAGGTTCATAGCGATATTGGTAGCCGCATCCCCATGCTCCGGCTGGTTGGGTTTTTCGATCTGGATCTCGGGAATTTCATCTTCCGAGATATCGAAATTCGTAAGGGCATCTTTTATAATTTTGCGTAAATACTTCTTCATCGAACTGAATTCATTTCTATAAATTACAAAGCGCTAAATATAACGGTTTTTAGGCTCTAATATCGAGTAGCATTAGAATGAAAAATTAAAAATGAGAAAAGTAAAATTTAATAAACTAATCTATTTCTTATTCAGGGTGACTAAGATGGCTCCCAAAATACGTTTGAGTTCTTGACAATCCGAAAGAATTAATTCAGCTTTTTTAGAAGAAATTAGGTTACTATCTCTGAGAAGTCGTAACCAATAATGACTTTCTCTGGCTTCTTTATATGCAATAAACAGTTTTGCCCTGAAATCCTTTTTAGTTTGGCCCCCGACAGCTTCTTCAATATTAGCTCCTACTGAAGTTCCACTTTTTAAAAGTTGTCTTGATAGTACATATTGTTTATTCTGATTTAATTCTTGGGATAGTTTTACTATAGCTAAGGCAAAATCATAGCTTTTTTCCTTGATAATATTTTCTTTCATACTATTTTAAATTTTTCATTTATCAATTTTTAATTGATAAGCCCTTTTGCCCGAAAGCTGGTATAGCCATCGCCGGCAACGATGATATGATCGTCAACAGGAATGCCTAGCAATTTACCCGACTTTGCAATGCGTTTGGTCAGCTGGATGTCGGCCTTGGATTCTTTATTGTTTCCACTGGGATGATTATGGAGCAGCAAAACACTGTTAGCTTCATTCATAACGGCCTGGCGCATCACTTCAGCCGGATCTACGATTGTAGCTGTAGCCCCGCCCGAGCTGATTTTCTTATAGCCCATCACGATTTTAGCGTTATTCAGAAAGGCCACGATAAATACCTCTTTTGTTAGGTCGCGTAGCTTGGGACCGAAATAGGCTACGGCATCCCCGGGAGAAGTGACCTGTACCTGTTCGCCCAGACTTGCCACCTGGATGCGTCTCGAGAGCTCAAAGACGGCTTCCAGCGTCAGCGACTTAACTTTGCCCATGCCGGGAATCACTTTGAGATCCTGCCAGCTTTTACGGGGCAGGTACCGGAGCCCATCAAAATGATCAAGTAGAGCTTGGGCCGTCTGGATCACATTCATCTTGGTACTACCGGTGCGAAGCAGGATGGCCAACAGCTCGGCATCCGAGAGGCTTTCGCTTCCATAGTTGACCAGCTTTTCACGTGGCTGCTCATCGGGCTGCATCTCTTTGACGGTTCGTTTGATAAAATTTTCGGCTTCGAATTGTTCGGAATCATTCATAATCGTTTCCTCTTGATTGATGGTTTCTTAAGTAAGACTGATTTGGAAGCCAATCCTTACAAAATTGTAAAAAAGAGCTGTTAATTCACTTTTTGTGAAACAATTTTTCTGAGTTTCGTATTATCTACTCCAAACTTCTCTAACATGAATCAGTAATACGGTATATGCGAAGGATAGATCGATACAATACGACGGTTATATCACTTTTATTTTTGCTTCTTTTTTCTTTTCAGGTTTACGGGCAGTCTAATGATACTCATTCTGATACATTACAGCCTCTACGTATTCAAAAGGACATTGAAATTACCGGGACAATGGAAAACCCGGTTTGGAAGAAAGCTCATTCAGTATTCATAAACCATGAGGTACAACCCAATGACGATGCTAAAGCTCCTGTAAGAACCGAAGTGAAGGTTCTTTATAGCGAGGAGAATTTATACGTGGGGTTTATTTCCCATGATCCTAATCCCGATAAAATTAGGGCCCATGTTGCAGATCGTGATGACAGTTTTCACGATGATTTCGTAGGAATCTTTTTGGATCCTTTTGGCAGTAATCAGCACGCCTATGAGTTTTTCATCAACCCGTTGGGTGTTCAAATGGATGGGATGCGGAGTGGTAATAATGAGGATATGAATTACGATGTACTTTGGTATTCCAAGGGACGTGTAAATGATTCTGGATATACGGCCGTTATGAAAATTCCTTTTAAAAGTCTCCATTTTCCCGAACGTGATGTTCAGGATTGGTCGATTCAGTTCATCCGAAATTACCCTCGCAACAATCGCTATCAATTAGTATGGACAAATGTGAGCATTGACAACTCCTGCCTGATGTGTCAGAATGGGTCGCTGGTTAATATGAAAAATGTGGAAAGCAGTAATACAGTAGAATTATTGCCGTATGGGATGAGCTATCAAAATAGTATAATGGATGATCCCAGTATGCCTGCTAAAGGCTTGGATCATAAACCGGTGAAGGGACGTATTGGTGGTAGTATTTCTTATTCTCCCACATCAACGCTTTCTCTGGATGCGGTTGTAAACCCGGATTTTAGTCAGGTTGAAACCGATGCGGCTCAGATCGACGCAAATCAGACTTTTGCTTTGTACTACTCTGAAAAACGTCCTTTTTTCATGAAGGGAGCAGACCTTTTTAGCACCCCTGAGGATTTGTTCTATTCGAGGATGATCAATCATCCGCTGGCAGCCGGCAAAGTTACGCAAAATTCGAGTAATTACAGCATTGCGTTCCTAACGGCTTATGATCGCGATGCCGCTTTTGTAGTGCCGGGCCAATTAAGGAGTTCTCTGATTAAGTCGGATGTTCATTCTTACAATAATATCCTTCGCGGGAAATATAATATCGGGTCGGAATCATATGTTGGAGGCCTTGTTACTACCCGGAATCAGGGCGATGCTTTTAATTATGTGGGTAGTGTAGATTGGAAGTTGAACTTAGCCGATCACTACTACTTTAACGGACAGCTTGGCTATTCCGATACTCGTGAGCTTCAGGATACAACCCTGTTTGATAATTCGCGCCGATTTGGACAAAGTACCTATGACGCTTCATTTAACGGGGAGCAATATTCTGGCTCGTTAATTAGCGCTGAATTCCAGCGTCAAGCAAAATACTATAGCTTTAACGTTCAATACCAGTCTTTCTCTCCCACTTTTCAAACGCAAAGCGGATTTATTAACCGTACCGATCGTCGGCAAATCCGGGTTGGACAAAGCATTTCTTATTATCCCGACAAAAATTGGTGGTCCAATGGGCAGCTTAGTACATATGGCAGCTGGCGATACGATTTTTCTGGGCAATTTATGGAGCGTTTCCTTTTCATCAGCTGGTATAATCAGCTCGGGGCCCAAACCAGTGTGTCGATTTCCTATTTGCCTTTAAATGATGAGCGGTACCGCGGAAAGTTTTTTACCCAGATGTATCGCACAACACTGGACGTCAATTCTAATCCGTCAAGTATTGTATCTATGGGTGGACATATGGAACTGGGCCGAAACATTTACCGAACGAGCAATCCCACTCTTGGGCATGGATACAGCGCTTCGGCCTATGCGAATATTAAACCTACGCCCCGATTGCATCTGTCGCTGAATTATAGCTATTCAACATTATCGTCTCTGGATGGTTCCCAGGAATATTACAACGGAGATATTATCCGCATGAATAGCAAGTACAACTTCTCAAGGAAGCTTTTCTTACGTCTAATCACCCAATACAATTCTTTTAACGAGCATTTTCAGGTGTATCCGCTGCTTTATTATAAACTTAATCCGTTTACCAAATTCTATATTGGCATGACGGATAACCTGAAGAATTATAATCAGACTGGCCCTGCCGGAGTTAATGGCCTTCGCCAGACGCAGCGCGAATTTTTCGTAAAGTTTCAGTATTTGATTCGAAGCTGACAGAGGTGAGACGTGTGGAGGCAGACGTAAGACAGCAGTGGGCAAGGTCTGCTGTCATCGCTAGTTGGCAAAATCAGAATTCTTTTTTAAGAAAAAGGAAGTAACTGACTAAGCCTAGTGGCAGGCATGATATCAATACGAAAATAAGCAGGCTGCCGTCGATAGCTGCAAATCCGCCGTTAAAAATTTGACTCATAATTCGCTGGACGCCTTCAGCACTGGGAATGAGGTAGCTCAGAAGATTAATCGCTACCCGCGTTAGTTTTGATTGTATGCCAAAAAATTGCAGAACTTGTTTAAGGTTCAAAAATATGGATGAAAACCCAGTCAAGACATAGCCTAGAAAAACGGCCCCCAGATACGAATTTGTTAGGATTAAAATCAGTGCTGCCGTGACATAGTAAGTCATTATCAATAGTGGAAAAAATAGGAACATTCCTGCAAAGAACTGGAAGGGGAAAATAGCTCCCTTAAATACAACGACAATACCCAGCAAGAGAACACTGATAAAAGTATAGGCAAATGTAAAAATTGCTACGGCGCCAAGATCAGCCAGAAAAAAATCGGAACGGGATATAGATTTTGATAGCAACAATGAGGCGCTTTCTGGCTCGATGTTTTCAGAAAGATGAGAAGGCAGCCCAATAATTGCTATCAGTAAAACCAGCGAAATGATCTGATTTATAACAAGATTGACGGGAATTGAGGCATCACCAACCATAATAAAAAAAGAATAGCTGTTTGGTTCCGGGGAAATATCTCCCCAGGTAAAAATACCCAACATCAAAATCAAAAAGATGGCCGGCCAAGCCCACAAAACTTTATTTCTGAAAAGAATGCGTAGATTGTAACGAATCATGTTGAAACTGATTGATTGGTTTGAAAATGATTGAGGTAGTAATCTTCGACCGAATCGAATTCTTGCTGAATCTCAGATTTGGTTGCAGAATTGATAATACGTCCATTTTTTATCAGATGAAGCGTATCGCAGGTTTTGTCGATGTCAGACAAAATATGGGTAGTAATCAGGATAGAAATATTGCGCTCATCCTGTAATCTGAAGATATAATCCATGATCGCCTTTTTCTGTACCGCATCCAGTCCATTAAAGGGTTCATCCAGAATATAAAGGCGATCATCCGCCAGAAAAGTCTGCATTAATGCTGCGGTCTGTTTCATACCTTTGGACAGGTTTTTGATTTTTTTATCCAGGTAATCAACATTGAAAGCATTTGCTAATTCGTTGATTTTATGCTTGAGCCTGTCGGGAGTCGAAGGCTTTAGATCAGCAAACGCATGCAGCATCTGGGCAACCGTAAAATTGTCCTGAAAGGCAAAATTTTCTGGCAGGTAACTTACTCTAGCCCGAGATTCTTTTTTCTTGTGATTTCCCCCAAATAAAGTTACCCGGCCCTCATCGGCAAAAAGCAAGTCCAGTATAATCTTCAGAAATGTAGATTTTCCAGACCCATTGGGTCCCAATATCGCTGAAAAACTCCCTTCATCTATTTTGAAATCGTCTATCTGCAGATGGAAATTCGACTTTGGGAACGTCTTTGTTACGTTTTGGGCTTCAAGTATCATAGTCGGTATTTCGTGATGATTAGTAGTTAATAGTGCACGAATTCTGCTTATTCAGGTTATGACCTGACTTTCATACTAATTCTTCTGTCTTCTCACATTTGCCGTTTTCAGTCTTCTTCATATTCCAAAATATCGCCCGGCTGACAGTCGAGGGCCTCGCAAATAGCATTCAATGTAGAAAAGCGTACGGCTTTGGCTTTGCCTGTCTTGAGAATTGATAAGTTTGAGATGGTAATCCCCACCTTTTCCGACAGCTCGGTGAGCGACATATTCCGCTTTACTAGCATCAAATCCAAATTTACTTTGATCGCCATAGTTTATATCGTCAGATCTTGTTCTTCCTGCAGTTTAACGGCTCGCTGCAAGATAATTGCCATGAATAACATGATGGCACCCACAACAACCATCCATGTTGAAATAGGCGGCATGCTATACCGAGATAAAATCGATTTTTTTTGAAAATTCATGAGTCGAAAATCCAGCCCCCATTTAATGATTGCCCCGAAGCTAAACAAGTAAGAAAAGCTTAATATCACATTTTTGATCTCAGGGATAAATAACTTGTTATTTTTTTGATGATTTATTTCGTAGTACAGGAGGTAAAGTATCCCAACAATAAACAGCCCGCCAAAATAAAAGATGATCTGCAGGTAAGATTGTGATTTCCAGAACGAAAGATCGTTTTGTTTTATCATAAATGAAGGATGTCCCTGCAAGCCATAAATTGCCCGGTTTTGCTGTCTCTCGTTAAGATTTAAAATTGTAGCATCCAGCTGTGGAGAAGATGTTTGACGATCAAGATTCGAAACGGAGGCATACGTTTTCCAGTGCGTATTTTGATTTTGAAAATCCTGCGCTTTCGTTTTTGTGAATGTTAAATCTCCTAGCTTCAATGTTTATTTGCCTTTGGTATTTAAAGCCGTGTTATCAAGAATTTGATTGGCCTGATTAAAATGTTGTATGTCCAGATAGGCTATCCAGATAACAAAGACGGATAAAAATAGGTGAACAAAAATTCGAATTTTCTTTGTGAACATAGCCTAGACCGTAAGTTTTAGTTCTTCGTGAATGCGAACCTGTTCCTTAAAAACATAACTAAGAATTACCAGCAGTAACCCAAAAGGAATCAGCCAAAGGGCTTGATAGGAACCTACAATGTTCCAACCAAGCAATTTGGGATTTTTACTTAAAAAGTCAGCCATAACACAACTATGAAAAACTCTAACTATGGATATAAAAATAATCAACAACCCCATAAATAATAGCCTCCTGTAATTATGAGAGTTAAAAGGGGATCCTTTATAAACCGATTTTAGTATTTGAGAAAGCAAGAAAAAGAAAAGCACCAGACAGATGTAAGCTGCTAACCGAAAAAATAAAATTAACAACGTATAGGTTGGATATCCTTTGAAATCCGGTCGGTAGAAAACCTCAACGTAGGAATTAGCTAGGATACCGGAATAAAAATCAGGGTTATCCTTTTTTTCTTTTTTATTCAAATATTCAGGATTGAGTGGAAAAGAGAACCGGTTACTGAGGTGAACTAGAGGATCAATTTTTGGGAGTTCTATTCCGAGATAAGTCTTTTTCCAAGGCGAGATGCTGGAATCAATAAGAATAAGGGATATGAAAATTATGGCTAGCCAGCATGCAAAGTATGATATTCGGCTTACAGATTTGTTAAAGCTTGTTTTCATATTAAATCTTAATATTTAACAATAAGCAACTTTTATGAGTGATCCAGTTGCAATTTAATAAATTATTATTGAATTACAATAAATTTTTATTGTTAAACAATAAAAGATTGTTAAAGAAAGGTAAATTACAGACTCTTTTTAAGTATAGATATTTCAACCGAGGTAATAAACAATGTAGGACGGGCATTCTGCTCGTCATCTCCAAGTTTACTTTTTAGTTCTTTTCTTTATAGGGCAAGATGCCCGACCTACATAGCTTATTTTAGAATGTGCTTCGACTAGTTTAGCAATCCGGCCTACACAGTTGGTAATAAGTTCAGGAGTACAACTCCCTCACAACTAGTAAAGTTTGGTGATTTTTTAAATCTATGTGTCGGGAAAGTGTCTAGCCTGTACATTACAAGAGAGCTCTGCATAACCCACAAATCCACTGCTATAAGGGAGTTGCGCTCCCGTTTTATGGTCGGGTGTTATAATTACCTTCGAGCATAGCAGGAGATTTTGCAAAGCTCTCTTACAAATTACGTTTCCCGTTTTACGTCTGCCGTCTCACCTTTGCCGTTTGTTACTAATCATCATCCGGGCCGCCCATCAATGGTTCGTTCATCGCGCGGATACTGGCGTTGGGCAAGCCTTCGGGGTAGTTTTCCTTGCACATGTCGAGGGCCTCGATGACCATCTCAAGATGGAGCTCCTTGGAATCCTCGTAAAACTCCTGTGCTTCTTCGCTGAGCTTCGGTTTGCCATGGAGGGGTTTGTCGCTTACACACAGAAGCGTTGCATTGGGGATGCGATATCGGTAGCCATTAGTTGCCACGGTGGCCGATTCCATATCCACCGCAATACTGCGGCTCATGTGTATTTGCTCGACGGCGCGTCGTTTGACGAACTCCCAGTTACGGTTTCCGGTGGTGAAGATCGTGCCCATCCGGTGCTCGCGATGGTATTTGTCCAGCACTTCTTTCAGGTACACATTTAGCATATAGTTGGGGGTAATGGGGATGTTCAGCGGCAGGATATCATCCAGCACGCCATCATTGCGCATAAAGCCGGTAGCCAGCACAAAATCCCCAATCTCCTGGTGATTGCGCAGCCCGCCGCAATGCCCTACCATGATCATGGCATCCGGGCGCAATACGGCTACATGATCGGTAATGGTTTTGGCATTGGATGGACCAACACCAATATTGATCAACGTTATTCCCTTGTGGTCATCCAGCTTGTGATGATAAGCCGGCATTTGAACGCCTTCGCGTTCAGGCTTTACGCAATTCGGAAATTTCTCCAGGAATACCTCGACGTGCATATCATAGTTTGTAAAAAGGATATAGCGCTGGAAATCTTCGGGACTGGTGCCCGTGTAATGTTCCAGGCGGTTAAGCGAAATTTCGATGCGTTCTGGACTGAACAGGAACAATTTTTTCTGCGTGATGTCCCAATCATCCTCATCGGTGTTATCCAATAACTTGGGATCATTGAGTGCCAGCCGCTCGCGTGAGGGAATGATTTTAATCACAGCTCCTTTTTCCGCCAGTTTTTTAAGTTCGCGCAATAAGTACCAGCGATAGGCCTTGGGACGCGCCATCTCTCCTGTTATAATGGGATTATGTTTGGACCACGATCGTTTGACCAGTACTTTTGGATATTCCCCATCTTCATAAATGGATTCCATGATATCGCAAGCTTCTTCAACATGGTTGTTGATTTCTGCTTCCGAGCTAATATCTTCAGATTTAAATTCGTATCGTTCAGCCATAAATAATTTCCGTGTTATGAGTGAAAAATCTTTTCAGTTCTCCATTGAGCCATGGTCGATAGTAGGTGAAAATAAGGAATATCAGACACCAATATTTAATCTTTTGCACCGAAAAATGCGGTTGGAGTCTAACCTCGAAGATAATGAGGGTGATTTTTACGTGCTTAAAGCCCCGGAATGGGTGAACGTCATCCCCATAACCACCGATAATAAGGTGATTTGTGTGGAGCAATACCGTTATGGAATTGAGCAACCCACGCTTGAGATTCCGGGAGGCATGGTAGATCGGGGAGAAACGCCACTGAAAGCTATTAAACGCGAGCTGGCAGAGGAAACCGGATATAAATCAAATTCCTGGGATAGTTTGGGAAAGGTGAGCGCTAACCCGGCGATTATGACGAACTTCACCCATTTATATTTAGCTGAAGATTGTCGATATATGGATTCAAACGAGCATTCTATGGATACACACGAGCGTATCGATGTGCATGCTATTCCGCTTGAAGAGTTCCTGGACTTTGTGGATGATGGTACGATTCATCACTCGATCGTAGTTGCTGCCGTAGCAAGGTACCTGCTTAAGGACAGAAACAAAGTGTGAAAAGTGCCGGTTTTACGTTAAAGGAATTAACTTTTTTTGGTAATAATTTCTATTACCCCGTTGCCTCCACGTACGCCGTACAAAGCAGCATCAGTACCCTTCAAGACTCTTACATAATCGATATCCTTGACATTAATCATGCCATTAACCTGTGCATAGTCGGTGCCTACCGCTTGACCGTCAATAACATACAGAGGGTTGGTCCCTGCATTGATGGATACGGCCCCCCTAATTTTTACTGTAGCATTGTTACCGTTTCCGTTGACTATTACGCCAGGAACTTGCCGTAAATAATAGGCAAGATCGCGAGCAACATCATTTTCGTCGGTAACTGTATTGTTAGGCCGATCGGCAAATTTCTCGTTCCTTGTGGACCCGGTGGATGTGCATCCCAGGGCTACCACTAAGGCCATGACAAGTAGAAAAACATTTGGTATTCTCATCTCTTTAAGGTTTTGGATCAAAGTGAGTAGTCAGAGGCTTATTAAGCCTTATCTTTTCCTGGTTTAATCTACTGGAAATTATCCCGGTCTGGAAAAGTGTCGAGCTATAAACCCAAGTTCTACTTCATTAAATTAGTAAAATAATTAGGTGTAATACACTTTTTATAAAAATGTCTATGTTAAACGGCCTGTTAGTACAAAATATTTTATAGTTTGGCTATCCAGAATACATCGGCGGAGATCTAAAAGGTAGTTACTATCGATTTCATTAATTATGATAAGTTGAATGCATTTGGTGGGATTTTTTAAAACTCTTTACTAATTATTTTTTACAAACTGAATCCTAATACATCTTAAAATATGATTCGGTTATTAATCGCCGGCCTGCTTGTGGTTCTCTCTGTCGGTTTTATCGGAGCGGGAGCTATTGTAATTGGCTTACCTTTTTACTTTATCTTGATCATTTAACGGCTGGCAATGCACTCGGCACAAATAGTACCGACATTTTATATTATGACAACGGGTATTTTGGGTATCTGGCTATCTAAGCATATCTCAAAACGAAAATTGCAGCGGTTATTTGTTGTATTTATGCTGGTACTTGGAATTTATATGATTGGGCAATAGTCACGCACGGCCGCCTTCACACCTCACTTTTGCCATTGCACGTCTGCCGTTCAAATCCTTCATCTAATCTTCAATTAGAAACGATAGTTTCGCCAATCAAAAAGATTTTTTGCTGTATCTGATTGATCACTTTATTATAAAAGATCAGATATTTTCGATTTTGAGAACGATTTTGCTCGCATTTCGAGTTACATAACACTACAAACTGGAAGCGAGAACATTTTTACTTATAAGAACTATGATTGAAAAAGGCGCAAAAATTAATACGGATTTCACGCTTGATATCGTTAAAGACGGAGAAGAACAAACTGTAAAATTTTCTGATTTATTGGATCGCCCCACAATTGTTTCGGTATATATGAAGAATAATACCTCGGGATGCGATAAGCAGAACGCCAGTCTGGCAGAAGAAGCCGATTGGTTTGATGAGCATGGTTATAATCTGGTTGCTGTTAGTAAAGACAGCTGCGGATCGCACAAGAAATATGCTGATAAAATGGACATTAACTACATCCTGGCCTCCGATCCCGACTATAAATTTGCTGAAGCTACCGATTCAATTGTCGAAAAAAATATGTTTGGCAATAAATACGAGGCCCCTTCTCGTTCTGCTTATCTCATCGATACCGATGGAACGGTGAAAGGTATTATTAAAAAAGTAAATACTAAAGATCATGCCTCAGAGTTAAAGGATATGATCGAGAATTTGTAGAATATTTATGAAATCGTTAGTCATTGTAGAGTCTCCAACAAAAATTAAAACGCTTAAAAAGTATCTGCCCAAGGATTATGTGATTGATTCGTCTATGGGCCATATTCGGGATCTTCCGGCAAGTGCCAAAGAAGTTCCCAAAAAGTTCAAGGGGGAAGAATGGGCAAATTTGGGAGTCAATACGGATAAGGATTTTGAGCCCCTCTACGTGATTCCATCCAGCAAAAAGAAGGTGGTTCGGCGATTAAAGAAAGAGCTGAAAGACTCTGATGAGCTTATTTTGGCAACTGACGAAGACCGGGAAGGGGAAGCCATTTCATGGCATCTTACCGAGGTGCTTAATCCCAAGGTGCCAGTTAAACGCATGGTGTTCCGGGAGATTACGAAAGAAGCCATTCAAGAGGCTCTTAATCATTTCCGTGATATCGACTTGAATCTGGTTAATGCGCAGGAAGCACGCCGGATTATTGATCGCCTGGCCGGCTATACGATTTCGCCACTTTTGTGGAAAAAAATTGCGCCTGGACTTTCAGCCGGACGCGTGCAGTCGGTGGCCGTGCGGTTTTTGGTGGACCGCGAGCGAGAACGCATGAAGTTCCACTCGGCGCGGTACTGGGATTTGAAAGCCAAGCTGCATAAGCTGAACGAGAAAGATATTTTTGAGGCAGATCTCACACACCTGGATGGCAAGCGTCTGGCTTCCGGTAAGGATTTTGATGAGAATACCGGAAAGCTTAAGAAACCAAAAAAAGTAGTGCTGCTGGATGATAAATCCGCAGCTAAGTTGCGTGATGACCTCGACAAGGCCGATTGGAAGGTTTCTGAGGTCAGTAAAAATCGGCAGAAGCGAAATCCGTCTCCGGCTTTTATTACTTCGACCCTGCAACAGGAGGCCAACCGTAAGCTCAACTTTTCGGCAAAGCGTACGATGAGCGTGGCCCAACGACTCTACGAAAATGGGCACATTACATATATGCGTACCGACTCGGCTCGTCTTTCGGGGCAGGCTATTAACGCTGCGCGGAATGCCGTAAAAGATGAATATGGCGATGATTATTTATTTGAACGTGTTCGTAATTATGGCGGAGGTACCGGCGCGCAAGAAGCGCACGAAGCCATTCGTCCGGCGGGAAGCAGTTTTACCAAGCCCAAAAATGCTGGTTTAAGCGGTGATGAATTCCGGCTCTACGATATGATCTGGAAGCGCACCATTGCCACACAGATGGCCCAGGCCGAGCTGGAATTCACGAATGTGACGATCGAGGCCAAAGCCAATGGAAAGGTAGCCGAATTTAAAACCAGCGGTAAGAAGATTCTCTTTCCCGGTTTTTTCCGCGCTTATGTTGAAGGCAGCGACGATCCTGATGCCGCTTTGGAAAACCAGGAGAAATTTCTGCCCGAATTGAGTGAAGGCGAAGAGGTCGTTGAAAAAGGCATTGAGCCCATATCCCACGAAACGCAGCCGCCCTCGCGATATACCGAGGCAACCTTGGTGAAAGAGCTGGAAAAGCGTGGCGTTGGACGTCCCAGTACGTACGCCTCAATTATCAGCACGATACAGGATCGGGGCTATGTGGAATCCGAGGGCAAGACGCTCATCCCAACATTTACAGCTTTTGCCGTGACGGAGCTGCTTGAGAAGAATCTGCAGGATTTAGTGGATAGTGATTTTACCTCCGAGATGGAAGCAAAGCTGGATAAAATTGCGCAGGGTGAGCTTGACACCAAGGAATATCTGAGCACTTATTACAAAGGCGATAAGGGCTTGAAAGCCAAGGTCGATGAACAGGAAGACCAGATCGATCCCCAGGAAGCGCGACACCTCGAACTGCCGTTGGAGAATCTGGATGGTATCCAGGTATTTGTCGGGCGATTCGGTCCTTACATTAAAAAGAGGAAAAATGGTGATGAGTTGACTACTTCGATCCCGGAAAGCTGGAAACCCAGCGATCTTACGGCAGAAAAATTGGAAGAGTTGATCAAAGCCGAAGAGGAAGGACCGAAGCCGATTGGCAAACATCCCGAAACGGGAGAACCCATCTATGTGCTCAATGGGCGGTACGGTCCTTATGTGCAGGTCGGTGAAGTGACCGAAGACAACAAAAAGCCCAAACGCGCTTCTTTGTTGAAAGGCATGAAGCCCAAAGATGTGGATTTAGATCTGGCAATGCGTCTGCTAGAGTTGCCACGTAGCTTGGGTAAACATCCGGAGACCAGCAAAGAAGTACGGGCCGGCGTTGGCCGTTACGGACCTTTTGTGGTCCACGACGGGACTTTTGCTTCGCTGAAACGGAGTGATAGTGTTTTGGATATAGATCTGGATCGGGCCCTGGAGTTGCTGGCCAACAAGAATAAATCGAAACGCAGCAATGTGATAAAGGAACTCGGCAAACATCCTGCAAACGGTAAAAATGTACGCGTGATGAACGGACGCTACGGTCCATATATTAAATATGGAAAAACCAATATCAGCCTTCCGGATGATATCAAGCCGGAAGATGTTTCGATGGATATTGCTGTGCAGCTTATCAAAGAAAAAGGGAAGTAGTGTTAACTTATCATTAGAAACGAAGGTCCTGAAATAACTTCAGCATTTCACGAATTTAAATTCGTGGAAATTTAACATGACAATTAGTTTCCAGTTTTCTAATTTGGGGCGTCATGGAGAAAACATCAGAACATTTTTTCAGTTATCCACCCAATCTGCATGAATTGGATTTGGCTACTCTGGTATCGATGTACCGGGATCGTGGCATACCCAAGAAAGCCAAGCCCGGTGAATATTTTGCCTGTACCGTTACAGAGAAGCTAATCAAAGAGGGTAAATGGTGGTTCGGATGTTATTACAGCCAAAAGGCGTGGGACGAGACGCTGACCAAAGGTAGCGAGGGCTATCCGCTAACCGAAGTTGAAATGAATGTGTTAGGGCTTGTTTATTCTGCAGACGAACAGGCACCCGGCCGGGATTATGTGGAACAGAATTGCGGGGCTGTTAGCAAACTGGCCTATATGATCGTAAATGACCTCAAAGAATTTGGATTTTTATCGTTGGACGATCACGATCGTCTTTTTATCACGCCGAGGGGCGAAAAGGCACTGCAGGGCATAGCGAAACGAATCTACGGCAAAAAATTTAAGTCGGATATGCTGAAGATCAACCAGGGCGAAATAACCCATCCCAAAATTGAGCGGGCCCCTAAAGAAGATAGCGAGCAGGCGAATCTGTTTTAGTTTAGGGTTCAGACGTGAGACGGCAGAGGACAAATGGCAAAAGTGAGGCGTCAGTTTTTCAATTCTTTTTTCTTGTTACGATTACTCCATTTTTCATAAAATTAATTTGATCAATCCTCCTGTTCTCCTTCTCCAGGGAGGAACTCGTTGAATTAATTGCAGGATCAAATTTTGGAATTTGTAAATAATTAAGTCCCTATTAGAGAAGAGGGATTTAGGGAGATTAAATATTTCATTTAAAAGATAATCCCCCTTTTAGCCGCCATCAATCAATTCTTAATTCAATTTTCACTAATCCACCCGTCGGGCACGAACCCCAAAGTCCACATTGTCTTTGGTCCAGTCTAGCCAGCGATCTTGCTTAGCCAATGTCAATGAGCTGTCGGGAATAAAAATCGTAGAATCATTCCAGGTAGTCATTACGTCTGCACTTTGGGTCCATATTTTAACTCGTTTTCGTGGAATTTGAGTTTGCCATTTTTTGCCCGTAACCGGATCGGTATAAAGCAAACGTAAGGTGATATTTCGCGATAACTGTTCGAGCGGATGCAAATTGATGCTTCGGAAATCGGTCTTGCCATTCTTCTTCACATCGGGGATGCCATCGCTGAGCATCACCACCGAAACCGGTCGCAGGACTAGGTTTTTATTGCGGATGGTGAGGGCAATTTGTTCGAAAAAGGCATTAAAGTCCGTAAGGTCATTTTGTTTCTTCTTTGGGAAGTATTCGTTAAGCTTTTTACGGATGTTGCTCACCGATTTATGTTGAAAAACCTGTATCGGATAAAAAGCTTTAGGCTCCCCGGGATTGGCCCCTCCGATAGAGCTAACAAACAGTACATTCGGTTTTTCAAGGTCCCCAAGTCCATGTAGATGGGCGTAGATGTAATGGGCTAGAAAATCCAGCGATTTTTCGTAGTTGCCACTATTCACATACGAACCACTGACATCCACGCCAATGAACATGGAGAGACGTGGCTTTTGTTTTCCTTCGAGCGCACAGCTTGTAACAGAGAGCGTAAACAATGCAAGAAGTACAAGGGATAATTTTCTGAAATGAGTACACATAGTTGTCTCCTAATTCGATGAAGAAGCAGAGGTGGAAGTCTTTAACTCCTTACTTTTTTCAGAGAACGTTTTAATAAGCTCATGGGAAGGCTTGATATCATCAAGGGTTTGAAAAGGAAGCTCAAACAGGTGTAGGCCGTTAACCAAGAGTGTCAAAAAGTTTATCGCTGCTGCAATTATCTGCAGTGGTGGCAGCATAAAAGCCTCGAGTACCTCTTGCCCCTTATTCTGAGCCCATTGAGCATCATTTTTCAGACTCTCCATAAATCCGTTCGATACATCCCAGATAATGTCTTCCTCTTTGTCATCTTTCTTCTTGGAAGACTTTTTCGTTTTGATACCCTTGCCCTGTATTATCGACATAATAGTCGGTGTTCCATACGAGGCAAACAGGAACCAGGAAAGACTCCGAATGCCGAACCACATGAACGTAGAGACAGCTAGAATCCCTGTCATACCAATTTCAAAGTTTTGGGCGTACAATGAGAACCAAGGCACCAGCGCATCCACAAATTCTCTGTAGAGGAAAACGACCTCAACAAAAAGGACGATAATCTCGATTACACCTATCCCCAGTATTTGTGAGATATCTCTCTGCTTCACAGAATCTACGAAAGTGGAAAGAACCGCATAACTTCCGAGAACAATAAAGAATAGAAATGTAAACAGCGGTATTCGTATAACGGTCATCGAGAGCTGTTCCCCGGTAATGTTCGACATGGTATCCAGTACCAGTGGGGTCGTTACATAGGTGAAGATAGTGGACTCTATAAGCACCCAGAAGAGAGTCAAAAAAACGGCAATCCATGGGATATTAGAGCCTACTACCCGTCGCGCAGCTTTGCCTATCAACCGGAAAGGCATAATAACAATGGACTGGATGAGAGACCAGATGCCCAAAATGAGTGTTTTTATTAATCCGAAAAGTGAAATAATAAAATAGAGGAAAAACCGGAGAATGCCGCCCCAAAACGATACGATGGCTTTTCCCAGATCCCACCAGGTAATCAAGAGCACCATGACGAAACTGCGCCGATCATGCCTGAAGATAGCCGTAAGCAATGCAGGAATGGTTATCCAACAGCCTATGATGAAAGCGAAGGCCGGCAGCAGCAGGAATAATCGCTTGCCAATCATCAAAAGTATCGGATCGTGCCCACCCCAGGCGAAAGAGATAACAGATTCCTGGAAGAGTGATGGAAACAAAAGAATGTAAAGAAGTATTTTGGTAAAACTACCCGAATTATTCACCATAATATCCCCGTCTGTATTAATATCTATCGACTTAAATGGCATTGCAAAGCGATTGTTCCGAACAATCTTGCTGGTAGGTAAAAGAGGATAGCTATATCGGATTGTTACAAATAAGGGAAGGTATAGTCCGACAGATTCCCAGCGGAAGAACTATGTAACGATACGCGTTTACCGGTTAGCTTTAACAACTGGTAACCTGCAAATAGCCTTTGTGTCATTCCGCACAACGCTGCGGAATCTCGTTCGAGCAGTAACGTTGTTGAAATGCTGTCTTCATCTAAAGGATTTCACCCCTGCGAGATGCTGAATCAAGTCCAGCATGACATGGGGCGGTAACCGGTAAACACGTTAACGATATAAAAATCGTATAACTTTAACGTGAATTAGAGATAAGAATTTAATCCACAATAGACCAAATATGCTTTTTAGAAGAGGGGAATAAGTCATCACCTTGGCCCCTTCGGTTTGCCTGGGTTGTTGAATATGGCCACAAGGGGGACTTTTGGGGGAAAGGAGCCTGATCCGGCATTAGAAGACCGGGTGCAGCCCGAAGAGCGGTGAGTGAGCAATTCATACCGGCCGGATCTCTGATGCAGGCCACCAAAGTGAAGGACCATTGAATTGGTCCCGCTTGCAGGTCGGAGCCGGTTCGGGATTCGTCGGCGGCGATTTTTTGGGGCCCAGCTTGCTGGTCCCGAAAGCTATCTATTAGACTTACCTATCCTTGAGAAAGGCAATTACGAGTGTTTTTTTTCTTCTAACAAATACCAGCCAGCAGGAGAAAGGCTTGCCGAATGCACGGAGTGAATTCCAGGTCCCGAATCAGCCCCT